>Ga0209751_10003584_pt1 | contig 15028 bp, 14 predicted proteins | sample RifCSP13_1_FD_184019 | JGI IMG/M metagenome (GOLD analysis project Ga0209751, IMG submission 184019) | Soil microbial communities from Rifle, Colorado - Rifle CSP2_sed 13_1 (SPAdes) (version 2) | ecosystem: Environmental > Terrestrial > Deep subsurface > Rock core/Sediment | place: Rifle... | reverse complement strand
CTGCATCATCCGCCCCGCCTCCAAGCTCATCGGCCGCGTGCTCAAGGTCATGCAGGAGTCGCAGTACATCCGGACCTTCGAGCTCATCGAGGACGGCCGCGGGGGGATGTACCGCGTCACCCTGAGCGGCTCGATCAACAGCTGCGGCGTGATCAAGCCTCGCTTCGCGATCAAGCGGGCGGAGCTGGAGAAGTACGAGGCCCGCTACCTGCCGGCGCAGGACTTCGGCGTCCTCATCCTCACGACGACGGAGGGCGTCATCTCCCAGTCCAAGGCCAAGGAGATCGGCGTGGGCGGGAAGCTCCTCGCATACGTGTACTAGGTGATCCCATGCCCGTGACCGGTTTGCTGGAAGAACGCGTGAAGGTCCCCGACGGCGTCCAGGTGACGCTCGAGGGCGAGGAGGTCGTCGTCGCGACGAAGGGCGTGACCCTGCGCCGCAAGCTCTCCCACCCGAGGGTCCTGCTGGCGGTCGAAGGCCAGGAAGTCCACGTCCGAAGCGAGTACCCCTCCCGCAGGGAGGGCGCCCTCGTCGGGACCTTCGCGGCCCACCTCCGGAACATGATCGAAGGCGTGACCCAGGGCTTCACGTACGAGATGAAGGTCGTCTACAGCCACTTCCCGATCAAGGCGGGCGTCAAGGGGACCGAGTTCGTGATCGAGAACTTCCTGGGCGAGAAGTTCCCCCGCCGGGCGACGATCCTGATCGGCACGAAGGTCGAGATCCAGGGGGACCGCGTCGTCTTGACGGGTCCGGACATCGAGGCCGTCTCCCAGACCGCCGCGAACATCGAGCAGGCGACGAAGATCAAGGGGTTCGACCCCCGCGTGTTCCAGGACGGCATCTACATCACGAAGAAAGCCGGGGAGGCCTGAGGATGGCTGAGGACGAGGAGGCTCCGACCGCGCCCGCGAAGAAGGCGAAGAAGACCGCGATGCCCGAGGCCCCGCCGCAGGCAACGGAGGCGAAGAAGCTCCCGACGGCCCACGAGGTCCGCGCCGCGAAGAAGGCGCAGCTCGTCGCCTGGGCCACGGATCTCGGCCTCGACGCGGAGGGAAAGGTCGACGATCTGAGGAAGAGGCTCCTCGACCACCTGGAGAAGGAGGCGAAGCCCCCCGAGGCCCCGAAGAAGGCGGAGCCCGAGGCCGCGCCCAAGCGCCCGAAGCCGGCGAAGGCGGAAAAGGCCGCCAAGAAGCCCACGGAGAAGGAGGCGAAGAAGGAAGAGGAGGAGGCCGAGGAGGAGTACGAGCCCAAGCAGAAGCCCAAGCTCGACGCCGCCACAAAGAAGCTCCTGAACCTGCGCGCGGCGAAGTCCGCGGCGCGCCCCGCCTTCCGCCGCCAGGAGTGGTTCCGCTACAGCAAGTTCCACGAGGAATGGCGGAAGCCCCAGGGCGGGCAGTCCAAGCTCCGCCGCCACTTCGGCTACCGGTGGAACCTGCCTTCGATCGGCTACCGCGGTCCCCGAGAGGTCCGCGGGCTCCACCCGAGCGGCTTCCAGGAGGTCCTCATCCACAACCCGCGCCAGCTCGAGGGGCTCGACCCTGCGAAGCAGGCCGTGCGGATCGCAGGCGCCGTCGGCGCGCGCAAGCGCACACTCATCGAGAAGGCATGCGAGGAGAAGGGGCTCCGCGTCTTGAACCGGATGGTGGGCGAATGAGGTTTGACCACCAGCGCCGCCTCGCGGCAAGTCTCCTCGGCTGTGGCGTGAACCGCGTCCACATCTCGACGGACCCCGCGGAGCAGGAGAACATCTTCGACGCGATCACCCGCGAGCAGGTGAGGGACCTGATCCGCCGCAACGTGATCTCCATGCGACCGGAGCATGGCGTCTCGCGGGCGCGGGCCCGGGCCCGCGCGGTCAAGCGCAAGCAGGGGCGCCGCCGCGGGCAGGGCACCCGGAAGGGTTCCTCGAACGCGCGCACGCCGGAGAAGGGGGCCTGGATGGCGAACATCCGGCGGCTGAGGGCCCACCTCCGGGAGCTGAAGGTCCAGGGCCGCATCGACGTGCGCACGTACCGTCGGTTCTACCGCCAGGCGAAGGGCGGCATGTTCAAATCCCGCGCCCACCTCAACCAGCAGCTCGAGATGGCCGGGTTGCTCAAGGGGGCTGCGAAATGAAGAAGCAGGGACCTCACTACCGTGTCGCCTTCCGCCGCCGGCGGGAAGGCCGGACGGACTACCGCGCGCGAGCGAAGCTCCTGCGGGCCGGCCTGCCCCGCGCGGTCGTGCGGAAGACGCTCAACCAGACCCTCGTCCAGATCGTCGAGGCGGACCCGACCGGGGACCGCGTCCTCGCGTCCGCGGTGTCGCATGACCTGAAGGAACAGGGCTGGGGCGCCGGCACAGGGAACCTGCCTGCGGCCTACCTGACGGGCTTCCTGGCCGGGAAGCGGGCCGCCGCGAAAGGCGTGACGTCCGCCGTCCTGGACCTCGGGCTCCAGAAGCCATCCAAGGGCGGGCGCGTGTTCGCCGCCCTGCAGGGCCTTCTGGACGCCGGGCTGCAGGTGCCCCACAGCAATGAAGTGCTCCCCGCGAAGGAGCGGCTTCGGGGCACGCACATCTCGGAGGCGGTCGCGAAGGCCTTCGACGACGTGAAGAAGAAGCTGGAGGCGAGCTGATGCCGGGGCGAGGAGGCCGTCGAGGCGGGCGCCGGGGCGGACGTCCGCCCCGGGATTCCCGCCCGGAGCGGGACCTGAGCCAGTGGAACCCGAAGACGAAGCTGGGCCGCATGGTCCTCGCGGGAGAGATCACGACGATGGGCGAGGCGATCAAGATCGGCCTCCCCGTCCGGGAGCCCGAGATCGTGGACATCCTGCTCCCGGAGACGGAGGACGAGGTCCTGGACGTGAACATGGTCCAGCGCATGACGGACTCCGGCCGGCGGGTGAACTTCGTGATCACGTGCGTGGTCGGGAACAAGGACGGCTTCGTGGGCCTCGGCCGCGCGCGCGGGCGCGAGGTCGGACCCTCGATCCGCCGCGCGATCGACAACGCGAAGCTGAACATGATCCAGGTCAAGCGGGGCTGCGGTTCCTGGGAGTGCGGCTGCTACCGCGCCCATTCTCTGCCCTTCAAGGTCGCCGGGACGAGCGGGTCCGTCGACGTTTCGCTCAAACCCGCCCCCCAGGGGGTCGGGCTCGCCGTGGGCGACATCGCAAAGAGCATCCTGCGCCTCGCGGGGATCACGGACGCCTGGGGCTTCACGAAGGGGCACACGAAGACCACGGTGAACTATGCCCTCGCGATCTTCGACGCCCTCACGAAGACCGCTCAGATGAAGGTGCGCGAGGAGCAATCCGAGCGCCTCAAGATCAAGGCGGGCGCGGAGCAGGTCTTCGTCCACAAGGTCGCGGCTGCGGCCGCCGCCGAAGCGCCCGTGGCCGAGCTTCCGGAGGAGGTCACCGCCGCGGGCGAGGATCTCGCGGAGGCCGCGAAGGAGGCCGAGGAGGCCAAGGAGCCTCCGGCGGACGAAGGGAAGGGGGACGGGACATGAGCTACGCCGTCATCCGCCTCCGGGGGAAGGGCGACCTGCGCGACTCCGTGCGGGACACGCTCAAGATGCTCCACCTCACCCGGCAGAACCACTGCGTCTTCGTACCGCAGAGCCCGACGTTCACGGGCATGCTCGCGGTCGTCAAGGATCACGTGACCTGGGGCGAGGTCGATGAGCAGGTCCTCGCGAAGGCGCTCCTGCGCCGGGGCCGCGCCGTCGGAGACAAGCCGATCGACGACGCCTTCGTGAAGGCCCACAGCAAGTTCAAGTCGATCTGGGATCTGAGCCAAGCCGTCGCGAAGGGGGAGGCCACCTTCAAGGACGTGGCCGAGCTCCGGCCGATGCTGCGGCTGCACCCCGCGGTCCGGGGCCTGCGGGGGATCAAGCGCGGATACAACGACGGCGGGGACCTCGGGTACCGGGGCAAGGCGATCAACGAGCTCATCGGGCGCATGCTCTTCGAGGAGGACGGGAACGATGGTGAGTAGAACGAAGAAGCTCCGCGGGAGCCGCACGCACGGCCGCGGGAAGAAGCACGGGCGCGGGGCCGGCGGCCGCGGCGGCACCGGGAACGCAGGGCTCCACAAGCACAAGTTCAAGTGGATGATCAAGTACGACCCCGACCACTTTGGACGGCACGGCTTCACGCGCCACGCCCAGATGCACGAGACGACCGCGATCGACCTCGAGGACCTCGCCCGCCGCCTCCCGGAGCTCGAATCCCAGGGCCATGTCAAGCGGACGTCCGCGGGCGTGGACGTGGACCTCACCGCCGCCGGGATCGACAAGCTCCTGGGTTCGGGTCGGGTGGGCTTGGCCCTGAAGATCACGGTCTCCGCCGCCTCCGAGCAGGCTCGGGCCAAAGTTCATGAGGCGGGCGGGCAGGTGCTCCTTCCCTCGGATGCCAAGGAGTGAGGCATGCCCCTCGAGGAGCAGAAGAAGAGCCGGCTCTACGCCCTCAAGCCCGTGACGGACCGCCTGCCTGCGGTCTCACGGCCGGAGGGGCACGTCCAGTTCCGGACGAAGATGTTCTGGGTCATCGGGATCCTGATCATGTACTTCGTCATGACGAACATCTTCATCTACGGCCTGGACCGCACGAACGTCATCGACTTCTTCTCCAGCCTCCGGGCGATCCTCGCCGGCGCCCAGGGCTCCCTGATGCACCTGGGCATCGGCCCCATCGTCACCGCGTCAATCATCATGCAGCTCTTCGCGGGCGCGAAGATCGTGAACCTCAACCTACAGGACGACGAGGACAAGTCCGTCTACCAGGGGACCCAGAAGCTCCTCGTCATCGTCATGATCTTCGTCGAGGCAGTTCCCCAGGTCTACGGATTCCTGACGCCCTCCACCGCGTTCGTGACTGGGCTGAACGGCGCGGCGCTGTTCGGCCTCATCCCCGCCGGGAACGGGAGGGGCCTCGCGGAGTTCCTGATCGTCGTCCAGCTCTTCCTGGGCTCTTACCTCGTGTTCCTCATGGACGAGGTCGTGTCCAAGTGGGGCATCGGTTCCGGGATCTCCCTGTTCATCGCGGGCGGTGTGGCCCAGCAGATCTTCACGGGCACGTTCAACTGGGAGCCGAGCCAAGCCGGTTCCTCGGTCCCGGCGGGCGCGATCCCGAAGACGATCTACTACCTGCAGAACATGCCCGCGGGGCAGCTCGCGCAGAGCGGGATCGAGCAGATCATGGTCCAGCAGCCCAACCCGCTCATCGCGCTCATCGGGACGGTCGCGATCTTCCTCATGGTCGCCTACGTGGAGTCCACGCGGATCGAGCTGCCGCTCGCCCACGGCCTCGCGCGAGGGGCCCGCGGCCGCTATCCGATTCGCCTCATGTATGCCTCGAACATCCCCGTCATCCTCGTGGCCGCGGTCCTGGCGAACGTGAGCATGTTCTCCCTGTTGTTCTGGCAGCACCCCGAATGGCCGCTCGTCGGAGCGAACCCGCTCATCGGCGCCTATCCGTCCGCCACGGACCCGCTCGTGACGAGCGGCGTGATTCAACGCACCACGCCCACGGGCGGCCTGGCCTTCTACGTGTCCACGGTGAACGGCGTGAGCGACTGGCTGCTGCCCCTCTTCAACCCGCTCGTCTACGGCCCCTACCTGCGCGGGCACGATTACTGGCAGGTCGTCCTGCACCTCGTGATCTACCTGACGGTGTTTATTCTGGGCTCCGTGATGTTCGCGAAATTCTGGATCATGACCACGAACATGGGGCCCGAGGACGTCGCACGGCAGATCGAGTCCAGCGGGATGCAGATCCCCGGGTTCCGGAGGGACCCGCGCGTGCTGCGCCGCGTGCTCGACCGCTACATCCCCGTCGTCGCGGTGATCTCGGGGGCCTCGGTGGGGGCCTTGGCTGCTGGGGCCGACATGATCGGCACGGTGGGGAACGCATCCGGGACCGGTGTCCTGCTCGCCGTCGGCATCATGATCCAGACGTACGAGGCGATCGGGCGCGAACAGATGATGGAGATGCACCCCGTGCTGCGCCAGTTCTTCGGGGCGACGGGATAGGCGTCAGGTCGAGGGAGCCCGCAGGCTCAGCTGTTCGGACTCGCTGTCGTAGTGGACGAGCTCCACGTATCGCCCCCAGTACACGAGGGCGTTGAAGAAGTCCTCCGCCTGGTGGGTGCCGACCTGGCCCGTGATGGCCCCGAGCACCTCCTCGCGCGACAGCGGTCGGCCGGCCTTGCGGGCCATGTCCGTCACCTGGCGGAAGATCGGGACGTCGTCGATGATCTCCCGGATGATCTTCTTCCGCTCCCGGATGTTCGCGTGGAGCACCTTCCGGCTCAGGTCCGTGATCGTGAGGTCGCCCTCTTCCACCTTCACGAACCCGAGCAGCTCCGCGGCGTCGATGATGGGCCCCAGGCGGTCGATGTCCATCTCGACCTCCTGGGAGATCGTCGCCACGTCCGCGGACCCGCCCACCTCGTCAATCGCCTCCACGAGCCCGAGGATCTGGCCCACGGAGACCTTGGAGATGGGGTGCATGTCGGCCAAAGGCTTCGAAGGTTCATCCGTATGCGGACTATTTGGCACTTTGCGGGCCTCCTCACACGATCAACGAGTAGATTTCGTCGACCCAGCCGTAGAATTCCGGCTCCTTGCGGTTCCGCGGGCGGGGCAGGTCGACCACCTCGATCTTCACGATCCGGCCGGGGCGGGGCGACATCGCGATAATCCGGTCCGCGAGGTACACGGCCTCGTCGATGCTGTGGGTGACCATGAGGACCGCGCTCGGCGGGATCTCCGGGTTCGTCCAAAGCTGCAGGATCTCGTCCCGCAGGTTCTGGGCCGTCAGGGCGTCGAGCGCGGAGAACGGCTCGTCCATGCAGAGGAGGACGGGGTCCATGACCAGGGCGCGGGCGATCCCGACCCGCTGCTTCATCCCGCCGCTCAGTTCGCGGGGGTACGCGTTCTCGAACCCCGCGAGGCCGACGGCGTCGATGTAGTTCTTCGCCTTGGATCGCCGCTCCTCCTCGGGGACCTTGTGGGCCTCGAGGCCCAGCTCGACGTTCTCCAGGACTGTGAGCCAGGGGAAGAGGGCGAAGGACTGGAACACCATGGAAATGCGTGGGTTCTCCGCCCGGACGGGCCGGCCCTCGAAGAGGATTTCCCCGCTTGTTGGCCGGTCCAGGCCGACGATCTCCCGCAGGAGGGTGGACTTCCCGCATCCGGACGGCCCGACGACGCAGATGAAGTCCCGCTCGCGGACGTCGAAGCTAATGTCCTCGAGGACCCGGAACTCCTTCCCGTTCTCGAAGTAAGACCTGGAGGCATGGCGGACTTCGAGGATGGGGCGGACGTCGGTCATTGGATCTCGATCCGGAAGCGCTGCGAGGCGCGTTTAATGATCGGCCGCCACAAAAGCTTGTTCATCACGATGACGACGACGATGAGCGCCAGGACGGAGAGAAGGAGGAGGCGGCCCTGGTCCGTGCCCGAGTAGGTCGCGAAGGCGATCAGGTACCCGATCCCCGCACCCACGTGATACACGGTCCCCGAGTAGGAAATGTATTCGGCCACGATGAGGGCGTTCCATCCCGCACCCCAGGCCGTGATGCTCCCCGTGAGCAGGGACGGTGTGATCGCGGGCAACAGGACGCGCTTCCAGTAGGCCCACCCGTGAAGGCCGAAGACCTTCGCCGCCTCCCGCATGTCCCCTGGGAGGCTCCGCATCCCCGCGATGATGTTGAAGAGCAGGTACCACTGCATCGCGAAGAGCGCGATGAGGAAGGCCGCGAACTCCGCCTCCAGCCCGAACGCGCCGACGACGAGGACGGAGAACGCGAGGATGACGGGGAAGAGCGCGGTCGCGGGGATCGAAGCGATGACCTCGAGGACCGGGGTGGCCAGGCGCGACGCCCTCGGGTTGTGCACGACCCACGCCGCCACGGGGATCGTCCAGGCGAGAGCGGCTCCGTAGGCGAGGGCGAGCCGGCCCAGGGAAGCGACCACGGCCGCAGGAATCTCGCCCGCGAGAGGCGGCAGGGGCCCCAGGAACACGCCGATGAGCCCGAGGATTCCCGCCGCGACGACGAAGATGAGGATCACCAGGAACATCGTCAGGTCGGCCCACCGCACGGTTCGGACGAGCTTCGGGTGGGACACGTAGTAGCGGTCCAGAGGGGTCGCGGCCCGGTTCCATCCGTGGATCAGAGGGGCGAGCCGCTTGCTCAGCTCGCTACGTACGCGGGGGAAACGGGGCAACCATCGCAGCCGCTCGTACGTGCTGCCCTGCTGCCTGGCCTCGCCGCCCCCGGTCTGCTCCATCCGGTATCGCTCGGACCAGACGCTCAGGGGCCGCCAGAGGAAGGTATCCAGCAGGAGCACGACGATGGTCAGGGTGCCGATCCCGAGGACGAGGGTGCCGACGTCTCCTGCCTGCCCTGCGGCATAGATGTACGACCCGAGGCCCGGGCGGGAAAGCGAGAGGGGGCCCGAGGCGATGTACTCGCTCGCGACGAGGTAGAACCAACCGACGGTCCATGAGAGCATCGCGTTGTACACGAGCCGGGGGATCGTGGCCGGGAAGAAGAGGCGGCGGAAACGCAGCCAGTCCCGGACGCCGAAGACCGTCGCGGCCTCCTGAAGATCCGCAGGCAGCGTCGTAAGGGCCTCGTAGACCCCGAACGCAATGTTCCATGCCATGCTCGTGAAGATGAGGAAGATGATCGCAATCTCCACGCCCACGGGGCTCCCGTTCATCGAGTAGTAGAAGAAGAGCAGAGCGGGAGGGAAGAACCCCAGGATCGGGACGGACTGGAGGATGTCCAGGATCGGAATGAGGAACTCCCCCAGGCGCTTGTTCGTGGCCGCCGCCGTCCCGTAGGCAATCGCGAAGACGAGGGACAGGACGAAGGCGAGGAACATCCGGATTGTCGAGTACACGGCGAGGACGGCGAGGGTCCCTGCCTCCAGGGCTGAGGCGGGATCGAGGAGGGCCACGACGACCGCGAGCGCGACGAGGCCCAGCGCGAGGGGCCGAAGCTGCTTCCGGGTCAGGGCCATCCGGGCGGGCAGGATTCACGGTCTATATACGGCTTCCCGCGGGCGCCTCACTCGTTCGCGAGGAGCCGGACGAGGATCGCCTTCTGGGCGTGGAGCCGGTTCTCCGCTTGGTCGAAGACGATGCTGTGCGGTCCATCGACGACCTCATCCGTGATCTCCAGGCCCCGGTGGGCCGGGAGGCAGTGCATCACGCTCACGTCGCGTCTCGCGGCGGCCAGGAGGGCGTCGTTCACCTGGTAGGGGAGGAAGATCCTCTCGCGCTCCTCCTTCTCCTTCTCCATGCCCATGGAGACCCAGACGTCCGTGTAGACGATGTCCGCGTGCTTCACGGCCGCGATCGGGTCGTGGACGACGTCGATGCGGGCGCCCGTCTCGCCCGCAATCCGTTGCGCCTCGCCGAGCAGATGGGGGTCGGGCTCGTAGCCCTCGGGTACTCCCGCGGCCATGTGCATGCCGAGGATCGCGCACCCCAGGAGGAGGGAGTTGCAGACGTTGTTCCCGTCCCCCACGTAGGCGAGCTTCCTGCCCTTGATCTCGCCCTTGTGCTCCTGGGCCGTGAGGAGGTCCGTGATGATCTGGCACGGATGTTCCTTGTCATCGAGGCCGTTGATCACGGGCACGGTCGCGTGGCGGGCAAGTTCCCGCACGTTCTCGTTCTTGTACGCGCGGTACATGATCCCGTCCACGTACCGGCTCAGGACCCGCGCGGTATCCGCGATCGTCTCTCCGCGGCCGAGCTGGAGGTCGTTCGGGCTCAGGAAGAGCGCGTGTCCGCCGAGCTGGGTCATGCCCACCTCGAAGGAGACCCGCGTACGGGTGGAGGACTTCTCGAAGATCATCGCGAGGCTCTTCCCTCGCAGGGGCTCGTAGGGTTCGCCCGCCTTCGTGCGGTTCTTGAGATTCTTCGCCAGCTCGAGGATCCCCACGAGGTCCTTCTCCACGTCGAGCATGGAGAGGAGGTCGCGCTTCTGGTCCATGTCCTGCCCAACCGGGCGGGGCTACTTGACCCTTGTGCAACGGGCCCCAGAGGGGTCAAATAACCGGGCGGGGATGGTGGTCCCGTGAACGCGCCGAGGATGACTGCGGCGGAGCGGGAGCGGGAGGAGAGGGAGGAGACGCAGCGGAAGACCCGGACGAGCATGCGCCTCGGCGCGCTCGGGGTCGTCGCCCTCTTCGCGAGCGGCTTCGGGGTGTGGTTCGCGAGCGACTACGCGCTCCTCTTCCTCGGCGGCATGGTCGTCGGCGTGTTGCTCCTCGTCGCCGCGTTCTTCCTCGTCCGCGGGTTCGCGATGCGTCTCGGACTCGAGGACCGGACCAAAATCTATTAACCCCCCGTCGCATCGGCCGCTCCGTGGCCGGGATGGGCTAGCCTGGTTTATGCTAGGGGACTGTGGATCCCTTGACGCGAGTCCAAATCTCGCTCCCGGCCCTCCGTCGTCGCCTAGACTTCCCCGACGAGGATCCCGTCGAGCCGGAATTCGATTCGGGGCCGGCCCGAGGCGTAGAAGCGGAGGTTGAGCACCCGCGGCGGATCTCCATCGAGGGGGACCTGCACGAACTTCTCCCCCGAGGTCACACGATCCTCGGAATGCGTGCTCCCGTCGACCCGGACGTTTGCGAGGCCGTCCAAGGTTCCGAAGCTCGCTTCGATCGTGTGCGAAGGAGACATAGGAACAGAGAGCCGCGCCGCAGCCCGTGCAGGACCCTGATCGAGGATTTCCGTCTTGGGAGCTACGCCCCGAGCCGCGGATGCCGCCGAGGGCTGTGCGGCCCAGGACGGATGCTCAGCCGCGGTCTGGGCCCTCATCTGCCGGTAGAGCCATCGGGCACCGTAGCCCGCGCCAAGCAGTCCGAAGACATAGGTGATGAGGGCGTCGACGGGAGCCAGCGCCAAGAGCTCCGGGTAGTAGGCGATGATGTCCAGTGGTCCCACGTCGAACCCGGCCCCCACGAGGATGATGGTGAGTGCCAATACATCTCCGAGAAAAACGGCGAGAATCGTGAAGGCGATGCTCATCGTGATGACCGCCCACGTTACACGCTTGGCTCCCCGCCGCACCGCATACGCGACGACGACCCCGATGAGGATGGCCCCGAGGGCGAAGACGTAGCCCGTCGCCGCGGCCACGAGGGCCCACGCGACGGCTGTCCCGAGCGCAGCGGGGAGCCCGAACGCGATTCCCATGATCCAATCGACCCGCGGCTTCGCCCGACCCGCCGTGGGTGTCTCCGGCGCAGCTCCCGAGGCCGTGAGGCCTCCTGGCTCCTCCTCGGCGGCCATGACGCATCCCTGCCGCGGGCCCGATTCAGAGAGACAGGGATAGGCCTTGCGTACGTATTGTGGGGAGTCTCGCCCGCCGCCGCGGTCATGACACGGCTCCTCCCCAGCACGTTTTAATACGCCCCACGGGATGGGCCCCCGTCGCCTTGGAGCGATGAGAAAGCTCCGCGGCGCCGCGTTTCCCCCGAGGAGGGGGCTGCGATGATCAAGCAGGCGGAGAAGGAGTACGCTCCACTCGAGGTGGAGAAGCAGGTCCAGGACTTCTGGAAGCGGGCGAAGGTCTACCCGAAGGCCGTCGCCGCGCACGAGCGGGACGAGGACTTCTACTACGTGGACGGGCCGCCGTACACGACCGGGTCGATCCACCTCGGACAGGTCCTGAACAAGACGATCAAGGACATGGTCCTGCGCTGGCGGCGGATGCACGGCTACCACGTCCGGGACCAGCCCGGCTACGACATGCACGGCCTCCCCATCGAAGTCCAGGTGGAGAAGAGCCTCGGGATCACGTACAAGAAGGAGATCGAGGACCTGGGGATCGAGAAGTTCGTGGCGGCCTGCCGCGACTTCTCCGTGGATCTCCTGAAGCGGATGAACGCCTCGTTCCAACAGCTCGGCGTGTGGATGGACTGGGACCGCCCGTACATGACGATCAAGAACGAGTACATCGAGGGCGCCTGGTGGACCTTCAAGCGCGCGTTCGAGCGCGGGCTCCTGTACGAGGCCCTGCGGTCGATCCAGTGGTGTTCGCGGTGCGAGACGGCCCTCGCCGACGCGGAGGTCGAGTACTCCGACGAGGCTGACCCTTCGATTTACGTGAAGTTCCCCGTGAAGGACCGGCCGGACGAGTCCCTGCTCATCTGGACGACGACGCCGTGGACGCTCCCCGCGAATCTGGCGATCGCGGCCCATCCCGACTTCACGTACGCCAAGGTGAAGGTCGTCCGCGACGGCCGCACGGAGTTCCTATGGTTGCTCGAGTCCGCGGTCCCCGCGGTCCTCGCCCTCGGCGGCATCCAGGGCCACGAGGTCGTCGGCACCGCGAAGGGCACCGAGCTCGTCGGCACGGCGTACCTCCACCCGCTCGCGGCCAAGCTGCCGCGCCAAGATTCGTTCCAGGGCGAGTGGGTCCACAAGGTCGTCGCCTCGGATATCGTCGAGGCAGAGCACACCGGCCTCGTCCACTCCGCGCCGGGCCACGGGCCCGAGGACTTCGACCTGGGCCAGCGGCTCGGCCTGCCGATCTTCTCACCGGTCGACGAGCACGGCCGCTTCGTCGCGGACGCGGGGGCGTACGCCGGGAAGCACGTGAAGGAGGCGAACCCCGTCATCCTCGAGGACCTCCGCGCGGTCCACGCCCTCTTCGCCGACGAGACGATCACCCACGCCTACGGGCACTGCTGGCGGTGCAAGACCCCGATCCTGTTCCGGGCGACCGTGCAGTGGTTCCTCAAGATCACGGACGTCAAGCCGAAGATGCTCGAGGAGGTCCGCCGGGTGACGTGGTACCCCGAATGGGCGGGCTCCGCGCGGCAGCTCGTCTGGACGCAGAACCTCCGGGACTGGTGCCTGTCCCGTCAGCGGTACTGGGGCATCCCCCTCCCCATCTGGCGGTGTGCGAAGTGCGGCCACTGGACCGTGCTCGGATCCGCGGAGGAGCTCCGGAAAGGGAAGGGGTACACGCCCGGGATGGAGCTCCACCGTCCCTGGATCGACGCGGTCGTCCTCCCGTGTGCGAAGTGCGACGGCGAGATGGCCCGCATCAAGGACGTGCTCGACGTGTGGTTCGACAGCGGCGTCGCGAGCTGGGCGAGCCTCGGCTATCCTTCCCGGGAGGACGAGTTCAAGCGGTGGTGGCCCGCGAGGTGGATCGTGGAGGGGCCGGATCAGACGCGCGGATGGTTTAACTCCCAGCTCGCGGCCGGGACCGTCGCCTTCGACCGGGCGCCCTACGACGCGGTCATGATGCACGGCTGGGTCAACGGCCCGGATGGCCGCCAGATGCACCGGCACCTGGGGAACTACATCGAGGCGGACGTGATGATGAGCAAGTACGGCGTCGACCCGCTCCGCCTCTACGTCCTCTCCGTGAACGCGCCCTGGGAGGACATCACCTTTCAAGAGGAGGGCGTCCGCACCGCGCAGCGCACGCTCAACATCCTCTGGAACGTCCTGCGGTTCGCAACGACGTACATGGTCCTCGACCGCTACGAGCCGGGGAAGGAGACCCTCGAGTCCCTCTCCTCCGCCCTCCGGGCCGAGGACCGCTGGCTCCTCTCCCGCCTCGAGGCGGTGAAGGCCGCCTACGATCACGAGATGGAGGGCTACAACCTCCACCGGGCCTGCCGGGCCGTGGAGGCGTTCATCCTCGACGACCTGTCTCGGTGGTACATCAAGCTCGTGCGGGAGCGGACGTGGATGGAGACGGAGGACCGGAGCAAGGCCGCGGCCTACGCCGTGCTCCACGAGGCCCTGCGGACCCTCGCGGCCCTCCTCGCACCCGCGACACCCCACGTCGCGGAGGCCGTGTATCAGCGCGTGGACGGGAGCGCCCTGAGCGTCCACATGCTTCCCTGGCCGGAGTCCTATCCCGAGCGCATGGACACGGAGCTCGAGGCCTCGATGGCGATCGTCCAGGAACTCGTCGAGGCGACCTCCAAGGAACGCCAGAAGAGCGGCCGGAAGCTCCGGTGGCCCGTGCGGCTCGTGGCGATCCGGGGGCCGACGCCCGAGGCGGCGAGGGCCCTCGAATCTCTGCGGTCGATCTTCTTGGAGCAGGCGAATGCGAAGGACCTCGCCGTCCTCAAGCCGGGGGAGGAGTTCCCCGGGATGTCCCTCGTCCTCAAGCCGGACCCGAGCACGATCGGCAAGGCGTATCGCGCCCTCTGGCCCAAGATCGCGTCGATCCTCGCGACCCGCCCGCCGGAGGAGGTCCGGCGGGCCCTGGACAAGGGCGGCTACCAGCTCGGCGTCGAGGGTCAGATCGTCACGATCGAGCCGGGCATGGTGAGCTTCGAGCACCGGATGCCCCAGGACGTGGCCGTGGTCACGACGCCCCACGGCGAGCTCACGATCGACATGCGCGTGACCGCCGAGATCCAGCGGGAGGCCTACGCCCGCGAGGTCGTCCGTCGCATCCAGCAGATGCGGAAGGAGGTCGACCTCGAGGTCGACGACTACGTCGTCACGACGATCCGCGGGGGGCGCGAGCTCATGGCGGCCCTCGAGGCCCAGAAGGACTCCGTCGCTCAAGAGACCCGCTCCCGCATCCTGACCTTCACGGACCGCGACGTCGAGGCGGAGTACATCGTGGAATGGAACGACGTGGTCGGGCAGAGCGTGACGATCGGCTTGAGTCCCCTCCACATGTCCGAGGCCCTGCGTGACTTCACGCACGTCCTGGGCCTGAGCCCCTCCAAGGCGATGCTCCTCTTCGACGCCGGGTACAAGAGCCTCGGTGCGCTCCGGGCCGCCTCCCGCGCGGAGCTTGCCGGGATCGAGGGCCTCGATGCGTCGGACCTGGGCCGGATCTCGGAAGGCCTCGCGGCCTCTGCCCACCCTCCCGTGCCCTGCCCGTTCTGCGGAGTCCCGCTCCCGAAAGGAGCCCGGCGATGCGCCCGGTGCGGCGAGGCCGTGGCCGGGGACGCGGCGCCCTGTTCCCGTTGCGGGGCGCCCGTCCCCGCCGGCGCGGACGCGTGCGGGGTCTGCGGCCTCAGCCTCCGGCAAGCCG
>Ga0209751_10003582_pt1 | contig 15029 bp, 10 predicted proteins | sample RifCSP13_1_FD_184019 | JGI IMG/M metagenome (GOLD analysis project Ga0209751, IMG submission 184019) | Soil microbial communities from Rifle, Colorado - Rifle CSP2_sed 13_1 (SPAdes) (version 2) | ecosystem: Environmental > Terrestrial > Deep subsurface > Rock core/Sediment | place: Rifle... | reverse complement strand
GTTAGATTGTGATGAGACCGTCTTCGCCCTCCTTCGCCTCTCGCCCGACGGCGGTGACCGCGCGCTATGTCTGCTGAATATTTCAAACCAGGCGCAATCAGTGGAGGTAGACTTTGAGGATGCCTTCGGTCCGGCGCCCGCGGGCGGGTGGCTGGTAAACTTGATCACCGGCCGGCAGTTCAATCCCCGGCGCAAATCGCCCCTGCGCCTGCGCCCGTACCAGGTGTTGTGGTTGACTCAGAAACGGACGCAAAGGATGGCAAACCCTACATGACCACCGCTTCATCTCGCCTGGCTGGCCGCCGCCTCGGTTTCGTCTCCACTCGTTTTGCCGGGACAGACGGCGTCTCGCTCGAAACTGAAAAGTGGGCGACCGTGCTGGAACGCCTCGGCCACACCTGTTTCTACTTTTCAGGTCAGTCGGATTGGGCGCGCGAGCGGAACCGCGTCGTGCCAGAGGCCTCCTTTGGGCACCCGGTCATTGCCGCCATTGGGACGTCAGCCTTTGACAATGAGTGGGGCGCGGATGACTTGCTCGAATTCGCCAACCCGCAGATTTACCCCATCCACACCCCGGCCTTCTACCACTATATCCGTCCGCCGCGCCTCACCCAGCGCATCCACGAGTTCCGCGAGCACCTCAAGGAGCAACTGTACGCGTTCGTTCGGGATTTTGAGATTGACGCGCTGGTGGTCCAGAACGCGCTCGCCATTCCGATGAATATCCCGCTGGGGCTGGCCCTGACCGAATTCATCGTCGAGACCGGTTTCCCGACTATCGCCCACCATCACGACTTCTACTGGGAACGCCAGCGATTTCTAGTCAATTGCGTGGCCGATTACTTGAACACGGCCTTCCCGCCCAACCTGCCCTCCATCCGCCACGTCGTCATCAACTCGCTGGCGGCCAACCAGTTGAGCCTGCGCACCGGCATCTCGGCGATGATTATTCCGAACGTGATGGACTTCGACCAGCCGCCCGCCCCGCCGGATGAGTACGCCCGCGACGTGCGCGCGGCCCTGGGCATCGCGTCCGACGAGTTTTTGTTTCTGCAGCCGACGCGCGTCGTCCAGCGCAAGGGCATCGAGCACGCCATCGAACTCGTCAAGCGGGCCGGGCTGAAGGCGCGGTTGGTGGTCTCGCACGCCTCGGGCGACGAGGGCGATGCTTACGAGCGGCGCGTGCGTGATTTCGCCGCCCTGCTGAATGTGCCGGTGAACTTCGTCTCCGACCTCATTCAAGACCGGCGGGGTTTGACCGCGGAGGGGCGCAAAGTCTATACGCTCTGGGACGTCTACCCGCACGCCGATGTCGTGACCTATCCGTCGAGCATCGAGGGCTTCGGCAACGCCTTCCTGGAAGCCGTCTACTTCCGGCGGCCCATCGTCGTCAACAACTACTCCATCTTCGATGTGGATATCAAGCCCAAGGGCTTCCGCGTGATTGAGTTCGACGGCTTCATCACTGACTCGACGGTCCGTCAGGTCCGGCGCGTGCTGGAAGCCCCCTCCGAGGCGCAGGCGATGGCCGATCAGAATTATCGGTTGGCGAAACGACATTATTCTTACGCGATGCTGGAGCGCCGCCTGCAAACCCTGCTGGCTGATTGTTTTGGTGAAGACCATGCCATTTGACTCGCCCTATCTCACCCTCCTGAGGAACCGCATCAACCTGCGCCAGATTCCGTTCAGCGAGCGCGGTTCGCGGTTGATGGTCTTTCGCGCCGACGATTACCTGGCCGTGCGGCTGGCCGAGCGGTGGTTCAAACGCGAAGGACAGTTAAGCGGTTACCGCCGGCGTCCGCCGCTCATTGACGAGTGGCATTTCACCGACGGCGAGGGACGCCCGCTGGATTTTGAGCTGACGACGTACCCGCACCGGGTAGATTGCCAGACGCCCCTGGGGACCTTCACGCTCACCTTCGTGGACTCTGAGACTCTGCTCGTCGCCCTTCCCCCCGGCCCATGCGGGATGACGTTCCGGGCCAACCTCGACCGGGCGCAGACCGACCGGCGCGGAGGGGTCCTCCGCCTGACGGGGGACATCCGCCGCAATCTGGCCTATACCACGAACGCGCGGCTGCTCGAAAACCGCGTCGCGCCGATTGACGCTGCGAATCAGCAAGTCCGTTTGGTTTTTGATTCGGGCGGCGGGGCGGCGCTGTTGCTCAACATCACCCCCCGCCTCGGCTTCAATCGCTGGGTTCCAAACCCGCAGGCGGCGCTCGAGGCGGCGGCTCGGCGCTGGCATGAGTGGTTCGCCGCCGCGCCGGAAGTCGCCGGCGCCTACCGGCGCCAGTATTATTACGCTTGGTGGATCATGCGCGCCGGGTTGATCTCCTCGCGCTTCTATACTACGCGCGAGGCGATGACGCCCTCCAAGATGCACTACGTCGGCGTGTGGCAGTGGGACGCCTATTTCCACGCGCTGGCCTACCGCCACGTGGACATGAAACTGGCGCAGGACCAAATCCGCATCGTGCTCGACCACCAGCGGGAAGATGGCATGATCCCGGACGCGGTCCACGACGAGGGCACGGTCACGCGCCTCACCTTCCCGGTGGAGGCCGATGTGACCAAGCCGCCGCTCGTCGGCTGGGCGGCGTGGAAACTGTACGAAACCGATGGCGACCGAGAGTTCCTCGACGAGATCTACGAACCGGTGGTGCGCTGGAACAACTGGTGGTTCGAGAAGAACGACGTGGACCGGAACGGGTTGTGCGAGTATCAGCATCCGTATTCGTCTGGGCTGGACGACAGCCCCCTGTGGGACGACGGCGTGCCGGTCGAATCTCCGGACCTGAACACGTACCTGTGCCTGCAGCAGGAATCTCTGGCGAAGATCGCCGCCGCCATCGGGGAAGCGTTTTTTGCCGAGCTCTGGGCGCGGCGCGCCGAGGCCATGGCGCGCCGCATGGTCAAGCAGATGTGGGACGAGGCCGCCGGGCTGTTCTGGGCCAGACGACCCACCGACGGGACGCGGGCGCTGGTGCGCGTCCGCACGCCGTTCAACCTGTTCCCGCTGATTACAGGGCGGATGCCGCCCGAGATTGCCGCGCGCCTGACGGCGCACCTGGCCGACGAGCGGCAGTTCTGGACGCGCTATCCCGTGCCCACCGTCGCCCGCGACGACCCGAAGTACGATCCGCAGACGATGTGGCGCGGCCCCACGTGGGTGAATGTGAATTATCTGCTCGTGGATGGCTTACAGCGGGCAGGCTATCCCGACCTTGCCCGCGAACTGCGCCGCCGCACGCTGGCGATGATGATGCAGGAAGACGATATCTATGAGTATTATCACCCGGAAACGGGTGAGGTTCCGCCCAAGGCCGCTTCGATTTTCGGCTGGTCGTCGGCGCTGTTCATCGAGATGGCGCTGGAGGAGTCGCGCCTCGCTCAAAAGGAGTAGCCGTTGTGATTTATGGTCCGCTCCCAACGGAGGCCTGATACAGCGTATGCAGTTCACGCAAAATCTCCTCCTGCCGCTTGTGAATGTATTGAACGATCGTGCGGGCTTGTGGAGTCTGCACCAGGGTGAGGCCCACCCGGCTGGCATTCGCCCTGCTCTTTACGTAATGGACGGTCCCCGACAGGTCGAGCAGCGCGGCCTCCAGTTTCAGCGTGATCTGGACGACGGATTTGCGGCGGAGCGCGGTCGCCTCGTCGGGCGGTGAGATGTAAACCCCGATGCCTGTCATGGACAGGTCGGCCAGAGACCCCGTCACGCGCTGTTGGCCGCTCTGGATCGTCACTTCCACCGCGTCGTGGGGCGCGACGCGCAGCGTCATCCGGTCGCCAACCTTGGCGTGGGCGTAATGGAATTCTCCCAGCGCCGCGCTCCCGGCGGCGAGGTCAACCGAGAGCACGGCCGCGTTGACCGGCCCGGCCAGCAAATCGGTCAAGATCGTCGTCTTGTTCTCCAGCGTCAGGCAGACCGCTTCCGGCTGTTGAAAGCGCACGACCGCCCGGTCATTCCCGACTTTCTCGACGGCGGCCTTATACAAAATCGGTATCCCCTTATACACGTTCAGAAGCTCTACCTCTTGACGCGTGCGGGCAATGTGGCGCAGATCGGCGATGATGGTGCTGTCGGTTTTGATCATTTTGCCTCGCTTTCTGCCTTACAGTAGGCCGAGCGCCGCCCCAAATTCACCCGCCGTCGCATACCGCTCGTCCGGGTTTTTCGCCATCGCGCGGCGGATGGCGTGAGCGGCGTCGCCCGGCAGGTCGGGCACAACCTCGCGCGGGTCGGGCGGCGGCTGGTTGAGGTGGGCGAGAAGCAGCGCGCCGACGTTGCTGTGCTTGAATGGCAGTTCGCCCGTCAGCATTTGATAGACCATCACGCCGAAGGAGTACACATCCGCTCTGCCATCCACGTTCGCGGAAGCCTGGATTTGCTCCGGGGCGATGTAGTCAAACGTGCCCAGCATCCCGGTGCGAGTCATCGCCGTATGGCCGCCGAGGATCTTGGAAATGCCGAAGTCGGTGAGGACGGCGCGGTAGGTAGGGGCGGGCTTTACGTCCGCCCCCACTGGGGCAGGCGCAAGGCCTGCCCTTACAGTCATCGGGTCGAGCATGACGTTGGACGGCTTGATGTCCCGATGCACCAGTCCTTGCGCGTGAGCGTAGTCCAACGCGCTGGCGATATTGTGAATGATGGGCAAGGCTTCGGCCAGCGCAAGCCGTCTGCGTTCACGCAGATACGCGCCTACGTCCTTCCCGCCGAGATACTCCATCACCATGTAATGTGTTCCGCCTTCTTCACCGTAGTCGAAGACGCGGACAATGTTGGGGTGCTCAAGCTGCGAGATGACCTGCGCCTCGCGGGTGAAGCGGCGGCGGAAGTCGGGGTCGGCGGCGAGGGTTGCGGGGAGGAGTTTGATGGCGACCGGTAGGCCGAGCGTGGGATGCGTGGCCTTGTAGATTTCGGCCATCCCGCCGCGCCCGATCAGGGCGAGGTCGGCGTACGCGCCAAAGCGGGTTTGCTTGAGCACCTGGGTCGCGCTGGTCGAGGCGGAGAGGTTGGGAGGCGTCTTCTGGTAATCAATCTGGATGTTATAGAAACGCTGATCCACGAAACGCTGCAAGCGGCGGCGGGCGGGCTGGAAGATTATTCCAAACGCCCCCGCGGACACGGCCACCGCTACCAGCGGCCCGCCCGCGAAATTCTGAAAGACCTGCGAGATCGCCATCAGGCTGACGCCGAAGAGGGCGGCTAGCAGAATGGTGAGCGCGCCGTAGACCAGCGAGCGGTTAATAAGCAGATCAATGTCATACAGGCGGTACTTGAGGATGGCGATGCCCACGGCGATGGGCAGGGCAACAAAGACAGGGACTTCCGCCGCGTCCACAGCGCGTTGGTATTGAGGCAGGAGGCTTGCGATGGGTACGGCGACGATGGTGAAGAGGATGAGGAGGGCGGCCGCGTAGGCGACCCACTTGAGTTGCTGTCGTTCCTCCCCCCCCGCACGGCGGAAGCGCAGGATCAGGGAAATTGCGGAGGCTCCCACCGCTGCCAGAATGAGAACGCCGACGATAATCTGCACCCACAGACCAGCAGCACCCTCGATGCCAAGCGGGTTATGGATGGATGGAATAAGCCTAAAGGGGCCTGGTTGGAGCGCTGCCGTAATGGTCGCCAACCCCGTTGCTCCAATGGCGAGCCACATCACGGGCCGCCAGCGCTGAGATAGCAACCGACCATTGGGGAAAAGCAAGAGCGTGAACGTAAACATGAGGGAGAAGCTAAAACTGCTGGCCCACAGCCTAATCCACGCCATCATCACACCGCCTGAGAGCGCGCCCGGCTTGGTGACGAGCGCGTAGACCGCGTATTGCTCTGCGAAGTCAGACAGTGCGATCAGGAGTCCTCCAGCCCCGAAAATCCAGCCGACGGGATTCTCAGGGCGGCGCGAGGCAATCAGCGCCCCCACCGTCGCAAACGCCAAGGATAGGACTTTGAAGAGGTTGCCTAAAAACGAGGCGGGATCGTTCAGGTACTGAAGAAGCAATCGGAGCGCGACGAGCGCTACGGAGAGCGCCCACAGGGACCAGGCAAGCCGGGCGAGGAGGAGCGCACGGCCTTGCAGGCGGGTGCTGGCCTCAGGCTGTAAGTCAGCGCTCATGGCGGTCTCTAAGAAAGTGTCCTCAAACTCGCTCAAAGTCCGCGTCCTCGCGGACGTTCCCCGCCGCGAGGACGCGGCTGGGGAGCGTTTGAGGACACTCTCTAAGGGGCGAGGAAAGACAGAAGCCGAATCTTGTCGAATTCACGCTCATTATAGCCTTTGGACAATGCAAGTTCAACAGGCGACAGTCAGAACTTGGCTTTGCCACCGTGACCTTCAATATGAACATGGGGCGGCTCACCCAAGTCGAGACTCCAAAAGAAGAAACGGAATCCGCACTGGCGACGCCCGCAGTCTGCGAGACAAAATGGGGCTTGACGGGTCAAGGTTTTCTGACGTATATTGAGGGTACTGAAAAATCAGTTTTTTCGATTTTCCCGCCCACCGAAAAGTCGCCGCATGGCGACCTGCCCAGACAAGCACTGGGACTAGGTGGGCGGGTTTGTTTGTGGCGGACGGTACTCCCAAGCAAGCATCTTGCCTCTCCGACTTCGTCGCCTGCGCCAAAAATGTAGGCCATCCGCTACTTCACCGTAATCGTCACCTTCTCGCTGTCCGTGTAATTCCCCGCCGCGTCGTAGGCGCGGACCCAGAGCGTGTGCGTCCCCCGCGCCGTGCTCGTGATTTTCCAGCGCGTGGAGTACGGCGGCACGGTGGCCGATTCGGTTGAGGCGCCGTCAATGAAGAACGCCACGCGCGCGATGGAGAGATTGTCCTGCACTTGCGGCTGGATGATGACTGACTCATCCCTGCCCACCTCAAATTCTTCGTTGGGCGCGGGGGCGAGCAAATTTACTGTCGGCGGCTGGTTATCTACGGTGACTTGAATCGTCGAAGTGTCAAATTGAAACGGGCCGCCCTCCGGGTCGTTCTTCACGACGACAAGTTGCAGCGAGTACAGGCCGTCCAACCCGGCGGTGTTCCAGGTTTGCAGCGGCCCGTTCTCGATCTGCTCGCCCCGATCACCTTCAATCTGCGTCCACGTTTGTGGGTATAACCCCGGCCCATATTGCACGCGAAAGAAGGCGTAGTTGTCGCCCTTGGCCGTGCCGGTGATTTCGACGACGCCGTGAAGGTACGCAAAGGGCTGCGGCGAGAGGATGGCCGCGTTGCCCACCGGCAGGCATGAACTGCCGATGGGGTCGTACTCGCTCGGCGGCTGGGGCAGGTTGACATCGCGCACCCAGTCGGCGGCCTCGGCCGGGAGAATCTCGTACACGCGCTCTTCCACCAGTTCAGGCGGGGTACAGACGGTGGCGCGTTTGCCCGTTTCCCGGTTGACGGCGACCGTCTGCCAGATGTTGTCGGGCGTGGTCGGCTCGGTCCCACGGATGAACACTTCCTCACGGGTGCGCTGGCAATGCGAGGTCGGCAGCAACCCGGAGGGGTCGCAGACTTTGCCAGTGAGGATGCCGGGGGGCGCCGGCCATCCCTCCGGGGGCAGGTCGCGCGCGCGCGCGGCGTAGGTCATCACCGCGCGCCAGATGGGCGCGGCCCCGGTGAGGCCGGTCACCGCTTTCATCGGCGAGTTGTCCGAGTTCCCCACCCACACGCCGAGCGCCAGTTGCGGCACGTAGCCCATCGTCCAGTTGTCGCGGAAGTCGTCGGTCGTGCCGGTTTTCGCGGCGGCGGGGCGGTCTTCGAGCTCAAGCGGGTTGCCGCGCCCGAAGGCGGCCAGGCGCGCCTCGTTGTCGGAGAGCACGTTGTTGATGAGGTAGGCGAGGTCGGGGCTGAGGATGGGCTGCGTCTGCGGCGTGTCGAACTGATACAGGATCTGTCCGTCCCGGTTCTCGACGCGCAGGATGCTCGCCGGGTCGAGCGTACGGTAGCCGGGGCGCTGGTCCTCCGGCGGCACGGGCTGACCGGCCATCACGCCCCTGTTGGCGAGCACGCCGTAGGCGTAGGTGTGGTCGAGCAGTGTGACTTCGCCGCCGCCGAGCGTGAGCGCTGGGCCGTACTGGCCGAGTTCGAGGCTGTTGATGCCGAGGCGGTGCGCGAGGCGAATCACGTTGTCCACGCCGACGAGATTGATGGCCTGCACCGCCGGGATGTTGTAACTGCGCGCGAGCGCGACGCGCATGCTCACCGGGCCGTGAAATTTGCGGTCGTAGTTTTCGGGCGCGTAGGTCGCGCCGTCCGGCAGGGGAAACTGCGCAGCGCTTTGCGTGTCGAGCAGCATCGTCGCGGGCGTGTAGCCCTTGCTGAACGCGGTGAGATAGGTGTAGGGCTTGAATGACGATCCCGGCTGGCGCAGCCCATCTAACGCGACGTTGAAGCTGCCGGAAATGTCCGGGTTCCAGTAATCCACCGAACCGACCAGCGCCAGGATTTCGCCGGTTTGAGGGCGGATGGCGACGACGGAGGCGTTTGTCACATGATGGTCCTGGCCCGCGTCGGATTCGCGCAAGGGCAGGAGGTAGGCGGCCGCCACGCAGCCCTCACCCCCGGCCCTTCCCCCGCCGGGAGAGGGGAGCAGCTCTGGAGGTATGACGATATTCGGGTCGCCGCCGCTCAACCGCTTGACCTGCGTCCGGGCCACGCACTCCGCCTGGCCCTGCAAATCCAGGTCGAGCGTCGTGATCACCTTCAACCCGCCCCGGTTCACCAGATCCTCGCCGAACATTTCCACCAGTTGCTGACGCACGTAGATCGAAAAGTGCGGCGCGAGGATGTTGAAGCGCTTGACGGGCAGCTGGATGGTCAGCGGCTCTTTCTTCGCGGCCTCGGCCTGCGCCGGCGTGATCAGGCCCTCGCGCGCCATCACGTCGAGCACCACGCTTTGCCTGGCTCTGGCTTCGTCCGGCGCGTCAATCGGGTTGAGGCCCGGCGCGTTGGGGATGGCGGCGAGCAGCGCGGCTTCGGCGAGCGTGAGCCGGTCGGCGTGCTTGCCGAAGTAGACGAGCGCGCCCGCGTCCACGCCGTAGGCCAGGTTGCCGTAGAAATTGGTGTTGAGATACCACTCCAGGATTTGTTCTTTGGAGTAGCGGCGCGTGATCTCGGCGGCGAGCAGGATTTCGCGCACCTTGCGCGCATAGCTGCGCTCGGCGCGCTGCTCGATGGGGATGAGCGTGTTTTTCACCAATTGCTGGGTGATGGAACTGCCGCCCTGAATGGGCTGCCCCTGAAGATTGGAGATGAGCGCCCGCGCGATGCCGAGCAAATCGTAGCCGGGGTTGGTGAAGAAGGTCTTGTCTTCAATCGCCACCGTCGCGCTGACGACGTGGGAGGGGAGCGCATTGTAGCCGATGTACTGCCGGTCGCCGCCGCGCGGGTCAATCACCTCGTAGATGAGGCGCTCTCCGGTGCGGTCGTAGATGCGCGTGGTCTGGAAGAACTCGCCGTTCTCGGAACTGAACGCGGCCTGCAGCGCTTCGGCGGAGGGCAGATCGCGCGTGAAGTAGGCGTACGCGATGGCCAGCGCGCCGACGACGGCGATGAGGAACAGAACTACTGCGGCGGCTGTCGCCGTCCCCGCGCCCACGGCGATGCGCCACGCCCGGCGCGTCCCTTTGCGGGCCTGCTCGCGGCGCTGCTGACGCTGGCGGATGATGGAGGTCGTAGAAGGCATAGGTCAACAGATGGGGGGTAATTATTCCACCTGACGGTTACTTAGGCAACAGGTTGTCTGTGCTCAATTCAAAGCTGTTGCTCACGCCGTTGACGGTCACAAGGTATACGCCGGCCTTCAGGCCAACTACGTCGAGAGCGACGTTTTCTTCAAACGGGACAAGCGCCAGCGTGCAGACGGCGTCTGCTGGGCGCGTGGTAGTGATTTTGATCTCGAAGGTGTTCTCCTGGCGCGCCTGGATGATCTGGTCAATCTTCGTGCAACCGTCGGGCAAATTGCCCTTTGCCACGACGCGCACTTGCACCGGGAACGATTCCAGCATCATTATTTCGACGCTCTCGACCAGCGCCAGGCCGGAGATGACTCCGCCCGACCGGGGCTTGGGGGTGGCGGCAGGCTGGACCACGCTCACAGTGCAAGCGCTGAAGAGCAGACTCAGAGCGACGAGCAGAAGAATCATTGACTTACAGAATATATAGCCATTCGCTATGGAACGCCGCCATTTATAAGAAAAATCGTATTGACATAATTTTCACAGGCAGATATAATTATGACAAAAGAGTAGGTGGTTCTCACGGTTGGATAAGTACTGGTGAAATGGTGAAAGGAGGTGTCCTGTGACGACAAGGCTAAGTTCACCTGATCAGGCGCGGCCCCAGATCAGGATGACTGAATGGCTCGGCCAATCGTGGTTATCTGTGTCGCGTGACGTGAACATCAATCGCGGCTGGATGTTCGGCGCGCTCCTGATTGCCGGTTTGGCGGCCTTTGAGCTCTTCAATTTTAGCACGACCGAGTTCGCGCTCGCCGACCTGATCGGCGATGTCCGCTTGCTCGGCTTGGGGTGGGCTACGTTGCTGGCTTTCGCCTTCTGCGTGATTGACTTTGCCGGACTGGCGCGCCTGTTCACGCCGTACCCCCAGCAGGCGCGCGCCGAGGTCTGGTACCTGACCGGGGCGTGGTTCCTGGGGGCGGCGGCGAACGCGGTGATGACGTGGTGGGCAATTTCGATCATGATGCTAGAGCAGGTGAGCCGCGCCTCACTCGTGAGCCGGGAGGAACTGCTGACCTACGTGCCAGTGTTCATTGCCGGCGTCGTGTGGGTTACGCGCGTCTGCCTGATCGGCACTTTCGCGCTGGCCGGGCCGCACCTGTTTGCCGCGCCGGAGGCCCGGGCGGCTGCCTCGCCCTCGGCGGCGCGGCCGGCTCTTGGGGCGCTGGTATCCCGGCTGTTGGAGAGCCTCAAGCCGCGCCCGGCGCTCAAGCCGCCGATCAATAGCCCAGAACTCGCTGCGCCTATCCCTGCCAAACCGGGAGGACAGGACGACAAAGGCTTCAGCCCGAATTAAGGCCGCGAAATAAATAACACCCTGGTATGAGAAACCCGCTTTCCTGTCAAACCAGCAAAGAAAGCGGGTTTCTCTTTCAGGCATCCTATGCCTCAAGAAGGCTAACTGCGTATAGCATCTACCAATCTGGAGGTGGAAGGTAGCCGCTTAAGCTTACTTCGCGCCAGTTACACTGGCGGGGTTCCTCAAGCAAGAAGTTCCTATCACTCCAATCCACAAGACACTGCGCCCCATCATGTATACGAACCAATAAAACGCCATTTCCCAGATTGGGCAACCAGCTTATCTCGTCAATATAACGTATTTCCGGACAGCTAAAGAACTCTGCCAAGCATTGGCACACATAATAGCACAGGATACGATCGTCCAATTCAGAGTCGGAAGTAACCATCACCAGCCTATGCCGAAGGCGATGATCGGCAAGTTTAGCAAAATCGGAATCCTTATCCTTTACCCTTTCCCAAAGGATATTCTGTATGCTGGGAAGTCGAATATCATCATACAGTAATACGCCCTCGCGAACTTCGTCGCGAATCCTTGCCGGATTTCCATACGGTTCTGGGACATGAAACTCCTTGTTGACCCTGACCACCTGAATAGCGTAAAGCGCATTTTCGAGAATCGCGTCAAAATCGTAGTGTGAACCGTGCTTTTGAATATTGGTAAACCCTTCTCGGTTTAATTGATCAACCGTTCGCAGTTCTGCCCACAGGTCTGCTAGGCGGCGATCCAGTTCTCCAGCGTCCGGTATGCAGTCTAAATTTGCTTCCGCAAAGATCTTTTTCATAATAGCAAGACCACTGATACGCTTGAGCCGAGCCTCAAGTCGTTCAGGGTCTCCCCGAGCAAAAAGGTAAATTGCTCGTCCTTGATCAGGTAATCCAAGATCAAGGAATCGCCTGAGAGGTGGGCCAAAGAACCTGTTGACCAACTCATATTTGGGGCATTCCTGCTCAACCAAGATCATGAGATCAAGTAGTAAATTATCCTTGCTTTTCATTGCCTTAAACTGCGTCAGATTGCCCGGCAATGGGCATCTGGCTATGTTGTCGTGTTTGTATGATGAGTAAAAGGGGACTATCTGTGATTCTTGCAGCGGCTCTGTCCGCTCACCTTTTCTAAAAAGCTGAGAGGAGCACCGCATATCTCGCAGCATCCAGCCTGTCTCCAAGCAAGGCGCTGCATTGCTTCTTTGCGTTCATTTTCTTGTTGGGCGAGCCTTTCGGCCTCGCGTTTTTTTTGCTCTAATTGTTCGCGGGAACGCTTTGCTTGCTCCTCGACTTTTTGCTTTTCAGCCCCAATGACTCTTTTTACTCCATCAACAATCCATTCCGTATTGGGTATTGCCTGTAACAGTCCGATTACCTCCAAGGCTAACTCGTCGTTAGGGTCTTGCTTTAACACATCATACAGTACAAAGTGAATAGGACTTCCAAAGGATGGAGAACCGCCTAACTTTAAGGCTATTGCATACTCGTGAAGAGCAGCTCTATTCTCCTGCAAGGAATGAAGAATATCTCCGCGCTTTTCTCTGAGTAAGGGGTCCTCCGGGGAAAGTGCTATAGCACGAGTGAAATCTTCATAGGCCTCTTGTAGCTTATCTTGTGAATGATAGACATCTCCCCTGCCTCTTAATGCCTCCACATTCTCCGGTTCTATAGATAAAGCGCGAGAGAAATCTTTAACTGCCTGTTTATAAGCCTTATCAAGCTGGTCAGCGAGCTGGTCAGCGAGCTGGCCGTATTTTTTGTTCTCTATAGCATCACTCTGAGCTCTGAGTAATTCGCCCTGTAAAGCTTCGCCTTTTCGGAAATAAACTTCACCTCGCGCCTCCCAGGCCCCAGCAAACTGAGGGTTGATTTCTAGAGCGTGCGTTAAATCAGCAATAGCATCGTCAAAAAAGACTCGTGGTATATTCTCTCCATTAATGCTTTGGAGCGGACCTTGCAATGATTTCGCCGAACCTCGTAAAAGCCAACTTCCAGCGCTCTTAGGATTTATCCTGATAGCTCGCGAATAATCCGCAAGGGCGAGATCCAGATCTTTGCTAGCCAGATTTGCTTTGCCCGGTCGTAAATTAAGCAATACCCTTTGAGAATACGCCATGCCTCGCCGCTGCAAAGCTGGAACATATTGAGATTCTAGTTCGATGATGCGGTTCAGTTCGACAATAAAATCGTCTATTGCCTCTATGGTCCATAAGCCTGAGAGGGCGTCCAAAGGCCCGTATTTCTCGGAGGCCAGGTGCAGAGATGTCTGCAAGCGCTCAAACTTCTCGACCGCATTTTTAAACGCCACAATCTCTTCCGGGGTTACTTGAGAGATTTTCATCAAATCTTCAAATCGGCTTTGCTCACCTTTAGCCTTATCCTCTTCCCCGAACAGAGAGTATTGAATATATCGCTTGGTAATAGCGCTTGCCGTCAGCAGGTTGTCGCTATTCTGTTCCTCCTGGCTAGAAGGAGTCGAAAGGTTAGCAGAGGCTATTGAGCCTAATGTTTCGCTTCGGCTTGCTTGTCCTTTGAGGATTGAGGTAGTGCGTAGATATTGCGCGAGATTCTCCGCATCTGGCCGGCTTGTCACTGAAACAGAAAGTACCTCCTCTATTTTTTGCGCCAATTCAGGGAATTTGCCTGATTTTACTGTGGCTCTGCCCTCGATCGCCTCGGTCACCAGCATCATCCATCGGGCTTGCACGGCTGGGGCTTGTGGATTGGTTGCGCTCATTTCTTGCATGGCCTGTCGGAGCAAAGCTTCTGGATCAAAGTAATGGCGACCTGTCAGCATCTCGTGTAGCATCACCACTAACTGATACACATCGCTCGCGCTGGTCAATTCTTCTCCGCGTATTTGCTCTGGCGACATGTACAGAATGGTGCCAGGTTGAAGTCCGGTCCGCGTCAAGGATACGCCCCCCGCCTCTCGCGGAACGTGGGCAATGCCAAAATCCGTCACTTTTCCATGACCGTCTTCGGTGAGCAAAATATTCTCTGGTTTGATGTCTCTGTGGATAATGCCTTTGGCGTGAACGGCGGCGAGCGCATCAGCAACCTCGGCGGCAATTTGCACGGCCTGACTCACTTTCAATTTGCCCTCACGCTTTAGCCTGTCGCGCAGACTGCCGCCGGGGACATATTCAAGTATCAGGTAATGCGCTTCGCCTTTCACACGGAGGCCATAGACGGTGACGATATTGGGGTGATTGAGACTGCCCGCTGTTCGCGCCTCTTGCAGGAACCGTTGAAAGGCTTCGTTATCGGCGGCGCGAGGGGCATAGAGTTCTTTGATTGCTACCGGGCGATCAAGCAAGGTGTCTTGGGCAAGATACACAGCGCCAAACCCGCCTTCGCCGAGGCGGCGGATAATTCTGAATTCGTCAAGTTGTTGGTTGGGGGCGAGCGGCATTGTTACCCTCCTTACAATGAATGGATGAGGAGTATCAATAGCGTAATGTAATAAAGGCTGGCTGTCAATTATTAGAATCACTCTGGGCCGACTTATGCTAGAATAGTTTCAAGGAGGAATGTCCTTGAAAATTGCCGGGCTGATATGGCTGGAGGATAAACGTGCTCTGGTCATTTCTGCGCGGGATATGACGCCGGCAGAGAGGAAAGCCTATGAAAAGCGGTAAGAGTTCTATCACACGAGCCGAGTCCTATAAGGCGATGGGGGAGTTTTGGGATACGCACGACCTCGTGGATTACTGGGAGCAAACCGAGCCAGCCGAGTTTGAGGCGGATATTCAGTCCGAAGTCGTTTACTACCCCGTGGATAATGTCCTCTCGGCGCAGATTGCCGCCGCCGCGCGGCAACGCGGTGTCTCGCCTGAAACATTACTGAATCTATGGGTGCAGGAAAAGTTGCGGGAGCAGGCGGCATAACGTTGGTCCGTGTACCAATTGGTAACCTCACGCCTCCCTGGCGAAGTCTCAGCCGGGGAGGTTTTTTTCTGCTACCACAAAATGCGACAGTCCCAAGAAATTCAGC
>Ga0209751_10003581_pt1 | contig 15032 bp, 23 predicted proteins | sample RifCSP13_1_FD_184019 | JGI IMG/M metagenome (GOLD analysis project Ga0209751, IMG submission 184019) | Soil microbial communities from Rifle, Colorado - Rifle CSP2_sed 13_1 (SPAdes) (version 2) | ecosystem: Environmental > Terrestrial > Deep subsurface > Rock core/Sediment | place: Rifle... | reverse complement strand
CGTTTTCCTCGGCATCTACTGGAACAACCACCATCACCTCTTCCAGGCCGTGCACCGCATCAATGGAACCGTGCTGTGGGCGAATCTCCACTTGCTTTTCTGGTTGTCCCTGATTCCGTTCGCCACCGGCTGGCTGGGAAAGAGCGGACTGATTTCGATCCCGGTGGCGTTGTACGGGGTTGTTCTGCTCCTGGCGGCCGTCGCCTATTACCTGCTGGTGCGGGCTTTGATCGTCGTACACGGAGCCGATTCGCCCCTGGCCGTCGCCGTCGGTGGCGACGCCAAGGGGATCCGATCTATCCTGGTCTATGCCGTCGCCATCGGGGTTTCTTTTCTCAGCCCCTTCGTCGCCCAGGCCCTCTACGTCGTCGTCGCCCTGATGTGGCTGGTCCCCGACCGGCGCATCGAGAAATCGCTGGCGCCCTGACGGCGCGCCGATGGAGCAACGGATGCGGCGGCTCTTCGGAGGCATCGAGGCGGGAGGCACGAAGTTCCTGTGCGCCGTCGGCAGCGGGCCGAACGACCTGATCGCCGAGGAACGGATCCCCACGACAAGTCCGCCGGAGACTCTCGGCCAGGCCGTCGCTTTCTTCCGCAAACAAGAGGCGGAGCTGGGCGGTATTGCCGCACTCGGCATCGGCTCATTCGGCCCGGTCGACCTCGATCCTCAATCCCCCCGCTTCGGCTGGATCACTTCGACCCCCAAGCCCGGTTGGGCCGACACCGACTTGAGGTCGCCGTTCCTGCGCGCCCTGCAGGTCCCGGTCGCCGTCGAGACGGATGTCAATGCCGCCGCCCTGGGGGAGGGACGCTGGGGCGCGGCGCAGGGCCTGGATACCTTTCTGTACATGACGATCGGAACAGGAATTGGCGGGGGCGTGCTCGTCGAAGGGAAACCGCTCCACGGCTTGCTGCACCCCGAAATGGGCCACATCCGGATTCCCCACGACCGATCCGCCGATCCTTTCGAAGGGGTGTGCCCGTTCCACGGCGACTGCCTGGAGGGACTGGCCACCGGACCGGCGATCGAGCGGAGATGGCATGCGCCGGCTCCGTCGCTGCCCGAGGACCATCCGGCCTGGCGCCTCGAAGCCCATTACCTGGCGTTGGCTTTGACGACCTTCATCTGTACGCTGTCACCCCAGCGAGTCATTCTCGGTGGCGGTGTGATGGCCCAGGCGAGCCTGTTCCCCCGCATCCGGACTGAAGTCGTCGAGCTGCTGCACGGTTACCTCCGGGCGCCGCCGATCCTGGAAGCGATTGACGAATACATCGTTCCCCCCGCCCTCGGCGCCCGCTCCGGAATCCTCGGCGCTTTGGCGCTGGCTTCCCTCCTTCCGGACTAGTCGCGGACGACCTCCGGCCTCCCACGTCCTCCCTGCGAGTCGTTGTCTGGATGCGCCGCCCGGACGCGTTCGCTGGGGAGTCGTTCCGCCGCGCCGACGGTGTCCTCCTCACGCCCGCGGCGGGCCGTTATACTTCCCCCTATGCCCTCTGCCGTCCGTGCGTCTCACGACCATGCGCACGACACGACCACCAGATTGCGCACGGCCTTCGTTCTCAATCTGACATTCACCTTGGTCGAAGTCGTCGGCGGCCTTTTCACCAACAGCCTGGCGATCCTATCCGATTCGCTCCACGACCTGGGCGACAGCCTGTCCATCGGATTCTCCTGGTGGATGGAGCTCCGCGCCCATCGGCCGAGCCAGGGTCGCTACTCGTACGGCTTCCGCCGCCTGTCGCTGGTGGCGGCGCTGGTCAACGCCGTTGTCCTGATCCTCGGTTCGCTCATCATCATGGGGCAGGCGATCCCCCGCTTGTTCGACTCCCAGCCGTCCAATGCTCGCGGCATGCTGGTGCTGGCCATTCTGGGGATCGTCGTCAACGGCGCCGCCGTGCTACGCATGCGAGCCGCCCGGGGCATGAACGCCCAGATGATCGCCTGGCATCTGCTCGAGGACGTGTTGGGATGGGTGGCGGTCCTGATCGTGAGCCTGTCCCTGCTCGTGACCGACATCGAGATTCTCGATCCGCTGCTGTCGATCCTGATCACGGGCTACGTCCTCTACAACGTGATTCGCAACCTGCGCAAGACCGTCGCCATCTTCCTGCAGGCGGCGCCGGCCGATCTCGATGTCCACGCCATCGAACACGAGCTCGAGACCATTGTGCACGTCCTGTCCACCCACCATACGCACGCCTGGTCGCTCGACGGCGAACACCATGTTCTGACGACCCACCTCGTGGTTCCGGCCGAGGCGTCGAAAGCCGAGATCGTCCAGGTCAAAGCGGACGCCCTGCGCCTCTTCCGGCAGATCGACCTGGAACATACGACGATCGAGGTCGAGTACGAGGATGAGGACTGCCGGATGCGGGACGAGTAGCCGATCGGTCGCCTCGAACCCCACGGCCTGCCGGAACGCCGGCCGCTCGCACCGGCGGCCGCCAACGTGCCAGAAGGAGGTCGATCCCGTGGTAGACCTGATCCCTACGCTGCAGACGGCCATCGGCCCCGTCATTCTGATCTCGGGAGTGGCGCTGCTCGTGTTGACCCTGACCAACCGCCTGGGCCGCGCCATCGACCGCGCCCGGCTGATCGGGCGCCTCCTGGCCGAGCCCGATCCGCAGGCCCGCCTCGCCCTCGAGGCCCAGCTGCACATTTTGTGGCGACGGGCGCGCCTCATCCGCGCCGCCGTCGCCCTGGCCACGATCAGCGCGCTGCTGGCGGCGCTGGTGATCGCCTTGTTCTTCTCGGCCCTGCTGCCGGTGGAAGTCGCGTGGTTCATCACCTTGCTTTTCGTCGCGTGCATGCTCTCCCTCATTCTTGCGCTGGGGCTATTCCTCCACGACATCAACCAATCCCTGGCGGCGCTCAGACTGGAGATCCGTTCCCACGGTATCGGCGCGCGGTGAGGCCACGGCTCGTCTGGGCGACCGGAGGCGCATGACTTCGATCGACTCGGGCGAGATCTCGTTCGCCCTTATCAGAACCACTCCGACGAATCTGCTCTTCTGCCCGGAGCAGGAAACCTCTCGGCCTCTCCGGTCGGACCAGAGCCGCCGGGTCGACCCGACTTCCGCCCCGTGAGGGAGGCGTGATGGGATCTGCGCAGAAGATCCAGCTTTACCTAGAGGTCGGCCGCCAGCGGACTTTTGCCGGCGCGGTCGATTGGCCGGGTTGGTGCCGCAGCGGGCGCGACGAAGCCGGAGCCGTGGCGGCCCTGCTCGAAGCCGCGCCGCGCTATGCGCAAGCCCTGCGCTCCTCTCGACTGGGATTTGCAGCGCCGGTCGACGCCAGGATATCGATCACGGAGCGTCTGGTAGGCAACGCCACGACCGACTTCGGCGCTCCCGCTCGCGCTCCGTCCGGCGACGACGCCAGATTGCCGGAGGTAGAGATCCGCCGGCTGCAGGCCATCCTCAAGGCTTGCTGGCGGGCTTTCGATACGGCCGCAGACGCCGCCGCCGGCAGGACCTTGCGCAAGGGCCCGCGCGGCGGAGGCCGTGACCTCGAAACGATGTTGCAGCACGTGCTGGAATCCGAGGCGGCCTACCTGTCCCGCCTCGGGAAGCCCTACAAGATCGGAAACGGCGATCCCGCCGAGGAAACGCGCAAGATACGCCGCGTCATCCTGGAGGTTTTCGCCGCGACGGCCCCCCTCGGAAGGCCCGCTCCTGGACCGCGCGGAGGCGCCCGCTGGACTCCGCGAGGCTTCGTCCGAAGGGTGGCGTGGCACGCCCTCGATCACGCCTGGGAAATCGAGGATCGGAGGATGTGATCCGACGGTCTTCGGGAAACCGCCCAACTCGGCGCGATACTGATCGGCGGAAGTGGCGCTGACGCCGCCGTCCGATTTTCCCTACACAGATCATGCAGGACGCGGGGGCGCTGATCCGCATGACCGTGGATCCCAAGGCGATGCGTGATGGTCGCAACGCGATGGCCGGGCTGCTGGTGCTCGCCGTTCTGGCGGGCCTGGCCATCGCCTGGCTTGACAGCCGCCAGGGATGGGACGATACCGGGGTCACGGCCGGCCTGATCCTATTGACTTGCGGGGGCTTTGCCGCGCTTCGGCCTGCCCGGCCGTGGCTGTGGGCCGTCGCCGTCGGCGGTTGGATTCCCCTCTTGGAGATCGCCTCCTCTGGGAACTACGGCAGCCTGCTGGCGTTGGCCGTGTCGTTTCTGGGAGCGTACAGCGGGGCGCTGGTGGTGAAGACGATCCGCCTCTTTCGTTGAGTCAATCGTGGCCCTGACGGCCCAGGGCCGACCCGCGCGAGGCCTGCATGCGCATCGGAGACATCCTCGCCTGGACCCGAACCTTCGATGAGGAGGACGTCCGCTCGTTCAGCCTGCTCTCAGGCGATGAGGGACGCCAGCATGTCCTGCCGGACGAGGTGGGTCGCCTCATGGTGCAGGGCCTGCTGACGGCCACGCTGCCCTCGAAGATCGGCGGCGAGCTGAATTTCCTCGCCCGCCAGATGACCTTCCACTTCCATCGTCCGGTATTCGTGGGCGACACGATTCGCTGTGAGGTGAGGGTCGATCGCCTCGACGGTCCACCCGGCCGCCTGCGCCTGGCCTGCAGCCGGACCTGCACCAACCAGGAAGGCACGCTGGTGATGACCGGCGGCTCAGAAGGGGTGATCTTGCAGCCATCCGACCCATCGACCTCCGCGGAAAGAGGCGCGGCCAGCCTGGATCGATGAGAACGCGGCCGCGCGAGACCCGGGCCGTGGGATACTGGGTGGCGGCGAAGGGGAGCGCCCAAGGACCGTCAACGGAGGAGGAGACATGCTGTCGATTGCCGAGAAGTTGGACCGCCTGACCAAACTCTACGCCGAACGCGAAGCCCTGCAGTCGCAGAAACAAGCGCTGATCGACCAGGTGCTTCCACCGGAAGTCAAAGGCCGCCTGACCGACATCGAAGCCGAGTTCTCCCAGAAAGCCGAGGCGGCGGCCGCCAACATCGAGAGCCTGGAGGCCGAGGTCAAGGCGGATACCCTCGCCCACGGCGAGTCTGTCCGTGCCGCTGGGATCCAGGCGGTCTGGAACAAGGGCCGCCAATCGTGGGACTCGAAGGGCCTGACGAGTTACGGCGAGGCCCACCCGGAGGTCCTCCAGTTCCGCAAGGAAGGCGAGCCTTCGGTGACGATCCGCCGCGCCTCCGGCAAGGAAGGCGATTGATTCCCCACCCGAGGGGCGCCCCGCGCTGGATTCCCGGCTGAAGGATGATCCCGAGGCTCGTCCGCCAGCGCCGGACAAGAAGCTCGGCCGAGGTGCACTTTGGCAGCCAGCATCACCATCCGTCCGCGGGCGCCGGCCCTCGCGCGGTCGCCGTCTGGTACGATCAGAGGGAAGAGCCAGTCGAGGTCGGGCCGGCGCCCGGTCCGACTTCGGAAGGGGCGCAACCCAGGCCAGCTGCCAGATCGACTCGGCGCGATACTGGCCCCGCCCAAGAACCCTGGCCGCTGGCGGTCGTACGATGTGGGAGCCTGGAGAAATACTACACGTCCATGAGGGGTTCACGCCTGTTCCCGCCCATCGGGACGGCGTCGACCAAGCTTCTCAGGCGCGGCTGGTCGACTACCTGACCCGCCTCACCGGTCAGACTAGGCCTCTCCCCTCTTCGCCGCTGCCTCTTTTCCTCCATCTCCACATCCAGGTCCCGCGGGAGGCCAACGTGCTTCACGGGTATGTCCTGGAGACCTTCCTGACTCCGCTGTTCGGTGTGCGCTGGTTGACGGGTTCGCGCTTCTCCCTCGTGATCGGCACCAAGGGGACGCAGAACCCCTCGCGCCTCACCATCGGCCTGGCGTCGTCGCCCTCCGCATCCCGCAAAGGGTCGCCGGGGTACAAGGTCACTCCGTCGGCGGCGCCGGCCTCTCCCGAGTGGGTCGAGGAACTTCGCCGCGCCCTTTCCCATACCGGGTCGGTCCCGTTGCCGGATGGGCCGATCCACCTGCGAGTGCAGCTGCGCTGTTCGCCGGCTCGGAACTGGGTCGGGCTGTGGAAACCGGTCGGCGACGCCATGGGCCCGATTCTCGGCTATGACCACTCTCGCAACCCCTACCATCCGCGCGACGATCGCCTGGTCCGCCTCGAGTTCCATCGCCAGACCGACGAACGGCTGGTCAGCGCCGTCGAGGTCGAGTACGTGTGGACTCCCGTTCCACTGGTGGAGGTCTGACGCGGCAGCCGCCCGGCCGCCTGCGATCGTCGCGGCGCGCCTCCCATCGACGTTGAGCGTCCCAGGAGATCCCATGATCGAACCGCCCCTTTTCCGCTTCCTGGCCGCCGCGCTCCTGATCGCCTTCGTCGCCCACCGCGCCTACTATTCCCGCAAGTTTCCGCCGTCCGAGGCGGCCACCGTCGACAAGCTTCGACCCGGGCTGGCGTCGCGGTTGGCGGAGATCCTCTCGATCTTGGCGTTGGCCTCCACGGCGACCTATGTCATCGATCCGAGCTGGGTCGCCCGGGGTTCGCTGCCTCTCCCGCTGTGGGCTCGCTGGGTCGGCGTGGGCCTGGCGATCGCCGGCTTTGGTCTTCTGGAATGGTCGCATCGCGCGCTCGGCCGCGAGTGGAGCGAACAACCCCGTCTGACTCAATCCCAGCGCCTGGTCCAGGGCGGGCCCTACCGCTGGATCCGCCATCCGATTTACACCTCGTTCCTGATGATCCTGGGCTCGACGCTCTTGCTTTCATCGAACGGGCTGGTCGGTCTGCTCTGGATCAGTTCCGTCGCGATCGACACCACCGTCCGCATTCGCTATGAAGAATCGCTGATGAGCGCTCGTTTCGGCGAGGAGTATCAGGCCTACGCGGCCCGCACCGGCCGGCTCTTTCCACGGCTGTTTTCACGCCGCGGCAGCGGCTGAGACCGATGTCTCCCCTCGCTGGTCCGGCGCTCGGCCCGGTCCTCCTCATCGCCGGGCTGGCGGCGATCGGAGCGACGGCCCAAGTCTGCTGGCTCCCGGCATAGCGCCACCGGATGGATCTGCTGTCGGGCAGGCTGCGCCTGCGGGAACGGCTGAACCATCCGAAGGGCCTGCTCGTGTTCGGCGGGTTTGTCCTGCTGACCGTCTACCTGCTTCGTTCGTGCATCCCCGGCTTGCAGAGCGGCATGCCTCCGCAAATCCTGGTTTCCCTCCAAACGCGCTATCGGGTGTGCGTCGACGACACACCGATCTGGCCGGGCGAGCCGCGACAGCCGGAGTGTGGCCAGGTGGACGCCCGCGTCGTCGGAGAGGGCGTCGTACCGGAGACGGCCCGTTCGACCGGAGCGGCGCGGGCGTTGTGTTTTCGAGTCACCTACACCAACCCCTATTGGACGACCCAGGGGCAGACACGCCACGAGATCGCCCAGCGGTCTCGCACGGCGAGCAAGGTGGCGCTGCTCCAGAACGGCATCTGGAGCATCACGCCGGATGAAGACATCGCCGACCGGCTGCGATGGAATGAATTCGCCTGCCCCGGCCCCTACGACGATCCCGCAAACGCGGCCGGAGACTAGCTCTCCGGATCGCCCCGCTCGCAACAATAGCTCACGGCTCGAAGGACGCGGGAGACCGCCACTTCGTGCGATACTTGCCCGAGGCTGGAAGGAGCTCCGCCGCCAGACTTCGGACGCCGACGCTCGCCTGAGCGAGGCCACATGCCGAGAATCGGATCGGGCCAACGAAGAGACGGAACGGGGTGACCCAGTGGCTGACTCAAACCGACCCGGGGGCCCCTCGAGCGGACCTTGGCTTTCTTGGCAGCCGCCGTCTGCTCCCTCATCTCGATTCGTGTCTTTCAACTTGTGGGCTCGATGCAGCCTGTGTGGCCGCTCCCAGCTCTGTACCTGGTCGAGGTGACCTCACTGACCTGCGTGGGCGCATGGGTTCTGATGCGTGAACGCCCCGGCTCGGCTGCCGTCGTCTGCGCTGTGGCAGGCATAGCGACGGGCTTCTCGATTCTCGGTGCATGGACCATCGGGCCCTTCTTCCTGCCGGTCGCCCTCCTGGTGGGCATCGCCGGAGGATGGGCGACGTGGCGGAGCCGCCGTCCCTTGCTCGTCGGTCTGGCCTCGTTCGCCGTCGGCGGTGCCGTACAGGTGGTGCTGATGCTCGCCATTCTGCGACTGCCCGCTTCCCTCACAACCTTTTGACTGGTCTCGCCCGCAACGAGATCGACATTCCGAGGAGCGTTCTCGAACCGATGGCGACGATGGTTGAAGGAGGCTGAAATAGCTGAACTCAAGACGAAACCGAGCAAGCGCAGCGTGGCCCGTTTCCTGGCAACCATCGGTGACGAATCGGTCCGCCAGGATTGCCGGACGCTGGTGAAGATCATGGGTCAGGCGACCCATCGCCGGCCGACGATGTGGGGAAAGAGCATCGTCGGATTCGGCACCTACCGCTACACCTACGCCAGCGGTCGGTCCGGCGAATGGTTCCTGACCGGCTTTGCTCCACGCAAGCGGGAACTGACGCTCTACATCGGGTCCGGCTTCGAGGGTAACCGCACGTTGTTGAAGGGACTGGGGAAGGTCAAAACCGGTAAAGGCTGTCTCTACGTGAAAAGCCTGGATGACGTCCACCTTCCCACGCTGCGCAAACTGATCGAGCAGTCGACGCGCAGGCTGGCGAAGGCCGGCCCCTGAGGCGGGCGTGCTTGAGAGCGAAGCGTGATGACTCTCGATGAACGCGTTTTCGAACGGACAGGCTGTCGCCTGCATGCATGGGTGGGAGGCGCCTCCGGCGGTTCCCCGGTCGTCTTCACCCATGGCGCCACCATCGATCATCGGAAGTGGGAAGCGACCCTGCCGATCGTGGCGAAACGCTACCGGGTCCTTGCCTGGGACGTTCGCGGGCACGGGGCGTCGCGCCCGGGAAGATTCACCGTCGCCGACGCGGTCAATGACCTGGTGGCCCTGCTCGACCTATTGGGTTTTCCGCAAGCGACCCTTGTCGGGCATTCGATGGGGGGCAATCTGCACCAGGAGCTGGTCTTTCGGCATCCGGATCGGGTCCGCGCCCTGGTCTGCGTCGACTGCACCTGGAATTTCCAGAGACTGACGGCGCTGGAGAAGTTGACTTTGAAGATGGCGCCGATGCTCCGGCTCACCCCTGAACGCTGGTTGCTGGAACAGTCCCTGAAGGCGACCTCGGCGTCCAAGCCCACCCGCGACCTTCTCCGCCCGATGATGAACCAGCACAGCAAAGTCGAGTTCATCGAGACGCTGCTCGAAGCGAGCGTCTGCCTGCATTACGAGCCCGCGTACCGCGTCGCCAAGCCCCTGTTGCTCATCGTCGGGGACAAGGACCCTACCGGGAACATCCGCAAAGCCATGCCGCTCTGGGCGGCGCAAGAGCCGCACGCGCGCCTGGTCGTCGTTCCCGATGTGCGGCACGCACCGAATCTAGACGCGCCGGTTCCTCCACCGCGAGCTGCTGACTTTTCTCGATGCGCTGCCGGCCCTCCCGGTGCCGACATGACGCCGCGGCGACCCCCTCCGCTCCCGCCGAAGGCAAAACGATGATTCCCTCCAACCCTGTTGGAATCCTCTCCGGCCTGGCCTCGGCGCTGGTCTGGGGCACGGGCGATTTCGTCGGCGGCGTGGCGGCCCGTCGAGCGTCCCAATTCAAGGTCGTCGCGCTCTCGGCCCTGGCCGGGCTGTGCGTTCTGATCCCGGCGGCTGTCCTCGCCGGCGAGTCCTTCCCATCCGGCCGGACGATCGCCTGGTCGCTGGCGGCGGGCATTTCCGGCGCCATCGGGATCGCCGCGTTGTACCAGGGACTCTCCACGGGGGCGGCGGCGACCGTCGCCCCGACCTCGGCCGTGGTCGGGGCCGCCCTGCCCGTCCTCGCCGGGTCGCTGTTGCAGAGCTTGCCCAGCCCCGGCGATCTCGCCGGAATCCTGCTCGGCCTGACGGGCATTTGGTTGGTGAGCAGTCTGTCGCCCGACAAGAAGCGATCGACCCGTCCGGGCCTCATTCTCGGCATTCTGGCCGGCGCCGGTTTCGGCGGATTCTTCGTCTTGATTGCCCAGGTCGACGCCTCCGCTCTCTACACGCCGCTCATCTTTGTGAAATTGGCGGCTCTGGCGTTCGGAGTCGTCATCCTCCTTTTCCTGCGGCAGGGCTTCCCTTCCCTGCGCGCCAACCCGCTGGCAGTCCTTTCCGGGATTCTCGATACCGGCGGCAACTTCCTCTTTCTGCTGGCCACCCGCGCGACGAGCCTGGCGGTGGCGGCAGTCCTGGCCTCGATGTACCCGGCCGTCACCGTCGGCCTGTCGATCTTGTTCATGCACGAAACCGTCAACCGGCGACAGGTCGCCGGCGTGATCCTGTGCGTAGCGGCCGTCGTCTTGATCAGCCTATGAGGGCCACAGCCCTCGCTCGCGACCGTGCCACTCGTCGCGGAGCAGCCTCGGGGCGGCGCCGATCGGACGGCGATCGGACGGCGATGAAGTCATGACCGGGGACAAATCGCGGCGACCTGCAACGGAGAAGGTCGACCGGCTCCTGCTCCAAGTTGCCGACTGGGCCGCCGAGCAGGACGACATCCGGGCAGTCCTTCTGGTCGGCTCCTACGCCCGAGGGAACGCGAGAGACAACTCGGATGTCGACCTCGTGCTGCTCGTCGACGATCCAGGCCGCTTCACCCAGAGCCAGGCTTGGTCCGCCGTGTTCGGCCCGGTGGAGCGGGTCAAGAAGGAGAGTTGGGGGAAGGTCACGTCTTTCCGCGTTTGGTATCCAGGCGGCCTGCAGATCGAATTTGCGGTCGCCTCCTCCGAGTGGGCGCGGCTTCCGCTCGACGAAGGCTCCGCCCGCGTGCTGCGAGACGGATTCCGGGCGGTCTACGATCCCGGGCATCTCTTTTCGCCGGTCCCTCCCATTGGGCGGCGGGACCCGACTGAGGCCGTGTCGGCTTGCGGGAAAACCGGATGAACTCGGCAGGGACTTCACGCCTGCCGGGACGGAGGGATCGGCGGTGTATCAACCCAACCCCCATTCCGAGTTCCGCGTCAAATTCGACTTCCATGTCGAATTCACCAACGGCGGGTCCGTCGATGGCCGCGATTTCCTGCTCGACCTCGAAGGCTCAGAGGTCTCCGACGCCGATCTGGCCGAGATGATTGTGGAGGCGATGAATCTGGCCCGGGCGGCCCGGGTACGCATCCATCGAAAACGCATCGTGCGGCGGGGCGAGCACGACGACGCGGCCCCTGCCGCTCGCTCGTGCTAGACTCGGCCGGCGGCGGAGGCGTTCCCGTCGCTCCTGCGATCGCCAACCATGGGTTCACGAGGCTCTCTCGGTCAGGCGGCAGCGCGGCCCCTCGACGGGCTGACTTTCCACGAGGTCGATCGAGGCCGATGGCGCGATCTGGCGAGGCTCTTCGGCACCCCCGGCGGGCCGAAGTACTGCTGGTGCATGTCCTGGCGCCCCTTTCAGGATCGGTCCAGGCCGGGCGGCAGCCGGCGACGGCGAGCGGCCCTTCAGCGTCGCGTTCGCGCCGGCGTGCCCGTCGGGATCCTCGCCTACTTCGAGGGAGAACCGATCGCCTGGTGTTCGGTTGCCCCGCGGGGGACCTTCCGTCCCCTGGGCGGCCTGGAAGGTCCGGAGCACACCGTCTGGTCCGTCGTCTGCTTCTTCGTGCCGCGTCGGCTGCGGCGCCGCGGTTTGATGGGTCGGCTCTTGGGGGCGGCGATCGAGACTGCCTCTCGTCATGGCGCGGCCGTCTTGGAGGCCTACCCGGTCGACCCCGACTCGCCGAGCTACCGGTTCATGGGATTCGTCCCCCTCTTCCGCGCCGCCGGATTCAAAACCGTCGGACGGGCCGGCTCGCGCCGACATGTCATGCGACTCGACCTCGAATGAAGTCAGGAGGCGATCTCGTGATGGACGGGCGCGTTCGGGGTTCGATGCTCTTCGATCTGGTCGCGTGCGCCCCCTCCGCATCGACAGAGGCATGGACCTACGATCTCACCGAAGACCGCCTCACAGCACCAGGATAGCCGTTCCGTCCGAGGGTGCCGCCAGACAGCGCCCTCACTCATGAGGCACGAGGCCACCTTGAGGAGGTCCTGATGGCGGACAGGGAGTCGCCTGCCCCCGCAAGGCGCCGCCCCATCTGGCTCACCCTGGCATGCCTGCTGGTGTGGCTGTTAGGCGCGGCGCTGTTGGTGATGCTTCTGCCGCTTGTCGTGGTCGTGGCGATGGATTTCGCCTTCGCCGCCGGCCGGCCCTTGGCATCGTTGAGTTTCTTCGTTCCCGCGGCAGCCGCAGCCCTGCTCTTCGCGGCCACGGTCGGCCTGTGGCGATTGCGTCGTTGGGGGGCGGTGCTGCTGTCGGCCTACGTCGCGGTGGAATTGATCCGCATCCTCCTCGCCGCGCCCTTACCTGTGGCGCTGTTGCCGGCAGGCCTGCCCCTGGTCGACACCTACGCCGGCCAGGCGACGGCCTCGGCCATCAGCACGGGCCACACCCTCTTCATCGGTGGGTTCTGGTTGGCGAGCCTGGTGCTGTGGCGGCGAGGTTCGCTCACTCCTTGACATCCGCAGGATCCAGCCGTGGGATCTGCCGGCGCCTTGGTCGGGAGCATCGATACTTGGATTCTCCGTCGGCGTCGGGGTACATTGGGAAGCGGCCGCCTCGAAGGAGACCGACGTGGTTACCAAGCCATCCTTGATCCTCATGTTCGCATTCGCCTTCGCATTCTTCATCCTCGTCCCGCCCTTGCTCTCTCAGCCCTTCCCGGCTTATCCATCGATCCATTGGGCCGACGTTCTCGACCTGCTGACCCCGCTCGTTCTGATCCCGCTTTACTGGCTGCTCTTCACCGACTCCGGCGCGAGTACCCGGAGCCACCCGTCCACGATCGTCTTTCTCATCCTGGCCTCAGTCTGGGTTCAAGGTCAGGCGATGCACCTGGTGGCCAACTCGATCGGAAACTTCCTAGGCCAGGGAAGCGCCGGCATCAACCAGCTGGTTCACTTCTATGACGAAGTGCTATCGCATTATCTGTGGCATGCCGGGATCATCGCTCTCTCCCTCCTCCTGCTGTTCCATGCCGCGCGGGCGCCGGCGTCCCAGGTCCGCCCGGGATGGGGCTGGATCATCCCGGCCGGGCTGCTGTACGGGCTCACCGGCTTCCTGGCCTTCGTCGAGGGTGCCACCGTGCCTCTGGGACTGCCGGCCGTGGTCCTGATCATCGTCGGTCTGATCGTCGTCCTGCGTCACCGAATCCTGACCCACAATCTCGTCGGCTTCTTCTTCCTCGGCTACAGCATCGCCTTGCTCCTCCTGGCCGTGTGGGGAATCTACTGGAAGGGATTCCCGGAGCTGTCGGAGGTCGGGCTGCTGTAGTCGGTAGCGCCCGGACACCGAATCCCGCTCGAGGTAGGCCATGAGTTGCGGCCGCGGTGCCCTTTTTCGCGAGATGCTCGCCGTCGGCGACCTGCGTTCGGACGGTTTGGCGTCCGAGGTGGCGGGCCTTGTCCTGGCGCGCCCGGAGCTGCTGGTCGATCTGGTGGCGGTCCTGAGCGACGCCCATCCTGCCGCCCGGGGACATGCGGCCGACGCGCTCGAACGAGTCTCACGCGAAAGTCCGCGCCAGGTCGGACGATACCTGTCGCGGCTGTTGACGGTCGTCGGGGACGACGAGGTGGCCATGGTGCGATGGCATCTGGCTATGATCCTGGCCAAAGTGACTCGATCCGCGGCGACAGCCCGGCGCACGGCCCCGGCGCTGCTCGCTTTGCTCGATGATCCCAGCGCGTTCGTCCGCGCCTGGGCCGCGTCGGGCTTGTGCCTGGTCGGGAGGCAGTTCGACGATTTCACGGACGAGATCCTGCCGGCGCTGCGGCGCCTCGAGAGCGATCGGAGCATCGCCGTCCGCCGCCGCGCTGCGGCGGCCGTTGGCCTGCTCATCGATCCGGATCGGCCCGTGCCGCGGAGTTGGGTCAAGGGCTCGTCGACGGCCGTGAGTGCAAGGCACGGATAGAATCCTTAGCGACCGAGGAGAGCGATGATCCCGACTACGGCCGTTGCGGGGTTTCTGGTCTATCTCCTGGCGGTCCCGGCGCTCCTCTTCCTCTCGGCCGGGACCATCGCCTGGCCGATGGGTTGGCTTTTCGTCGCCCTCTTCCTGGGTTCGATCGCCTCCAGCCGCATCATCGCCTGGCGCCGGCGGCCCGACCTTCTGGCGGAGCGGGCGCGCTTCACCCAGGCCGAGGGCATGGTGCCCGGCGATCGCCTGCCGGCCGTCTTCGTGTCGGACCGGTGCTGATGGTCATCACCGCCGGCCTCGACCACCGTTTCGGTTGGCCGCCGGCGCTTCCGGCATGGGTGCAAGCGGCCGGAGGCCTGGCCGTGACGCTGGGTTACGGACTGGCCATGGCCGCGGCCCTCATCCTGCGTACCCATCACGAAGACACGGCGTTGCAGGTCGGCTTGCCCGGCTATCGGGAGTACGCTCGCAGCAACCGATCCAGGCTGATCCCGGGTGTGTGGTGAACGGGCGAGACGAATGACAACGCCCGCCTCCGCAACCAGACCCCGACGGTTCGCTCTCCTGACGTACGGATCGCGCGGCGATGTCGAGCCGTTCGTCGCCCTGGGCATCGGGTTGCGCCGCGCCGGCCACATCGTTCGCCTGGCCGCGCCCCGGCCCTTCGCACAGCTCGTCCAAAGTGGCGGCCTGGAATTCGTTCCCATCGAAAGCGATCCCGACCAGCTGACGCTGGCCCTGACCGATCGCGCCGGACTGAGCTGGCCGAGAATGATCGGTCGCATGATTCAACATGTCCTTCCCCTGGCGGCCGCAGCCTTCCGTTCGACGATGGAGGCGGCCGAGGGGGCAGACGTGGTCGTCCACTCCTTCATGATGAGCGACGCCGGCCACACGTTGGCGGTGCGAAAGCGAATCCCCGAGGTCTCGGCTCAGCTCTTCCCCGTTTTCCTGCCGACGGCGGCCTTCCCCGGCGTCGCCGCTCCCGACCTTCCGCTGGGACCCTTCTATCGCCTGGCGACGCATGCCCTGAACACGG
>Ga0209751_10003574_pt1 | contig 15049 bp, 14 predicted proteins | sample RifCSP13_1_FD_184019 | JGI IMG/M metagenome (GOLD analysis project Ga0209751, IMG submission 184019) | Soil microbial communities from Rifle, Colorado - Rifle CSP2_sed 13_1 (SPAdes) (version 2) | ecosystem: Environmental > Terrestrial > Deep subsurface > Rock core/Sediment | place: Rifle... | reverse complement strand
GATTTAAAATTTAATTGAATCGTTCGGTTCCAGATACACAATTGTTTTATTATACTGATTTGCAGGATCATAAAATTAATACAATTGCGGGAATTCTGTTAATATTTATTTACCTTAGATGTAAATCTTAAATACCTGGCAGTAATGGAAAAAACTACAAAGTCATCTTTTATGATCAGGCGAAGGGAAATAATTAAAACAATGGCAGGTCTTCCTTTCTTTGGATCCTTAGCGCTTGTTGCAAGTGGAAAGTCAGACCGGGGTAGTTTTGAAGAAGAAAACCTGGTTAACAGCGGTACTTCACATACCGCTTTACAGCCCATTGACAATACGGTCATGGACCAGCTTAGCGGGAGAATTCCCCATGCAAAAATAAAAGAACTGGAAGTAAGCCGGATGATCATGGGAGGCAATCTGATCGGCGGATGGGCACATTCCAGGGACCTGTTATATGTTTCTAAGCTGGTTAATGCCTACCATACAGAGGATAAAATCATCAAGACCCTTCAGATGGCTGAGCAATGCGGTATCAATACCCTGATCACCAATCCGGTAATGTGCACCATGCTGCAAAAATACTGGAAGCTTGGCGGAAAAATACAATTCATAAGCGATGGCGGATGGAATTTTATGACAGACATACAGAAATCCATTGATAATGGGGCTGCTGCCTGTTATTTACACGGGGGCATATCAGATATCCTTGTTAAGAATAAAAAGCTGGATGAAATTGCAAAGGCGCTCGAGCTTATCAGAAAAAACGGTATCCCTGCCGGTATTGGCGCCCATGAACTGGAAACCATTAAAGCATGTGTTGCCTATGGATTGGTGCCCGACTTCTGGATGAAGACACTTCATAAAACATCCTATTGGTCAGCCCGTATTGACAATGAACGAAAGACAACCCTGGATGAAGATTTTGCAGATAACATCTTTTGCCAGGATCCTGAGGGGACCATCGCCTTCATGAACAAACTGGAACAGCCCTGGATTGCATTTAAGATACTGGCTGCAGGTGCCATAAAACCTTTGGATGCTTTTCAATGGGCTTTTGAGTGCGGCGCAGATTTTATCTGTGTGGGAATGTTTGATTTCCAGATGATTGAAAATGTAAACCTTGCATATACCGTCCTTCAAGGCAATATTTCGCGGGTCCGCCCCTGGAGATAAGGTTTCAATCTGGCGAAAATAAAACAAAACACCTTTTCAGATTGTTACAGTACGAATAATCAGCCATGGCAATAACGGCATTGGAAACCTTTCAGAAATTCAGCCCATCGAACCAACGGGAATACATTGATTGGGTAAAAGATGCCAAAACTGAAGAAACCCGGGCCAGAAGGTTGGACAGCAATAGCCTGGATGGCTGAAGGTATGATCCGTAATTGGAAGTATGTAAAGAAGTAATTCTAAGAATTAACGCTAACCTTCCGGATTCCCGGATATAACCGTCATAAAACCTCATAACCAAATAATCAGCAATGATGAAGGCATTAGTCCTTGAGAACTACAATCAGTTCCTGTATAAAGATGTACCTGATCCCGAAATATCCGCTGATGAAGTGCTGATCCGGGTAAAGGCCTGCGGAATATGCGGCTCTGATGTCCATGGTATGGATGGCAGCACCGGGCGTCGCATACCCCCGCTGATCATGGGACATGAAGCTTCGGGGGTGATCGAGAAAGCAGGTAAAAATGTCAGGAGTTGGAATACCGGTGACAGGGTTACGTTTGACTCAACCGTTTATCCGTTGAACGATTGGTTCACCCTCGAAGGATCTTACAATTTAAGTGATAACCGGGAGGTAATCGGTGTTTCACCGGGAAATTACCGCAGAAATGGAGCGTTTGCCGAATTTGTGGCTGTTCCCCAGCACATTTTATACAGGATACCCGATAATGTGACATTTGAACAGGCTGCAATGGTTGAACCGGTGGCAGTGGCCCTGCATGCTGTTAACCTGTCACAGCTTAAGCTAGGAGAAAGTTGTGTTATTATTGGCGCGGGCACGATCGGAGGTTTTATAGTACAGCTTCTCCGGCTAGCGGGTGTCATGCAGCTTATAGTAGTGGATATGAACGAGGCAAACCTCGAACGGGCGCGAAAACTGGGTGCTGATATTATGTTCCATCCTTCCGACGGGAAAATTATTGACCGGGTACGGCAGGTTACGCATAGCCGTGGGGCCGATCTTGCATTTGAAGCAGTGGGTAACAGTTCAACGGTGAACATGAGCATCGACCTTGTCCGGAAAGGTGGCAGGGTTGTACTAGTGGGAAACCTTTCCCCTGTTATTGAATTTCCACTTCAGAAAGTTGTAACACAGGAACTTAAAATATACGGAAGTTGCGCTATCCGGGGAGAATATGCCACTGTGCTCGAATTAATGGAGAAAAAGAAAATAAATACGGATCAGCAAATTTCAGCTGTAGTGCCCCTTTCGGAGGGTGCAATGTGGTTCGACAGGCTCCGACGCAATACCGAAGGGTTGAACAAAGTAATTCTTGTTCCTTAAAATAGTCTGTTTTTATGGGTGCCAGGTTATACAATATCGCTATTGCAGGCTGTGGAAAGGTTGCGCACCTGCATGCCCGGGCCATTTCTGAGATCCCTGATACGCATCTGGCTGCAGTGTGGAGCAGAACTTACCGGTCGGCCGAAGAATTTGCATCAAAATATGCTTGCCGTTCCTGTACTGACATTACCAGCATGGTGGTGGAAAATAAAATTGACCTGGTAATTGTGTGCACGCCACACCCCTTTCACAGGCAACCGGTTATAGAAGCGGCCATGGCAGGGGCAAACATACTGGTTGAAAAACCGCTTGCTTCGGTATTAAAGGATTGCGATGAAATGATCCAAGTTTGCAGAAAGCAGCGTGTTAAACTGGGAGTAGTGAGTCAGCGCCGCTGGTATGAACCTGTACAGCGGGTGAAGAGAGCAATAGATGCCGGGTTGATCGGCAGGCCGGCACTTGGGACAATAACCATGCTCGGATGGCGCGACAGGGCATATTATGAGTCGGATGCATGGCGGGGTACCTGGGAAGCAGAAGGCGGAGGGGTAATGGTCAACCAGGCACCACATCAGCTGGATATCCTGTTGTGGTACATGGGAGAAATTGATGAGGTATACGGGTTAAGGAGGAATCTGAATCATCCCTATATCGAGGTCGAGGATACTGCGCTGGCCATCATCAGATTCAGGAACAATGCCATTGGGAATATTTTGGTCAGCAATTCGCAAAAACCGGGCATTTACAGCAAAATACATGTGCATGGTGAGAATGGTGCTTCCGTGGGCGTGCAGACCGACGGTGGCGCCATGTTTATTGCCGGCATGACCGGAATCGGGTCGCCGCCTGTTAATGACTTATGGACAATCCCCGGTGAAGAAAATATGCTTGAAAAATGGACAAAAGAAGATGTGAATTTTTTTGGCAGTATTGAGCCCATGACCTTTTATATGAAATGTCAGATCATCGATTTCATCCATGCATTGGATCAAAACCGCGATCCGTTGGTGACCGGTGAAGCAGGGCGCAAAACAGTTGAATTATTTACTGCAATTTACCGTTCCACACGTGATAATATGCCCGTTAAGTTTCCCATTATACCTGAACCCGGAAAGTACGATATGGATGGTCGTTTTACAAATCAACAGGTACAATGAGCATACCCTACATCATTTTTACTGTTGTTTCAGGGGTAACCGTGTTGTTGTTACTGGTTCTCTGGCTTAAGGTAAATGCCTTCATTTCTCTAATCGTCTCATCCGTATTTGTGGGCATTTTAGCAGGAATGCCTTTATCGGCAATCACCACCAGCATCCAGAACGGAATGGGCGGTACGCTTGGATTTGTGGCTACCGTGGTAGGTCTCGGTGCAATTTTTGGTCAGATACTTGAAAGCTCGGGAGGGGCTGAATCCCTTGCGCATTACCTGATAAAGAAGTTCGGCCAGAAAAAGGCCAGCTGGGCCCTGATGCTTACCGGTTTTATTATTGCCATTCCGGTTTTCCTGGATGTTGCCCTGATTGTTCTCATTCCGGTAATTTATGCATTGGCCAAGGATACCAAAAAATCGCTGTTGTTTTTCGGTATACCATTGCTGGCAGGTCTTGCCGTTGCGCATAGCTTTATCCCGCCCACTCCCGGCCCTATTGCTGTGGCTGAAATCCTGGATGTCCCGTTGGGCTGGGTTATCCTTTTTGGTATTTTGCTGGGGCTGCCAATAGCCGTTATAGCCGGACCGTTATTCGGTAGTTATATATCAAGGAAGATTACTATTTCTCCAACAGCCAATATATTTTCGGAACAATCGGAAAAGCACGACCCGGGAAACCTGCCTGCGTTCCTGTTAATTATTATTCTTATTGTCATGCCCTTGTTTCTGATCGTGATCAGCACAATTACCGGCATAATGGTCGAAAAAGATGCCATAACAAAGTCCACTGTAACCGATGTTATTGTGTTTATCGGCCACCCTTTTATTGCACTGACCTTGACTTGCCTTTTATCCATTTATTTTCTCGGGATAAAAAGGGGGATGTCGAGGCAAAAAATGCTGGATTTAAGCACAAGGGCCCTTGGTCCCGCCGGTATTATCATATTGATCACCGGTGCAGGCGGAGTATTAAAGCAAGTACTTGTCGATAGCGGAATTGGCACCCAGGTAGCCCAATCGCTTGCAGGGTCGTCTTTATCTCCGATTCTCCTTGCATGGACATTGGCTGCCATTATCAGGGTCATCCAGGGATCCGCCACAGTAGCCATGATAACTTCCGCAGGGATTATTGCCCCGGTTCTGCCTGTTTTTAATCTCGATGATCCGCATATGGCGCTTATCGTTATTGCCATAGCTTCCGGTGCCACCTTGCTTTCGCACGTGAACGACAGCGGGTTCTGGCTGGTAAGCAAATATTTTGGCATGGATGAGAGACAGACGCTGCGGTCATGGACGGTTATGGAGACAATAATCGGGTTGTGCGGCCTGGTCTTTTCCCTTATTGCAAGCTTTCTTATCTAGCAGCAGGCAAAAATTTCAGGATGAGGTATATCCAGGGATGTATTACAGGTTTATTCTCAATATATCGAGCTTGTATTGGTTGGGTGTTTTATGGACAATTCTCTTAAACTGCCTGTTGAAGTTTGACAAGTTTTGAAAACCGCTCTGGTAGCATATTTCGGAGATATTGTACCTGTCATCCGTTAAAAGTTTGCAGGCATAGCCTACCCTTACTTCGTTAAGGAAATTAACAAAAGTTTTCCGGGTGCGGTTCTTAAAAAAATGACAAAATGCATTCGGTGACATGTTCGCTACTCTCGCAATTTCATCGAGGGTAAGATCTGAAGCGAAATTTTTCATGATAAAATCGCATACGTTCTTGATCCGGTCTGACCCTGATGTTTTGAAATTTTGTATAAATCCCGGGCTCGACAGCAGCAATTTATCTGCAGAATGGGCCAGTATTTTGAGGATGGTGAGCAACTCAATAATTCGTGCCGGTCCTTCCATGGAAAACATGGCCTTCATTTTCTGTGCAATTATCTTACGTGTACTTCCTGAAACGGCAAAGCCCCTGACAGAATCTTCCAGCAGTGTTTTCACGGGTCTCATTTCCGGAATGTCAAAAAAGCTCCTGCCCAGGAAATCATGGGTAAAATGTATGACAATAGCCTCGGCAGTAAGGGTTGAGTCTTTTTCGAAGTAAATGTTATCGTTATGATATACGTGGGGAAGGTACGGCCCAAGGAAAGCAAGGTCGTCATCGGAAAAGTTGCTGATGTGGTCCCCGATGATTTTTTCCCCGGTACTTTTTACCACAAGCACAAGTTCATACTCGGGATGGAAATGCCAGGGCGTTGGATAGTAAGGGTAAATGTCCTTCTGCAGTACGAACGACGATTTTGCCTCCCTGTTTAGCCGTTCAACAATTGGCTTCATTATAATACAATATTGTTTTAATTTATCGTAAAATACGTGAAAGATATGGTAAAAAAGTATCAAAAGTAAAGGCGGTTATTTCTTTTTTTTGTTACTGTTTATTACCCGAATGCTAAAAACATATAAAATCATGAAAAACTTAGCAATTTCAATTTTAGGCTGTTTAATGGTTGCATCCATTATTTCCTGTAAGGAAGTGCCTGATAAGGATGCACTTCCCCTATATGCAGAGCTTGACAGATCGTTGGATCCCAACACCATAGGTAAAAATGAGATTGAAAAGGGTTGGGACCTGCTATTTGACGGGATATCCGGCGAGGGTTGGCATGGATATAATATGACCGGTTTCCCCGAATGCTGGATGGTTGAAGACGGCGCGCTGACTATGAACAGCGTTGGTGGCCAGGAGGACCAGGATATCATAACCAACAAAAAGTACCGGAGCTTCGCATTCGGTTTTGACTTTAAATTGACACCAGGGGCCAACAGCGGGATCATTTATCAGATTGAGGAAGATACGGCGTACAAATTCCCGTACGAAACGGGACCGGAATTTCAGGTGATCGACCAGGAAAATTGGCCGGATACGCTCGAAGACTGGCAGATACTTGGTGCAAATTATGCCATGTATCCACCGGTTGCACGGCCCTTTAAGCCTGTAGGAGAATGGAACAGCGCGCTGCTGGTTGTGGATGGAAATAATGTTACCCAGGTCCTGAACGGAGAAATTACAGTTCAATATGAAAAATACTCCGAAGACTGGAAAAAGAAGCGTGAAAGCGGAAAATGGGTTGATTATCCTGACTATGGCAAATTTGATGAGGGATTCATTTCATTGCAAAATCATGGAACAAAAGTATGGTACCGTAACCTGAAAATCAAAGAATTATAATCCACTATAAAACCTTACGTCATGAAAACTTTCAAAAATACACGCCGCGATTTTATAAAAAAGAGCGCATTTGCATCGGTAGGGCTTTCCATATTGCCCAGTCATGTTATTAGTGGTTTGGGGCATACTGCCCCGAGTGATAAACTCAACATTGTGGGTATCGGAGTTGGGGGGAAAGGACATCCTAACCTCGTGGGTATGGCTTCTGAGAATATCGTGGGTTTGTGTGATGTCGACTGGAAGTATGCCGAACCGTGTTTTCAGGAATTCCCCAATGCAAAGAAATACTGGGATTGGCGCAGGATGTTTGATGAGATGAAAGACTCAATAGACGGGGTAATGGTAGCCACTGCCGACCATACCCATGCTGTTATCGCAGCCACTGCCCTGTCCATGGGCAAACATGTCTACTGCCAAAAGCCGCTTACGCATACGGTATACGAATCGAGGCTGCTAACCAGGCTCGCCGCCAGGCACAAGGTTGCCACGCAAATGGGAAACCAGGGTAACTCGGGCGACGGAGTCCGGCAGGTATGTGAGTGGATATGGAACGGTGAAATAGGTGAAGTACGGGAAGTTCATGCCTGGACCGACCGGCCGATATGGCCGCAGGGACTATCGCGACCGGCCGAGGAAATGCCGGTACCCTTCACGCTGAATTGGGATTTGTTTATCGGTCCTGCCCCATCCCGTCCTTTTCATTCAATATATACACCCTGGAACTGGAGGGGTTGGTGGGATTTCGGAACCGGCGCTTTTGGCGATATGGCCTGCCATGTGCTGGACCCGGTTTACCAGGCATTAAAATTAGGCTATCCCGACAAGCTGCGGGGGAGTTCAACGGTAATCAATACAGAGTCAGCACCCCAGGCAGAAACGGTAGAATTTTCATTTCCAGCCCGTGAGAAAATGGAAAAAGTAGACATGCCTCCGGTAAGTATTTACTGGTATGACGGCGGTCTTCTTCCAAACCGGTCGGACCTGATACCCGACGGGGAAAACCTGATGTCGGACGGATTGGGAGGATGTATATTTGTGGGTTCAAAAGATACACTGATTTGCGATTGCGGAGGATTCAGGGCCAGGTTGGTTTCCGGTCGTGTCCCCAGCGTAACCCCCTATTTAAGGCGCATTCCCGGTGCAATAGGTTATGTTGACGGGCCGCATGAACAGGATTGGATTCGTGCCTGCAAGGAATCGCCGGAAAACAGGGTCCAGCCAACCTCAAATTTTGCATATTCGGGGCCATTTAATGAAATGGTTTTATTGGGAGTTCTTGCTATTCGCTTACAGAGCCTGAATAAAACACTGAAGTGGGATGCCCTGCAAATGCGATTTGAGAACATATCGGAAACGGATGAATTGAGAATTGTCACGTCCAATGAATTTAAGGTCATCGACGGACATCCGAACTTCAATACACAATATGCCAGCAGCAATGCACTTGAGAGCGTCACCGGATACATCAGGCATACGTATCGGGAGGGTTGGAAATTACCGGCGATGCCGGTGTAACTATACTTTCATTTTCAAACATCACTTATGAATAAGAATCTACGGTACCTGTATTTTATTTGTCTGATTGCCACCATGGGTGGACTTATGTTCGGTTTCGACATTGCCATTATATCAGGTGCTGTTCCGTTCATTCAATCTCATTTCAACTGGAACGAACTTCAACTGGGATGGGGGGTCAGTTCGTTGCTGGTTGGAGCGATAATCGGGGCCTTCGGGTCAGGCATCTTTACCGATAAATACGGACGGAAGAAAGTGCTGATCTTTATTGCTTTATCCTTCGCGGTTTCCTGCGGGGCAACAGCCCTGGCAACCAGTTCAACCCTTTTTATTGCCGCCCGGATTCTTGGGGGCCTGGCGGTAGGTTCTGCGTCGGTCCTTTCTCCCATGTACGTATCAGAGGTATCACCACCGGATAAAAGGGGAATGCTTGTGGCAATCTATCAATTCACGATCACCTTTGGAATCGTGGCTTCTTATTTAATTAATTACTGGCTTCATGATGTGGACAATAACTGGCGCTGGATGTTTGCCACGGGTATATTACCTTCGGTGCTGTTTTTTACCGGTTTGTTTTTTATTCCGGAGAGTCCCCGCTGGTTGTATAAGGCAGGGTATAAAGAAAAATCAAAACAGGTACTTACCCGTATCGGGGGAATTGCATCGGCTGAAATAGCATTCAGGGAGATCGCGGAATCATTTAAGGGACATGCTGTAACATCCTCTATCCGTGAGCTGTTTCAACCCTCCTCGCGCAAAGTTTTGCTGGTAGGTTTCTTTCTGGCCTTTTTTGTGCAGGTAAGTGGTATCAATACCGTGATAGATTATGCCCCTAAAATTCTTATGGCAGCCGGGATAGAAATTAAATCTGCCCTCCTGCAGACTTCGTTTATTGGTATTATTAACGGGCTTTTCACCTTTGTTGCCATTTTTCTGATCGATAAAGCGGGGCGTCGCCGGCTTTACCTGATTGGCTCGGCAGGAATGGCGGTTTCATTGATCGTATTGTCAGTTTCATTTTATTTTAACATGAACAGTATCATAACACTGGCGTGTATCATGCTGTTTATCGCCTTTTTTTCTTCCTGCGTCGGCCCTGTTTTCTGGACCCTGGTATCGGAGATTTTTCCGAATAGTATTCGCGGTTCAGCGGTTGCTTTTGCCTCATTTACCCAATGGACTTTCAATTTCCTGGTAGTGCTATTCTTTCCCTATTTCCTGGCATCGGCAGGAGGAGCAACAACCTTTCTGTTTCTGGCATTCATGTGTATTTTACAGCTGGTATTTAGTTACCGCTATCTTCCTGAGACAAAAGGAAAATCATTGGAAAAAATTGAGGAACTTTGGCATTAATACCGACTTATAAAATATGACTCCGAAAGAAAGATTTGATCTGACAATAAATCACCGGCAACCCGATCAGATGGTGGTTGATTTTGGATCGACTTCCGTGACCGGGATCCATGTCCGGTCGATTGAAAACCTGAGGAAATATTACGGACTTGAAAATAACCCCGTTCGTGTTACCGATCCATATCAGATGTTGGGAGAGGTTGACCAGGATCTGATTGAAATAATTGGTATTGATGTGATAGCTGCCAGGGGTGCCAGGAATTCTTTCGGGTTTTACAACCATGAGCCTTTGAAGGAATATAGAACACCCTGGGGACAAATAGTTCTTGTGCCCGAGGATTTTCGTACCACAACTGACGAAAAGGGCGATGTTTTGATATACCCGGGTGGGGATACAGCAGCAACCACATCAGGCCGGATGCCTGCGAATGGTTTCTTCTTTGATGCAATTATACGCCAGTCTCCCCTGGATGAAGATAAACTGGATCCCAATGACAATCTTGAAGAATATGGCCTGGTAACAACCAGTGACCTGGATTACTGGAAAGAAACCACCCAAAAGGCACGTGAAAGCGGAAAAGCTGTAATTGCCGGGCTTGGGGGGACAGCGTTGGGCGATATAGCACATATACCGGGTATAAAATTAAAAAATCCCAAAGGTATCCGTGACATCACAGAATGGTACATGAGCATTCTTATGCGTCCGGATTACATCCGGGCAATCTTTGAACGTCAGACGGAAATTGCCCTCGAGAATTTCAGTCGCTTGCACAAGGTTATTGGGAATAATGTGGATGCGGTTTACATTTGCGGAACCGATTTTGGAACACAGGATTCTACTTTTTGCGCGCCCGAACAGTTCGATGATCTCTGGTTGCCCTATTATCGAAAAATAAATGACTGGGTGCATTCCAATACCACTTGGAAAACATTTAAACACTCATGCGGTGCCGTTGAATCGTTCATGTCACGTTTTATTGCCGCAGGTTTCGATATCATCAATCCGGTGCAGGTGAATGCCAAAGGGATGGACCCGGTACATTTAAAAAAGACCTACGGAAACGATCTCGTTTTTTGGGGCGGAGGCGTCGACACACAAAAAACATTGCCTTTTTCAACTCCTGAGAAAGTACGGGAAGAAGTATTGCGATTGTGTGACATTTTTGCCCGGGGTGGCGGATTCGTTTTTGCCACCGTTCATAACATTCAGGCCAATGTGCCGGTTGAAAACATTGTTGCGATGGTGGGGGCCATCAGGGAATTCAATGGAAAGAAATAGTCTGATCAATAAGAACCTTGTTATCATTGGCGGAACAACCGGTCTTGGCCTGTCCGCAGCCAAAGCCTTTATTGAAAATGGAGCCGGGGTAGTTGTTGTGGGCAGGCATGAAGAAAGTGCCGCCCAGGCACTAAAGATACTGGGCAGCAAAGCCGAAGTTATACTTGGTGATGCAGTTCTGCCTTTTACCGCCATTCATGCTATTGAAGTCTGTATTGCTAAGTTCGGAAGCTTTAATGGCCTTTATCATGTGGCCGGCGGCAGCGGAAGAAAAATGGGAGACGGGCCCCTGCACGAACTTACACTTGAAGGGTGGAACAAAACCCTGGAGTTAAATCTTACCTCGTTAATGTTGTCAAACCAGGGAGCAATTAAACAATTCCTGAAACTTGGAACCGAAGGTACTGTTTTGAATATGGGATCGGTACTCGGATATTCGCCTTCACCGCAAAACTTTGCCACGCATGCCTATGCAGCCTCCAAATCTGCAATTATCGGTTTTACCAGGTCCATCGCTTCGTATTATGCGAAAAACAATATACGGGTAAACGTTATCGCTCCTGCTTTGGTAGAAACACCTATGGCCCGGCGGGCAGCTGAGGATGAAAAGATACTGTCCTATATCCGGACCAAGCAACCCCTGGATGGTGGCAGGATTGGTCAACCTTCGGACCTGGATGGACTGGCAGTTTATTTTATGAGTGATCTGTCAAGGTTTACTACGGGCCAGGTAGTTGCAGTGGATGGTGGATGGACAATAAGTGAAGGGCAATGGTAAACCGTATCTGTTATTTTTAGTCATGCAACAAAACCGGAATATGTCAAACGTAGCAATAGGAATTGACCTGGGAGGCACAAGAATTAAAACCGCAGCCATTGATGACCTGGGCAATACCCTGCACCAACATTCACAACCTACGAATGACGGCGATCATACATTGTGGAAGAATGCTGTTGCAGCATCCGTACAGGAAATACAAAACAAAATAAAAATCAGTTGTACAACAATAGGTATTTCCGCACCGGGCCTGCCCAATTCAGGCAACTCTGCCATTGCCTATATGCCTGGCAGGCTGAAGGGATTGGAAAATTTTGTCTGGAGTGATTTTTTGAAAATAAAGACCTTTGTTTTGAATGATGCCATTGCGGCAATGATGGCTGAAGCAAGATTCGGTGCGGCAAAAAATAAGAAAAATGTGATCATGCTTACCTTGGGTACCGGTGTTGGCGGTGCAATACTGATTGAAGGCAAACCCTACCAGGGGGCATTTAACAAAGCGGGGCATATCGGACACATGGTTATTGACAGTGAAGGAGAGCCTGATATAATAGGAATGCCCGGGAGCCTGGAAGATGTCATTGGAAATTGCAGCATTGAAAAAAGATCCTCCGGAAAGTTTACTACAACCCACCAACTGCTTAAAGCTTTCAGGGAGGGTGACAATTTTGCCGCCGGGGTATGGCTTACATCCGTGAAAAAATTAGCCATCGGGCTGGCAACTTTAACAAATATCCTTTCACCGGAGATGATTGTTCTGGGAGGTGGTATTACCGAAGCCGGGAAAGATTTATTTGAACCTTTGGAAAAATTTATGGGTTACTATGAATGGCGTACCGGTGGTAATAAGACTGAAATTGTGACGGCCCAGTATGGCGACCTGTCGGGAGCCGTCGGAGCCGCTTGTTTTGCAAGAGAAGCCGGTAATATACGGGGTTAAACTATTACACAAGGGATCATGAACATTACGGAAACCTATTTACAAAAATGTGCGGAAATTCTTGAAATAGTCAAAGCGCAGCAAACTCAGATCAGACAAGCCGCACAATTGTTTTCAGGAACAATACTGGCCGGGAGAATGGTGCATGTTTTTGGAAGTGGTCACAGCCGGATACTTGTTGAGGAAATGTGGCCCCGCTATGGTTCTTTTCCTGGATTCAACCCGATTGTTGAACTCTCGCTTACTTTTCACAACCTGGTTGTTGGCGCCAACGGGCAACGACAGGCCATGTTTCTAGAAAATGTGAGTGGCCTGGCGGACAGGATTTTACGCAATTTTGATCTCAGTGAAACTGATACTGCAATAATAATTTCGTCAAGCGGATGCAATGTGGTACCCATTGAAATAGCCGAACTGTTTCAGAAAAAGAAAATCAAAGTAGTTTCCATTATTTCGACAAAACACTCAGAAAAGTCGACCAGCAAACGCAGCGATGGAAAAAAACTCGGTGACTTTTCCGACCTGATACTGGATACCGGTGCACCTGTGGGCGATGCCATGGTGCTTGTTCCGGGTTTGGATACCCCGGTAGCGCCGGGATCAACCGTTGGAGGAACAATGATCATCAATAGCATTAAGGCCGAATTGGCCGGATTACTGACTGCGGCCGGTCATCCTCCCAGGGTTTTAAGCAGCGCCGCCGTTGTTGGAGAAGAGAGGGCTGTATCATTATTCGAAAGTGCATACGATGAGCATGCTCACCGCCTTACCAGGTTATTTGAAAATGTGGGCAACCCCCCACCCCGGTAAATGATGTAATTTGTTTGAAAAAAGATTCGCATGAATAATATTTTCATTCATAAAAATATACCCTTGCTTGCCGAAACCGATATACTTGTGACAGGTGCAGGTTCATCGGGTTGTATGGCCGCGCTGGCAGCAAAAAGCCGTGGCAGTTATTCCGTAATGCTTGTTGAACGGTATGGTTTTCCCGGAGGCACTTCCACGCAAATGCTGGATACATTTTATGGATTTTTTACCCCCGGTGCAAGCGCCAGAAAAATTGTTGGTGGTTTACCCGATAAAGTGGTACATGAACTGGATAAGACCAATGATATTTTTTTGAGGCCCAATACGTATGGTGCCGGGACCGGTGTGAATTACAACCCCGAGCGCCTGAAACTGGTATGGGACAGGTTAATCACAGAGGCCGGGATAAATTATTTCCTGCATACGTCTTTGGCAGATGTAATTCAGGAAGAAAGTGAACGGATAACGTGTATCCTGTGGAATAAATCGGGTTTTTATAAAGTACGCGCCCGAAGGGTGATTGATGCCAGCGGTGATGCCGATTTTTGCACGCTTTCAGGGTGCCGGGTTGAAATGGCGGGCGAAAACGAACCGGCACAAAGCATGACAACTACCTTCCGGATGTGTAATGTAGATCTTCAGCGGTTTGAAAAGGCTGGCGGCAATAAAATGATGAAGGAAAGGATGAAGGAAGCTTTTAACAATAAAACGCATTTGTTGCCCAGAAAAGAGGGTTCAGCCCATGAAATGTGCCAGCCAGGCTGCATTTCCACCGTTGCTGTAAAGGTTTCCGACCTGAGTGCATTGAAAATTAATGAATTGACAAAAGCAGAAACTGAAGGACGGAAACAAGCGTATGAGTACGAAAGATTTTTTCGCGATAAGGTGCCTGGTTATGAGGATTCAAAGATCATCTGGTTGTCGCATCAGATAGGTATAAGAGAAACCCGCAGGGTGTACGGTGAACACAGGCTGACAAAAGAAGAATGCATGAAAGGAGAAATTCCTGATACTTCGGTTTTGCTTTGTGGTGCCCCGATTGAAGATCACCGTAAAGGCAAGGACGGAGAAGACGAAACCCACTGGGAATATATTCCGGGAAGCGGTATCTATGGAGTTCCCTACGGAACATTGGTTCCGGAAGGCAGCGGTATGACATGGGCGGTGGGTCGTTGTTTTTCCGCAACGCATGATGCACATGCGTCATGCCGTTCGATGGCACAGACCATGAGCATGGGTCAGGCGGCAGGCCTTGCCGCAATTCAGTCGCTGGAAAAAGATTGCGATGCCAAAGATATTGATGTTGCCATGTTGCGGAATGAATTGGCCGGTATTGGCCAGATACTTGAAGTACCGGATTATGAAGCTGATACGACCAGGGCGGGATGGAAAAATAATTTCAACAGGAAAAAAACCATATTATAGTATTTGATATGCCATTCGTAAGAACAGTGCTCGGAGACATACATCCTGATAAAATGGGACTGACTTATTCCCACGAACATGTAGTTATCGAGGAAGGTTTTACAACTCTGG
>Ga0209751_10003572_pt1 | contig 15050 bp, 9 predicted proteins | sample RifCSP13_1_FD_184019 | JGI IMG/M metagenome (GOLD analysis project Ga0209751, IMG submission 184019) | Soil microbial communities from Rifle, Colorado - Rifle CSP2_sed 13_1 (SPAdes) (version 2) | ecosystem: Environmental > Terrestrial > Deep subsurface > Rock core/Sediment | place: Rifle... | reverse complement strand
GATCTTTGCCATAAATATCCTTTCTCCGCTCAGTCTTTCCGCACTCGGTCAAGCTCCTCAGGCGTGACAAAATCTTCCAGCTTGGTTTTACTCAGCGCCTCTTTCGGTACCTGCACACGAGAGGCAAACGGTTTTTGCACCGGCAAGGTCGCATCGATGATCATCTTAGCGGTCATGATATCGTCGGTCTGAGACGGGTCCAGCGTGTTCCCCTTGGCGTTCTTGATGATGTCGATATCCTGATCCGCCTGAACCCGCGTGGCCATCGCCCACATTACCTGTTCCTCGTTGTAGACATCGATATCTTTATCCACCACCACCACATGTTTGACAAAGTCGCAACCGGCCAGGGCGGCCAGCGCCGCCTGCCTGGTCTCGCCGTCGATTTTTTTGTCGACCGAGACGTAGCAGTTAAAGCGGCAGCAGCCGGAGATCGGGAAGTGGACCGCCTGCACGGTCGGCACGATGCCGCGAATCAAATTGAACAGGCTTCCCTCTTTGGGAATTCCGCCCAGCACCCAGTTGTCGCGGTGACCGACGAAGATATGTTGGAAGATGGCGTTGCGCCGGTGCGTGATCGCCGTCACCTCGATGACCGGGCGCAGCCGCTGCGGGCCATAGTAGCCGGTGAACTCGCCGAACGGCGCTTCGACTTCCCTGACATCGGCAAGCACATGCCCCTCGATGACGATCTCCGCGTCCGCCGGCACCAAGAAATCCTCTCCCCAGGTTTCCGAAGCCGTGAGCCGCAGCGGCTCTCCCATGATGGCGCCGATGCGGGAATAATCGTCGACGCCGAAGGGAGAAACATTGAGCGCACCGAGATAAAAAGCCGGGTGATGACTGATGACAATCGCCACCGGCGTGTGACGCTTTCGCTCCTCGTTTTTTCGGTGGATCTGCCAGTTGTGGCGCGGCGACATGTGAATGCCCAGCCGTCTCGGCCCCTTCACCATGTTGCGGAGAAACGCCGCATTGTAGAAGCCGCTGTCCGGGTCTTTCATCACCGGCGTCATGTCGATGTAAGGCGCAGGGTCCATGGCGTGATGGCGCACGATCGGGAACTCGTAAAGATCGGCCTCCTCTCCCCGCTTGACGACTTCTTTGACGGGGGCCTCTTTGCTCGCGACCGTCACGGGAGCGATAAGCTTCTGCTCCCGCCGAGCGTACTCCAGGCTCAGCGCCAAGCCGGCGTCTTCGGGGTTCATCCCAAGAGCCAGGGCGCAACGGCGCCGGGTGGCAAAAAGGTTGCTCAGCAGCGGAAAGCGGGAAAGCTCGCCATGGAGGTTCAGCGGCCTTTCAAAGAGCATCGCCGGAAACTTTTTCATGTCTTCCAGATGTTGCAGCAGGGCGGTAACCTCAAATCGGGCCGGGGCTACCTTACGCTCGACTGGCACGAAATCGGACGGATGCTGATCTTCCAGTTGTTGGAGAAACTCGCGCAGATTTTTTCCCATAGCTGTCGCTCCTAAGAGACGGTCGGCTGAGTCTTTCTATCCTCTAGACGAAATCCTACTCTTCGACAAATCCATTCTCACCACGAAGGCACCCTTCGACTGAACTCAGGGCAGACTCCCAGTCGAAGACTCTCGGATTCGGATATTCCTCGCGCCAAGGCGCCAAGACGCTAAGTGACAGGCCCAAGGCCTGTCATCCCGAGCGAATGCGAGGGACCTGAGAAAAAGATTTCTCGCCTTGCTCGAAACACGGATTTCTCTCTTCGTTCGAAATGACAAAGCTCTTCCTTTGCGCCTTTGCGTCCCTTCGACGTCGCTCAGGGCATGCTTTGCGCGAGAATATTCTTTTCCGAATCCGGATTTATCTCCCGCCAAGACGCCAAGCTCGCAAAGGTAAGAATTTATTTTCCAATCCTCAAATTTGGTTTCCTCGGCTTCCTTTGCGCCTTTGCGCGAGATATTCCGATTCTCGGCTGCGTCGTGGTCGCGCTGTGTCCACCGTGGTGATCTTTAAACGGTGCGCAAGCGCACCCTACCCGTCTTTCGATCCTCCATCTTCGATTCTCGATCCTCGAAATAGAAAACGACTTGCGCGTCAATATCCCAGCCGCCCCACCAGGCTCTTGATCCGCGCCAGGTCTTCCTTCAGATCCTCCCGCGCTTCCAGTTCGATGAAGCCTTGCTGAACGAGTTTCAGTTGACCGAGCTTTTCCATGTCCGGCGGCTCATCGATCACGCCCACCTCGACCGCCTCCTGAAGGTAACCTTCTAAATTGGTTGGGATGCCGTTATACGGGAACGGCAGATGCTCCGCATGCGCGGGAATGCCGATGGTCAGCTTCCGGCGCTGCTCATCAAGGTCCGGACTCTCCATGCGCAGCCGCCGCTCCACCTGCATGCACTGGGCGAAATTCTCCGGCTGCTTGCGAATGTACCAGTAGGCCTGAATCATTCCCTTGATACAGGCCTTTATCTTGTCCGGCTTCTCCTGCAGAGCCCTTCCCGTGGCCACGATCACGCGGTCGGGACGCCCTTTGGGATAATGGGAAGCTACATCGAAAATATCGCTGAAGCCCTCTGCGCGAAGCGCCTCCGCATCGGTCGGATCCTGGAACACGGCATCGATCGCGCCGGAGCGGAGCTTCGGGCCAGCGTCCCGGGGCGCGTTGCCACGGACCCAGTCGACGTCATTGTAAGGATCCACCCCCGCCCGCTTCAGCCAGGGGCGCAATGCGGTGACCAGGATATCGTCTAAATCGATCACCCCAATGCGCTTGCCCTTGAGCTGCTCGAGGCTCCGGATCTCCTTCGACGCTATGACGTGGTTGGGCTGGTTGTTGCGCCAGCCTGCGACAATGAAGAGGTCATGCCCTTGCTTCTGGAGATAGGCTACGGTCGAGGGCTTGACGTCCATGGCGATATCCATATTCAGCTCTTTCATGCGCTGAGCCAGGGTCTCCTTCTCGAACATGAAGGGCGCCATGCCTCCCCTGACGATCTCGTAGTCGGGCTGGCCGTCCTCGTCGCGGAGGCCGCCGTCGTAGAAAAAGTTCATTTCATGGGCGACCTGGATGGGAATCATGTGTAGAACATGATAACAAGCCGGGCCGAAGCGTAGTTTCTTGGACATAATTCCTCCTCTACATAAGGCGTCTACTGTAGATTCTTGCCTTTGAAATGTTACACAAAACGACTGCGAGACAATTTATCGCGCCAAGCATGTCCTGAGTCTAATCGAAGGGCACGCCAAGCACGCAAAGAAATCCAGAAATCCCCCTTTCATCCCCCTTTGACAAAGGGGGAAAGAGGGGGATTTGAGAAACCTTGGCGTCTCCTTCGACCGTGCTCAGGGCATGCTTTGCGCACTTTGCGCGAGACATGGTTTCTTCCGATCTCTTCTTCACCCCGTCACGACGGTGGTCGCGCCCTTCTGCGATTCGCCCAGCAAATACTGGCCGTCGCTGTTGCGGCATAGCACGCCCTCCTCGCGCAGCGCGTCGAGCTCTAGGGCGATCTCGCGGCCGTCGTTGCTGCCGAGTCCGCGCATGATGTCCACGAAATAAATCGGTCCGGCCGCCACCGCCTCGCGCACGGTCTGAAAACGGCGCGGGCCTGCCCGCAGCCCGGCAGGCGGGCCGCCGAATATCGGCGCGGTGGCCGCTTTGGTTGCCACCGTTTCCTTTCGCCCAAAGGGCACCGTGCAATCGAATCCGGCCTTGGCGCCGATACGCTGCCCCTCGAGAGACGGGTCCATGCGCATGCCCGGCAGGCCCTGGACGAGAACGAAGTCGCGGTCGGCCTGGAACCGGGTCGAGAGCGCCCATTCCATCTGACTGTCATCGAAGATATCGACATCGTGGTCGACGACGAAAACATGTTTGGCGTTCATCAGCGCGCTGAAGATCGCGTGGATCGCCTTGCGCGCCTCGCCCGGCGCATGCTGGCGAATGGCGATGCGCAAATTCTGATTGCCGCCCGAACTGGCGATGGAATAGGCGGCGACCGGCTCTTTGATGACGCCGCGCAACGCCTTCATCGCCATCGCTTCGGCGCGCAGCGCGCTCACGTTGGCCGAGTCGGCGCGTGCCAGGATGCGATTGGAGCCGTGCAGCACGGTCTGGTATAAGACGTCGCGCCGCATGGTGACGGCGGTGACGCAAAAGACCGGATCCAAATGCATCGGCCCGTAGTAGCCCATGGTTTCGCCATAGGGTCCTTCGGGTTCATGGTAGCCGTGCTCGTCGAGATACCCTTCGAAAACCATCTCCACGTCGGCCGGAACATAGATGTCGTTAGTGACGCATTTCACCAGCGGCAACGGCGCGCCGCGCAAGGTGGCGACCAAGGTAACCTCATCCACAGGTAGGCGCATGGTGGCGGCCATGAAGTCGAGCGGATGCGAACCCACGGCGAGGCTTATCGGCAAACGCTGGCCGCGCGCGGCCGCGTTGCTGTAGATGCGCTTGAGATCCGACGGCGCGGTGACGTTAATCCCCAACTCGCGGCGGTTGCGCAGGCTTAAGCGCCTGCAGCCGACGTTGGTGAAGCCGGTCTCCGGGTCGATGGAATAGTCGATGCCGGATGCCAGATAGGTGCCGCCGTCCAGCTCATGCTGCGGATGGAAGGGCAGCTTGCTCAGATCGACGTCGTCCCCCTGCATTACGATCTCGTGGACGGGCGCCTTCCCGGAGGTCACCTTGACTACCGGCTGCGGCGATTCGAGACGCTTCAAGTATTCCTTCCATGTGCTGTCGGTGGTAACTCCGAAGGCGGCGGCGAGGCGGCGGCGGCCGCCCGCCACGCTGCTTACCAGTTCAACCTCCTCCGGCCCCGCTTTGCGGAACAGAACCGCTTTAGGCGTCGTCTCGACGATGCGGCTCAATTCGGACAACGGCACCGGCTCGTCGTGGATTTCGACCTCGCCCATGTCGATCAGTTTTTCGACAAAGGTTCTGAGGCGGAACCGGTTCATGTCAATGTCGCATTTCGTAGCTGTCGGTTTTGGCATATCGCACCTCCGCCTCAAGCTGAGTGGGGGAAAGGGGACAGGCAACTTTTTCGAAGACGAAAAAGTAGCCAGTCCCCAGCTGGATTCCCGTTGGAGCTTGAATGACTACAGAGAGGCATCGAATCGCTCATTGAATTTCTGAGAGATGACACTAGCCGTTCTTTTGCTTCAGAGCGTGATAGATCTTCTCCGCGCTGATCGGCAGCTCGAACAGACGCGCCCCTACCGCGTCGGCGACGGCGTTGGCAATCGCCGCCGGCGCACTGTTGTTGGCGAATTCACCGATCGCCTTCCCTTCGTAGGGCGCCACGCCGCCGCCGGAGTGCACGAGCACGGTCTTTAACTCTGGGATGTCGCCCATCGCGGGGAGCTTGTAGTCACCGAGGCTCAAGTTGGTAACTCGGCCATTCTCCATCACCAACTCTTCCATCACCGCCTGGCCTACGCCCATGATCACGCCGCCGTCGATCTGACCTTGATGGGTCATGGGGTTGATGATCGTGCCCACGTCGTGGGCGGTGACGAAGCGATGAAGCCGCATCTCGCCGGTCTCCGGATCGACGTTGACTTCAGCGATCTGCGCGCATACGTAGGTCACATCCTCAGGGTAGGGCGCAACCTCATGAATGGTGACGCTAAGCCGGCCACCGGCCTGGGTAAGGACTCTGCGCAAGGCGACCTGCTGGCGGCGATCTTGGCGGAAAAAGAAATCGCCGTTTTCCCAATCCACTTCACTCGGCGGGCATTCCAATATTCGCGCAGCCTGAGCGAGGAGTTGCTCCCGCAGCTCGCCGCATGCCCGAACGGCGGCGCGGCCGGCAACGTAAGTCACGCGGCTCGCTCTGGCGCCGCTGTCGCGTGGCGCCGTGTCGGTATCACCTTGCACCACGCGCACCTGCTCGATGGGAATCTTGAACTCGTCGGCAACGATTTGTTGGAGGATCGTGTGGGTGCCCGCGCCTTGATCGACGGTGGGGCTTATCACGGCAAACGTCCCGTCGGGTTCGGCGCTAAGGATAATCCCGGTATCGTCGCCGCCGATGTGACGCCCGTAGAGGGCGACGCCGCGGCCCCAGCCGGGCCCACGCTTGGGCTTCTTCCAGCCGGCGGCGTCCAGGGCCGCCTTTAGGACTTCGCGAGAGCGCACGTGCCGGAGCTGCTGGCCCACGGCGTCCTTTTCGCCTTCGTTAATGAGATTTCTCAAGCGAAACTCGGCGGGCTCGATGCCCAGTTCTCGGGCGATGATGTCGGTGTGGGATTCCAACGCGAAGAACGTCTGGACGGAGCCGGGGCTGCGAAAGTAGCCGCCGGGAACGGTGTTGGTGTAAATCTGCAAGTACTCGATGGCGGCGTTCTCAACGCGGTAGAGCCCGCCCGCGTAATGCCAGGTGGCCAGAGAGGCGTTGGACTTAAGCGCGCCATAGGCGCCGCTGGCATGGACCACCCGGAGATCCCGGGCGACGATGCGCCCATCTCGCATTACCCCGCTGCGCGCGGTGACGACCGTAGGATGGGCCGGGTTGCTCGCCATCAACTCCTCGGCGCAATCCATGACGATCTTTACAGGACGTTCGGCCTGGCGCGCGAGAAAATAGGCGACGGGCATGTCGAAAGCGTCGCCTTTGCCGCCGAACTCGCCGCCGACGTTGACCACGTTGATGCGGATGGTTTCTTCTGCCACTCCCGTGGCTTTGGCCAATTGGCTGCGGATGCCGAAGGGATTCTTGGCAGACACCCAGACTTGCACTCGGCCATCGCGATCGATAGCGACCACTCCGGCGTGCGGCTCGATGTATCCCTGATGGCGGCCGGGAATACGAAAGGTATGCTCGAAGACTTTATCCGCCTCACGAAAGCCCCGATCGACGTCACCCTTGCGCCAGCCGAGCCTTGTCAGGCCGTTGTGCAGGTCGAGGGCGAGGCGCTCTTTGGGAGCGCCGTCATATCCCGCGACGTTTTCGTGGAGGCGCGGCGAGTCGGGCCGCATCGCCTCCAGCGGATCGAAGACCGCGGGCAGCTCCTCGTAGTCAACGTCTATCAGGGCCAACGCATCTTCGGCGGCTTCCACCGTCTCGGCCGCCACCGCGGCCACCCGATCGCCCACGAAGCGTACGACGTCCCAGCAAAGCACCGGCATGTCGCGTATCATTTTGCCGGTGAAGTGGCCGGGGATCTCCTGACCGGTGATGACCGCCCTGACGCCCGGCACGCGGCGCGCTTTGGCCGCGTCAATCCGAGCTATGCGAGCGTGCGCATGAGGGCTGCGGAGAACCTTGCCCCAGAGCATTCCCGGAAACTTCACGTCGGCGGCGTAAATGGTTCGACCGGCAGCTTTGTCGGGGCCGTCCGCCCGCAACACCGGCGCGCCGATCACGGTCGGCAGGGACTTGTGGTTGGACATTGGCTTGAAATCAACTTTCTTGCGATTTCCCTTTCCATCATACCTGCCATTTCTCCGCAAGCCCTCGCTTGTATTCTTTACTGAAGGCGTTCACGGGAGGGAACTCGTCCAGCCACTGATAAGGACGGCAAGCGTCGATGAGCACTCGATCCATCGTGTTGCCGCGCAGCGATCGGGAAGACGGACGCACCGCTGGCTCCACCGGCGTTGTCCAAACTCCTTTTACAATATCCACTGCTTCACGCACGTTGCACCGAGTGGACATGGCCCAGATCACGTCCTGCAAATCGGTAATGTCCACATCATCATCCACCACGACGACGAATTTTCCGCCCACGACACCGGCCTTGGCCCCGCATGCCACCAGAGCCGTCTGCTTGGCGTGTCCCGCATAGCGCTGGCGAATGGCGACCACGGTAAACGGCCCGGTCGAGCCGTAGACGAAGCCCCACACTCCCTTGACCTCGGGAATTCCCGCTTTCTCCAACTGGTCCCAGAGATTCGCGGCGCTCAGAGGAATCGGCAGATGTTGGTTGGGCGATTTTAGCGTCGGAACGCCGAGCAGAATGGGATCGTTGCGATAGTAGACCCTGGCCACTTCCATGATCGGCACTTCTCCGACCGTGGTGTTCGTGTAATAGCCGGGCCATTCGCCGAATGGTCCTTCCTGCGGCAGCTTCTCCGGTCCGTATGGCGGAATCTCTCCTTCGAGAACGATTTCGGCGGTGGCTGGAATCGGCAGGCCGGTGGTCGGGCCGGGAACGACTGGAAACGGCGCGCCTTGAAGCCAGCCGGTGAACTCGTACTCGGAAGTATCCAGCGACAGAGGCAGGCTTGCCGCCAAGAACAACCACGGGTCTCCTCCCAGAGAAATCACCACCGGACAGGCGCGGCCCGCTTGGTGATACTTTTCCTGCGCCATGCGGCCATGTTTGCCCTTGTCCATTTTTACCGTGATCCGGTTTTTCCCCTGCACTTGGCAGCGGTAGGTGCCGACGTTGATGTGGCCGGATTCCGGGTCTTTGGTTACCACACAACAACCGGTGCCGATATAGCGGCCACCATCCAGGTCATGCCAAATCGGTGCAGGAAAACGAAAGAGATCGATCTCTTCATCGGCCATCGTGTTTTCAAAAACCGGCCCGCCTTCCGAAAGGGTGACCGGCATAGGCTTAAAGTCCCTGAGCTTCATGCGCCAGGCATTCAAGAGCTCCAGGCCGCGAAGATTCTTATCCAGGCCGAGGACCGATGCGAGACGCGTCTGGGATGCCAAGGGATTGGTGAGAACGCGAAACCCCGGCGGATAGTCCTTGATCCGATCGAACAGCAATGCCGGCCCGCGTTTTTCGGAAAGCAGTTCGGTCAGGCCGCCGATTTCTAAATTCCAATCTGCCCCCTCGATTGTTTTTATCTCTCCCATCGACTCCAAGCGGTCGATGAAACTTCGAAGATCTTGCGTCTCTTTCATAAACGCTCCTGTCTCACTGCGAGATCCCCTCCCAAAACTTGTGGTCTAGTGATTGGAAACCGCGCGGAGAAATCGCGATAGCGGGCGCCAGCATGCTCCGCCCGTGAACTCAAGTTGAGGGGGGCTGGAAATTTTTGAGCAAAGCCCGTACCACAAGGTCGGCGCACGTGGGGGACGAGTACTTACCACCGCGGCAGCGATGTTTTTCCGCAGGAATCCTAGTGGCGACCCGATCTTCCGAAAATTCAGGAGCCGATGCGCTACTTGGGCCCGCACCTCTTTTCCTATCTTCTAGAATTTTCCTTGTGATTTTCCGATTTCGGAGGAAAGCATCCGTGCGGCTGATCAGAGATTTTGTCTTTTGCCGTGAATTAAAAGCGATTGGGACGGCGTGGCGCGGTTGGTCGCAGGCGCATTCGGTTGGACAAGAGTTTGCAGGGAGAACTGAGCGAAGGAAGCGCAAAGGATAGTTCATGGCCGTCAAAGATCTCAGGCAATTTCTCCAGGTCCTACAAAATCGCGGCGAATTGCTTTCCATAGAAGAAGAAGTGGATCTCCGCTTCGAACTCTCCGAGTACCTGAAGCAATTCGATACGATCCGCGGACCGGCGTTGCTCTTTAAAAACATAAAAGGCCATGCCATGCAAATCGCCGGTAATCTCATCGGCACAAAAAAACGATTGGCGTTCGCTTTCGGCGTTCAAGACGAAGAGAAGCTCCTGGAAACATTTCTCAAGCGGCGCGCCCGCAAAATCGAGCCCAAGAGAGTCAGAAGCGGGCCGGTCAAGCAGGTGATCGTTCGAGAGGAGAAACAGATCGATCTCACCGCGCTGCCGATACCGACCTATCATGAGGGCGACGGCGGGCCTTACATCGCGTGTGGTATCCTTATTGCCAAAAGCCCTTCCACCGGTCTCAGAAGCATGGGACTGCACCGCTTGCAGATCAAGGGAAAGAGAAAGATGGGCGTCCATCTTTCCAACCCGCCGATCGCCGCCTTCGCCGCTGAGGCGGAACGAGAAGGCAAACCTCTCGACGTCGCCATCGCCTTAGGAGTCCATCCCGTCCTGTTGCTGGCCTCGGTGGTGACCTCGCCGAACGAGGATAAGCTGGCGATCGCGAGCAGCCTCCTTGGGAGTCCCGTAGAGCTGACGCGGTGCGCAACCGTCAATTGCGAGGTCCCGGCGCACGCGGAGTTGGTTATCGAGGGAAGAGTCCTGCCGAACATGCGCGAAAGGGAAGGACCGTTCGGCGAAACCTCCGGCTATTATTTTTCCGACGATAGCTGCGTGATCGAGGTGACGGGCATCAGCCGCCGAAAAGATCCGATTCTTCAGGCCCTGCATCCTACGGTGCAGGAAGTCGCGCTTTTGGGCGGCCCGGCCGGTGAGGCTGAAATGTTACGAATGCTTCGCGGCAGAGGCTTTTCGGTGCAGGATCTCGCCATCAATCAATCGAGCAACCGCACCCATGTCGCGGTCTCGCTGCGCAAAAAACATGACGGTGAAGCGCGGCAACTGCTTTATTTTCTGCTTGCCGGCGTGTCCTACATCAAGCACGCCGTGGTGGTCGATGACGACGTCAACGTCCATGACGCGCAGGATATCGAGTGGGCGATTGCGACCCGCTTTCAGGCGGACAACGACCTCGTCATCGTGCCGAACTTGCCAGCGCGCAGCATCGACCCGTCAAAGAAGGCGGGGGATTTCACCACCAAGGCCGGCCTCGACGCCACCGTACCGATCGCGCAGCGGGAGAGGTTTAAAAGAATCACCGTTCCCGCGGCGGTGCGGCAAAAGGTGGCAAAAACGATCGCGAGCATCTTGAAAGAAAAACGATAACTCGCGCAAAGAGCGCAAAGCATGCCCTGAGCAAGGTCGAAGGGGACGCCAAGGTTTCTCAAATCCCCCTCTTTCCCCCTTTGTCAAAGGGGGATGAAAGGGGGATTTCTGGATTTCTTTGCGAACTTGGCGTGCTTGGCGCGATAAATTTCTTAAACTCGTTTTTTGAAACAATTACCTGGTTTGTATCTGACACACGGAGTTTAGCCGATGGCTGAAGTCAGCCCAGGAATAGCCAAGTATCCAAACATTTTTAGCACCGTCCAGGTCGGCAGTCTTACCAGTCGCAACCGGGTGAAATACGCGGCCTGTTCGGTTTCAAACTTCAACGCCCGGGACGGCTCCATCACCGATCGGGAATATGCCCGCGTGGAAGTGATCGCCCGCACGGGAGCGGGCATGATCACGAACCAGGGAGCCTATCCCGACCCGGAAGGGGCGGGCAAGGCTTATTACCGCCAGTTGAGCATCGCCGACGACAAGTTTATTCCCGGCTTCCGCAAGGTCGCCGAGATGATTCACGGCGCCGGAGCGATTGCGATCCAACAGATTCTCCACGCCGGCCGTTATGGCGGAATCGACCTGGACCATTGCGTCCAGCCTTCCGATGTGCCGCAAACTTTGCGACACTTCCGTTCTCCGCGCCAGATCAGCCGCGAGGAAATCAGCCGTTCGATCCATGAGCACTGCGAGGCGAGCCGGCGCGCCGTGGAAGCGGGCTTTGACGGCGTAGAGCTTACGGCGTTCATGGGCTACCTGCTGGCAAACTTCCTGTCGCCGTTCACCAACCAGCGCAGCGACGAATACGGCGGCTCGCTGGAAAACCGTGGCCGCTTCATGGTGGAACTTTTGAGCGCGATCCACGAGCAGATCGGCAGAGACAAGCTCCTGATTATCCGTCTCAACGGCGACGAGCTGATGGATGAGCATGGCGGCAACAGCCCGGCCGAGTGCATCGAGTACATGAAAATGGCGGAGCGGGCGGGTGCCGACTGCATCAGCATCGTGGTGGGTTGGCATGAATCGACGCGCGGAGCGTTGGGGCGGGACGTGCATGACGACCAGTGGCTGCCGCTGGCGGAGAACGCGTCGCGAGCGGTGAAAATACCAGTGGCCTTCGGCCCGCGTTTTTGCGACCCGGTCAAAGCCGAACAGGCTTTGGCGCGAAACGCCTTCGGGCTCTGGGAGGTTTGCCGGCCTTTTTTGGCGGACCCTGAGTTGTTGCACAAGGTAGCGGAAGATCGTCTCGATGAGATCCGCCCCTGCGTCGGCGGGCTGCTCTGTCTCTCGCGGATGTTTCGCAACCTTCCCTACATCTGCGCGGTGAATCCGCGGCTCGGCCATGAGGTAGAGCCGGAATACGAAATGCGCCCGGCGCGAATGCACAAGAAAGTGCTGGTCATCGGCGGCGGCCCCGGCGGTCTGGAGTGCGCGTTCATTGCGGCGCAGCGCGGCCACTCGGTGGTTCTGTGCGAGAAGAGCGAACGCTTGGGCGGGCAGTTGATCCCGGCCTCCAAGGAGATCGGCGGCGGCCATATTTTTGTGGATCTGGTGCGCTACTACGAAGCCATGCTCAAGAAATGGCAAGTCGACGTGCGGCTCGGCACCGAAGCGACGCCGAAGCTCTGCGCCCAAATCGCTCCCGACGTAAGCATCGTTGCTTCCGGCTCGGAGATCGAGAATGTACCCATTCCCGGCATCGAGCGAAATCACGTGGTGATCGCCCACGACATTTTAGAAGAAGGTTCTCCCTGCGGCGAGCGCGTGGTGGTTATCGGCGGCGACAGAATCGGGCTGGTGGCCGGCGAGTATCTTGCCTCCCGCGGCAAGCAGGTAACTCTGATGGAAGCGGGCAAGAGGCTCGGCGAGGATGTGATCGCGACGTTCAAATGGCGCCATGCCGCCTGGGTCAAGGAGCTACAAATTCAAACATTGCTGAATACGCACGCCAAGGAAATTACCGAAGCGGGAGTGCTGGCGGTAGACGCGCAGGGCGCGGAGCGGTTGGTGCCCGCCGACACGGTGATTCTCGCTCTTCCTCGAAGCCCGCGCCAGCAACTGCTCACCGACCTCGAATTTGTTTGCGATGAGCTTTACGTCGTCGGGGATGCGGTGAAGCCGCGCTCCATGCACAACGCGATTCGCGAGGGCTATCTGATCGGCATTAGGATTTGACAGGAGGTGAAAGGGTGAAGATCGATATCTTCCCGCATATCTATCCCAAGCGCTTCGCCGAACGAATCCTTTCCGAATCGGGACCCGCCATCGAAATGGCGGTGCGCTTTCGGCAGATTCCCGTGCTCACCGATCTGGAGCTGCGCTTCCGCATCATGGACCTCTTTGGCGACTACGTTCAGGTTCTGACGCTCAGCTCGCCGCCGATCGAGGTATTAGGAACGGCAAAGCAAACGCCGGAGCTGGCCCGTATGGCTAACGATGGCATGGCCGAGCTGGTGGAGAAATATCCCGCCCGCTTTCCCGGTTTCGTCGCCTCGATCGCCATGAACAATCCTGACGCTGCTTTGAATGAGATTGACCGCGCGATCACCGAGCTTGGCGCTACCGGCATCCAGATCTTTTCCAACGTCAACGGACGGCCCCTCGATGAGCCTGAGTTCCAACCGCTGTTCGCCCGGATGGCGGCATTGGATTTGCCGATCTGGCTGCACCCGGCGCGCAGTCCCAATTTCCCCGACTATCAGACCGAGGAGCGGTCGCGCTACGATCTCTGGTGGGTGTTCGGCTGGCCTTATGAGACCACCATCGCCATGGGCCGTCTCGTCTTCTCCGGCATCTTCGATCGGCATCCGAACCTGAAGATCATCTCCCATCATCTCGGCGCGATGCTGCCCTACTTCGAGGGCCGCGCCGGCTCCGGCCTGGATCAGCTCGGCAGCAGAACCGAGGACGCCGATGACGCGGTGGCGCTCGGTCGCTTGCGGCGCCGGCCGCTCGATTACTTTCGGATGTTTTACGGCGACACCGCGCTGTTCGGCGCACTGGCGGCGACGGAATGCGGCCTGGCGTTCTTCGGTGCCGATCAGCTTTTGTTTGGCACCGACATGCCGTTCGACCCCGAGAAGGGGCCGGGTTTCATCCGCGAGACGATCCGGTGCATCGAGCAGATGCGCGCCTCGCCCGAGGAGAAAGCCAAAATATACGAGGGGAACGCCCGACGGCTGCTCAAACTGAAGCTATCGAGCTGAGCATCAGAAACGAGCACGGGATTCTGCCGAGAAAATGCCACTCATGTTTGAGAGCCTGTTCCTGAGACTTGTCGAAAGGCTTCACCGGAAGATGAAGCACTGGGGTTTAAACGAGGTTCTATAAACTCTGCATTCCCGACAAAGGGAATGATGTCGCCCCCCCTCCCTATGGTTGTTTCATGACAGCTGTGATAGTGAGAAACAAAAGGGGGAATTGGCATGGCGGAGTTAAATAAGCGATTGTTCGTTGGCATCAAGATTTCGACAAAGCTGCAAACACAGTTGGATAGCCCAGCCCCCGGCACCGAGCGGTACTTCAAGCAGGACAATGGGGACTATCTCCAGATCGTGACCCTGGGAGAGGACCGAGTGATCGGCCGATTCGTGAAAAACGGTTTTCCTAGCGGTGATATCGGCGATGTCAGCCGCAACGTGCGGAGCATCGTGGGTCTGATCACGCGGGGTAACAATATGGATGAGGACTCCGTCCACATCTACGTTCCCTAACAGGCTGCTGAAAAAGATTCATATGCTTCGTTGCGCTCAATCGCCTCGCTACAATGTACCAGCTTGCAAAGCGCAAGGGGCAAAGAGCAAAGAGTAAAAGGAGAACGCTTTGCGCCATGCCCTTAGCCCTTAGCGAACTTTCGCGCGTCGCCTCTGGGATCTTTTTGAGCAGCCTGCAACCGAGTTTTTCAGCAACCTGCCAGGAGGGCGAACCCCTCCCCGTTAGCTTTTTCGGCTTGGAGGTTTGATTGACCCTGCTTCGCCAAGGCTGCGGAGGATTGTTGAACCGGGGCCAACAGTGATACTATCAAATCTCATTTAGAGCTTGGTTCTTAATTACTCGACAAGGCCTCTGGGCTTTAGATGAGCGGGAGGCTTTTTTATCCGCCTACGCAGAAGACCCTGGGCGTAAGCCCGGGGATGAATGCGTCGGACGGACCCTCCGTAGCTCGAAGAGCGAAGGCGGGTGAGTGCTTCGGCCTTCGCCGTCCGAAGTCGGCTACGGCCGACGAAGGTCGGCGGATTCCGCCGAAGAGATTAGAGATACCACGGGCGTAAGCCCGTGGAGCTTCATTCGGCTTTTGGAGGGTGACATGTCAAAGACACTTGAAGAGATTAGGTTGCAAGACGGGACTCTCATTCGGCACAAGACGGCAGGGTAT
>Ga0209751_10003571_pt1 | contig 15053 bp, 14 predicted proteins | sample RifCSP13_1_FD_184019 | JGI IMG/M metagenome (GOLD analysis project Ga0209751, IMG submission 184019) | Soil microbial communities from Rifle, Colorado - Rifle CSP2_sed 13_1 (SPAdes) (version 2) | ecosystem: Environmental > Terrestrial > Deep subsurface > Rock core/Sediment | place: Rifle... | reverse complement strand
CCAAGATCACCCTCGGATCGGCGTATCCCCTGAAGGAAGAGAAGACGCTCACGCTGCGTGGCCGCAACCTGGTGAGCGGCCTCCCTGAGGCTGTAGAGGTCTCCTCGGTCGAGATCCGCGAGGCACTCGCCGGCTCGGTAAAGATCATCGTCGACACCATCCGCGATGCCATCGACGAAGTGCCTCCCGAACTCGTCGCCGACCTGATGGAGACCGGGATCTGCCTGGCCGGCGGAGGCTCTCAGATCCAGGGATTGGTCGAGCGACTGGCCAACGACCTGAAGATGCGAGTCTGGCTGGCGGAGGATCCGGTGACCTGCGTCGCCCGCGGCGCCGGCCTGATCCTCGAGGACCTCAACGCCAACAGCCGCTTCCTCGTCGGAGTGCAATCCGGCGCCGCGCATTAGCCCCGGCCCCAGGCAGCCGTCTCCTTCGGGCGACTCCCCATGAAACCCCAGCCTTCTCGGTCCCTCACCGCGGCCAGCCTTCTGCTCCTGGCGATCGGCCTGCTCATCCTCGGACTGGCCGGTTTTCTCACGCCGGCCCAGAGCCTGGTGCTGCGGCCGATCATGGGCATCCAATCGTGGATCGCCTCCCGCTTCGCCGCGCTGCGAGACCTGGCCACCTCACCGAGCGATGTGGCCGCGCTCCGTCAGCGGAATGCCGAGCTGGAAGCCGAAGTCGCCCGCCTCCAGCAGCAGGTGATCACGCTGCAGGAACAGGTGGGCGAGGTGGAGATCCTCTCGGCGCTTCTCTCGTATGCCCGTACGCGGCCCGAGAACCGCTACCTGGCCGCCAATGTCATCGGCGAAGACGTGAGCCCCTTCATCCGGTCGATCTGGATCGGTCGAGGTTCCGACGCCGGCATCCTGCGGGGAATGCCGGTGGTGACCGAACGGGGTCTTGTCGGTCGCGTGGTGGAGGTGTTTGCCACCGTCTCGCGCGTCCAGCTGATCATCGACCCCGAGGCTGCCGTCAACGTCGTCTTGCAGGACTCGCGGGCCGACGGGGTCACGATCGCCCAGCCCAACGGCGAGCTCTGGGTGGACCTGATCAGCCAGGAGGCCGAGGTCGTCCCGGAGGAGCTCGTCCTCACCTCCGGGCTCGGCGGCGGCTACCCGCCCGACATTCCGGTCGGACAGGTCATCAGCGTTCGCCGGCGGGATTTCGAGATCTTTCAGCAGGCCACAACCCAGCCCGTGGTCGACTTTGAACGACTGCAGGTCGTCCTCGTGATCACGAATTTCCCATCGCTGCCGTTCGAGGCCCCCTCGCCCTGACCTCCCATGGCCTACGTCGTCGGGATTCCTATCCTTGTTCTCCTGGCCATTATTCAGTCGGCGGTCCTCAGTCACATCGGCTTGCTCGACGGTCGGCCCGATCTGGTACTTCTGGCCGTCGTCGGCTGGTCGCTTACAGGCAGGTGGCGTGAGGCGATGGTCTGGGGCTTCCTGGGTGGATTGCTGCTCGATCTCCTCTCCGGCGTCCCGTTCGCCACCTCGGCCGTCGCCTTCGTGATCGTGGCGAGCTTCGCCTCGCTGCTCGAGGGCCGCTTCTGGGAGGCAAACCTCCTGATCCCATTGGGCGTGACCCTCGCTGGATCGTTTGTGTACCATGGTGTCGCTATCGGCGCCCTGCTGATCGCGGGCCGCCCGATCGACCTCGAGCTGGCCGCGACGCGTGTGATCCTCCCCAGCACGTTCTTGAACCTGGTCTTCTCGATCCCCGCCGCGCAACTCGCTGGAAGCCTGCACAGGAACCTCTTTCCCCCGGAGGTGGCCATCTGATGGAAGGCGCATCGGGCGGCAATCGCATCGTCCACTGGCGGGTGACCCTCCTGATGATCCTGGTCCCGCTGATTCTGGCGGTGTTCGTCGTCCGGCTCTTCCAGCTCCAGGTGGTGGAGGGTGAGGCCTACCGCACTCAGGCATACGAGAACCGGATCCGAGCAGTCAGCATCCAATCCCCGCGCGGCGTGGTCTACGACCGCAACGGTGTGCTCCTTGTGCGAAACGTGCCTCAATTCAATGTCACTATCACCCCCGCCCTGCTCCCCGATAGCCTGGCGGAGGTGGAGGCGATCTACCAGCGGATCTCCGAGCTAACAGGCGTTCCGGTGGATCTCCCCGGAGAGCCCGCCGCGCCCTGCCTGCCCGGGCGGGGAATCACCCAGCTCGTCGAGGAGGGCCTCACCAACCGGCCCTACGATGCCTGGCCGGTTGCGTGCGATATCGATCCAACCGTGGCGCGCGTTCTGCGCGAAGAACAGGTGGATTTGCCCGGAGTGAGCATCGAGGCCGTTCCCGTCCGCGAATACACCACCGGCTCACTCACGTCCGCATTGATCGGCTACCTGGGGCCCATCGCCGAGCAAGAGGTGGACTACTACACGGATCTCGGGTTTGTGGCTGCTCGCGACCGCGTGGGGTACGCCGGGGTGGAGTTCTCGTTTCAGAACGAGCTCGCCGGACGAAATGGGCAGAAGGATGTGGAAGTCGATGTGGCGGGGCAGATCCTGCGGGAGGTGGGCGAAATCGTCGCTCCGCAGCCCGGCAACAGCCTGCGGCTCACGATTGATGCCCGCCTTCAGGCCGCAGCCGAGACGGCGCTGCTGACGCGCATGGCCTTTCTCGACCGGTTCTCCGCCGAACGGCGCACCTCGATCGGCGCCGTCATCGCCATGAATCCGCAGACCGGCGAGATTCTCGCCATGGTCTCCACGCCCACCTACGAGAACAACCGACTGGCGCGCTTCATCCCGGAATACTACTACCGGCAACTCGAGGCCGACCCGGCCCACCCACTGATCAACCATGCGATCCAATCGCCCTTCCCTCCCGGCTCCACCTTCAAGCTGGTGACGGCCATCGGCGCGTTGAACGAGGGCGTCGTCACCCCGACGGAGCAGATCTTCGACCCGGGAACGATCACGATCGCCAACCGCTACTTCCCCAACGACCCTGGCCGCGCCAAGGAGTTCTTCTGCTGGCTGCGCGAGGGCCATGGGCAGGTGGACATGCTGCGTGGGATCTCCGTCTCCTGCAACGTCTACTTCTACATGGTCGGGGGCGGATACCCCGGCGAGGTGGAAGGCGACGGCCTGGGGATCGACCGCATCGGGATCTACGCCCGGGCGCTGGGATATGGGTCGGTGCTCGGGATTGATCTGCCCGGCGAGCACGCCGGCTTGATCCCCAGCCCCGATTGGAAGCGCATCACCCTGGGTGAATCCTGGTCGACCGGCGATACGTATAACGCCGCCACGGGTCAGGGATTTGTCCTTGCCACACCGTTGCAGGTGCTCACCTCGGTCGCCACCCTCGCCAACGGAGGTCGGGTGATGTGGCCTCACGTCGTCTCCGACGTCCTCGACGGCGAGGGGAATGTGGTGGAGCACTACGAACCTCGTGTCCTCTGGGATATCTCCGATGGCGTCATCACGCCCGGCACTCCGGACGTGGATGTGCAGCCGTGGGTCATTCAGCTCGTCCAGCAAGGGATGCGCCTCGTCGTCACCGAGGGCACGGCGGCGGATTACGCCCAACTGGAGAATATCTCCTCGGCAGGGAAGACGGGCACCGGCGAGTTTTGTGACGCGCAGGCGCTGGCGCGCGATCTGTGCATCCCCGGGCGTTGGCCCACCCACGCCTGGTACGCCGCCTACGCGCCGTTCGAAGACCCTGAAATCGCGGTCATCGCCTTTGTCTACAACGGCGGCGAAGGGGCCGTGACCTCCGGGCCGATCGTGCGCCAGGTGCTCGAGGCTTACTTCGCCCTCAAGGCGATTGACGCCAGCGCCGAACCCTAGCCGGCCCCGCCCGCAAGGCGATCGCTCCGAGGAGTTGGGTGGCTGCCAGGCAGGCGAGCGGTGGCGGCGCCAACCCCGGGGGTGGCGCGCTCGCTCGCCGCCACCTTTCCCCCATGCTATAATGCGCCTTTAAGGTGGCAAATGACGGCGCCCTTCACGATCAAGGGGATCCGCGACGGTTTGCTGATCACGCTCGGTGACGCGGAGTGGGAGGCGGCCCAGGCTGCACTGCTTCACTCGATCGACGATCAGGGTGACTTCTTCACCGGAGCCAGGGTCGCGTTGCAGGTGGGGGAGCGTGAGATGGGAGCCGCCGATCTTGGAGGTCTGCGTCGGGCGCTCGCCGATCGAGAGGTCCACCTCTGGGCGGTGCTCTCGGAGTCGGGCCAAACGCGCCAGTCTTCGGCAGATCTCGGGCTGGCCCTGGAGCTCGCCCGCAGCGCCGCCGAGGATGATCCTCAGATCGACACGCAACTGCTCGGCGACGAGGCGGTGCTCGTGCAGCGGACGCTGCGATCCGGCAATACGATCCGCCACCCCGGTCACGTCGTCGTCATCGGCGACGTGAATCCGGGGGCTGAGATCATCGCCGGGGGAGATGTGGTGGTGTGGGGACGGCTCCGGGGGGTGGTCCATGCCGGGGCCAAGGGCGATTCCGGCGCCGTCGTCTGCGCCCTTGATCTCTCCCCCACGCAGCTCCGGATTGCGGACCAGATCGCCGTCTCGCCGGAGCGGAGCGGCGATCCACGCCCGGAGATGGCTCGCATCCGAGACGGGCAGCTGATCGCAGAACATTGGCCGGACGACCGGCGACGCTAGCCGGCGGACGATACGCGGAGCGCAGGTATGACAGCCAAGGTCGTGACGATCACCTCAGGCAAAGGCGGCGTGGGCAAGACAACGGCCGTGGCGAACATCGGCGTCGCGCTTGCCTCCCAGGGCAGCAAGGTCGTCTGCATCGACGGCGACATCGGGCTACGCAATCTCGACGTCATCATGGGCCTGGAGAACCGGATCGTGTATGACCTTGTCGACGTGGTCGAGGGGCGCTGCCGCCTCCGTCAGGCCATGATCAAAGACAAGCGCCATAACGAGCTCTATCTGATCCCAGCCGCGCAGACGCGGGATAAATCGGCCGTCTCTCCGCAGGATATGATCCGCCTGGCAGACGAGCTGCGCCCCGAGTTCGACTGGATTCTGATCGATTCCCCCGCCGGCATCGAACGCGGTTTCCGCAACGCGGTGGCGCCCGCCGACTTGATCCTGATCGTCACCAACCCCGAGGTCTCGGCGGTACGCGATGCCGACCGGATCATCGGCCTGATCGAGGCCGAGGAGAAGGGGCCGGCGAAGCTACTGGTCAACCGGTTCAAGCCGGAGATGGTGCGCAGGGGAGATATGCTGGCCACGGCGGATATCCTCGACGTCCTGGCGATTGAGCTGATCGGCGTCGTGCCCGAGGATGAGATTGTCCTGGTGGCCTCCAACCGCGGGAGCCCGGCGGTGCTGGAGGAGCGAAGCAAGGCGGGGAAAGCTTTCCGCAACATCGCCCGGCGCCTGGCCGGGGAACAGGTGCCGTTCGAGGTGTACGAAGCGCGCGATGGCTTTTTCGGCCGGCTCTCGCGCCTGGTTCGGCCTGGAGAGGGATAAGATGAGCTTCTTTGGCAATTGGATGGGCGGCCAGCGCCGGAGCGCCCGCGCCGCGAAAGAACGCCTCCAGCTCGTCCTAATCCACGATCGGGCCGATCTCTCGCCCGGAAAGCTGGAAGCCCTCAAGGACGACCTGATCGCCGTCCTCTCCCGTCATGTGGAGATCGATCGCCGCTCTGTGCAGGTCACCCTGACCAGCGACCGCGATCAGCAACGGCTGGTCGCCGATATCCCCCTCGCCCCGGCAAGGGTGAGGCGCAGGGAGAGCCTCACCTAGCCTATGCAGTCCTCTGCCCGAATCTGGCGCCACTTTGACGTCTGGCTGCTCGCCGTCGTCAGCATGCTGACGATCGCCGGCGTGGCGCTGATCCAATCGGCGATCGGCGGCAACGAAAACTTGGCCGAGCTGGTGCCGCGCCAGGCGGTCTACGCTGCGATCGGACTGGGCGTTGTCCTTGTCGTGGCCGCCGTCGACTACCGCCACTGGTCGGCTCTCACCCGACCCATCTACCTGGTGACGGTGGCCCTCCTCGGGCTGATCCTGGCCGCCGGCTTCGTGGGTTTCGGCTCGGCCCGGTGGTTCAACGTCGGGATTGCCTACGTCCAGCCGTCGGAAGTGGCGAAGATCGGCTTGATCCTCGTCCTCGCCGGCTATTTCTCCCGCCACCGGGAAGAGATCGGACGGGGCAGGACCATCGTCCGCAGCGTTCTCATTCTCAGCCTGCCCGCGGCGCTCGTCTTCCTCCAGCCGGATTTGAAGACCACCATCATCCTGGCGATCATCTGGTTTTCCCTGGCCTTCGCCGCCGGCCTGAGCGCCAAACATCTCGCCGTGTTGGCCACCGTCGCCCTGTTGGTTCCGGCACTCTCGTGGCCCATGCTCCAGGACTACCAGAGGGGCCGCATCATCCAGTTCCTCTTCCCGGATCCCAACGCCCAGTGGGGTGACACGTACAACGTAAACCAGGCCCGGATCGCCATCGGCTCGGGAGGCTGGTTCGGCGAAGGCTATGGTGCAGGGACGCAGGTGCAGCTGCGGTTTCTCAAGGTCCGGCACACCGACTTCATCTTCTCGGTTCTCTCGGAGGAGTTTGGCTTCGTCGGCGCCGTCATCGTGCTCTTGCTGTTGGCCTTCATCATCTTCCGCTGCTTGCGGGCAGCCAGGCTCTCGCGCGACACGTTCGGGTCGCTGATCTGTTACGGCGTGGCCGTCCTACTGATTCTGCAGATGTCGTTCAATGTGGCGATGAATCTGAATCTCTTTCCGGTCTCCGGCCTCACCCTTCCCTTTCTGAGCTATGGGGGATCCTCGCTTGTCGCCAACCTGCTGGGCATTGGGCTGGTGGAGAGCGTGAATCTCCGGCAGAAGCGGATCGAGTTCTGAGGGTGGACGGTGATCGGTGATCAGTGATCGGTGATCGGTGGCGCGTCCTCCCTCTTGGGGGGAGCGTCCATCGAGCATCGGATCACCGAGTCACCACGCAACGAGCAACCCAGCACCGTTGACCGGGATCCTCTGAGGACTCCGCATGAGCCAAGCCTCTCCCACCCGCGTGCGCTTTGCGCCCTCCCCCACCGGCAGATCCCACATGGGCAGCGCCCGCACCGCTCTCTACGATTTCCTCTATGCGCGCCGGACCGGGGGACGATTCATCCTCCGGATCGAGGACACCGATCGCAAACGCTTTGTCCCGGGCGCGGAGGAGGAGCTGATCGAGGGCCTGCATTGGCTCGGCCTCACCTGGGACGAAGGCCCCGACGTCGGCGGCCCCAGCGGGCCGTACAGGCAATCGGAAAGGGGCGAGCTCTACCAGGCGCATGCGGAAGACCTCGTCCGCAGGGGCCATGCCTACTACTGCTTCTGCTCTTCCGAACGCCTGGCGCAGGTCCGGCAGGAGCAGCAGAAGAAACGCCAGCCTCCGCGCTACGATGGGTTGTGCCGCGCCCTTTCCGAAGCCGAGGCCCGGAGGCGGGCCGATGCCGGCGAGCCCTACGTCATCCGCTTCCGCACGCCCCGCGAGGGGACCACCACCGCGGTAGACCTGCTGCGAGGGCCGATCCGCGTCGAGAACGCCACCATCGACGACTACATCTTGCTCAAGTCGGACAGGACGCCGGTCTACCACCTGGCGGCGATGGTCGACGACCACCTAATGGGGATCACCCATGTGCTGCGCAGCTCTGAATGGCTGCCCACCTTCCCCCTTCATGTCCTGGTGATTGAGGCCTTCGGGTGGGAGCAGCCGGTGTGGGTTCACCTTTCTGTGTTCCTCAGCCCGACCGGCAAGGGAAAGATGAGCAAGCGCCACAGTGGTGATCCCAAGCTCGGTGAGAAGTCGATCTACGTCATGGACCTCAAGGAGATGGGATACCTGCCGGAGGCCGTGGTCAACTGGATCGCGCTGATGGGCTGGGCCTATGACGACCGGGCTGAGTTCTTCACCATGCTGGATCTGATCGACAAGTTCGCCCTCGAGAAGCTCACTCCGAGCCCGGCCGCCATCAACTACTCCAAGCTCGACCATTTCAACGGCCTGCATATCCGCGCCCTCTCTCCGGATGAGCTCACGCTCCGCCTCGTGCCTTTCTTCGAAAGGGCGGGGCTTGCGGTGGATCCGGGCCGCCTCCGCCGGGTGGCTCCTCTGATCCAAGAGCGGATCCGAACGCTCGACGAGGCTGTCGAAATCGCGGGGTTCTTCTTCCGGCCCAGCGTCTCACCGACTGGGGCTCAGCTCGTCGGGAAAGGGCTCACGGCGCGGCAGTCGGCGGAGGCCGTACGGCGCGCGCTCAGCCTGCTCCTGGGGCTCCCCGAGATCACACCCGCCGCGGCCGAGCAGCCGCTGCGCGACCTGGCGGGGGAGATGGGCATCGAGGTCGGCCAGCTCTTTGGGATCCTTCGCATCGCGGTCACCGGGCAACCGGTCAGCCCTCCGCTGCTGGAAAGCATGGTGATTGTCGGCCGGGACGAAGTGCTGGGCCGCATTCAGCGCGCCGCAGACCTTCTGGAGGCCCGCGCCGGCGTGGAGTAGGCCCCCCACGCCCCAGCTGCCGCGGCCGCGGGCTTTTCCGTCTTTCGTTCCATTCTTGGCCGTGATCGTCCCCAGCAAGGCAATGTGATAGAATCCGTTGGCCACTGGGGGTTCGTCTAGCGGTAGGACAGCGGACTCTGGATCCGTATGCCGAGGTTCGAATCCTCGACCCCCAGCCATAGAGCGCCCGGCAGCCCGGGCGCTCCCGTCTTCCTCCATCGCTGATGTTCTTCGCTGCCGCCAGCCTTCTCGCAAGACCTCGCCCGGATTCAACCTGGTTGGCCGCCCGGGCCTCCGCCAGCCTTGAGGCCTTCGAAGTGACGCCATCCCATCGCTCAGATCCCCGATCCATCCTCAAGCCCTTTGACTGGGCGCTACTCGGCGAGGCGTGGAGGTGACCTTTCGTCACGCCTGCTGCCGTGCAATCGGAGGGCATCCGTCACCACGGCTTGTGACAGGTGTCACTTCTCCTGGCGCGGGCCGCGGCGCATCATATTCAGGGTTTTGAATATGGCGAGTGACGGGATCCTCACGGTTCGGCCGGGTTTGCGTGAAGCAGTGGCTCGCCCCGTGCGCCTCCAAGAGGCGCGCATTGCACCTTCCTCCGGCCGCTGGCAGGGAGCCCTCGCGCCATGACCGAAACCAAGAACGAGGCCCCTCTCTCGTCAGGCATCCCTTCCAGGGATCCGGGGCGTTGCACGTGCGGGCGGGACCCATTTGCCGGTCTCCCACCGGAGGCCGTCCCCAAGCCAGGGGAAAGGAAGAGCGACTTGCGACAGGCCACCTGCCCAGCGTGTGGAATGTCTTATTGGACAAACCGCGACACGGATCTGTGCATCGAGTGCACGGGCAAGCCCCATCGCGGCGCGTAATGGGCCCGCGCCCCCAGGAGGCTGGGTTGGAGAAGACGCTGATCCTTGTTCTCGACGAACAAGAACTTCTCGAGCTGGTCCGGATTAGCGATGACGGCGACACCGCAGGCGCGCTGGCATTCGTCCGAAGGAACCTCGCGCCCAAGGCGCGAACTGCTCTCGAAGGGGGTTGAAGACCGATCTGGCCCCGCCCCGGTTCGGGCGCGAATCCGTGTTCCTGACCTGTGCCGTTGAAGCATGCGCCACGCCCGAGGTCTCCAGCCCCTCCAGGACCTCGTCGATCCCCCTGTTCTTGGTGAAGCCGGCGGCGCCCGACCCCCGAATGTTATAATCCGCGACGTGACGCCCAACGCCTGGAGAGAGGCTCTGGCGAGAACGCGGCAAGCAGCCCTCTCTCGAATCAGCGCCCTCTTCGGCGGATCTCAAATCCCTGCTGATTTCTGGGGCCAGCTTGAGTCGGCGCTTCTTCAGGCCGACATCGGCGCCGGGCTCACCGACCAGATCCTTCGAGACCTTCGGGAAGAAGCCCATCGGGAGGGATTCGACGGCCCCGCGGCAGGCAAACGTTTACGCTTTTCTCTTCTGAGCCGGCTGACGCCGCCCGATGGGGAGGCTCCGCCCGCACGGCCGTGGGTGACCATGCTGGTCGGAGTGAACGGCTCGGGGAAGACGACCGCGGCGGCCCGCCTGGCCTGGCGGTGGCAGCAGCAGGGAAAGCGCGTCCTGCTGGCCGGAGCCGACACCTATCGCGCCGCGGCCGGCGAGCAGCTTTCGGTGTGGGGGCAGCGATTGGGGATCGAGGTGATCGGCGGAGAACCGGGGGCCGACCCCGGGGCGGTCGTCTATTCAGCCCTGCAGGCGGCTCAATCGCGTGGCTTCGACGCCGTTGTCGTCGACACCTCAGGCAGGATGCATACACGTCATAATCTGATGGCCGAGCTGGGAAAAGTCGTCCGGGTCGCCGGGAAGGTCATTCCTGGCGCTCCGCATCAAGTTCTCCTCGTGCTCGACGCCACGACCGGTCAGAACGGGCTGGCCCAGGCGCGTGCGTTCACTCAATCGGTCGGGGTGAATGGCGTAGTCCTGGCCAAGCTCGACACGTCGGCCCGCGGCGGCGTGGCTCTGGCCGTGGCGGATCAACTCAAACTGCCCATTCTCTACGCAGGTCTCGGTGAGGGGCCGGAGGAGTTGGTCCCCTTTCATCCCGAGGCCTACGTCGAAGGCCTGTTGGCCGACTTGGAGTGAGCCTCCCGGGCGCGCCCTCGTTCGCGCTTTCGATGGCAGCATAGGTCCGATCATGGAAGATATCCTGGCGCAGCTTCAAGATTCTCGATCGCGACTCCAAGACCTTCTGGTGCGTCTTTGACTTGGCTGCCCAGGAGAAACGCCTCGCCGAGCTCGAGCGATCGTCCGAGGACCCGGCCTTGTGGAACGATCCGGAGAGGGCGCAGGAGACGATGCGCCAGCTCGCCCGGGTGCGGGAGGAAGTGCAGTCCTGGGGAGGCCTGAATCGGCGCCTGGCCGAGGCTCTCGAGCTCACCGACCTGGGAGATGAAGGGCTACGGGCAGAGATGGAGCTCGAGGCCGAGGCGATCCGGGCCGAGGTCGAGCGTCGAGAATTGGCGGCACTCCTCTCGGGGCCGTACGACCGCGACAACGCCTTCCTCTCGATTCACGCCGGCGCCGGCGGCACCGACTCACAAGACTGGGCCTCCATGCTCCAACGTATGTACTTGCGCTGGGCCGAGGAGCGCGGCTACAAGGCGGAAATCCTCGATCAGGCTGAGGGCGAGGAAGCCGGGCTCAAGAGCGTGACGATGTCCGTCAACGGTGAGAACGCGTATGGCTATCTGCGCGCCGAAAAAGGGGTGCACCGCCTGGTGAGGCTATCTCCCTTCGATTCGGCCCATCGCCGCCACACCTCGTTTGCCCTGGTCGAAGCCTACCCGGAAGTCGAGCGCGACGACGAGATCAAGATCAACCCGGCCGATCTGCGCATCGACACCTTCCGATCGGCCGGCGCCGGCGGTCAGAACGTTCAGAAGAACGAGACGGCGATCCGGATCACCCACGTGCCGACCGGTATCGTTGTGACCTGCCAGAACGAGCGCTCGCAGACCCAGAACAGGGAAAACGCAATGCGGGTTCTCAGAGCGAGGCTCCTGGATCTACGCCGGCAGGAACAAGAGGAGGAAAGGGCCCGCTTGAAAGGCGAGCACGTCAAGGCGGAATGGGGCAGCCAGATTCGCTCCTATGTTCTACACCCCTATCAGCTGGTGAAGGATCACCGGACGGGCTTCGAGAGCTCCAACACAACCGCCGTGCTCAACGGGGCGATTGACGGTTTCATCGAAGCCTACTTGCGCTCCTCCATTGCGTCTCGGGCGTAGCGGCGCTCGGGTTGGATCCCGTCCTCGGTTCATCTCCTGGGCGGCTCTTCGGCTCTCGGCCCTGGATCGAAGGGCGCCGCCGAACTGCTCCTTGAGGGGGCATCAGCGCTCTGCTATAATCGCCCTGTTTGCTCCTGGGAGGGATGTCGTTCATGCAGGAACCACTGAACCTGGCGATGATCATTGTTTCAGCCGCGCTGATCGCGCTGATCCTGCTTCAGAGCCGCGGCGCCGGCCTGGGGGGGCTGAGCGGGGGCGATTACGGGGGAAGCGGATTCCACGTCCGGCGGGGCGTCGAGCGCCTGCTGTTCAACGTCACGATCGGCCTCAGCATCTTCTTCTTCGTCTTGGCTGTCCTGAACGTCATCCTCGTCGGGTAGAAACTCCAGCCGTCCTGCCCTCTTCTTTTCGGCCGAGGTCATGCGCCATATCCGCTGGCAACTGCTGATTGCGATCGGCGGGCTGATTCTTGTGGTCGGCCTACTCCTTGGTCAATCGCCCGACTCGGACTCGGCCGCTCCCCAGCCCGTGCGCGGTGGCACCTACAGCGAAGCCCTGGTCGGCTCTCTCGGACGCCTCAACCCCGTGCTCGACTATGCGAACCAGGCGGATCGTGACGTCGACCGGCTTCTCTTCTCGGGACTGGTCCGGTTCGATTCGCGCGGTCTTCCCACCCCCGATCTCGCCGAAGGCTGGTCGGTGTCGGCCGACGCCACCCTCTACACATTCAACCTGCGAGCCAATGCCGTGTGGCATGATGGCGAGCCGGTGACGACGGACGATGTGATCTACACCTTCTCCAAGCTGCAGGACCCCGCCTATCCGGGCCCGGTCGACGTCGCCCAAATGTGGCAGCAGATCCAGGTCATTCGCCTCGACAGCCGCACGGTCCAGTTCCAGCTCCCGGAGCCCTTTGCTCCATTCTTCGACTACCTCTCTTTGGGCTTGCTGCCCGATCACCTTCTGCGAGGGGTCTCGGCCGCCGACCTGGCCGATCACCCCTACAATCTCGAGCCCATCGGCACGGGTCCTTTCCGTTTCGAGGGCTACCTTCTCGAGGACGGCGAAGTGCGAGGTGTTCGCCTTGCCGCATTCGAGGATTACTACGGGGAAACACCCTACCTCGACCGCGTGGAGTTCCGCTACTATTCCGACGAGCGGGCAGCTCTCCAGGCCTACCGCGCAAGTGAGGTGCTTGGCATCTCATCGGTAGCGGATGAAATCCTCGCCGACGTCCTGGAGATCCCCAACCTGAACCTTCACACAGCCCCATTGCCGCGGCTGACCCTGGTCTTCCTGAACCTGAGGAACCAGGAAAGGCCCTTCCTCACCGAGAAGAAGGTTCGCCAGGCCTTGCTCCTGGCGGTCAATCGGCAGTGGATCATCGACCAGGTGCTCGGAGGGCAAGGGACGGTGGCCGCCGGGCCGATCCTGCCCTCCAGCTGGGCCTTCTCCGAAGGGATCGAACCCTGGCCGTTCTCTCCCGAGCAAGCGGGCGCGCTCCTCGACGAGGCCGGCTGGGTGCTTCCGGCCGGAGCGACGCCGGGGACGGCGGAGTACGTGCGGACGAACGAAGACGTCCCATTGGCGTTCGAGCTGCTCCACCCGGACGACTCGCGGCACACCCAGATCGCCCAGGCGCTTCAGGCCAGCTGGGCAGCCATCGGCGCCCAGGTGACACTGGTCCCGCTGGACGCCCAGGAGCTGCTCGACGCCCGCCTGGACCCGCGGGACTATGAAGCCGCCCTCACCGACCTGAACCTCACCCGCTCCCCCGATCCCGACCCCTACCCCTTCTGGCACGACTCCCAGGCGGAGACCGGCCAGAACTACGCAGGCTTCGAAGACCGCAACATCAGCATCTGGCTCGAGCAGGCGAGGATTACTCCCGACTTTGCCGAGCGCGCCCACCTCTACCAGAGCTTCCAGCACCGATTCCGCGATCAGGTGCCGGCGCTTCCGCTTTTCCACCCGGTCTACAGCTTCGCCATCGACTCTTCGGTGCAAGGCGTGACGATGGGGCCGGTGCTCGATCCCAGCGATCGCTTTGCATCCATCACCTCGTGGTATCTCCTGGTCCGCCGAGACCTCGAGCGCGTCCCCGATGCCACGCCATAACCGCGGGATCTCGAGGCCGCGCCCGCCCGTGGTATAATCGCCGGGCTTCATCCCCGGACTTCGAATCGAATACCGAAATCCCAGGAAGGTTTGCGCGTGGATACACCGGAAAACACCCTTCGGTCGCTGGCCGATATCAAGCCCAAGATGAGGCTTGAGGGCAAGGTGACAAAGATCGAGATGTTTGGCGTCTTCGTGGACGTGGGCCTCGATCACCCTGGCCTTGTCCATATCTCCAAGATTCGCAGCGAGCCGATCAATCGCATCGAAGACGTGCTCCAGCCCGGTCAGGTGGTGGAAGTGTGGGTGCAACGGGTCGATGTGAACGCGGGCCGGCTGGAGCTCACGATGATCCCTCCCATCCAGGTGGAGTGGAAAGACCTCAAGCCCGGGGTCCGGCTGAAGGGCAAGATCGTCCGGCTCGAGCCCTTCGGGGCGTTCGTCGAGATCGGGACCGATCGGCCGGGGCTGGTTCACGTCAGCGAGATGAGCGCCGAATACGTCCGAGATCCTGGCGAGATCGTCAAGGTCGGGGATGAGGTCGACGTGGCCGTGGTCGAACTGAACCCCAAGAAGCGACAAATACGCCTGACCATGAAGGTGTCGGAGCCTGAAGCGCCGCAGGAGGCGGAGGAGGCGCCGGAAGTCTCGATGACTCCGATGGAGCGTGCCCTCCGCCAGGCGATGGCGGAAGACACTTCTTCGGATCGCTCGACCGCCCGGCCAGGCCCGGCGCGTCCGTCGCGCGACGACCAGGAAGACATCATCTCCCGCACGCTGAAGAGCCGTATGCAAGCGTCATCCAGCGAGCGCAAGCCCTAGCCCCCCAAGGGAGCACGGGAACGGGACCCGCGCCTCCCCCTTCTTCGATCCCCATCTGATCTGCGCTGCGGTACAAAGCAGCCCCTTGGCCTCAGGCCGGTCAACCCCTGCCCAGGGAGCGACCGCCGTCCGTCCGTATCCGCCGACGTCCTGCAACAGCCCTTGCACTGATCGCAACTTTCCTTGCGGGCGGCCTCGGTCCACCGCTCGCCGCGCCCCGCCGGCTCGGGACGGTTGCTCGGCGATGTCAGCCTGAAGGCCGTTCTGAAACGAGTTACCCACTCGAAAGACGGGCTCAACGATCTTGCCATGTCAGACAGAGCCCGTCCTTCGGGCGAAACTTAGGCCCCGTTCGGGCCTTGAA
>Ga0209751_10003567_pt1 | contig 15058 bp, 29 predicted proteins | sample RifCSP13_1_FD_184019 | JGI IMG/M metagenome (GOLD analysis project Ga0209751, IMG submission 184019) | Soil microbial communities from Rifle, Colorado - Rifle CSP2_sed 13_1 (SPAdes) (version 2) | ecosystem: Environmental > Terrestrial > Deep subsurface > Rock core/Sediment | place: Rifle... | reverse complement strand
TCCAGCTGGCCTCGATCTTGTGCGCTGCGCTGGAGCGCGTCGCAGCGATCGTCGTGGATCTGTCAAATGTGGGGATCCTCGGAACGTGCGTTCTATTGACTGGAATTTACACAAAGCGTACAATGTGTGTTAAGGGAGGTCGTTATGTGGCTGATGCGTTTGAGGAAGTGGAGTTATCGTAAAAGCTGGCGGGTTCCTGCGAGATCCTTTCGTAACTGGTGCCTGTCGGTGATCTGGCTGCTGCCGCGTCGGGCGGCGCTTTGGCAGATCTTGCTGCGATCGCTGCGCGACGTTCGGCAATTCTGAATCGGAGGTATGGCATGCAAGCTATGAATCCTGTGACTGTTCGACCTGGAGATCTCAAGCCTCGTGACGTTCTCGGCTTTAAGATCGTGGCCGTGATCGGGGGTGCTGGAGATTGGGCAGCGTACGAGGGTCTGACTGACTGGTCAGATGAGCTTGTCGCCAAAATGGGCGACAAGCTGCCTCAAGATGTGGCGGAGATGCTTTTCACTGCTCCGCCGCGCGCCGGTCTGGTGTATCGGCGCTAGAACCTTAACAACTGAACGGAAAGGATAAACGCTATGAAGCCTTGTAGCTGTGTGGATCTGGTTAATCAGAAGCTGGCCGAACAGAATAATCGCCTGGTGCTCGGCTTTAATCTCATGGGTCCGCCGCGGCCTAGTGTGTACGTTGTCGTCGCGACGGAAGAGATCGAGCACGTACGAGGGAAAAAGCCGATCGTACTGTTCGCCAGCTTCTGCCCCTTTTGCGGGTGCAAGTGGGAAATGGGTCCCGAGCCCGCGCAATCTGGCGAGGAGGTGCCAAAATGAAACGTAAGACCCTGAAAGAGAAGCGAGCCGCGACGCCCGCGGGCCCGCGTGGGAAAAGTCGGTACTCGCGCAAGGTCGTCGCGTGGCGCAAGCTGGCCGCTCGGCTCGGCGTGGACTACGCGCCGCTGCCGGTGCTGAGATCTGCGGAAGTTGTCGAGGAGGAGGTGGGGTTATGAACGGGCCGGGGCGCGAAGTGTGGGGGGTTACGTGCGTGCTCTGTTTCTTCGTGTTCTTCGTTGCTCTGTCGTTGGGCAATGTGGATATGGTGGGCACGGCGTTTCTCTTGATTCTGGTGAGTGCGGCCGCGTTTGGGTTGTCGTGCGACGATCCCGGAAACGGGGGTCGACCATGAGCGGCGGGCGGCATGTTCGGATTGTGACTGATAGGGTTACGATCGTGTACGACCACGATATTCCCACTGTCGGGCTTTACGAGGCTCGGGTTAAGTGGGGCGATCGTGTACTGCCTTTCGTCGGCTGTTCGTCTAGCGAGCGAGAGGCGCTAGAGTGGTTGCTCGCCTCGCTGGTGGGGGATCCAATCGTTACGGGCGCGTTGGCGGAGGTGCTCGGTGATTAAGCGGCTGCTTGACTATGTCGATAGCGCCCGTGGTAATCCGTGGCGCCTGGCGTACTTGGTCGTGGCCGCGATCTCGATCGGGACCGTGATCGGGTTCGCTGCCGGCTATCTTCTCCTCCACGAGGGCGCGCTGCTGTTTATGGCGGCGTGCTGTTTCGGGATCGTGGTCCTGGTGTTTTGGCCATTTGGCCGGAAGGGTCGGTAACGTGTACACGAATTTGTATACTGAGGTTAACGAGCGGCGGCAGACTGTTGATCGCCTGGCGAATGAGATTCGGATGGCGACCGCCTCGAGGTTCGGGCTGGAGCAGGCGTACGACCATTTGCACCAGCTGGAAACGCTGCGGGATCCTGGCAAGGCGGGCCGCGGCGACGCGCTGGTTTTGATTTGGAAGGCGATCGCTCGTACGTCGGACGTGATCGAGTGGCTTCTCAAGGCACAGGGGGAAGAGAAGCAGGCCCTCGCACAGGCTGAGCGCGAGTGTTCCCTCGGCAAGCGCCCTACGCCTGGATTGGGGCCGGATCTTGTAGGGGGTAAATAATGTCCCTCCTCCGGCTTTACACTCATGTTCCCGACCAGGACGAACCGCGGCTCACTGGCGACGCGCGGCGGGTTCTGTGCGACGTGGTCGAGATCTCGGCGGACGGCGAGCGTCGTGTCGCGGTAACCGAGGTGCGAATCGAGGCGGGGGCGCCCGAGCCGATCGTCACGATCCAGCAGCAGGCGGGACCGCCGCAGGTGATCGTTCTCTCGCCTCTCGGCGCCGCGCTGTTCGATACGGGCAGCAGCTGACCGAGCCCGACCAGGCGATCGACAAGGATCCTAGACCCTCCGAAAGGGGGGTCTTTTCCTTGCGGGATCCGCGGGGGGTAGGGTGGGGGGAGTTATGCGCATAGTTGACAATGCGTATAACCTGTGCTATACTCCTTGTAGAGCGAAAGGAGTATCACATGTCCAAAAAGACCGCACAGCAAATTGCCGAGAAATACCAGCGTGGTGTTTCCGGCGCCGGTGGCGATTACGCTGCCGGGATCCAGAACCCCTCGCGCCCGTGGGCGCAGGCGACCGCGCAGGGCGCAGCCCGTTACCAAACGGGCGTGATGGCCGCGATCCAGGAGCGCCGGTTCGAGGCAGGGGTCCAGAAGGCAGGCGACGCGAAATGGCAGAACGGCGCGCTGAACAAGGGCGCCAACCGTTACCAGGCCGCAGCTGCCGAGGCCGCGCAAGCGTACGCAGGCGTGGCCGATCGCGTGATGAACGCTGCGAACGCCGCGCAGCAGGCCGTCGCGAACATGCCCGCGCAGACAATGGAGCAGCGCCTTCAGCGATCGAACGCCGCGGCTCGGGCGATTTCGGCGTATCACAACGGCGGCAAGCCGAAACAGTAACCCGCTCACCAGGAGGTGAACCATGTACAAGCAGTATGAGTACCTGCGGGAAGCTGTGACGATGACCCGCAACGAGACGTATCGTCTCGACCTGCCGAAAACGGGCCAGCTGTCCGGGCTGCTTCTCAAGATCTCGGCGAATCTGACCTCGGGCGCTGTCGCCGCAGCTGCGGCCTGGCGCTTGCAGGACTACCTGACAAAGGTAGAAATCATCAAGAACGGTGCGACCGTCATTAAGTCGTACAACTTTACCGACCTGCTTTTCCTCTCCTGGCTTCGCCAGGGCATTGTTCCGCCGCACTTCTGGCGCACGTACGGCGCGAACACGCAATTCGAGTACGGGCTGCTGCTGTTCGGTCGGTCCCTCGGCGATCCCGATTATGGGCTGACCCTGAACGAGCGAGACTCGTACGAACTGCGCATTACGAACACCGCGACCTCGACGTACTGGTCGACGGATCTCACGATCTCGATCCTCCAGGTGTTCGTGCGCGACGCGCCGGGCGGCTTCCGCGGGTACATTCGTTCGGAAGAGTGGCGGAACTACACGACCGCGCAGAACGGTACCGAGTATTTCCTGCTGCCGACCGAGTACCCGATCTGTACCCTGGCGCTCCAGGCGATCCCCTCGAATACCGCTGGCATGTTCGATACCAACCCGCAGAATCTCGCGTACGATATCGACCTGTCGAAAAAGGGCGGTACCCTCCAGATGTATAAGGGGGGTATGGACGATCTGCTCGTGGTTAACTACATGGAGCGGGGCGCCGAGGTTATCACGAACGGGCAGGCGTACGTCGACGCTGATCGTGGCCTGAACGTGGCGATCGCCCGTATGTTCGGATGGGTTGCGGGCGCGAGCTCGAAGAATGGCGCGGTTGCCTCGACTTTCCCGACCATGAGCGCGGACGATACCGATGGCACGATCTCGTTCGAGGACTACACAGCCGAGCGCCCGATTCAATTCTGGACGCGGGGCATGGGGTATCAGGATTTCGCCTGGCTTCTGGCGAACCTGGACCTGGATCCCGCGAAGAATATCGATCCCGCGAACGATGGCGAGCTTCGTCTCAATATCCAGGCTCGGGACGCCTCGACTGCAGCCAGTGGTACGGTACGGCTGCTGCTGGAGCGGGTCGTCGCCGGTTAGTCGATCCTCTTCTCTTTCCTTTGGTATTCGGCCTCGGCTCCTCGCGTACCTCCGACGCAGGGCCGAGGCCGTTACACTCGGAGGTGTAGCTATGTGGTCCGAAACGCAAGGGTACAAGCATCCTCTATATGACGCAAAGGAAAAAGTCGCGGCGGGATCCGTCGCGGACGTGCTGACCTTCGGGCCGGTGCGAACGGGGCGCCTTTGGGTTCTGTCAAAGGTTGTCGTATACGATGGCAACAACGCGCCGACCTCGGCGCGGGCGTACATTAAGGGTGGTGGCGTTCAGGTCGACGTGGGGGCGATCGCTTCGTTCGTCGCAGCCGAGGCCGGTGTAATGGACGGTCCGATTTATGTACCCGAGGGGCGCGAGCTCGAGGTGTACGTGGTCGGGGCGACCTCGAACGATGGGCTGCGCGTGTCCATAAATGGGTACGAGGTCGATCAGCTGCCCGAGGGCGTCGGATACGAGGCGAAATAATGCCCCTCCACTTTGGCAAGACTCCAACCGGGCTTATGGTTCCGCTGGCGATCTCTGAGGCAGGCGAGATCCTGGTCTCGGGCAAGGATGCGGGCGGTACGCCTCGGGTGCCTCGGGTCGATTCGAGCGGGCGCCTTACGATCTTATGGACCACGCGCGGGTATGGCCAGCCGACGCCGAAAACGCAGTCGTTCGGCAGTCTGGCAGCTGGAGACGTGACAAAGTACATGGACGCGGTACCAGCTGGTCAGGTCTGGCAGGCGCATAAATTCTCGATCCAGATCCTCGGGACGGCGCCCGCGAACACGTATCTAATTTTCAGGCATAGCAGCACGGATTTTTACTGGTACACTCTTTCGCCGATCGTGATCGGGCCGTTCGTCGGCTTCGATCTGCCTGCCGTCATGGTCGCGGGCGACCAGGTCGGCGCCCGCATGATAAACTCGACCCTTAACAACTTCGTCGCCTTTACGTTGCTGGCGACCAGGATAGACTGACCATGTATTATGAGACTGTGATTTCTATCCTGCCTTTGGCAACGATCGAGGATCCTGTGGTCCAGGTGCTCCAGGTCGCGCCGGGCGTTGTCCAGCACGTCGAGGTATATTTCCCGGATCGTTGCGCGGGGCTGGCCAGGCTGCGAATTATGTACTGGGAGCGCCAGGTGTGGCCGTCGAACCCTGACGGATTTTTCCGAGGTAACGATAGCACGACCGCGTTCGATGAGGATCTAGAGATCGTGGATCCGCCCTACTCGTTCGATATCCAGGGCTGGAATCTTGACGATACTTTTCTACACGAGCCGATCGTGCGCGTGCAAATAATGCCGACCGACAAGGTACTGCGTAATATACTCGGGCGGCTGGCGATCGGTCCATCTGGGCCGGTCTCGACTGGAGGAGGTTAGTCTATGCCTCGAGGTGGTCCAGATTACGGGGCGCCTGCTTACCAGGTCGCAGCGTCGCAGGTCGATACTGGAGATCTGATTACCGCGATCCGAGGAGTTAATACGGTCGACGGTCTCGGGCGCCCTGTGCTTTTTGAGACGTTCGGCGAGGGCGTGAACGCCTGGTACTCGCAAGGGGTCGGAGGCGGCGCCGTTGCGCAGGCCGACGCGTCGATCTCCGAGATCCCGCCCGCTTGTTGTTATATGTCGATCGGCGGTACGAAAGATTCGTCGTATTCGCTGATTAACCGTACCTGGCGGATCTCGGGTACTCGCAGCGCGGGCGCCGAGGCGGGTTTTATTATGAGCTCCTCGCAGGGCTCGCGGGTTATCCTGCTCGGGTTCCGCGTGACCGACGCGTACTTAATCGGGGGGATAAATATTGGGTATGACGGAAAGCTTTACTACAGGGATGCGGCGGGCGATTGGGTGCTGCTTGACTCGTTCGTGTTTAGTGGTGCAAATAATGCGTGGATTTCCTCGAAGGTCGTACTCGACGCAGATCTGCGCAATTATAAGCGCATCGTTGTTGGCCAGCGATCGTACGATTTAACGGGGCTGGCTTGTCAGGATCTAGACGTGTCAACAATCGAGGAACTATCGCTTACGATCCAGGGGATCTCGGGCGCTGGCGTGTCTAATAAGATCCGCGTTGGCCATGTGATCGTTACCCTTGATGAACCGTAGTACAATCCATCCATCCTAATCTTAAGGAGGTCCGTATGTTCTGGAAACAGCTTTTCGATCTGTTCAAGCAGTCGGTAATCGTTCAGGCGCTGGTTACGCTGGCGCTGATTGTTACCTGCTGCGTTCGATGGGTACAGGGTTTGCCGCTGGATCCTGACCTGGTCAAGTTAACCGTGCTGGTCGTCGGGTTCTGGTTCGGCTCGAAGATCGGGTACCAGCAGGGGCAGAACCTGGCAGGCACAAAATGACCGCCGATTATGAAGTCATTAACACGCAGCCGTACACGTACCTCGACGAAACGGGGCGCGTGGTAAACGGGGTGCGGGTCAACTTCCGGATGCTGGCGTATAGCGAGGTGCACTTCGTGAACGTGCCGACGTTCTCGCAGGCGCCAGCCGAGATCGCTAAAATGCTCGCCGAACGTAAGGCGCTCGGCGGCGCGACCGCGAAGTAAAGCCGAGGCGCGGCTATGTGGCTTGTCGACTGGCTGGTAAGTGTTTATAACCAGCTGTACATGCTGCTGGTTACGATCTATTCGCATGTAGTCGATCTCGCCTCGACCCTGTACGGTAAAATGCGCGACCTGGCGGTAAGCTGGTATGACCGCCTGCGCATGCTGGCCTCGGATTGGTATAATCGCCTGGCGAATCTGGCGGGCAGCTGGTACGATCGGATCCAGTCAGTCGCGTACAGCTGGTACGATCGGATTCGCCGGGTCGCGTATGACCTTTACGATCGGATCCAAAAGATCGCGGTCGACTGGTACGACTATACCCGCGACCTGGTTTATAACTGGTTCGAGCGGGCGCGCAGCCTGGCGATCGACTGGTATAGCCGGATCCTCGAGGTTGTCGGCGATTGGTACTGGAATCTGCGGGCGTGGGCGGTTGACTGGTTCGACCGCCTGGTCGCGCTGGTGGTCGACGGCTTTAATCAGATCTGGACGGTCTCGATTGACTGGTTCGACGCGATCGCTCTGCTGGTGACGAACGGGATCGAGCAGGGTATCCAGCTTACGGCGGATCTGCTCGGGCGGATCCAGGAGGTCGTGATCGACTTGTACGATCGGATCCGGTCGGTCGTGGTCGACTGGTACGATCGTCTCCGATCGCTGGCGATCGACGCGTACGCTGATCTGCTGGCCATACTGGACGCCTGGCGATCGGGTACTCTTTTCCAGGTGCCGGGCTGGATCTCGGCGCTGGCCGATTTTTTCCAGATCTGGTACGCGCAGTTGCTCGCGTTTCTGCAAGATCCCGCGGGCTGGATCTTCGCCGTGATCGAGGCAAATCTGGTTACGTGGGGCGAGTGGATCCTGGCCTCGTTAATCTGGAGTGGGCGGGATCCGCTTCCGCCGCGGCCTGACTTGACGAAAGGCAAATGAATCATGCCGACCTCTGGACCTCTGAAACGTGCCATTACCGACTGGTTCGGCGAGATCTTTGATCCTGCAGACCAGAGTCACTGGTGGGGGCGCGTGGCGCATCGTGCCGCGGATTATACAAACCTGCTCCTTCAACTGTGGGAAAAGCATAGATTCCTGGCGATCGTGCTCGGCGCGGTCTACCTGGCGAAAGGCTGGATATACGCGCTAACCGGGATCGAGTATTTTAAGGTCGAGCTCGGGATCGTCGTCGCAGATGAATCGCTTTACGATCCCTCGCAGGCGATCGCTGACGCGATCCGAAAAGCGATCCAGAACCCGACGATTAGGGAACTCGCAGAGAGTTACGGCGCGATCTATACCGAGCCGTTTATCGCCTTTTTCGACGAGTACGCCGGGCGCGAGGATATCGATCCAGCCGAATTTATCCGCGCTTTGCATGGGTTCCCGCTGACTGCGAACATGGTCTCGGGCGTTGCGGCGGCAATCTATGAGGCCGCGGGTCTCGGGCAGCTGGACGCGCTGAGCTCGTTAAACGATACGATCCAAAAGTCTCTAGGGATCGAGTACGTGTTTTACGAGACGATCCGTCCGATGATAGAGTCTGGCATGTCGACCTCGATCGGGAGGTACTTCGATCGCAAGTATCGCCCGAAACGATTCGCAGCTGGTGATCTGCGGGATCTCTACGCCCTCGGCGAGCTCACGCCCGAGACGCTGCGCGACGAGGCTCGGGCGCTCGGATGGCGCGAGCAGGATATCGATCGCTGGATCCGCCTGGCGTTTCGTACTATCTCGCAGGGCGACGTATTCGACGCCCTCCACCAGGGTTACATTACGCAGGACCAGGCGATTAAACGGCTGCGCGCGCTAGGGTACGATCCTGCCGATATTCCCCTGCTTTTCCAGCTGAACCCTCCTAAAAACGAGGCCGACGCGAAGCAGCTCAGCGCGAGCGATTCCCGATCGGCTTTTCGTGAGGGCGTGATCGGCGAGGATCGGCTGCGGGCGCTGCTGGCTGCGCTTAAGTATGACCCGACCGAGATCGATATTATCGTCGCGACCGAAAAGGCGAAGATCGAGCAGCAGCGTAAGGGGCTCACGATCTCGCAGGTTAAGGCGGGCTGGCAGGAGAATGTACTCACTGACCAGGAGGCCGACCACTGGTTAAGCGAGGCCGGGATCGCGCCCGAGCAGATCCAGATCCTACTGGCGACCTGGCGAAGCGAAACGGCGCCCGCCTTTCGGCAGCTGAACGCCGGAACGATTACCGCCGCGTACGTCGAGGGCGTGATCGCTCGCGCAGCTGCTCGGGATCGCCTGGTCTCGGTCGGCTTGTCTGAAGATGACGCCGAGCTCACGCTGCGGCTGGCGGAGGCTCGTAATCCCGAGGCGTTCGGTCAGATCTCGCCCGCATCCTCTCGACGCGTGACTCCCGCGCAGCTGGCGGATCTGGTCGCCCTGGAGCTCCTCACGCCCGCACAAATGGCGGCGCGTCTGGTCGAGGTCGGGTATACCGAGGCCGACGCCGCGCTGCTCGCCGAGGCGGCGCGGTTGCGATCGCAGCCTGCCGAGCGGGTACTATCGCAGTCGACGATCGAGCGGGCGTACGTCGCGGGCGTGGTCGATCGTGCGGGCGCCCTGGATCTGCTGACCGGCGCCGGTTTTATGATTGATCAGGCGAACCTGGTACTGGATTCGGTCGAGCAGCAGAATCCCGAGACGTTCGGCCTGCCCGTACCCGAGCGGATCCGCCAGCTGTCACCGGCCGCGCTCGAGGATCTGTACCTCTCTGGCCTCCAGACCGAGGCAGAATATCGGGCTCGTCTGGCGGGTCTCGGCTTTTTACCTGGCGACGTGGATCTCCAGATCGCCCGCTCGAATCTGCTGCTCACGCCTCCGCCGCGCCAATTAACGCAGTCGTCGATCGAGCGGGCGTACCTGGCGGGAGTGTTCGATCGGGATACTGCGTATAGTAAACTCGTGGTCGCTGACTTTACGCCAGCCGACGCGAACACGATCCTGGATACGATCGAGGCAGCGAACCCTGCGGCATTTTCGCCTGGCTTGGTCCAGTCGAGTCGGGTACCGTCGATCTCGACGCTGGCGGGTGCCCTCCAGAATAAGGTGATCGACCTCGATACGTTCCTGGCCAGGGCGCAAGAGATCGGCTATTCGAGCGCCGACGCGCAGCTGTACGCGACCTTGTCGCAGAACACAGAACGTAAGGCGGCGAAAACCTTGTCGGTCTCGCAGATCCTGGCAGCGTACGAAAAGGGGATTATGCCTCGTGGTACCGCCCTCGATCGCATCATGGCGCAAGGGTACGCGAACGACGACGCGCTGCTACTGCTGCGGATCCAAAAGGAATCGATCGTCTCTACTGATACTTGGGATTCGTTACTGTCTGGAGCGATTACCGCGTTCGATGCAATGGCCGCGCTAGTTAACGATCGTTACTCTGACCAGGATATAATCGACGCGTTCGGCAGCGTTTCCCCTGACCTGCTGGCCGTGTGGGGCGTTCAGGTAGAACAGATTCGCGCCGCGCTGGCAGCTATACCAGGCGGCGCGTAGGAAAGAATCCTCGTATGTCTGACACTGACAAGGCAAAATTACCCGAGACTGACCTCCTCATTTCCCTTTTGGGAACAGCGCGCCCTGGATCCGTGGCGGTTCCGGATGATATACGCGCGCGTGGTATTCCGGCTCCTGTTCAGGCGGAAGGTACGCCCCCATTGTCACCAGACCGAGCTCGATCGCCTGATACGGGCGCGTCGGGCGGTAAGGCAGATCGGGCAGCTGCCAGGGCGCCAAAGGGTACCGCTTCGGGAAAGTCGTCTGCGCGCCCTTGAAAGTCTCGATCCAGGTCGAGGGGCGCTGGCGATCGCGTAACGCCTCGCGGATCCCGAGCGCCCGATAGAACCTGGCGGCGCCAGTCTTGAGGTATTCTTTCTGGAGCTCGACGGGTACGCCCTTCGCGACGTATCGATCCCCTATAATCGCATTATGCAAGCTGTATTCCTTGAGGCCGATAATGTCGGCAGATCCGCCGCTCATTACCTGGCGCCAGGTTCCTAGACCCTCGCCGGTCTCGATCTCGCCGCGGGTGATGATACTGTCGGTATCGCAGTACACCAGCTGCTCGCCCTGGTGTTCGAGCTCCTCCAGCAGCACCAGGCGCGCCTGGCTCGCGACCTGAGCGGCGAATAGCACGTTAACGTAATCCGGGTATCGTCGAGTCTCGATCGGTCCAAAGGCGACCAGGTGCCCGCACAGGTCGTACGTCTGGTATCCCTCCAGGCGCCCGAGATCTTCCTGGTGCTCTACGTCGACCAGGCGGTAAAGGCCGTTCGCCGGGTTTAATCCCCACCTCCCGTACAACGAGTTAAGCAGCAGCTTTACCAGGTTCGCCTGGCCAGCGCCGCGCTGGAGGTAGTGTAACCGCAGGCCGAAAAGGTCGTCGGTAAACTGCTCGAACGGGTTAAAGGTCGTCTGACTGGTCAGGGTCCAGTGGACCCGCTCTAGCTTGCAGCCGAGCTCTAGGGCGCGCTGGAGCTCGATAACGGTCCAGGATCCGTGTAAGGTGCCGATCGGAAAGAATAGTCGCTTTGCGTGACGGTGCGGCAGCGGCGGTACGAACACGTCGGGTACTGTCACGTCCGCCGCGACGATTCCCTCGCCTTTCCAAAAGTCGCCGTTTATCTTCGGCTCCAGATCCAGCTGGAGGTGGCCAGGGTGAGGAAATCGGGCGACGCGTTGGGCGTGGGGGTATAGGCTGGTAACGTCGTACATGTTCACATCGTCGATCTGACCGATGATGTAATTTTCTCCCCGCCCGCCGTAGTACGCAGCGCGGGCCGCGTCGTTCGTCGCCTGCCCGAGCGCCTGCCAGGGCCATTTATGGTACGCACGTCGGTATACGTCGAGGGCAGTACCCGAGATCGTCGGGCGCAGCTGCCCGCCGAGCATGAGCACGATCTCCTGGAGCATGGCGACGCCTCGATACACGATCTCGGCATCGCGGAGGCAATAGCGGCGGATCGTCTCGCGATCGGTCTCTATAAACTGCTCCCACCCGCGGCCGTTCACTAGGGCGCGCATAAGGCGATCGTCGAGATCCAGCTTCTCTAATCCGACCATGTCGCCTATCATCTTGACCGAGTGGCGCGGGAAGAGGTTAAGCGAGTCGTATATGCGGACCTTGTGATCGCCGATCGTGTACGTCGCCCATAGCAGGTTATATTTGGTAAAAATGAGCTCGCCGGACGGGAAGTGATCCCCCTCGAGGATCGGCAGGTCGTACTGGAGATTATGGGAGAAGATCCAGAACCCTTCGCGGGCGTAATGCAGCAGATCCTGGTACATGTTCTCGCGGTCGAGGTAGAACGACGAAACGGTCTCGCCCGAGATCGAGCCGCAGATAAAGCCGCCGAGCTCGCCGGTACCCTCGATATCGAACCCGAGGAACTGGCGCGGCTGCGGCTTTGTCGAGAGTGGTGTAAACCAGTTTGCCAAGTGTCACCTCCGATGACTGTCGGCTATTCTATTGTTTTGACTGAGTAGTATTTTTGTACGACTGCCCGCTCTAGATCCTTCGTCGGGAGGCGCTTACTGTCGGCGACGCCGAGCGCCTCCGATGCTGCCTGGCGCCAGCGCCCGCCGTATAGGTTCGGCTCGTACCTTTTCCCTAGACCGAACGAGGTCTCGAGGGTGATTAATTTCCCCTCTGCGTCGACGAATACGATATGCTCCACGAGCTCCTGATTCGGCGCCGGTCGGAAGTTTAGCGGGCTCGTGTCGAGTGGTTTATATGCGGCGACCTTGAGCACGTACCCGACCTCGACGCCGCGCTCGGGCATCCGGATAGATCCTACGCCCGCGAACTCGCCGAACGAGTCCTCGAGCTCGCCGCGCTCGACGTTGTACCGCAGGCGCGGGACTGCCTCTGCGCGGCTCATAAATTGGCCAGTCGCAGGATCCCGGAAGCCGACGAAATTACCGTCCCTCGATCGTGCGATCGAGATCTGGAGCTCGCCAGGCTGGAGCTCGCCATCGTTGTCTGGCAGGGCCATGACCGTTAACCTTTGGCCTGGGTCTGCTGGTACATTGTCAGGGCAACGTTATAGAGACTCTTGTCGATTCGTTTCGGGGGGTATCGCTGGACGAACTCCATGCCATTTGGCAGGTACTGGCGGTAAAAGGATCCGCTGCTCGTGCCATACCTGGCGACGGCGCCCTGTTCGGCGACCTGGAACTGCCAGGCAATCTGTCCACCAGTGGGGAATACTGAATCGGGTGCCATAGATCCTCCAGTTATAAAGGGCCGGGACGTACTCTTATTGTAGCACGTCCCGGCGCAGGTGCGTAACTGTCAGGGCTGATTACCCCATGTCGAAATAGCCGTCGTGCTGGCCTTTCGGGATAAACAGCAGCTTGAACTTAACCGGCACGCGATCGCGGCAGCGCCAGATCTTCGGCGCGAGCACGTCGCCGCCGATCGTGGTATTGAAGATCTCGCCGTTCGGATCCGCGCCGACGACGTGCAGCGCCGGGCCGTACTCGCCCATGAACGGCTTAACGTGCATGACCACGATCTCCTGGTCGACCAGATCCGCGAGGGCGATCTTCCGACCCTCGAGGGATGTCTCTTCGACGATCTCCGCAGCGTTCGCGGGCTCGACGGTGCGATCGACCGCGCTCGCGTCGAACTCGGTAAACGCCTGCTCGAATAGCTCATCCAGCGTCGGGCGTGGATCCTGATCCTGGCTCATTTGGTGCCTCCTCGGTCGGTGGACCGTAGAAATCGGCGGCGGGGACCAGCGCGGTCTGTATGATAACTACGCAGTCTTTCGCCTCCGCTTCTGCTTGTAATGCTTGCAGGGGTACGTTCATGTCGAACGGGCCGTTCAGGGGGGTTGTGAAATCCACCTCCTCGAACTTGGGCTTAAAACGGGTATAGATTAGGCGCGGGTACGCGCCAGGGCTAGCCTCCGGCATGGTGACTCCTTTCATCCTCCGGATCCAGAGATACCGATCGTCGAATATGACCGGCTCGCGCACGACCACGCGTAACCGCAGCCCGCTCCTGATCAACCAGCGTACGGAGGATCTGCGTCGTCTCATAGTCTAATACTACCATGAGCCCGTTCGATCCCATGACGTGCCCGCCGATCTCCAGGGGCAGGCGGATAATCCCGGTCGTGAGGGCCAGGTCCAGCGCGTCGCGGGTGATGTAGATATTGAGGGTCTGGCTGGCATATACGGCTCGCGGGGGCATGGGTTAACCTCCCTGTGCGGGGAGGCCGTCCAGCTGGTCGATCGTGACTGTAACCGGCTGCCCGAGCTCACCCTGCGCTAGCTTCGCGAGATCGTCGGCGACGAAATTCTCCGCCAGGTTAGAGACTAACCAGGCGTACACCTCGCTGCGCGGTCGATTGACTGAGCGGGCAACGTACGCGACTTTCGCCGCGACCTGGTCGGATACCTTGCATCGGACGTTAACCATTTATCCAACCTCCTCCCGCTGGAGCGAGGGATGGATCGGGCGCACGATCGGCGCCCATCCCCCGGCAGTCTGGTAGACCGGGCGATCGTGCCGCGAGCGCTCTTTATCGCTCCAGTCTACATTGGCGGGATCCCACGCGAGGAGCTCGCAGTATTCCCCAAAGGTACCGCCGTCGAGCATGACGCGCTCGCCGGTCTTACGGTTACGAAACAGCAGGCGCCTCTTTTTGTCCTGCGTCGCCGGATTAAAGGCGGCAGCAAGTGGGCGCGCGTCGGATGGCCGCGCGTGTTTCATGTCGCGCCTCCAGCCTTACGATCGAGATCCTCGATCTCTTCCTCGAGGGCGCCCTCTTCGACCAGGGACTCGGCAGGCGGCGCCGGCGCTTGGGCGGGTTGCGGAATAAGACCCTCCGCGCTTCCGATCGTAAGCATCATGCCGCAGATCGGGCAGAACGTGATCGCCTGGAGAGTCTCGGTCTCGTGATCGAGCCTCCCCTGCTTCGTGAGGTTGGCCAGCTTGACCAGCCAGCGCGCCGCGACGACGTTTCCGCTCGCGTCTCGCGCTTCTGCGTAGACGAACGGGTACGCGTACTTGTCGCGCAGCAGCACGAGGCATACGTGCTTCGATAGGTCGAACTGTGGGACTGTTGGGTACATTGTTTCTTACCTCCTGGTGATCGTTATGGTCCAGCTGGACCCTGCCGGATCTGGATCCGGATCCTGGCCAGCTGGCAGGATATGCGAGGGCGCGAGATCCGCCGATCGTGCGCACAGATCTTACGCCCTCACCTGGCGTTACTTCTTCTCTTCGGGTTCGCTCACCTCCTCCGCCATGGTCCGCTGGCACTCTTCGAGGAAAAGCATCGCCTCGTTGAGCTCGCCGAGCATCTCGATGCGTCTCGACCTCGGGCTCGCCTCGAAGATCTTATCGACCGCAGCGATCGCGGCCTTCGCGCCTTGCTTTGTCATTCTCGTTTGGGACATGGTTACCTCCTTCGCTCAATTTTACACCATTTGTACACCTTGTGTCAATCAGTCGCGCCAGGATCCACCTGGTCGCGCCACGACGACCGCAGCGCCCCCTCCATGCGCATAGCTAACCCCG
>Ga0209751_10003564_pt1 | contig 15070 bp, 9 predicted proteins | sample RifCSP13_1_FD_184019 | JGI IMG/M metagenome (GOLD analysis project Ga0209751, IMG submission 184019) | Soil microbial communities from Rifle, Colorado - Rifle CSP2_sed 13_1 (SPAdes) (version 2) | ecosystem: Environmental > Terrestrial > Deep subsurface > Rock core/Sediment | place: Rifle... | reverse complement strand
CCATTTGGTGCAGGGCGCGCGCCAGGACTTCTTTGCCTGTCCCTGTCTCACCGGTGATCAGGACTGAGACCGAGGTGGCGGCAGCACGCTGGGCGTGGTCGAGCAAGGTGCGCATCACAGGGCTTTTTCCGACAATAAAGTTGAGCTGCTTATGTTGAGCTTCGCGCAAGTGTGCCAGCTCACGCCGCATTGAGATGACCTCACCGGCGCGCAAGATGGAATTTTCTAATTGGGTCAATTCGATCGGCTTTTGGAGGAAATCGTGGGCGCCATTCTTCATCGCCTCGACAGCCATGTCTACATCACCATAGGCCGTGATCAAGATGATAGGTGGGCGGAGCGGCATAGAAAGGGTTTCTTCCAGCAAGGAGGGGCCATACCCGTCTGGCAGACGCACATCCAGCAAGATGAGATCAGCGCTGCCCCGGCGGAGGTGTTCACGCGCTTCACTTAGGGTTGAGGCGCCAAGGACTTCATAGCCGCGGGTTGAAAGGAAAGATCCAATGTTGAGGCGGGCGTTTTCTTCGTCGTCAACGATCAGGATGGTAAGGCTCATTTGTGGATAGGTTCCTTTCCCAACTCTCCATTCTCAACCAGCGGTAGGATCACCTGGAACACAGTTCCACCGGGGACGCTGGAGACACCGATCGTGCCTTTATGGTGGTTAACGATGCGCTTGGCGATGGCTAGACCTAGCCCAGTACCATTGCGGTTGGTAGTGAAGAAAGGCTCGAAAATGCGCTCACGGATTTCGTCAGGGATGCCCGGCCCATTGTCGACTACACTGACCTCGACCTGATCACGCCCTCCAACCGGAGAGGCAGCCCGGATGAAGACTGCCAGGCGGCCTCCGGAAACCCTCATCGCCTCTACCGCGTTGCCGATCAGATTATTGAAGACCTGTTCCAGGGCACGTGGATCGCCGACGATGGTCGATCCTTTGGCAGAGACTTTAAACTCATGCTTCACGTTGAGGTGTGTCAGGCGAGGTCTCCAGCGTTCTAACAGGTTGGCGAGCAACTCGCGCAGCTCAACGGGCTGCATCTTATTCTCGGGTGGTCGCGAAAAAGCCAGCACGGATTGCATCAGGTGAGCCAGGCGATTGCAATCCTGGCTTAAGCGGGCGATCACTTCCTGGTTAGGATCGTCAGGAGGGAGGTTCAAGGCCATCAATTGCAGGCCGGTGCTGATATTGTTGATCGGATTGCGCACTTCATGGGCAAAGATAGCGGTCACTTCGCCCAGCAGGGCGCGTTGTTCAAGCTGTTGGTTGCGTACCTGAAACTGCTCATGTTCACTTAGATCACGGGTAAAGATCAACACCCCGTCGAGCTGTTCTTGGGTGGTCAGGGGGAGGATGCGGACGTGGGCTGGGAATGCTGATCCGTCACGGCGATGGAGCCGAACCTCGCCCAGGTTTGAGATAGGGACTCCCTGCTGGGCAGCTTGTAAAGCGGGGACCAAGTTATTTGCGCCAATCACCACATTGCTCACCGGTTGACCACAAACCTCATTAGCCGCATAGCCAAAAATGGCTTCAGCAGAGGGATTGAAATCTTCGATAGTCAGGTCAGGTGAGAGCAGGAGCACGGCTTCCGAACTGGCCTCTTTCAACATTTCACCGATCGCCAGGGAACGATTCTTCCGTTCTCCTTCATCCAGGAGATGCGCCCGAAATGTATGATGCTGAATGAGGCCGGTGAGGGAGCTGCAAAGGATGCTGAGTAGGGGTAAGTGATATTCCGGTAAAGGTTCTTCCGGGGATGCGATGACCAGCAAGCCAATCAGCGCTTCAGGATTGCCGAGGGGTGCGTTGACCAGGTATGCCCATTTAGCTGCGCGGGCGGCGCGCTGGAGGGAATTCGTAGTCCGTTTGCCAGGCACCCAGGCAACTGGCTCACGCAAGGTGCTGATTTCACTGATGGGGAGCTGGATGGGAAGCGTTACCGGTTCTCCCAAGGTATGAGCCAGTTTTAAAGCCGGTTCACAAGCTTGTACCAGGTAAAGCGCCAGGAGCGTTGCTCCGGTGAGACGCGCACCCGCCATTAAGGCTTGTTGGATGGCGCGCTCGACATCAGAATCCTGCCCGGAACGGGCGAGGGTATTGAGATCTTCGAGGCGCTGCGCATGGCGCTGGAGTTCGGCTTTTTGCTGTTTATGCAATATGAGCGGTTCCAGGGCAGCCAGCTCCCAAACGCCTTGCGCATCGAGACGCGCAAGACTGACCAGAACTTCTACTCCGGAGCCATTGCGCATGGCGAGCGAGGCGGTAAAAGACTGCAAATTGCCGCTTGTCTCTGACTGGAGTTGGTGTCCGGATAATGCTGGCAGGAGATCGGACACCGCCTGCGCGGTGAGTTCAGCGCGGGTAAAGGCAGTTAGCTCTGTAGCTTTAGAGTTGGCCAGCAAGACGCGATTGTGGGGCAGGTCAAGCAGCAAAGCAGCCTGGGGAAACAGGTCAAGCAGGCTTTCAATCTCTGCTAAAGTTGGTTGATTTTGGCGGTGGATGGATATGGTCGGGATTTGAAACGATTTATGAGTTTTCATGCTTTTGATGGTTTTGTCGTAAGTGGGAGGGTAAGATACCCTCCATGGCGCGGTACTTAGCGACAGTTCTGCGGGCAACTGAATACCCCAGGCGGTTGAGCAATTCGACGATCTCGCTGTCGCTGAGCGGATTAGTTTCCTGGGCGATGATCTGTTTCAAGGCGGTACGCACATTTAGGCTGCGGTCGAAAAATTTTGCCAGGGGGACGATGTGACCATTCGGCAGCTGGACAGTTTTGCTGGCCACGGCGCGCGAGATTGTTGATTCGTGCAACTGGAGCTCGTCCGCCAAGCAAGCGCGGGTGAGGGGTTGGAGGTACTCGTCCCCGTGCAGGATATATTCGCGCTGGAGAACGACAATGCGAGCGATCAGGCGGACAACCGTGTGGGTGCGCTGTTGCAGGCACTTAACTAACAATTCTGCGTGTTCCAGGTCAGACCGCCATTGGTCTGCTCTATCGGTTGGAGCCTGGTTCAACGCCTGGCGGAATAGGGGATTGATGCGCAACATACCCGCGTAAGGTGAGACGACTTCAACCACCAGGATCGGCTCTGAGGATTCGGTGAGCGGGGTGATCACCACGTCTGGAAAAGTGTAAACCGGTGGTGAATCACCCTTTCCTTGGCGGATATCGCCCCAATAAGCGCGCCCAGGGAAGGGATTCAGGTTGTCGCTGATAAAGCGGGCGAGCTGTTCCGCTTGGCGAGAGGGGGCGCCAATTAAGTGTCCCAATTCAACGTATTGGTGCCGGCTGAGTAAATCCAGGCCGATGCGGATGGCTTGTTCCGCCAAGGGCGGGACCGGTTGCGTCTCGGCGAGTACTTTTAGTTGAGCCAGCAGGGCCTCTTGGGGAGAGGGGGAACCAACTCCAACTGGATCTGCGCGCTGGATCAAACGTAAGACAGACTCTAGGCGCGAGAGCGGGATATGGTGATAGCGCGCTACCTCCACGAGAGGCACCTGGAGCAAGCCGTCTTCGTCCAGGTTTGAAAGGATGTAGGCTGCCAGGCGGCGGTCATCCGGGTGCAGCTCGGGGGCGATCTGGCGTAAAACGTAAGTAGGCAGATCTTCGGTGGATTGAGGCAGGTTATCTTCTAGGAGATCTTCCTGGATAGATACACCCGGTCGATAGAAATCCTGACGTGGAGAGACAAAGATGATCGGTTTATCCGTGCTGTGGTTTTGGCAAGCATTGCAGCGCGGGCAGGGGCCGGATTCTAATGACGGTCGCCCGCATTGTGGACAGCATCTGGTGTCCTTGATCTCCAGGGCGGGGTTGCTTGCCAGATCGGCTTCGATCTTTTGATCGAGCTCGGCAGCATTCAATTCTAGCAACGCCATGGTTTGGGCCAGATGGGCGGTTGTCAGGGGGCGGAGAGCTGTTGTTGGGCGGAGGTGAGGAGCTTGGAACATGGGCATTTAACGTTGCAAGATTCGTGCCTGACCTCGATATGCAAATTATAAATGGTTTGTCGAGAAAGTGGGAAAGACCTGACATTTTTATAAGGAAAGCCGGGAAAGAAGGACCCAGGGATTGGGTTTAATTACTGGGCGGTGGCGCGACTTGCACCAAGGTGGTCGAGCCATCCTCAGCGGTGAGCATGACATCGATATGCCGAGCGCCGTCACTGGGGACCAAGATGTAACCGCGACAGCTGCCCACCCACTGGTTTTCAACGCCGAGATGGGGATACAAGGTACAATCAGAAGGCGGTTCTTGATTCTCCGTGTTCAAGGGTTGGTCGCCGATGCGCCATCCGGCCAACTTCCACCGTTCAGCGACAATTTGGAGGGAGGCGACGAACACAGTGCCCTCGAATGCGACCATGTTTTGCGGAGTACTCGGGCTGCTGCTGGTTAGCGAGTCGTCAGGGGGAGTCGGCGGCGGTTCGGATGCGGTTATTGGTTGAGATGAGGGCGGCGCGCTATCGCCGATGTCTTCAGCAGAGGCGGAAGCCCCCAAATCTTGCCAGGTTGAACAAGCCGGCAGGATCGCCAGGGCTAGCATGGCCAGGCTGATCATGATTATTTGTGAGTGAAGGGTTTGCAGTTTCACGTCAGTCTCCGGTCGGATTGGAGGAAATTGGTTACTAACCGGTGACTATCAGGGATGCAAGTTTCAGGCCAAGCTTTCAGCGAGATCGAACATAAGTTGACTTCCTTCGGGTGGTTGTGATTCGAACAGGGCTGCCGTTTTCGCAGGCAGCCCTTGTTCATCGGGTACCCCCACCGCGACTCGAACGCGGGTTTCTACCTCCGGAGGGTAGCGCTCTATCCACTGAGCTATGGGGGCGGTAAGATTTATTTTATCATATGGCGCAACTTGAGCTAAGTACCTATTCGTCAAAGATCAAATGAGAACGATGGATGCGGGTGGATTCAGGGGAAATACCCAGGGCAGCCAGAACTTCCTCGGGGCGACCGGTCGCGGCTTCCCGAGCAGATAGTCGCATCGCTATCCGAGAGCGGCCCTGCTCGTCGGGCAGAAGCAGGGAAAGGGTTTCGATCAAAGGACGCAAATCGTATGGCTTGCCGCGCCGCTGGCGAGGGAGACTTGAATCGGAAAGCCTGCTTTCTAGGCACACCTCCAGGTTCGGTACGGATTCTAATAGAGTGATGACATATTCGGCTGAGCGGACTTGGGTTTGCAGGGGAGGTTTTGTAGAATCGATCTCGGTTACGTTGTGAATTTGCAATCCGGGCGGAGCAGCTTTTTGCATGGCTTCCAGGATTTGAGTGATTGAGAGGTCGGTTTCAGCGAACCAGGCATCCAGTACCTCACTATCACTGGTGAATCCCAATGGTAAAGCGGAGGCGAGTTGAAGCTTCGGGCGGGGGTTAAAGCCCTGACTATAAACGAGGGGCAGGCCAGTGCGGCGAATGGTGCGCTCCCAGGTCTTGTGCAGGTCAAGATGGGAGGTGTAGCGCATGGCGTCTGTTTTGGCGAAAGAAATGCGAAGACGCATGGCGATTTTAGCGGTAGGCTGTGGGCGGTTAGCAATCAGCAGTCAAACATCAGCCCAGTGCTTCACTCTTGGTAAGATCTTGCGCCTTCATCTGTGGTCTAGGAGAGACATCGGGGCATTTCCAGATATCGCCCGGGTGTTGGCGGCGGACTCCAGCAAAGGCGGGTAAAATGCCGCAAGCGAAGCAACCCTGGCGGCAATCATCGAGTGTTTCTTCGCGCTGGCTGCGCAGGTAATCGTCGAACAGGAATTTCTTGCGCAGAGTCGTGCTGATATGCTCCCAGGGGAAAGTCTCGAACGGTAGTCGCTGGCGATGGGTGTAAAAGGCAGGATCCAGGCCAGTTTCGGTGAAAGCGTCCATCCAGGCCTGGTAATTAAAGCCATCTTTCCAGGCATCGAAGCGGGCACCGCGCTGCCAGGCAGCAAAAATGACCTGTGCCATGCGCCGGTCGCCGCGCGAAAGCCAGGCTTCCAGCAGAGTCTCTTCAGGAGGCGTCCAGGTCAGCTTCAAGCCAGGGGTGTGCATCTGGCGCTTGAGTAAACCTTGCTTGGCGCGGATATTCTCGATCGTCTCGGACGGGACCCATTGGAAGGGAGTATGCGGTTTAGGGACAAAGGTGCTGACGCCGGCGTGCACGGTGGCACGCCCTCCGAGAACTTTGCGCCCCTCGGCGAGCACAGCCTTGCACAGATCGGCGACGGCCTGCACATCCTCCATTGTCTCAGAGGGATGGCCGATCATAAAGTAAAGCTTGAGCGTCGGCCAACCGCGGGAGAAGATGGCGCGCGCCGTTTCCATGAGCTGCTCTGTGCTGACCGGTTTGTTGATGATGCGGCGCATACGCTCGGTGGCAGCTTCGGGGGCGAGGGTGAACCCACTGCGGCGCTCATCCATCACGGCGTCCATCAAATCGACGGAGACGGTCTCGATGCGTAAAGATGGTAATGAGATTGAGAGATGGCGGCCAACGAAGCGCTGGTTGACGGTTTGCACCAGATCAACCACCTGCGTATAGTCAGAAGAAGACAGGGAGAGCAAACCGATCTCTTCGAAGCCGGTCTGGGCGATGGCCTGTTCGACTGCGTTGACGATCTCGTCCATTGGGCGTTCACGCACTGGGCGGGTGATCATCCCGGCATGACAGAAACGACAACCGCGCGTGCAGCCGCGCATGATCTCGATCGGGATGCGGTTGTGCACTGTGTCGATATAGGGAACGATAAAACGCGTCAGCGGTGGTGGCAATTGGGCTACAATGCGCTTGATCACCGGGTTGGCGGCCCCTTCCCACAGCCTTTCCATGCGTGAAAAGGTGCCATCTGAGTTGTAATGAGCCCGGTAGAAGGCTGGGACATAGACGCCTTGAATCCCTGCCAGGGAATGCAACAGGTCTTCTCGGTTTACTTTCTGCTCACGCCAGGCCTGGTGGACGGAGACGATCTCGTGGATCACCTCTTCGCCCTCGCCGATCACAAAGGCGTCGATGAAGGCGTGCATCGGTTCGGGATTGAATGCAGCGTGGCCGCCGGCGATAACCAGGGGGTCTTTCGCAGTGCGGTCGGAGCTGAACAAAGGGATGCCGGCCAGGTCGAGGGCGTTGAGGGTGTTGGTGTAAAGGGTTTCATAAGGCAGGGAAAAGCCGACGATATCGAAATCGATGAGTGGATGTTTGCTCTCCAGGGAGAAAAGCGGGAGGCCAATACTGCGCATAGCCGTTTCCATGTCTACCCAGGGAGAAAAAGCGCGCTCAGCTAATACCTCGGGACACTGGTTGAGTAAGTCATAAAGGATCGCCAGTCCCAGGTTGGACATGCCCAGGTCGTAAATGTCAGGGAAGACCAAGGCGACCCGTGTTTTGACGCTGTCCCAATCTTTGACGACCTGGTTGAGCTCGCCACCAGTGTAACGTCCAGGTTTCTGGACGGTGGGAAGCAACCGTTCGAGTCGAGAGAGGATTTCGGAAGGAGCCAACACCAGTAAAACTTTTAGCCAGGAGAAATGAAAAAAATATCGATCCAGGGGGATTATAACAAAGAATGATTCAAGAATTGAGACGATTGCATCCCGAGGTAAAACTCAGTATACTCTGGGGCAGCATGATAAAGGCGTTCCTCCAATTCCAAGCTCACTTGCGATCACCACTTTACCGCAGTAGCTATGCACTGATGCTCGGCTCGGCGACGACGTCGATGCTGGGCCTGGTGTACTGGGTGCTGGCGGCGCGTTTCTACAGCCCACAGGAGGTCGGGTTGAATTCTGCGATGCTGTCGGGGGCGATGTTCCTCTCGGGGGTTTCGCTGCTCAGTTTGGATGGGGCATTGGTACGTTATGTGCCCATTGCCGGGATCGCCACCCCCCGCTTGGTGGGGACGATTTACCTGGTGTGCATGATCGGGTCAGCCCTGGCGAGCATGGCCTTCCTGGTGGGGATACGCAGTTGGTCTCCGCAGCTCCGATTCTTGGTGTCTAGCCCCTTGACGATATTATTCTTTACCCTGGCAACTATGGCCTGGAGTGTCTTCACTCTGGAGGACAGCGTTCTGGCTGGACTGCGCGAGGCGATCTGGGTGCCAATTGAGAACACGATCTTTGCGTTGGTCAAAATCGCCTTATTAATAGTTTTTATCGGGAACTTCAGGCAGCTGGGCATCTTCGCCTCCTGGATGGTGCCTGTGATCGCCTTGCTCCTGCCGGTCAATCTGTTAGTCTTCAAGCGTTTGATCCCCCGCCATATCCACACCACTGCCGAGCGGACACGCCCTCGTCTACCAAACCAGGTGATTAAGTATGTCAGCGGAAATTACGCTGGGGCGTTGTTTTTCCTGGCATTCACCACGCTGCTGCCGGTATTAGTCACCGAGCAAGCAGGGGCGCAGGCCAACGCATATTTCTACCTGCCCTGGACGATCATGAATGCTTTGCAACTGGTTTCGATGAACATGACCACTTCGTTTACGGTTGAGGCGACGATTGAACGCACGCAACGAAATGCGTATTTTCGGCGGAGCCTGATCCACACCGCCAAGTTGATCACGCTGGTTCTCTTAGTGGTCTTACCAGGAGCGCCGTATTTCTTACTAGTTTTTGGGCCGGATTATTCCGAGCAAGGGACAGGATTATTGCGCCTGCTGGTTCTGGGAGCGATCCCCAACCTCGTGGTCTGGCTTTACCTGGGGATGGGGCGCGTGCAGAACCAAACCCTGGGGATCGTCCTGGTGCAAGGCACGCTGTGCGCATCGATGCTCAGCCTGACCTATATTTTGCTGCCGCGCCTGGGGATTAATGGGATCGGGATCGCCTGGCTGGCGAGTCAGTCGCTGGTAGCTGTGGTATTGGTAGTCTCTGTATTAAGGCCGGTCTTATGGGAAAGAGTTTAGTACTATTCAAAAACCCAGGGGTCAAGGGATCGCTCCCAGGAAACTAATTCGGAAGGTTGGAACCATAAGGCAACCTCAACCTCGCCGTTCTCGACCGTGTCGGAAGCGTGAGTCAGGTTGCGACCGACCTCCAGGGCAAAATCGTGGCGCAGAGAGCCGGGGGCAGCCTCGCTGGGTCGCGTGGCACCCATCGTCTGGCGCACAGCGGAGATAGCGTTAGGGCCCTCCCAGACCATGGCCATGACCGGGGCGGAGGTGATGTAGCGGATCAGACCGTCATAAAAAGGCTTGCCTTTGTGAATGGCGTAATGTATCTCAGCAAGTTCCTGGCTGACTGACATAAACTTCGCCCCGACCAGTCGCAGGCCACGCCGCTCCAGGCGGGAGATGACTTCTCCGACAAGGCCGCGCTGCACGCCGTCGGGCTTTACGAGTACGAGGGTGCGTTCCAAGGAAGTCCTCCAGTAACGATGTTTTTTTGTTAGCGAAGCAATTCCTCCGCCCGATTATACGCATCCAACGCTTCTTGCAACCGGTCCGCGCGCAGGTATGCGTCGCCCAGCGTCTGATAAAGGGTCGGGTCGACCGGGTGGAGAAGGAGGGCTTCCTGTAGGTCCTTGATCACCAGATCGAGGTGCTGATCTGTGCGGATCAACTCTGAATATTGATCGACCGCAGCGGGGAGATTGCCGGAGGTGAGGCTGCTCCAGGCCTCCACGAGCTGGGCTGGAACGGTAGGGGAAGGGGCGGGGGCGGCTTCGGCAACAACTTCTACCGTAAGCCAGCGTTTGAGCTCAGCGACTGTCTCGGGAGTGATGCCGGAGACTTCCGCTAGACCATCGAGGCTGGTGAAGGGTCCGGTAGCTTCGCGCTGGGAGACAATGTTCTGAGCCAGGATGAAGCCGAGCCCGGGAATGCGTTCCAGCTGGGCCAGGGATGCGGCGTTGACGTCCAACCGCTCGCCTTCAGATGGTTCTGGGATTTCTCCGGCAGGGATAGCCGGCGGGAGCCAGGTGGGGGCTTCTTCGACGACAGCCGGGGCCGGCTCTTCGGCGAATTCGCGCAGCCATTCGGGGAGTTCGGCTTCGGCCTCGGGGGCAAGCTCTGGTTCGGGCGAGTAGAACTCCTCAGAAACTGGTGCTTCCGCGATGAATTCAGGAATCTGCGTCCCGGCGACCACTCCTTCCATTTCCTCTTCCTCGAGCGCCAGAGGCTCTACCTTTTTCATTTCGACCTCTGCCAGCCATGCGGGGATGGCGACTTCCTCTTCCTCCAGCTCAGTTGCAGTACCTTCTGCTTCTCCAATTAATTCACCAGCTGCCGGTACTTCGGCGACCTCCTCCTCTTTGAGCTCAAGTGTTGGACCTTCGCCTTCCTCAACTAATTCGCCAACTGTCGGTTCTTCGGTGATTTCCTCTTCATGTTCAACGCCTGTGACCGGGACTTCCTCGGCAGCCTCACTGACCTTCTGCACCCATTCAGGCGGTCCGGTGAGGCGTTCTTCCGGGCGGGTGAGCATCTCTTCCTCGAGCGCCCCCTGACGTGCAGCCAGGCTTTCCAGCCAGGCGATGGCGGCGTCTTCCTCCTCAACAGAGACAGGCAATGCTTCTTCAGTCACTTCAGGCAGGATAGCCGGCAACGCGCCTGGCTCTGAAGGGACTTCTTCGGCAATGAGCGGCTCTTCAACAGGGAATTCTTCAATCTCAGGAAGGGCTTCTTCTGCCTGTGGGGCTGGCGGTTCTATACTACTGATGCGCAAAGGCTGGGTGTCGCCTTCGATCGGCGCTTCCTCGGTTTGCAAGGCTGGCAAATCGGGCATATCATGCGCGTCTTCGATTTCCTCGGCAGCCATGGCGGAGGCCAACCAGTCAGGGATCTCGCTAGCTCCAACCCAGGTCTCTTCAGGTTCGAGATCGAGAGGTGCTACGGCCGGCAGCTCGCTGGATGGGGTGAATTCTTCACGGGGAGCACTTATTTCGATCTCACGCAGCCACTCGGGGATTTCCGCCGGGGCTAGCTCGACTTCTTGGTCGGCAAAGACATCTTCCGCTCCTGAAGGAGGAATTTCTTCTGCGAGTTCGGCTCCTTCGGGGACTGTCGATTCCAGGTCTTTTAACCACCCGGGTACATCGCCGGTTTGTTCCTCCTGGGCCACGCCGCTGGTGACCGACAGCCAATCCGGGAGAGGTTCTTCGCCGCCAGGCGTTTCACCCATCGCCTGAGCTGGCTCGGCGAGCTCGGGTTCTTCTTCGCTGATCGATTCGCCTTCTTGAGATGCGTCGGACAATCCTGTTTCTTCGGGCGAGGGCAGCGGTATCTCGACTGGGGAGGGTTCGAAGGATTCTGCTTCAGCCTCGGGGGCCAGGAAACTCAGCCAGGAGGGGATCTCCTCCTCGGCAGGCGCTTTCGGTCCGCCGCCCTCCTGTTCGGTGATATCAAGCGGTGTTTCTGGCTCGCCTAGGCTGGGTTCCATAGTGCTCTCCAGCTCCGCGGGCTGTGATTCTGGAATTTCCCTTTCGACTTCGACTTCCCCTTCGCTCTGTTCAGGACTCTGGCCCAAAGCAGGTCCTTCCATCGTGGTCTCCTCGGCGATGGAGGAAAGCCATTCCGGAAGGGGTTCCTCTGTTGCGATCGGTTCTTCAATGGAAACGCCGAGAGACGCCGCCCATGCAGGTCGAGCTGGCAGGCCAGCAGCCTGGATCTCATCATATTCGAGGCGTTCCAGGGTAACCGCTTCGTCTACTACCTGTTCTAGGGTTGGAGCCGAAGGGGAAAGGTGGGCGGCATAGGGATCGAGAGCTTCGAGACGCTGGCGGTAAACCTGGGCTTCACTGGCGCGTTCGGTGCCAGGCAGGATATCAGCCAAGATTCGGTTGGCTTCCAGGCAGTAAGGGAGTTTATTGAGCAAGGCGCTACAGGTCTCGGCAGCGGCAACGCGCTGATCGCTCAGGGCGTATATGGATGCCAGGAGCACCTGCAGGTCTGGGCGATGGGGGTCTTCACTAAGTGCGGCGCGCAACTCGGTAATGGCTTGCGAGAAGAGGCGACTTTTGGCTGACATGCGTGCCAGCGCACCGCGCGTCAGGTGGACTTTGGGTGGGACAAGTCCATCCCGGCGACCATATAAGCGGCGCAACTCAGCCTGGACAGCGGCATTGGAGGGTTGCACTTCGAAAGAGCGCTCCATATGCCAGATGGCGGCGTCGAGGTTGCCCTCGTCTTCGCGAATGATGCTCATACCCAGGTGGGCAATAAAATCATCCGGGATACAGGATAATACGCGCTGAAAGATATCGGCGGCGTCTCCAAATCGCCGGCTTTCCAGTAGAGCTTTACCGAGCAAGCGGTAGCTAGCAACATGCTTTGGAAAATGTTCGAGAATGTACCGGCAATGTGCGATGGTCTCTGCATAGCGGCCGCTGTCAACCATCTCTTCGATCTCGCGGAGATAAGCGCGTAAGTTAATTTTTGCCATAGTTTCACCTCTCTTTTCCCAGGGGAGAGAAAAATTCAATCTCCTGGGACAACGGCTGTTTCTGTCTCGATGAGCTTGGCAGCAGGTCTCTTGCTTTGCCAGATAGCCCAGATTAGAAGGACGACCAGCAATAGAACAACGATCCAGCCACCCAGATGTAGTTCCTTATAAGCCACTACGATTGGAGCGACGATCAACGCCACCAGGTTGACAACTTTGATCATCGGGTTGAGGGCTGGCCCGGCAGTATCCTTGAAGGGATCGCCGACAGTATCACCAACAACGCCAGCTTTGTGGCGTTCAGAACCTTTGCCCAGATTCCTGGCTGGGTCCCGGGGTTCATCCTCAATCAACTTCTTGGCATTATCCCATGCGCCACCGGAGTTGTTCAGAAACACTGCCAGCAATTGGCCGGAGAGGATGATACCAGCCAGGAAGCCGCCCAGGGCCTCCACCTGTAGCACAAGACCGACGATAATCGGTGTCAACACACCAAGCAGAGCGAGTGGTACCAGCTCTTTCTGGGCAGCGCTGGTGGAGAGCATCACCGCCTGGTGGTAATCCGGCTTAACCTTTCCTTCCAGGACGCCGAGCTTGAATTGGCGGCGGACTTCCTGGATGATCTGAGAGGCGGCGCGACTGACCGCCTGAATTGCGAAGGAGGAGAACAACCAGGGCACAGCCCCGCCGATCAGCATGCCGACGAAAACGTGTGGTACGGAGACACGGATACCGGCAGCCAGGGCGGTTGGATCTACCCGGCTGACATCAGTGATAAAGGAGCCGAAGAGGGAGACCGCGGCGATCACCGCTGATCCGATAGCGATACCTTTGGTGATAGCTTTAGTGGTGTTGCCCACTGCGTCCAGGTCAGCCATAATCTGGCGAGCGGCGACGGTATCTTTATCTTCCTGCCCGTGCCAGGCCATTTCACCAATACCGTTGGCGTTATCGGAGATCGGCCCGAAGGAGTCCATGGCGACATTATTGCCGGTGAGGGTGAGCATACCAATGCCCGTCATCGCTACCCCATATAAAATAAAGGTAAATGAATGTACCGGATCGGAAGAGATGCCACCGAAGATCAGGATGGAGGCGAAGATCGTGGCGGCGATGACGATAATTGACCAGACGGAAGACTCGAATCCCGTCGATACCCCGGACAGGATCAATGTGGCTGGGCCGGTATCAGCGGCTCTCTTGATCTCTTTAACCGGGGTACCGTGGGAGCCAGTGAAATAATCCGTCAGTCGATCGATCAGAATCGCAAGCAGCACACCGGTTGCAGTTGCCAGGAAGGGACGCCACCAACCGCCGTCAACCTTGCCCATGTAAAGGATTGCAACCACGCCGAAAAGCACGACTGAAATGGCAGCGGAGGTCAAGAAGCCGGTGAAGATGGCGCGCATAGCGTTGCCACTCTTACCGGTGCCGCCGCGCACGAGATAGGTACCGAAGATCGAAGATAAGACACCGATGCCACGTACCAACAAAGGATAGATGATCCATTCGATGTGTCCGGTGATGGCGTAGAGCGCCACACCCAGGATCAGGCTGGAGACGATCGTGACTTCGTAGGATTCGAAGATATCAGCCGCCATCCCGGCGCAGTCGCCAACATTATCGCCGACCAGGTCGGCGATCACGGCCGGATTACGTGGGTCGTCTTCAGGAATGCCGGCCTCGATCTTACCCACCAGATCAGCGCCGACGTCGGCGGCCTTGGTGAAAATACCCCCACCCACACGCATAAAAAGGGCCAGTAGAGTACCCCCGAAACCGAAGCCAAGCAGGGCATCAGGAGCGGCGATGCCAAATATGATAAAAATGACTGTCCCACCGAATAGTCCTAATCCGTCGGTGAGCATCCCGGTGATAGTGCCGGTTCGATAAGCGATGCGCAGCGCGTGGCCGAATGAATTACGGGCTGCCGAGGCGACACGCACGTTGCCCTGGACAGCCATGCGCATACCGATCTGGCCAACAGTGAGTGAAAAACCCGCGCCCATGACAAAAGCGATCGCCCGACCGAATCCGATGATTGAGCTGATCCTTTGCGCTTCAGCGGGCGTTAACTCTGCGCTGCAAGCTGAAGCTGTCTCCCGGGTGGCGCCTTTGAAGGCCATACAGTACCACTCGGAAGCCTCGTGGGTGGGGGGAACAATGTAGACCGAGGCAAACAACGCCACCGTCAGAACAGCGATCAGCGGCAAGATGGACTTCAGCTGGCGGCGAAGGTAAGCATCGGCGCCTTCTCGGATAGCGTTCCAAACTTCCTGCATCTTAACCGTGCCTTTGTCCTCCTTCATGATTTGTGTGCGCAGGAAGATGGCGTAGAGCAAGCCAAGAATAGCTACCCCCATCACACTCCAGATAGCGACTTGCTCGAAGGTATTCAGTCCGAACATTTTATTTCATCCTCCAGGATTAAGTGTAAAAAGTACCTAAGCTTGCTCACGATCTGTCATCGACGGAAGTCGCGTTCTACTCCCCAGACGAAAATATCCCGTCAACACACGAAAGAAGCTGGTTTGATTGTACAAGCGGGATGCAAATGTGTCAAGAAGCACATATTAGAGGGTGCATGTCAATTTGGGGGCGAGTTGTAGGCAGTCCGCCAGCGCTCGTCATAGCGGCGGCTCAAAATTGCTGCCCGAACAGGCAGCAAGCGTTCTGCCCCCGCCCGGCTCCAGCGCATACCTG
>Ga0209751_10003560_pt1 | contig 15074 bp, 9 predicted proteins | sample RifCSP13_1_FD_184019 | JGI IMG/M metagenome (GOLD analysis project Ga0209751, IMG submission 184019) | Soil microbial communities from Rifle, Colorado - Rifle CSP2_sed 13_1 (SPAdes) (version 2) | ecosystem: Environmental > Terrestrial > Deep subsurface > Rock core/Sediment | place: Rifle... | reverse complement strand
TTTCGTTTTTGTTTTCTTTGATGGATACGCGGTATTTGAGGTAATCTGATTTCTTGCGGAAGGGAAAATCCTGGAATCGTTTGTAATAGCCGTCAATGAAATACCAAATCATCTGCGCGAGAAGATGTGCGGTTTGCCCGCGTTTATCTTTCGCTGGATTCATTTCAAAAAACCCGATGGCTCCGAGTTTATCACTGAGACCTGCGTAGCGAGTTATCTGGCAGGCCTCTTCTCCATAAAATCCGTTGGGTGATGCGTTGTTGTTACCAGGCGCATCGCTCATTCTTATTGCAGACATATCAAACGAAAGCAAATCAGCATGGCGCACGATGGGTTCTACTTCTTCCATGGCATCGCGGACCACTCCCAAACGATATGCGTCAAAATAAAGTTTGTGGAAAAGTTCAATTTCTTTTTGCTGAACAAAATAGGTCTGATAACCGATGTTGCTGTAATTAAAAAGTATGTTTGGCTGGTGAAGAATTATTTTTCCGAGATAGGCAGAAGAATTAAATTCAGAATCAGGACCGCCAATATCAAACTTTGCATCTACATCTACAAGGTTAATGGTAGGTTCGATTTTATCAAATGCTTTGTACATAGGGAACGTCAAATCCTGCCCGCCACCGATAACGATGGGAACAATTTTATTTTTTATCAGTTGGTGGCAAACCGAAGTGAGCGCGAAATAAGAATCCTTCACGGCATGCCCTTGTTTGATATTTCCCAAATCCACAATTCTTGGCTTGTAACTTCCCTTGAAAAGATTGTATAAATACGGACGCATGGCGTTTGCTGCTCCTCCGCAACCTTCATTATTCACTGCTCTTCTCTCCTCCTCTACTCCAATGATGGCGAGATGAACGCCTTTGAGTTCAGGAAAAGGTTTTCCGTCAACAAATTTTCGGATAGAAGTGCCGAGGGTATTTTCAGGAAATGAATTTTCTTCTTCTATATTTACAGGAGAAAGGAATTCTGAGATGTCTTCCATAAAGTTTTTCTTAGTGGGCTTTGCGAAATGTTTTGTGTTCTTTGTGGTTAAGTTTTTTTACCACAAAGAGCACGAAGGAAAATCACACAAAGAGCACAAAGCGAAATTAAGAAGCAAATAAATAAAAATGAAACGAAGCAATCTCAGTTATCAACAGAGTTTTGAAAAGAGGAGCGCTATCGAATATCAGTGCTACTGTATCAGCATCTTTCCAGTCGCTATTTCTTCATCTGGAGATAGGAGCTTGTAGAAATAAATGCCACCAGGCACATTCAGGTTTATGCTCTCCTGTTTACTGTTTACGGTTTTATGATAAACAACCTCTCCGAGTGTATTATAAATTTCAACATCATATACTGTGAGCTTTAAACTGTAAACTGTAAACTGACCGTTAGATGCGGGAAAGTTTTGTCAAGATGCTTAATAGTCAGAAATAGATGCTCAATAGTCCAGTGAAGATCCGTTATAGTGCGGTCAAGATTGGCGAAAGTACTGTCCATGTGCGAAATAGTCGGGAAAAGATGGGCTATAGTAGAGTCAAGGTGTTCAAAAGTACAGTCAAGATGCGCTATAGTAGAGTCAAGATGTTCTATAGTAGAGGCAGACCCCGCAAAAGTGCGGGGCAGGTGCGCTATAGTATGGTCAAGATATGACAAAGTACGGTCAGACCCCGCAATGCTGCGGGGCAGGTATGACATAGTGTCAACAAGATTGGCTATCGTAGAGGCAAGATGGGCTATAGTACGGTCAAGATTGGGTAAAGTATGGTCAAGATGGGGTAAAGTACGGTCAAGATGGGGTAAAGTATGGTCAAGATGGGGTAAAGTGGTGTTTTTTCGTTAAAAATGACATCCACCGCCAGCCCCCTCCTTACCTCCCCCATTTGGGGAGGAATTATCCCAATTAGGGAGGGGAAAAATCAGGCGGGTGGGTTTGCGGGTGCTTGGAAGATGAAGTTTTTGATGATGGAGTCGCCTTTTTTGAGTAGAAAGGGTGGTGTTGTTTGTTGTGTTCCGTCTGTATCGGTGGCGGTGAGGGTGATGGTTGCGGGGGCAGTGTCGGGTTTAACAATAAATAATCCGTCAACATCGGTGTTTGTTTGAACTGGCTGCTCGTTGATTTTTATATTGACATTGTATTTTGGTTGTCCATCGGGTGTGGTGCATTTTCCTTTGCAGTTGGTTGAACCTTTTCCGAGGTCAATAATTACTCGTGCTTTTTCGTAATCGCTTAGATAATGTTTGTTGCCGTTTGTTTTGAAAGAAACTGAAACGGGGTCGAGGGTTTGGTTGAGAACTTCATTTGCTTCTTTGAAAAGTGTTACGAGTTCTTCGGTGAGTGATGCGCGGTGTGTGATTGCGATGCGTGGGTTTGCGAGCACTGCAAGATAATTGTTGATGTCGGTTTGCCAACTGTTGACGGTGGCGGGTGTTATTCCGTAATCGCTTAGTGAGCCGACTATATTATTTATGATGTTGAGTAATGTTTGCGCGTCTGGTCCGATTTGGTCATCGTTTTTTTCGCGGAGTTCGGTGAGGGAGAGATCCATTTGTGCTTTTAATTCTTCTCCGCTGGTGCCGAGGGAATGGGCATACGCTTTTGTGGGGCTGATGTGTGAATGTGTGCTTTGGACGAGGGCTTCCTGCAATTGATTTTTTCCTGTGGTTACGCCTGAGGTGGCGAGGTCGGCTTCGCCTGAGGTGGTTTGGATGGCGGTGTATTTTACTTTGAGGGCGAGGATTCCGTTTTTGAATGCAACGAGCAGGTCGGTGATTGCTTGGAATTTTGATGCGTGTCTCAGCACTGTGCTGAACATATTGAGGTGGTTGAATTGGGTGTTGTCCATAGTGAGTAATGATTAATGATTAATTCAAATGCAACGCGAAAGTAGGAAATTTATTGTATGATAATTTTTTGAGTGTAAATATTTCCTTCTGAAATAACTTTTAGGAAGTAGATGCCTTTGGGATGGGTGGATAAATCAATGGTTGAATGGTTAAATGGTTGAATGGTTAAATGGTAAATTTCTTGTCCGATTATATTTGTAATTCTTATTGAAGAAATTTTTTCTGTGGATGTGATTGTGAAAATTCCGGTGGTGGGGTTGGGGTAGATGGAGATTTGTGAAGAAGAATTAGTTTCATTCACTGCGCTTGTATTGCCGCAGGTGTCTGTAAAACTGCCGCCTGTCCATTGGGCGATGTAGTTCATGGTGTCGGTATCAATAAGTTTTCCGCAAGCAATGTAAAGTTCGTTATTGTAAACTGCCACTGAACTTAAACCATAATTGAAGGTAGTTCCAAGACTGCACCATTTAGTGCTATCCCAATAGGCAATGCGAGATGCATAAATACCTCCAATGCTATCAAAAGTGCCAACTACATATAAATTATTATTAAATATTGTCATATCAAAAATTTGAGCACAGCCGAGACATATATAAGAAGTACCTCCTGCTACATCCGACCATGTGCTTCCGTTCCATTTTGCTATGGTATTGCCGGGATTTCCCGAATATTCGTATTGCGAAAAAGAGCCGGCAACATAGAGTTCATTTTTATAAACAATCAATTTATTAACCTGAGCCATCGCACCAAAAATTCCGTTGCCCACAGCGTACCAATTTGCTCCATCATATCTATACATCTCGCCATATAATGTATCATCAATATTTCCTCCTATATATAAATCGCCATTGTACATAGCCATAGAAGTTATAATGGCAGGATTTTGTTGACCATAAGGAAAATTTATGGTTGACCATGCGCTGCCATTCCATTTTGCTATACTATTTGCCGGAATGCCTGCAATTGTATCAAAGATGCCGGATACATATAATTCATTATTATATACCATTAAATCGAGAATTGCTCCGTTGCCTGTTGGAAACGGTTGAATGGGTAATGAGTCCCATTTAACGCCATCCCATTTTGCAAGACCGGGCGACCAAACAGTGCCTCCCTGAACATAAAGAAAACCTCCGCCCACATAAAATTCACTATTATACCAACAAAAATCTTTAGCGTTACTACTGATTCCCGTTGCTAAAGCAGACCATGCAGTATCATTCCACTTTGCAATCCTGTTTACATTTGTGCCTCCTGCGGTGCTAAATGCACCGGTTGCATATAACACATCAGAAACACTGTCAGCGTATAATTTCTCCACCCAAAAATTCATTCCTCCACCTACTCCCTGCCAGTTTTGGGAATTGGCAAAAAGGGTAATTAAAAAAAGCAGGGACGATAAGAATGTTTTCATTTGCATAGTTATAAAATCTTTATCAATTTACCGGATATTATTTTGCTACCTTCTTTCACCTGAATAAAATACATGCCTTCGCTCCATCCGTTTACATTTATGTTTTTCTTTTTTATTCCGGGATTTCGTGACTTTTCTTTTTCTGTAAACACTTGCTGCCCTAAATTATTGTACGCGGTTATGTAAATATCTTCGCTGCCTTGGGAATTGAACTCGACTGTTATTTGCTGATTCGCAGGGTTTGGGTATATGTTTAGCGATTCGTCATTGTCAGAAAGTTCTGCAATTCCATTAGGCGCAGCAGAGATATTGAATTGGCAAATGAATCCATCCTTTGATGCCGTGCTTAATGCTGCATTTTCACATTTGTACCAAACGCTTGTCACCGGAATTTGCGGGGTAACAGCATAATTAACCTGCATACTGTTTGACCCTCCAACAAGATATAGCCACTGATTGCCTGAAATTGAAATTGAAGCGCCATCTTCATAAAAGGGTCCTCCGAAACCCGAACCCCATGTATATTTAAGCGAAGAAGTGAACATGGCAAGATATGTTTCAGAATTCTGAGGAGAAAAATTAGAACTACATGGGCCATTCCACCATTGAGGAAATACTGATGGAGGATATGCTAATTGGTCAAATCCAGCAGTCGGGCTACTACCGTAGCATGAGTAGGTGATGCCCATAAAATACACGTTGTCGTGACCGTCAATAGCCACATCTATTCCTTCATCATCGGCTATAGCCGCTTTCCCCACACTTGCTCCGCTATAATAGGTAGCCCATACGCGAAGGTCTTTGGAATCAAATTTAAAAAGCATTGGGTCGGTATTAGCATAATTCCCTCCGTTAAAAGTATTATCAAAATATGCTCCGCCTAACGCATCCTTCAGTGGCAGGTCATTGCTTTTTGTGAACCCTGTGGCATACATATTTCCTTTACTGTCCACTGCGATTCCCTGCCCTGTTTCATCGGAAGAACCACCATAATAGGTGCACCATGTTAAATCATCGGTCATAGTAAATTTTGCAAAGAAAGCATCGCTGTTTCCATTCAGTGTGCTGTCTCGATACCCACCCAGGATATTTCTATTGGGCAGATTATTATCCTTAACTACTCCTGTGACATAAAAATTGGCAGCGTTTGCGGTTAAAGCAGTGGCTTCTCCTCCCAAAAAAGTTGACCATATCAATGAATCCTGGGAATTAAATTTAAGAATGATACCTCCATATTGTTGACCGAATGTGGTGTTTTGATTGTAAGCGCCTAATTGCCCCTGCATGACTTCGGATGAATCAGCCATACCAACAATAATCGTATTTCCGCCAATAACTTTTACATCATTGAATTTTTCCAATCCACTTAGTCCATATAAAGTAGACCAAACCAAACCAGTTGAAGTCAGCCTGATAATGAATCCATCCACGCCACCTACATAAGTTTGCGCATATTGAACTCCTGTGTTTGTTGGCGGTGGAAAATCACTGCTGCCGGTGTATCCGACAACTGTTACTCCGTTTCCGCTTACTGTAATCCCAAGCGCTTCATCATTAGATGAACCGCCATAATATGTTGCCGATGTTCTTACTCCTGTAGCAAGAAACTTTAAGATTGTAGCTGTTCTATCTCCCCAAGTATTTGATTGACCCCCTGTAACGGGAAACACATTGCTTTCGTCATATCCCGCAACAAATAATTCACCTGCGGCATTGGTAGCGGAACAATTAATCTGGTCGTGATATGGTGCACCATAGAACGTACTCCATCTTAAATTATCCATAGAGGAATAAGTATTGCAGTAAACATGCCCCCTATCCACCTGAATAAAGAGGGGCATGTTTGCGGGATAGTTGCGAATGTCAAATTTTACCTGAGTGGACGAGAGTTGAATGAACTCCGCCTGCCAGGGCATGGGAACTATTTGACCAGCGGGATTTATCTGATAGGCATGGGCGGGGTCAAAGTTTAATGTGCCGAGAGAGGTAACAACATCTAAGCCACCGCTGGCTGTTACATTCACTGAGTTTGCACCTGCAAAGTTGAGAACAATGTTATCGGCATTGCCTCCGGGCTTTACAATAAAATAAAATTTTATGCCCGTATTGTTGCTGTAAAACTGCATATCAATGTTGGGATAAACATCGTTTTGCACAGCACGAGAAAATCCTTTGTTGCCTGTTACTCCCTTTGGGATGTGCGCGAGATAGTAATTTAATACGTCAGGAACTTTTTCTGTTTTGAATGTGCGGGTGGGGTTTGCTCCCACTAAAGTCATGTCCACACGGTGCAAGGTATCTACGGTAGTGGCAATAGTATCTATTGAGGCATACACATAAGAAACAAAATCATTTGCTATGTAAACGGCAGGTGAAGAATTTGCGGTGTAGAGTTTTATATCAGGGCGGGGGTTGCCGTTTACATCTACTAACTGCCCGCGATTTTGATAATACGCATGGCTCATGGCTGGTAATTCCAACCCGAAATCTTTTGGGATGATTACATTAACATTCTCTACGCATAAATTAAAAGTGGAGGGAGTAGTGCTGCCGTTGGTGGTGCAGTTTACTTTGGGGCATTGAGGACCTATCACTGATGTTGTTCGCAAGGCACGTATATAATAGGTAGTGCCTACTGTTAAACCGGAAGCATCAAGGTCAATGGCAAGGGTGTCGGCTTTATTTACAAAAGGCAGTTCGTCATCGGCAATGGGCGTGAGATTGCTGCATGTGCCACCGTACAATGCAAGGTTGTGAATGTGCGGGGCATTTACTCCGAAAATATTTTGATTGATGAGCATGATGGATACATCAGCGCTTTGCGCTGTGAATGAAAACCATATTTGATCTCCAGAGGAAGAAGTGGTATGGGTTGTGAAGTTGCAAGTGTTTGCGGGAGTAATAGGAAGTGCCGTGCCACAGGTGCAGGAGCATTGGGCTTTTAAATTTGCATTGCAAAACAAAACTGCCACGATGAGTGAGTAAATTTTTTTCATGGTGAGATGATTTAAGTTTATTAATCTAAAATGAGGGGGTAAAGGTTGGTAATGAATTTTGATTAGTCAAGGCTTTGTCAATATATTCGGCAGATTCATTAAAATCATCTGCGAATGAATGATTTTTAACGACCAAGTTTCTTCAATAATTCATGATTGCAGAGAATAATTTTTCGATTCGTTCTTCATTCTCCTTTATCTTTTTTTCATTCAGTGGTTCTTTTCGTATTTTTTTTCTTGATACATCTTCTGCTTTGTATGTTATATTTTGGTTTTGATAGAAATTTATTTCTTCCCATAGTATTGTTATTCGTGTTTTCATGTGAATACTTTTTTGAGGTGGAATAAAAAAACAGCGTGGGACATTCAGCCCATCTGCTTAGAAGTACCGCAAAGCACTCGTTACACAGACAAACCAAAAGCCCACGCCTTTCGTGAGCGTTTGAATCTATCCTCGTGTAACTGAAAATTTGCGGTTTCCTAAGCGAGAATATCTAACGCTATATTTTATTTATTAAAATCTATTACATATTTTTTTGTTATTGTGTTCAAAGGTATGGAATGTTTTTTATTTGCAGGATTATAGCAAAAGCAAATGTGGTGCACTCAATAATCAAAAATTAAAAAGAATGCACCTCTTTTGATTTTGCGCTTACGATAAGAAGGTGGTTAGGTTACAAATTATTCAATAATAATTTTCCCTGAGCCAATCATTTCATCATTTGACTGCAATTTGTAGAAATAAAATCCGCTTGCGAGGTTGCCCCGTGTAATCGGTAATCGGTAACAAGTAATCGGTAACCGCATCATTTCTCTTCCGTAAACATCATACATCACAAATACAGCATCCCCCTTCGCTCCCTTTATTAAGGGGAAATTAATTTCTAGGGTTGCTGAGGTGCTGAAAGGATTCGGATAAACGAGAACTGAAGTTTCATTTTCATTTTCTGCAACTGCGTTATTGAGAAGATAAGCGAAGGCAATAGTATATTCTCCGGGCAAGAGCGAATCAATTTTTATTGTGCCTGTCTTGTCGGTGAGATTGCCCATGGTTTTAGTGTAATAAGGAAACCAGTTCCACTCATCAGCAGCATCTTTGCGGTACATAAGAACAATGCTGTCTTCCTGATTGGTGGCGGTGATAAGCTGATGGTCGAGGTAATAGTTCCCTCCGCTTGTTCCTGTTGTTCTTCCATCGTAGGTAATAGTTCCGGTTGCATCAAAAAGAGCCGGAAATAATCCGCTTACTTTCCAATAGTGATAAGGAGAAAGTTTGTAATCAGGGTTTGGTGTTTTGAAAGAATCGGGCGCAGCCCAGTTGTGTTCTACAAGAACGAAAGCAGAATCGCCCGGTGTGATTGCCAGCACGCTGATTTGCATTCTGCCGTTTGCCGTAGTGCCAAAGGAAGTTCCGGTTGTTTTTATCTTTTTTGTATCCGAAGTAATTGCATCAGAAATTTTTTCGTTGAGGTCCACTCCGACAAAGGCGGGATTGAAGGGAATGGTAACCGTTGCAGTTGTGTTTTGTCCTGATACGTTTATTGTTTTCGCAACTTCGTTCCAGCTTGCATCTTTGAAAGTGATTTCGAGCGGAACATTGTTGAAGAAAGAAGGCGCTCCATCCAGTTTCTGTTTGATATAAATTGTTACGTCATAATTTCCACCGTTGGGAAAAGAAGTGAAAGAGTCAACGGAGAAGTGAGGCCAGCCACCGTTGAACACCCATCCGCTGAAAAAATCTGTCATGTTCACGCCTGTTGCCGTGGTCATGAAATCGCGGAACTTGGCGCTGTTGATATCGGTGAACTGATGATTTGCCAACACATATTTCAGCCCGAGAAAGAAAAGAGAATCGCCCAGGTAACCGCGCATGGTGTGAGCCACATCAGAACCTTTCAGATAAACGTGGTCGCCATAGGTGAGGGAACCGGGTATTCCTGAAATTGCTCTGTATCCACCTTCGCGAATGTGCACGTAATGAACCATATCATCGTGATTGGCGCGGACTTGATTTTTGTAAGCGGTTATTCCGTTCACCCATTCTTCAAAAATGTATTCTGAAAACACCGCCATGCCTTCGTTAATCCACATATCTTCTTGCTTATCGCAGGTGGCGAGGTCGCCCCACCAGTGATGAGAAAACTCGTGCGCCATGATGTCCTGATACGTGAGATTTCCGAGCGCAGCAATGCGCGGATAAGCAATGTTGGTGGCGTGTTCCATGGCTCCGGAAGAAAAGGGAACGAGCGAGTAGCCCACTTTGTTCCACAAGAAAGAACCGTAACGATTTTCATAAGCGGCAAAAGCGCCAGCAAGATTGACGAAAGAGTTTTTCATGTTTGCGGTATCGGCAGGAAGAGCTGTGAGCATTACGGGAACCGCTCCGTTGATTCCGTTGAAAGTTTGGTTCACGTGCGTGTAAGCGGCTACGTTCACACAGGCGAGGTAAGTGGGAATTTCTTCATTCAGCTTCCAGGTGCGGGTGCGGAATCCATTTACATCGGTAGTGTCTTTTGTGAGCGCGCCATTGCAGTAGGCAATTTTTCCGCCATTGGTTTTTATGTTGAACTCGTATTTGCTGCGCTCTACAAAATTATCGAAGCAGGGAAACCAAACTCTTCCGTAATTGTGCGGGTCTGCCGCAAAACCGACTCCGAGATTGAAAGCATAACCGCTTTGATTGTACCATCCGCCCCAGCCGGAAGCATCCATTACGGGGTCGCCATGATAATACACGGTTGCTACTGAAGTATCTCCTATGTTATGAACGGAAGGAAGGTTTACAATGAGCAGTGTATCGTTATATGAATAGGTAAGAAGGGTATTGTTCTGAGAAATGGAATCAATGGTCATGCGGAGAAGGTCCAAAGAAAGTGTGCTGATGTTATTTACTAAAGGAGTGAACTGAACCTGTGTGTTTCCCCAGATGGTATCGGGCGCGGAGAAATCGGTTATCTGAAGATTGATGGTGTATTTGAGGATGTTGATGGTGTCGCTGCGGAGGGAATCGGCAAGGAGAGAAGGGTGTTCAATGGTTAATGGTTGATGGTTAATGGTTGATGTATTTCCATTAGCCATTAGCCATTTTACATTATCCATTTGTTTGAGGTGTTTGCAGGAAATGTTTTGCTGGGAGAAACATACAGACCCTTCGACTATACTCAGGGTAGCAATACAAATAGGAAGAAATATTTTCATAATGTTGTTTTTATGCTGATTTTCGTGTTTATTGCAAAGTGATATGTGTTTGTGACAAAGTCATGTGTTTCTGTGGCTGCGACATGTGTGTTTGTGACAAAGACAAGTGTTTCTGTGGCTGCGACATGTGTGTTTGTGACAAAGACATGTGTTTCTGTGGCTGCGACATGTGTGTTTGTGACAAAGACATGTGTTTCTGTGGCTGCGACATGTGTGTTTGTGACAAAGTCATGTGTTTCTGTGGCTGCGACATGTGTGTTTGTGACAAAGTCATGTGTTTCTGTGGCTGCGACATGTGTGTTTGTGACAAATTCATGTGTTTCTGTTACAAAAGCGTTCACCACAGGAGCAAAATGGTCTGACACAGGAGCTATGTCAGATGGATTTTTAACGCAATTATGAAGGATGGTTGAAAATTCGGCCATTTTTATTCATTGGATGATTAGTTTTCCGGTTATAACCTCACCCTCGTTCGACAGGCTCAGGACAGGCTTCTCTCCTGAAGGAGAGGGGGCAGAGAGTTTGTAGAAATAAATTCCGCTGGGCAGCGACCGAAGGTCGCAGTTTACAGTTTCCTGTTTACGGTTTACGGTTGTTTGAAATACAAGTTTGCCGAGCACATTGTAAACTTCAATGGTTAATGGTTGATGGTTAATGGTTGATGTATTTCCATTAACCATTTGTATTGTGAAGATGCCGGTGGTGGGATTGGGAAAAACTGCAACAGAAATTTCAGAATTAAGTTCATTTATTCCTACGGACGTACAAAGTGTAGTTACCACTCCTCCGCTTCCTGTTTGAGTGGCAGTATTGCCAACTATTCCTCCTGAGGATACTTGCGGGGATGGACTGGTAACTATTGTTGAAGGAGTAGTAACAATTGTATTAGTATTACCCTCATTGCAACCGCTATTTCCATTGGCATCAGTCTTTATTAAATAAACATCAGCATTGCCCGCACCGAAACTACCAGTATATCCAGTAATAACAAAGCCCCCATCGGTAGTTTGCTGAACGGAATATCCCTCGTCTATATCTGTTCCTCCAAAGATTTTTGTCCACAAAGTATCTCCATTTCCATCGGTTTTGATTAAATAAACATCATCAATGCCTGCACCGAAACTTTGAGTAACTCCTGCAATAACATATCCTCCATCGGTGGTTTGTTGAGCGGAAAGCCCATAGTCAATACCTATTCCGCCAAAGGTCTTTGTCCACAAGGTATCTCCACTTCCATTGGTCTTAATTAAATAAACATCATAAAGACCTGCACCGAAACTATCAGTCAATCCTGCAATAACATATCCTCCATCGGTAGTTTGCTGAACGGAATATCCCAAGTCACTATTTGTTCTGCCAAAGGTTTTTGTCCACAAGGTATTTCCATTGGCATCGGTCTTTATTAAATAAACATCAGCATTGCCTGCACCGAAACTACCAGTATATCCAGTTATAACAAAGCCCCCATCGGTAGTTTGCTGAGCGGAATAACCCTCATCACTACTTGTTCCTCCAAAGGTTTTTGTCCATAAGGTATTTCCATTGGCATCGGTCTTTATTAAATAAACATCATAATTGCCTACACCGAAACTGTAAGTAGTACCTGCAATAATATAGCCGCCATCCGTTGTCTGCCGAACAGAATTGCCAACATCATAAGTTATTCCTCCAAAAGTTTTTGTCCAGAGGGAGTTTCCACCGGCATCGGTCTTTATTAGATAAACATCCTGACCACCCGCACCGAAACTCGGTGTATTTCCGGTAATAATATATCCTCCATCCGTTGTTTGCTGAACGGAGGAGCCACGATCATAACTTGTTCCTCCAAAGGTTTTTGTCCAGAGGGAATTTCCATTGGCATCGGTCTTGATTAAATAAGCATCTTCATAACCCGCACCGAAACTAGTGATAGTTCCGGTAATAATATATCCTCCATCGGTGGTTTGCTGAACGGAAAAACCCCAATCATCACTTGTTCCTCCAAAAGTTTTCTGGAAAGTGGTTTGAGAAAAAGAGTTGGCAATAGGCAATAGGCAGTTGGCAATAATACAAACTGCGAGGAGGAGTTTTGTTTTCATTTATTGGATGATTAGTTTGCCGGTGGCGACTGCCCCCTCCTGACCTCCCCCATTGGGGGAGGAAAACGGAGAGGGAGTGGAGAGTTTGTAGAAATAAATTCCGCTGGGCAGCGACCGAAGGTCGCAGTTTACAGTTTCCTGTTTACTGTTTACGGTTGTTTGAAATACAAGTTTGCCGAGCACATTGTAAACTTCAATGGTTAATGGTTGATGGTTGATGGTTGAGGTATTTCCATTATCCATTTGTATTGTGAAGATGCCGGTGGTGGGGTTGGGGAAGATGGAAACAACATTATTATCTGGCAATATTGTTTCGGAAGACAAGGGCGTTACGTTGCAATAAACAGTTCTTATGATGGGATTGTTACTTAAAGATGGAGTAAATGGAGAAATAGTAATATTATTTGTACCATTATTAGGAACAGATGTTACTGTGTAGGAGTTTGTAATATTCTGGATTAAAGGAGCAGGAAGCGAACTATCCGGACAAACTCCTGCAACATCTCCTAAAGAATCGGTTTTAATAAAGCAATGAATAAGAGATGCAGGTGTTGCCCCTGGTATCCCTGTAACAGCAGCAAATCCACCATCACTTGTTTGTCTTGCTACTGTTGGAGTTCCTCCAGCAGGTGGATATTTATGTGTCCAAATCCAGTTTCCGTTTGTGTCAAGTTTCATTAAAAAATACGAATTAGCATCACCGGCAACAATAATTTTGTCATCGTTTGTTTTTAATAAATAATAAGCAGCATCAAAACTACCGGATTCAATGCCATAACTTTTAGCCCACAACATAGTTCCAAGCGAATCGGTTTTAATAATGCATACATCTCCGTTATTGTTATAGCCATCACAAATAAAATAACCTCCATCATCAGCCAACAATACATCTGTTCCATAATCGTTAGTAGCAGGGCTGTCATACGTTTTTGCCCATTGAAAAGTTCCTACACTATCTGTTTTAACCAAATAGACGAGAGTACCAGATGAACTCTGCTGGTAATATTCACCAGAAACAATATAACCGCCATCCGAAGTCTGTTTTAATCCTCTTCCGCCCGCGTAAACGTTAGAGGGATTAGTATAGACCTTTGAAAATATTGAGACGCCATTCGGATCAACTTTTACCAAACGAACACCTGAAGAAGAGTATCCTGTTAAAACATACCCGTCATTGGTCTCAATAAGTTTTGCATTACCCACTCCCCCTTGTGCACTACAGCCAGTGTTGAGAGTCCACAGAAGTATATTGGCAAGATTGAATTTATATAAATAACCTGCATCATCTAAAGCAAGAAATCCATCATCATTTGTTACTTCAACATAAGTAAACCGCCCGTGAACGAACGGATTCTGTTCAGTATTCCATAATACTACTCCCTGATTATCTACTCTGAACAAAACAGGACCATTGCATGAATAGTAACCTCCACCAATTATATAATCGCCTCCTGGAGCAATATCAATACATTCTGCCCCTTCCATTTCACAGGAAGGTGGACCGATGCTTCGTTCATAGTTGATGATAAAAGTATTTTGGGTGTTTGCGATAAAAGCAAAGAGAAGGAATAGTATTGTAATAAGTATTTTCATTTATTGGATGATTAGTTTGCCGGTAATGACCTCACCCTCCTTCGACAGGCTCAGGACAGGCTTCTCTCCTGTAGGAGAGGGGGTAGAGAGTTTGTAAAAGTAAATTCCGCTGGGCTGGGAAGACAAGTTAATGAGTGATTGAGTGAATGAGTGATTAAGTGAATACACGACTTCTCCGAACACATTGTAAATTGATAATTGATAATTGATAATTGACAATTGTGCATTATTCATTTGTATTGTGAAAACTCCGGTGGTGGGGTTGGGATAAACGGAAAATTTATTTAATGAATAGGGTTGCGAGATAGCATTAGGACAACTCACAACAGCCGTATCAGATAATGTGCAGCCATTTGCATCCGTAACAGTTACATAAAATGTATCGGCAGATAAACCAGTTGCAATAGCAGTGGCAGCACCTGATGGATTCCATAAATACGTATAAGGTAATGTGCCCCCTGAAACATTGGCTGTTGCACTTCCATCGCTTGCACTGCAGGAGGAAGCATTGGTAACACTCATGGTGGAGAGAAGATCAGGCGGCTGAGTGATTGCAACGGTTGATAGTGTGCTTGAAGCAGTGGCATCCGTAACAGTAACGGTATATGTTCCGGCAGATAATCCGGTAGCAGTAGCAGTGGTAGCAGCAGTCGGATTCCAAAAATAGGTGTAGGGCGGATTTCCGCCTGCAGGATTTACAGTTGCCGCTGCGTCATTGCCGCCAAAGCAGGAAACATTTGTTTGCGAAGTGGTGACAGATAGAAACATGCACGGATTACCAACCAGCATTGTTGGAGTATTTGTAACTGTACTCGGATTGCCAAGCACGCCACCTGAAACAATATTGATTCCGCTTCTTTCCTGCAGGAAAGGAGTAAACACTTCGGGCGTAACTGAAGATTCAAAACAGGAATCCTGCCCGAGAGAATCTGTCTGAACAAGGTAAATATCCCAATT
>Ga0209751_10003559_pt1 | contig 15074 bp, 16 predicted proteins | sample RifCSP13_1_FD_184019 | JGI IMG/M metagenome (GOLD analysis project Ga0209751, IMG submission 184019) | Soil microbial communities from Rifle, Colorado - Rifle CSP2_sed 13_1 (SPAdes) (version 2) | ecosystem: Environmental > Terrestrial > Deep subsurface > Rock core/Sediment | place: Rifle... | reverse complement strand
CTGCACCGACTCCGCCGGGAGGCGTGGTTGAGCAGTTTCATTGAGGGCCTGACACCCGCCATATCGGTATTAATGCTTTTTGTCGCATGGAAGATCTTTCAAAAAGGTGGTTCCACCGGCTGGGAAGGCTGGGCGATTGGAACTGTCAGTTTGGTCGCCATGTTTCTCAATGCGCCTGCGCGTATCGTTGTGATTATTGCGGGGTTGATCGGTATCTTTTACCTTTCATGAAAGAGAAAAAGTTTTCAGTCTGGCTGCGCCTGTTGTGGATGTTCCTCAAGGTGAACATTCTTTCCCCGTCCGGGCCTGCCTCGGTTGGTTTTTTATATGAAGAAGCGGTGGGGAAGATCATGACGGAGGAACAGTTCGTGGAGGCCGTCGGTTTCTCGAATGTGTTGCCCGGGAGTGAAGCGTTGAAATTGGCGATGTTCGTCGGTTTTTCTGCGGGCGGCGTCCCCGGCGTATTCACGGCGTTACTTGGGGCCATCCTGCCTCCCACGGTGTTGATGCTGATCGTTGCGGCGCTTCTCCAACAGTTCCAGAACGAAGAACGGTTGACCGGTTTTGTGGCTGGGATGAGTCCCGCCGTGGCCGCGTTGATCGTGGTTGTGGCATGGGAATTATTCCATGCAGGATCCAGAAAGAAAATCGATCATCGTGTGATGTTGATCACCCTGTTGAGTGCGATCGCATTCTGGTTCGAAATCCCCTCGCCGTTTGTATTGCTCGGCGCGGGCATCCTCGGAGTCGTGTTGTTCGGCAAGCGGAGAATTCGATGAAATCTGACTTATTGATCGTTACCAATGGATATAAAGGAACCTGGTCCGCCATTGAATATGGCGCCTGGCTGGCGGAATCCACCCGCACAAAGATCACCCTTCTGGGTGTGGCCGAGGAGCTGAACCCTGCAGCCATCGATGATCACCACCCGCTGGAGGATATTTTTGCCCGCGCCTTTGATGTATTTAACGCAAAAGGTCTCACATACTCCCTTGAAGTTCGTAATGGGGAGTCAGAGAGGGTTGTTCCAGAATTTGCGAATAAGGGTGACTATATTACGGTTGTCAGCCCCCTCGGACGTCCTAAATTCAAGCGCTGGTTGACGGGTCGGTCGATCCGTTCCTTGCTGGAGCAGATTCAGGGACCGATTTTTTACGTCCCTGAAGTCCGCTTCCCCCTCAAAAAGATATTGATCAGTGTTGGCGGATTGGGGTATGAAGACTCCGCTGAAAATATTGCGGTTCAAGTGGCTTTAGCCAGCCAGGCGGATGTCACGATCTTGTATGTTGTCCCGCCCACGGATTTTGATTACCCCACCACGCGAGGGGTGCAGGGACATTTGAATGACCTGGCAGATTCCGATACGTTACCCGGAAGAAGTTTAAGAAAGGCGTTGGAGGTTGCACAGAACGCGGGCTTGAATGCCAAGGCTACCGCACGGCAGGGAAATGTGGTGGAGGAAATTCTCGCTGAGATCGGCGAAGGGAAATATGATCTGGTCTGTATGGGGTCGGCTTACAGCGGGCACACCCTCCGTCAATATTACACGCCGAATATCACTGCCGAGATCGCGGAGTCCGTGAATTGCCCGATCCTAACCGCGCGGCATAAATCCGTGTAGAGCGAGATATTTTCCCGCTCTACAGTCCGGGCGTATATTTATTTTCCCATTCAGTGATGGCCGCACGGATGGCGGCTTTGACTTCCGCATCGGGGACGTCTTCAATCCCCTTATATTTGTTAAGGCCGACGAATACCATCACGCCGCCTTCCGGTGATTGAGCAAGGAAGATTCCCCGTTCTTCGAGCGGCGTACCAGACAGGCGCATTTGCAAAATGGAATCGATCTGACCGACGATGCTGTTCGCCACTGCGACCGGACGATCCTCTTTTGCTATAGCCGGCGTTTTGGGCGCGGCCGTGTTTGATGGAGCCGGTGGAGTAGTGGTTGATACAGGTTTGAAGGGGACAGGCATCGGTGGAGGGGGAGGCGGGGGAGTTGTCACAGTCTGAACCGTTGCCGGTTTTCCCTCCAGCCATGGGCGGATCATATTCAAGAGTTCGATCAACCGTTTGCGTTGGTCCGGGGATAATGAGGTTGTGTTCACGCGTGCGCCATCGAGGTCGAGCGTTGATGATCCGTCCTCGATTTTCAAGCGCAGGATGCCCGGGTCGTCCACGTTGACCGAAGTCGATTGAGCGCGGGCAGGCTGTTCCCTTCTTTCCTGTTCCTCCTCCGCTTTTCTTCTTTTATATCCCTGACCGCGCCCTTCGAGGAGTCCGAATACATAAACGAAGATCAGTCCGGCGATCCATGCAACGATTGACCAGTTGATTTCCATACTTCACCTTAATTTTTGACAGGTTGGGCAATAATGTGTTCCGCGTTGTCCAACGATAGTACGTTTGATCCGGGTGCCGCAAACAGGGCAGGGCTCTCCTTCGCGGTCATACACGCGAAAATAATTTTGGAATTCTCCGCCGCGATACACCCAGTCGATGGAAGCGCCATTTCGCTGAATTCCCTCCCGCAGAACCCTGCGGATCGCCTCGTGCAACGCCCCGGCCTGTTTCGCCGTTATGGAATCGGATGCCTGCAACGGATGCAGTTTTGCGATGTGGAGGCATTCATCCGCATAAATGTTGCCAAGCCCGGCCAGAAATGTTTGATCGAGCAACAAAGGCTTGAGCTGGCGATGTTTTTTATGCAACGCGGCATGAAGCCACTGCGGTGTGAAGTCCCTGCTCAATGGTTCGGGTCCCAGCTTGCCAAGGACTTCCTGCGGATGTACGCTGAGCCAGACACGTCCGAATTTGCGCGTATCGTTGAAGGCCAGTGAGGTACCACCCGATAATTTTAATACAAGTCGGTCATGTTTATCAGGTTTGATTCTACTTTTTTTGAGGTTCAGATCACCGCTCATCCTCAAGTGGATCAATAAATGGTAGTCGCTGAGCCGGATAATAAGATACTTGGCGCGGCGACCCACATCAATCACTTTTTGTCCCTTGATCAGGGATTTGAATTTATTCGGGGAAGGCGTGGCAAGCGTGCGCGGCCAGCGCAGGTCAGCATCGAGGATCGTTTTGCCGACCAAATCCGGCTTTAATTTCCGTGCAACGGTTTCCACTTCGGGGAGTTCAGGCATGGTAGCATCCAGGGATCAGTGGTCAGCAATCAGTCTGCCGAATACTGACATCGGATCACTTTTGACTGGTTTACTCGTTGAACATCTCTCCCACGCTTCGGCCTTCATGTGCCCGGCGGATTACTTCTCCCAGCATGGGCGCGACCGAGATGACCGTGAGACGATCCTTGAGTGGTTTCATTTTCTTCGGCGGGATGGAAACCGTATCTGTTGTGAGAATGTGTTTGATGGGTAACCTTGCCAGCCGTTCCGCTGCGTCATCCGAAAAGATGGGATGAATAAACGCGAGATAAATGTTGCGGGCGCCATTCCTTTTTACAACTTTTACCGCCTGGGCGATCGAGCCGCCGGTGTCCACTTCATCGTCCACGATCAATACGTCGCTTCCTTTTACATCGCCAATGAGCGTGAGCGCCTCCGCTTTTGCATCGTTGCTGGTCCGTCTCTTTTCGATGAAGGCGATGGGTGTGTCGAGATCGTAGGCGTAATTGCGGCCTTTTTTGGCAAAACCCAGATCGGTGGCCACGACAACCAGGTTTTTCATTTTGGAACGAAGGTTCTTATTGATATGGTCCGTGATCATGTGGGAGGCGGTTAACACATCGCCGGGGATCGAGAAGAATCCCTGGATCTGTCCTGCGTGAGGATCAAACGTCATATACCGGTCCGCGCCCGCAATTTCGAGCATATCCGCCACCAGCCTTGCGGTGATCGGCACGCGCGGCTGGTCTTTTTTATCCGAGCGGCCATAACATAAATAGGGGACCACCACCGTAATACGCGCGGCAGAGTCTAATCGGATGGTCTGGATCATGATGAGCAATTCCATCAGGTTGTAGTGAACCGGCGACGAGGTGGATTGGATCACATACACATCCTGCCCGCGCGCGCTTCGGTTCAATTTGACAAAGATGTTTTCGTTGGGGAATTGAATGACCTCCCTCGGGCTGAGATGCTGTTTCAGATAATCGGCGATCTTCTGGGCGAGGTCCGGCGAACCCGACCCCGCGTATAACTTGATCTCCCCATACATCTTTATTTCATCGTGATGAGAATGCATTCACTCTTCTCCTTCATTTCTCGTTCGCATCCCATTGGGAACGCAAAACACTCATGATCAATACATCGCCGTATGCCCCGCGTTGGTATACCGCTTCACGCATTCGGCCTTCCAGGATAAAGCCGGATTTTTCGTAACTCCGGATGGCGCGCGGGTTGCTGGAGTAAACGCGCAGGCAAACACGGTTCAAATTGAGGGTCTCAAACCCATGCCGCAATAGCAGTCCCATGGCTTCAGTTCCGTAGCCCTTGTTCCAATCCGATTTGTCGCCGATCATGATGCCGACCTCTGCGGAGCGCGCACGGGGATCGATATCGAAAAACCCCGAATTGCCGATCAGCCTCCAGGCAGTTCCTTCAAGGCAGTCGATTGCAAGCGGCTTTTCCTGCGGAGGGCGGCTCGCGAGGCCGTCGAACCAGCCCTCTTCGTCGCGCATCGACATCGGTAAATATAATGCCAATCCCTCTGTAACTTCCGGGTCGTTGATCCATTGATGGAACTTTTCCACATCGCTTCGTTCAACGGCACGAAGCCGAATCCGCTTACCATAGATCATGCTCATTTCAACCTCCCGTTCAATAGATATTTCACAGCTTCAGAAGGGGAGAGGTCCCGGGACATTACCTTTTCGATGACTTCATCGTATGCTTTTTTTGAGATGTCCCTATGGAATCGGATCACCAATTCCTCCCGAAGAGCCGCCTCCAGCTCGGACCCAAGCCTGTCGCGCTCACGAGAGGCCCAATCCCCGCTGAGGCGTAAGTGCGCAACGTGCTTTGCAATCGACTCTGCCAGCTCTGATATACCCTTTCCTTCCGTCGCGACCGTTTTATGAATTGGAGGGATCCAGATCGCCGAGTCAATGGGGGCTGAGGAGGAATCTTCAATCGTCATCGTCTGTCCGTGATGGCGGACCTTTGCACCGCCCGCAAGGGCAGGTGAGATGCGTTTCGTCGGATGGGCAAGCTCAAGCGTCGTGCGGAGCGCGCGTTCCGTGATTTCCACTCCCGGGCGGTCGGCTTTGTTGATCACAAGCACATCGGCAATTTCCAGGATCCCGGCTTTGATGGCCTGGATATCGTCGCCGAGGCCCGGAGCTTCCACGACGATGGTCGTATGCGCGAGCCGGGCAACATCCACTTCACTCTGCCCCGCGCCGACTGTTTCAATAATGATAACATCGTACCCAGCGGCATCGAAAACCTGGACGAAGGAACCCGTTGTCTGCGCGATGCCTCCAAGCGAGCCGCGCGTTGCCATCGAACGGATGAAGACACCATTGTCGCAGAAAAGGTCGCGCATGCGGACGCGATCTCCCAGCACTGCGCCTCCGGTAAACGGGCTTGATGGATCGACCGCGATAATTGCGATTTTTTTATTTTCAGTTTTTCGATAATGCAAGGCGAGCTGATTAACCAGCGATGATTTTCCCGTCCCGGGTGCGCCGGTGACACCCAGGAGATGTGCCCTGCCTGTATGCGGAAAAAGTTCCACGAGCGCGGCGCGCCCCTCGAGCGAATCGTTTTCCACCTGGGTGAGCAGGCGCGCCAAGGCGAGGCGGTTTCCTTCGAGGACGGGAGTGGTCAGTGACATCATGGTTCCCATAATGAAATTACGCAATACGTTGATCTGTATTGCGTAATTATTTCACAGCCTCTCGAATATCCTTGATGATATCGTCTGTGGAGGCGCCGGGACCGAAAATCCCGGTGATGCCCATCTCTTTCAGACGGGGCATATCTTCATCGGGAACGATGCCCCCGATGAACACCCTGACTTTTTCCTGGCCATTCGCTTTCAGCAATGCCATGATGCGCGGCGCGAGCGCCATGTGTGCGCCGGATAGGATCGATAAACCGACCACATCCACATCCTCCTGCAAGGCCGCCTCTGCGATCATTTCAGGGGTCTGACGCAAGCCGGTGTAGATTACCTCCATGCCGGCATCGCGCAACGCACGCGCGACAACCTTGGCGCCGCGGTCGTGTCCATCGAGACCCGGCTTGGCGACAAGCACCCGGATTTTCTGTTCTTTCATCGTTCCTCCGCGAAGTATGGATGGGATGATTATACTATGGCGGTGGATGGAACCATTGCGCAAAATACCCCATCGATTCGCAATGTCATTGAAATTTAGCGTCCTCTTTTGTGCGTGAGAGCGTAAATAAAATATGCTATACTTTGTTCATGCAATCAAATTTAGGTTGGTCTCAGTGGGCTGAATTTTTGCGGCGACACAACTTGGACGGACTGGTTGCCTGGATTTTGGAAGCAGGCGCCCCGTTGACCGTGCTCGGTGCACACGTGATCTATATGACCCAACCCTTTCTTGGAGGGCAAGAAGAATCGAAGGCGATTGCGCACATGCTTGAAGTAAAGGAAGAATCGACAGCCTTTGCGCATTACTTGCGGGGTGAGGTCACGAGATGATCGCCCTGGGTATTTTGATTCTGGCGGCTGTGCTTTTGCTCGTCCTCACCTTGTGGCGTCGAAGGTCCCCGGCAACGTTGCGTCACATTGAAGCATACGAACGCCTCAATCGTGAGGTGGGGTTGGCCGTCGAAAATGGAACACGCTTGCATATCTCTCTTGGGCGCGGCAATCTGTTCACGTCACGCGGAGGTTCGGCTTTAGCGGGCCTTTCCCTTGTGCGCCGGGTCGCGGAACGCACCTCGGTCAGCGACCGTCCGCCGATCATTACCTCCGGCGATGCGGCGCTGACCATTCTCTCTCAGGATACGGCACAGTCCGGGTTTCGCGCCGCGGGGGCGGAGGAACAATTCCGCGTAAGCGCCGAGCGCATGACCGGCCTTTCGCCATTTTCGTATGCGGCGGGTACGATGCCCATCACGCGCGATGAAAACGTTTCTGCGAATATATTGATCGGCGACCTCGGCGCGGAGTCTGCCCTGTTAACTGAAGTTGCCGACCGCGAAGATACAAGCCTGATCGCGGCAAGTGATAACCTCTCTGCACAGTCCATTTTTTATGCGTCGGCTCAGGAACCGTTGATCGGGGAGGAGTTGTTTGCAGCGGGCGCATATGTTGGTGCAGGCGCTTCTCATGAAGCAAGTTTACAAGTGCAGGATGTTTTGCGCTGGCTGGTGATCCTTGCAATCCTTGGCGGTGCGTTGTTGAAAATGGCAGGGTTTAATTTCTAATGCGAGTTTTTACTGCGGCATTTGCAATTGCATCCGGGTTGATCGTATTATTGGGGTATTTCTTCCCCATCCTATTGTTGAGTCGTTTGAGGTTGATCCTCACAGATTGGGCGATTGTCATTGCCGGTTTTTCCGTGTTGATCGGCATCTTCAACCTGATCGCGGTCCAAATGGAAAGGATCCGCACGCGGCAGAAAGGGAGCGCGTATGGAGCCCTGCTTGTGATCTCCCTCATCTTTACATTCGGCATTGGTTTGTTACTCGGACCGGATGACGCGTTTATGAAACTGGCCGTGGATGCGATCATCGTTCCGGTGGAAGCCGCGCTCATGGCCATCCTTTCGATCACCTTGATCTATGCAAGCATCCGTCTCCTGCGCCGCCGCGTGGATTTGACCACGGTCCTTTTTTTACTTGTAGCGGTTCTCTTTTTGCTTGCCATTATGCCGACTCCCTTCGGCCCCATACCGGGGGATCAATTCATTCTTGATATTGCTGGCATGTTCTCACGCGGCGGCGCACGCGGTCTCTTGATCGGCATTGCCCTGGGCACGTTGCTGACCGGTCTGCGTGTCTTGTTCGGCATCGATCGTCCCTATGGAGGAAATTGAGTATGGCGGAGATTCGATGCCCAAGTTGCGGGAAAAATAATCCGGACTTTTTGGATGCCTGTCAATTCTGCCAGTCTCCCTTGAGATCCGAATCGACGTTGCATATCGGCGAGAGCCCGGTAAAGAAGGACACAGGCGAGCTTGAACCAATCCTGCCTCAGTGGTTACGGGATGTTCGCAAGCAGGGTAGGGAATCGGCGGAGGAAGATGCCGCAGAAGAAGCCGCCAAACCCAAGGTCCAGAAAAATGAACCGCCTGATCTGCTGGCCGGGCTTGCCTCACAAGCGCGCGATCAGGAGGATGAAATCCCGGACTGGCTTGCCAGTATCAATCCGCCAACCAAACCAAAAACCGTGTCATCCCCGGAACCGGAAACCGATTTCTTTGCGCAATTTAACAAGAGCGAGCCTGCCTCTGTTGAACCGGTGAACGAACCGGCGCAGGAGGATGTACCATCCTGGATATCGGGCGCGGATAAATCTTCACCATCACAACCTGCGGAAGAAAAGGACGAATTATCGGAATGGCTTGCGAAAGCATCCGCTGAACCGAGCGTTCCGATAGAAATGGATTCTGATACTCCGGATTGGACTAAAAATCTGGACTCGCCCTCCTATTCGTTCAATGAGCCTGCCCCTATACAAAAAGAAGAGGAGGATCTCGGCTGGCTGCGTACTCTTGAAGATTCTGCCAAACAAGGCACCAAGCCATTTGGTCAACAAGACCAGACGGCTTCTCTACAGAACCAGGGTTGGACTCCTGCTGATGCATCGGGAGCTTCATCGGAACAGGAAGACCTCAGCTGGTTGAATCAACTCGGCACTGGAGAAGCCTTTTCACCAGGCCAACCTGAACAGACAAAACCAACTCCGCCCCAGGAGGATTTAAGTTGGTTGAATCAATTGGGAGGTACTGGGACGTTCGTCCCTGATCAACCGGAACAGGCGAAGGCTGTTACACCAAAAGAGGATTTGAGCTGGATGAATGATTTGGGTGGCATGGATGCCGGCACTCCGAACCAGCCCGAGCAGGTTATACACGCCGCGCCTCAGGAGGATTTAAGTTGGTTGAATGCGCTTGGCGGCACCTCTGAGCCTCTTCCGCAAGAATCAACCCCTGCGTCACCCACCTCTCATGCGGATAATTTGGATTGGTTGAACAACCTGGAGGGACAAGGGACCGCACCTTTTGAAGAAAAACCAGCCGAAGGTGAATTAAGCTGGCTGAAGGACATGGATGCCCAGCGGAGCGAACCGACACCATCTTCCCCGGATTCTCCATTTGGGCCGCGTCGTACGGGTCCACTGGGAGGTGATTCGACGGAGGATTCCATGCCTGATTGGTTGAAAGAGGCAACCGAGGAACCCTCGATGCCGCCTCCAGGCGCGATCTCGGATTGGTTCCGTGAAAAGAATGCGGCTGTTGTGACACCTCCTTCAACCCTTGAGCCTTCACCTGCACTTGCGCCAGGTGCAAGTGTCGATCAAACTCAGGGTGGACCTGTCTCCGCTGAATCGAGTCTGCTCAACCCTTCGGGTGATTCTAAATCTCTTTCGAGTCAGGATGTCGATTCGTTATTCTCAACGGAAATGCCGGACTGGCTTTCACAACCCGAACCAGGTTCAGCGGAGCCCTCCTCCCAAAAAGCGGAAATTCCCGGTAAGGATGATTCACTCGCCCCAGTGGATCTTCCCTCCTGGGTGCAAGCCATGCGCCCGGTTGAGTCAGTGATCGCCGGAACGCCCAGCGTCGATGACCAGCCAACCGAAAGGGACGGCCCGTTGGCAGGCTTACGCGGTGTGATCCCGGTTGCTCCCATCGGGTCGTCACGCAGACCCAAGGCCATCTCACTGAAATTGCAGGCTTCCGATGAACAGCAGGCTGGCGCGGCTTTGTTGGAGCGGATCCTTGCAAGCGAAACCAATCCACGCCCGCTGGTTACACCGGCATTGGTTGCTTCGCAACGTGTGTTGCGTCTGGCGCTGACCGGATTGTTCATGGTTGTGCTCGTTGTAATGATCTTTCTTCGAACGCAAACCATGCCCGTCTCAGCGGTATTACCCTTTGAGGTAAGTTCAGCCTCCAGTGCCATCGTATCTCTTCCCCAAAATTTGTCCGTGCTGGTAGTCATCGATTATGAACCAGCGCTTTCCGGTGAATTGGAAGCGGCGAGCGGTCCGTTGCTGGATCAACTTGTATCGGTGACCCGTCCACGCCTGACGTTCCTTTCCACGTCTCCGAACGGTTCAGCATTGGTTGACCGCCTTTTATTAAATACAAAGATCAGCCTGCCGGCACCTCCCGGACTGGATTACAAGGCAGGTGAAAATTATTTCAATTCGGGATTCCTGCCCGGCGGTTCCTCGGGTGTGTTGGAATTTGTTGAGTCGCCGAGTTCCGCCCTGCCCTCCGTCGGTGTGACCAGCCTTTCTGAATATGCAGCTGTGATCCTGTTGACGGACCATGCCGAATCCGCTCGATCGTGGGTGGAGCAGTTGAATGCACAAAAACAAAAAGACCCATCCTTGGCAAACCAACCCCTGCTTGTCGTTGCGAGCGCCCAGGCCGCCCCCATGTTGCAACCGTATGTTTCCTCCCGCCAGATCACCGGCATGGTGAGCGGACTTCCGGATGCCGTGCGGTATGAATTCGTAAACAACAGCAGACCCGGGACTGCGCGAATTTATTGGGACTCCTTCGGTGTTGGTTTATTGATGGCAGTCGCTTTGATCACGATCGGAAGTTTGTGGAGCCTGTTCACGGGGATCCGGGCACGGCGCGCCGAAGCGGAGTTGGGATAAGACTCATGTCCTTTGAATATCTCTCCGCGGTTGCAGGTTTTCTCCTGACCTTGATGATCTTTAGTTATTTGATCGGCGATAACCCGTTATTCCGCATCGCCTTGTATATTTTCATTGGCGTCGCCTCCGGTTATGCCGCCACGGTTGTCTGGCATTACGTGCTCCTGCCCAAGTTATTTCAACCCTTGCAAACCGGCGACCCGAATCAATTACTCCTGGCGATCATCCTATTATTCTTTTGCATTTCGTTATTGGCGAAACTCGCGCCGCGGATCTCATGGATCGGGAATTTTGCCATGGCGATCCTTGTGGGGGTGGGTGCGGCGGCGGCTGTCGGCGGGGCGGTGCTTGGAACGTTGATTCCCCAGGCCCGGGCTTCGATGGACGCGCTTGATTTCCGATCCGCTGGGAGCGGAACACAAGCCTTGTTCAAGTTGATCGAAGGTGTTGTTATGCTGGCGGGAACAGTCTTCACACTGGGTTATTTCCAGTTCACAGTTGGCCGGACACCGGATGGAACCCCGAAGAGGAACTTTATCCTCGAAGGAATCGCCTGGATCGGGCGCATCTTCATCGCCATCACGTTCGGGGTCTTGTTCGCCGGAGTATACATGGCTGCCCTGACGGCCATGATCGAACGCTTAAGCGCGATCATTAATTTCATTCGACAGTTGATGGGTATCTAACGTATGCCTGCATCCCTGGTACAAAACGAATCCATTTTAGGTATAGATGTCGGCGCGGCGGTGACTCGGGCGGTGCTGTTCGATGTTGTCGAGGGGCAATATCGATTTGTCGCGGCGGGACAGGCTCCCTCTACAGCGGAGGCTCCGTTCAAGGATATCGGGCTCGGGGTTCGTGAAGCCATCACAAATTTGCAGAATATCACCGGTAGCACATTGCTTGGACCCAATGACAATAATTTGATTACTCCATCCCAGCCAGATGGTTCAGGCGTGGATGCGGTTGTCGCCACCATCTCTGCAGGTCCGGCAGTGCGGACGGTTGTTGTAGGTTTGCTCCCGGATGTTTCCCTGAAAAGCGCGCGAAAGCTGGCCGAATCAACCTACAGCCGGATTGTGGAAACGCTCGATCTCTCCGACCGCCGTAAATCTGACCAGCAGATGGATAGCATCGTCCGTTCACGACCGGATTTGGTCCTGCTCACCGGCGGAACCGACGGCGGCGCGTCCCGGTCGATTCTCAAGATGCTTGAAGCCGTTGGGTTGGCGTGTTATTTGATGCCCGCCGAGAAGCGTCCCATGGTGTTGTATGCAGGCAACCAGAAGCTGGGGAACGATGTGCAGGAACTGCTGGGCGGGCATGCTGGCAAGCTGGAGATCGGTCACAACGTCCGCCCATCGCTTGAGACGGAAGACCTGGCACCCGCCAGTCATGAACTTGCTTCGCTGGTTGTGAAACTCCGCCAGCGCGAGATCAAGGGAGTGGATGAACTCTTCCTCTGGGCGGGTGGGAATCTTCTTCCGACCGCATACGCGCAGGGGCGGATGATCCGATTCCTCAGTAAATTGTATGAATCGACTCGCGGATTGCTGTGTGTGAATATCGGCGCGTCTGCCACGTCGGTGGCGGCGGGGTTTGCAGGTGAGTTGACGCTCGGTGTGTACCCTCAATTTGGGTTGGGTGAGAATCTCGCGGGCTTGTTGCAACATACCGAGATCGAACAGATCATGCGGTGGATGCCGCTCGATATTTCTTCGAACACGGTGCGCGAATATCTTTTCCAGAAGTCGTTATATCCCTCTGCCATCCCAGCCACGAAGGATGAACTGGCGATCTCACAGGCCATTGCACGACAGGCTCTGTTTATGGCAGTACGCACCGCACAGAAAGACTTCCCTTCCAGTGCGCGTCCTTCTCAAACCGGATTATTGCCGAAGCTGGATTTGATCCTGGCGGGCGGCGGTGTGGTGAGCGAAGGGACCTCGCTTGGGCAAAGTTTGCTGTTATTGCTCGATGCAATCCAGCCGGTCGGTGTAATGCCCTTCCTGCTCGATCAAAATAATCTTTTGCCGTTGCTCGGGGCATCCGCCTCGCTTAATCAATACCTGCCTGTGCAGGTGATCGAATCCGGGGCGTTCATTGGGTTGGGGATGGTCGTCTCAGTGGTCGCTTCCGCAAATTACGGCGACCAGGTCCTGCGCGCGAAATTGACCTATTCGGATGGAACCGAAGCGCGCGCGGAGGTCAAATTTGGCGGGCTGGAGATTTTGCCCCTGCCCAGCGGGCAGACTGCACGTCTTAGCCTGCAACCGCTTCGTCGCGCGGACGCAGGCCTGGGTCCGGGACGAAGCGGCGTCCTCCCGGTGACGGGCGGCGCGATGGGGGTTGTCATCGACGCGCGCGGACGTCCGCTTGTACTTCCGGGCGATGCCGTACGCCGCCGCGAATTGATGAAAAGATGGTCTTACATGGTGGGAGGTTAAATGCTTGCGCCGGTATTGCATGTATTGCCGCTGACAACGATCGTGCGTGAACGCACCCTGCCGGTGGCCGGCAAGGTGAGCGCTCATTTGAACCAGCGCGTGAGCCCGACGGATGTGATCGCTGAGGCGAATTTTGCGCGTGAACATGTGTTGCTGAATGTAGCGCGAACGTTCAATGTATCCGCCAATGTTGCCGATAAAATGATCAAAGTAAGACAGGGTGACCGGTTGATGCAGGGCACCCTGGTTGCGGACGCGGGGGGAATCATTCCTCGTTCGATCAAGGCGCCGCGCGCCGGCAAGGTGATGGTGGCAGGCGGCGGTCAGGTGTTGATGGAAGTGGGCGATACGAAGATCGAATTACGGGCTGGACTCCCCGGTTTGGTGACCCGGGTGATCCCGGAGCGCGGTGTGGTAATCCGCACCGCGGGCGCGTTGATCCAGGGTGTGTGGGGGAACGGCCGCATTGATAATGGGTTGATGGTCAGCCTGATCGAAAAGCCCGACGATGTTCTCACGGCAGAACGCCTCGATGTAAGCCTGCGCGGGTCCGTGATCCTGGGCGGGCATGTGCGCGATGCCGATACCTTGCGTGCCGCCGCGGAACTGCCTGTACGCGGATTGATCCTTTCGAGTTTGTATTCCCCGTTGATCACCAATGCATACCAGATGCGATATCCCATTCTTGTTCTGGATGGGTTCGGGGCCATGCCGATGAATTCCTCCGCGTTCAAACTGCTGACCACCAATAACAAACGCGAAGCCACCGTGAACGCCGAACATTTCGACCGTTACAATGGCAACCGCCCGGAGGTGATCATCCCGTTGCCGATTTCAACGGAACCCGAAGAGCCGGGCACGTATGAAACATTTACTGTCGGTCAAACAGTCCGCATGCGCCGCCCGCCCAGCGCCGGGATGATCGGTACAATATCCAGTCTGCGGCCGGGATTGAGCGAACTGGCGAGCGGATTGCGCGCGGCCGCGGCGGATGTAAAACTGGAAAACGGCGAGATGGTGATCGTGCCTTTGGTAAATTTGGAAGTTGTGGGATAATTTGACCTATCATTCGCCCAGAGCGGAGCGTAGCGCAGTCGAAGGGCAGTTGATATTATTGCCAATACAATTTTTCAATGGTTGTCCTTCGACTACGGGTCTCGACAGCTAACGCCTCGACCCTCCGCTCAGGACGAAGATCAGAAGAGGAGAGATTACGATGACAGCATTTGATAACGACGATGTAGCCTATGATGACAACCCGCCGGAGGAATCAAACAACCGCACGTTTCTGTTTGCGGCTGGAGGATTGGGTCTGCTCGTTCTCCTTGCGATTATTTGTCTTGTCGGGTATGTGATTTTCTCGGGCGGTGCTAATGCGTCTGCGGAAGCCACTGCCCAGGCACAAGCCACCCAACAAGCCGCAACGATTCAGGCGGGGTTGACACAGACCGCTATTGCGAATGCCCTCACGGCGACATCCGGTGTGACTGCGACGCTTCCCCCAACCAATACACCTGTCATTGCCCAGGCGACAGTGACGATCTCTGCAACGCCGAATCCCGCCACGGCTACTGTCGGCGCGGCGTTCACACAAATTGCCGTCTCCACGCAGACGATCATTCCCACGTCCACAGCCCTGCCCAACACCGGCTTCGCGGATGACGTGGGTATCCCGGGCATGTTTGCCGCGGCGTTCGTGCTCGTGGTGGTGATCTTCCTTGTAAGAAGGTTGAGAGCGGTGCCGACGAGATAATAATAGGGTCTTATGCCGATTACCTTACACTTTTAAGAAATTGGACGCTGATGAACGCTGAAAACGCTGATTCGGGCTGTTTTTTCCGGCGA
>Ga0209751_10003557_pt1 | contig 15075 bp, 13 predicted proteins | sample RifCSP13_1_FD_184019 | JGI IMG/M metagenome (GOLD analysis project Ga0209751, IMG submission 184019) | Soil microbial communities from Rifle, Colorado - Rifle CSP2_sed 13_1 (SPAdes) (version 2) | ecosystem: Environmental > Terrestrial > Deep subsurface > Rock core/Sediment | place: Rifle... | reverse complement strand
CGCTCCGCATCACTCGATTTGAAGGAGTGCAACGCCCTTACCGGTCCCCGCCTGTTCCCTGAGCAGTCCTTCCCCGCAAGGATCGGTTCGAATCCGACCGTTGGCTCCAGCCTCCTACCTCCTACTTCCTACTTCAGCGTTCCTCCCCTATACTCCCCATCACAGGAGGTGCCCCATGCCTACCGCCCCCGACATGTCCGGTAAGACCGTCCTCGTCACCGGCGCCAACCAGGGCATCGGTCTCGAGACTGCCGTGTCCCTGGCCCGTATGGGCGCGAACGTCACGATGACCTCTCGGGACGCCGCGAAAGGCGAGGCCGCCCTTGCCGAGGTCAAGTCGCGCTCCAGCAACAACAACGTCGAGCTGATGCTCGCCGACTTCGGCTCGTTGGACTCCACGCGCAAGCTCGCCGGCGACTTCCAGGCCAAGCACGACCGCCTCGACGTGCTCGTCAACAACGCCGGCGCCATCCAGATGTCCCGCAGCGAGACCGCCGACGGCTTCGAGACCACTTTCGGCGTCAACCATCTCGGCTATTTCCTCCTCACAAGCCTCCTTCTTGACCTCCTGAAGGCCAGCGCCCCCGCGCGCATCGTCAACGTCGCTTCCCGTGCCCACCTCCGTACGCCCGGCATGAACTTCGACGACCTCAACTCACGGCAGAAGTTCAGCGGCATGGGCGCCTACGCTCAGTCCAAGTTCGCCAACGTGCTCTTCACCTACGAGCTGGCCCGCCGCCTCGAGGGCAGCGGCGTCACCGCCAACGCCCTCCACCCCGGAGTCGTCCGCACGGGCTTCGGCAAGAACAACGCCGGCCTCATCCGCGTCGCTTTCCAGGCCTTACAGCTCATCGGCCGCCCCTGGTTCCTCTCGCCGGAGCAGGGCGCGCAGACCAGCATCTACCTCGCCTCCTCGCCCGAAGTCGAGGGCGTCAGTGGCAAGTACTTCGCAGACTGCCGCGAGGAGCCGTCAAGCCCGGCCTCGCGCGACGAGGAGGCGCAACGGCGGTTGTGGGAGATGAGCGAGCAAATGGTGGGGCTGAAGGCGGCGGTGTAGGAGTTCTCCGGATGCGCCTCAACCACGTTACCCTGATCGTCACCGACCTCGATCGCTCCAGGGCGTTCTACAGCACGTTGGGCCTCACTCAGATCGTCGACACGCCGCCACGCTACGCCCGCTTCCGCGTCCCGGACGGCGACGCGACCGTGTCGATCGAGGTCGATCCGGATGCCACGGGCAAGCCGGGCGCTGTGCAGCTCTACTTCGAATGCGCCGACATCGACGCCAGGGTCGCTGATCTCAAGTCGAAGGGGCTGGCGTTCGAGCAGGAGCCCACGGATATGTTCTACCTCTGGCGGGAGGCACGCCTGCGCGACCCGGACGGCCACGACATCCGGCTGTACAAGGAGAACGCCCCGGATGTTCGCCTCGACCCTCCCTGGAAGATTGCGGGTACGTAAAGGATGCCCGTAACCACCGTCGCCACCCTCAACCTGTTCAACCGCGACGCGGAATGGGAGCGCCGCTTCCCCCTCGTCGTCGAGCAACTCCTCGAGCTCCGCCCCGACGCCATCGGCTTCCAGGAGATCGACCTCATGCTCGACCAGGGCATGTGGATCGCGCGCCGCGTCAACGCCGCCCTCCGAAAATATAGAACCGCTCATCCTGAGGAGTCCTTCCGTGCCTCCGAAGGAGGGGCGGAATGGCGTCTCGAAGGATACCGCCTGCGCCACGCCGCCAGTCCCGGCAAGATGGCCAGCATCCATGGCATAGGCACGATGGCCCGCATCGAGTGCCTCGAGCACGAGATACTTGACCTGATGACACACGACCGTATCGCCCAGCGCCTCGTCCTCCAGGTGGACGGCGCGCCCTTCGTCTTCGTCAACACCCACCTCCACCACCCGCCTGAGGCCACCGATGACCGCGTTCGCCAGCTCGAACGCATCCTCGCCTGGCTCGACCGCGACGACCGCGGCCTCCCCACCGTCGTCCTGGGCGACTTTAACTCCTACGTCGAGGAGCCCGCCGTCGCTTTCATGAAGAAGCGCTTCCGCTCAGCCTACGAGACCGCCCACGGCAAGGAGCCGGACTGGACCTGGACCACGCCCGTCAACAAGTGGGACAACTCCCCCCACGGCACCCTCGACTATATCTATGTCTCGCCGCACTTCAAGGTCCTCGACGCCGCCCTCGCCTTCAACCGCGCCTCGCCCGATGACCCGGAACTGTACCCCTCGGACCATCTCGGCGTCTGGGCCAAACTGTCGTTCTGAGCCGCCGGACCCGAGACCGTTCACGCGGCGTGCCCTGAAGAGGGCTATCCACCGGGACCGGGTGGGCCGTTTCCGTTGCCGTTGCCTTGCCCCGGACCGGGGTCCGGCGTCGGCTCAGGCGTCGGTTCCGGAGTGGGCTCCGGCGTTACCTCCGGATCCGGCGTGACTTCCGGCTCCGGCTCCGGTGTTATCTCCGGCTCCGGCTCCGGCGTATCAACCGGCAAGTAGTCATCCGTCGTGTCTTCCTCATAGTAGTAGTCGTCCGCCGGGTAGTTGTAAGTGTCCTCCACCACTTCCGGCACCGTGGCATCGGCGCCCAGGACAACTGTAATTCCCACGAGATCGTCCTTGAAGCGGGCGTGCAGCTCCACAGGCAGGTCCTCGTACTGCTGTATCCGGTCCGTACCGAAGCCCAGCCACTCCGCCACCTTTCCGGCGGTGTAATCCTTGTCCTGGTGGTCGATGATCAACGTGCTGTTGTACAGCTCGCCGCTGGCGAACTCATCCACCGCGATACGCTCGGACGGCACGCCCTGGCTGCGCAGGTACGCGGCGAAGCTTTCGCCCAGGTCAGGGGTCGACGTGCCGTTGAGAACCTTGATCAGCGCGTTTTCGCCCTGGATACGCCCGTCATTGAAGATCCGAGCCTTGATCTCCTCCACTTTGCTGGGGATGGCGAGCAGCATCGCCGCAGGGCCGCAAGTCGCGTACGGGCAGGGGTAGACCGCGTCCGCCAGCGACTCGAAGCGGATGATGTCCACGCCCACCTCCCGGCCCAGCTTGGCAAGGCCGGGCAGGCGAGTGTCCTGGATGTCCGTCTTCACCGAGTCCTTGAACGCGTTGAATAGATTGACAGGATTACTACCTGTGAGCGCCCCGATGTCCGACGCCTTGCGCGCAATCGCCTTCATCACCAGCTGCTGCCGTTCGATGCGCTTGAAGTCGTTGTCGCTGTGGCGAAGGCGCGCGTAGGTGAGCGCCGTCTCCCCATCCATGTGCTGCGTACCCGCTTCGAACTCCACATAGTACGCGCCGCAGCGGTTGCAATCGCTGTACTCGGGGTCCCAGATGTAGTCGGGGACATCGACGTCGATCCCGCCCAGCTCGTCGATGATCTCGATGAAGTTATTGAAGTTGAGCACGGCGTAGTAGTCGATCGGGATGTCGAAGTTGTGCTCGAACGTCTCAACCGCCAGCGCGGGGCCGGAGCCTTTCTCGTTCCTCTCACCGTAGACGTAGGCGGTGTTGATGCGGTCCAGGAAGTAGCCTCCGTAGCCGTCCGGTATCTCCACGGCCAGGTCGCGGGGAATCGACAGGACCCCCGCCGACTTGCTCCAGGGGTCGATGCTCATGACGAAAAAGCTGTCCGTGCGGGCGGCGATGTCCGGGTCTTCATCCCGGCGCAGGTCCAGGCCCATCACGAGAATGTTGATGCGGTCTTCGGGCGTTACTTCGTCGGGCTGGTCTTCTGTGTTAACCAGGGGTAAGTCAGGCGAGAAGGTATCGCCGAACAGGAGGACGTTGTCGAGCTGAGAGGCCACAATCAGCGCGGCGTAGAAGGAAATCGCGCCCCAGAAGACGATGCCCGCAATGAGTAGCGGCTTGAAGTGGCGCTGCGCTACGGCGGCCTTCGCCGTGGAGGGGCGCATGGCGGCGCGATCTATCTTGGGTAAGTCTCTCTCCAAGCGTTTCCTCTAAAGCGGGATCGGGGAAGTCAACGTAATTATGGCTGCCCGCAGGCGCTGACGCCACAGATCACAAGCGAGCGGCAAAGGCCGGCCCGTGGCCGGCCCCTCTTGATACAACGCCACCGATTCTCGAAAAGTTTCTCATGGCATACTGAGGGCATGCTGCCCAGGTTCCTCTGGCCCGCCGCCTGCGTGCTGCTCATATCAGCCTGTGGCGACGGCTCCCCCGGGGCGACGCCGTCCCCGGCCCTCTCCCCCGTGCCCAGCACGGTCGCGATCGACCTGGAACTCGCCGACCGCTTGTACGTCGAGGGCGCGACGGCTAATGCCGTCCGCATCTACTCCGCCGCCGTGCTGCGCGGCACCGCCGATGAGAAGCAGCGCGGCCTCTGGGCACTCGCCCGCATCCAGTACGAGACGGGTGACGCCGCACGGTCGACCCAGAACGCCCGGGCGTTCCTGGCCGCTGACCCGGAGAGCGAAGACGACGAGCGCCGTGCCTACCTGCTCCTGGGTTACGGGGAGATGGCGCAGGGCCACCACCAGGAAGCGAAAGAAGCGCTCGAGAAGTACATCCGCCTCGCCGGCCCCGCCACGCCGTACGCACAGCTACGGCTCGCCGAGATAACCGCCATCGAGGAGGGATACGAAGACGCAGCGCGTGGAGTGGAGGAAGCGCTGGCGGCGGAGTTGCCCGCGCCCGCGGCTACGGACGCCCTGTTCGCCCTAGCCCGCTACCAGGAGGAAGCGGAGGACATCCCGTCGGCGATCGCCACGCTGCAGCGCCTTGTCGCGGCCACTGCAGATGACGCTGTGGAAGTACTCTGGGAGCAGGCGCGGCTCTACGACAAAGCCGACGACCCTGCCAGTGCCCAATCCGCATACACGTCGCTCATCCTTGATTACCCCGCGCATGAGCGTGCGCTGGAGGCGCTGCCGTTGTCTGAGGAGATTGGCCTCCAGTCGCGCGCCTTCGTGCTCTTCCTCAACCGGCAGAACGACGCCGCCCGTGACGCCTACGAAGAACTCGCAGAGTCTTCCGAGCCCGAAGTCTGGGGCGAAGCCCACTACCGCCTGGGGATCCTGGCGGAGCGTGCCGGCGACCCCCAGGGAGCGCTCACCGAGTACTCGTTCGTCATCGACAACAACGGCGGCAGCTGGAAAGCCCGCGCGCTCTGGGACCGCGCGACGGTGCTTGAGTCCCTCGGTCGGCTGGATGAAGCCGTATCTGACTTCACGAGGGCAGATGACCTGTCAGGGTACCTGAAATCGGGCGACGACGGCATCTTCCGAGCCGGTTTGATCCGCTACCGTCAGGGCCGCGCCGGTGAGGCCGTCGCCCTCTGGGCCTCTGAGACCGATGGTTTCCCACCAGAACTCGAGGCCGACGCTCGGACATACTACTGGCTGGGAAGGGCGTACAGCGACATCGGAGATTCGCAGCAGGCTTTCGCGCAGTTCCACGAGGCTGACCCTGATCCTTTCGCCTACTACGGTCTCCGCGCGATTACGATGCTCAGCACAGAACAGCCTCCGTCAGACCCCGCTGCTCTGGCGTCCTCCCCCCCTGACTGGGCGGCGGTCGAATCGTGGATCACCACCTTCGCGGGCCCAGAGCCGAGCCCCCTGGAGGACCCGTTCCTCGAATCCCCCGGCTGGCTTCGAGCGGAGGAGTTACTCGAGGCCGGGCTCGTCGAAGAAACGATCGCAGAAGTCGGCGCGCTCATCGAATCGCTCGAGCAGCTATCTGCCTTCATCAACTTCCCCTTCCGCGGAACGGGGTCTCTCCCTTCCATCTCACCCACGCCCGTCGCTCAGGACCCTATCTGGGTGCTTTACCGGATCGCCCGCCGTATGACAGACGAGGGCTACCCGCGGCGCGCCGCCCTCGCCGCCGAGGCCATCTCGCGCGGGCGGTTGCTAACGGCGCCGCCGGCACTCCTCACACTCATCTACCCCGCCAGGCACCTGGACGCCGTCAACGCGGCCGCGCAGGCTGAGGACGTCTCGCCGCTGCTGCTCTTTGCCCTCGTCCGCCAGGAGAGCTGGTTCGACGCCTCAGCCGTCTCCCCCGCCGGCGCCCTGGGCCTGACCCAGGTGATCCCGGCTACCGGCGAGGACATCGCTGCCGACCTCGGCCTGACGGACTTCCGCGAGTCGGACCTGCTCGACCCGGAGACCAGTCTCCGCTTCGGGGCCCACTACCTGGCGCAGCAGATCGAGGCCTTCGGCGGAAACATCGCCGCCGCCCTCGCCGCCTACAACGGCGGCCCGGGAAACGCCGGCCGCTGGACAGAGACCGCCGGCGCTGACCCCGACCTCCTGCTGGAAACGATCGACTTCGAGGAGACCCGCCTCTACGTCCGCTTGGTGCTGGAAAACTACGCGCTGTACCGGCACGCCTACGGCGTCACCGACGAGCTGTCACTGCCGCTGGACTGACGCACAAGGACTCAGCCTGACAACTCCCACTGCCGTGGGTCAGGCTCTTTGCCGGAGAGATTTCGCCTTCGCATCAGCCCGCGTTCGCGTGGCGACGATCGCCCACGCACAAGGACTCAGCCTGACAACCCCGTTCAGGGGGCATACGAATCACCTCAGCCCCAGCCGCTCCAGGTGGTCCGCCGGCGCCTCAATCTCAAGGAGAGCCTCCCGCAGCCGGTCCGCCTGCTCTCCTTCCCGCCCTTCTCCGGCCCGGTTCTCGTCTTCCGCCGGGTCGTTGTACAGATCGTAGAGGTGATTCCCGCTGAACGCCCCCAGCGCCCAGTACGGCAGCAGGTCGCCCGCGACGAACGGCTGCCGGATTACCGGCACCCGCGTTCCCGGCATCCGGTCCAGCGTCGCCCGCTCGTCCGGGCGTGGCAGGCGCAGGCTCGGCCGCGAGGGGATGGGCATGGTGGACCAGCGGTTTGACCACATGGAAAGCGGAGCGTTGACGCCGGCGGGAGCGCGGACATACTTGCAGCGTCCGTCCACCAGGTGCACTTCTCGCCCCCAGACGCCCGACAGGGCATACTCTCGTACCGATTCCGCACTGCCCTCTATCAGGGGGATGAGCGAGCGGCCGTGCGTGCGGTGCTCCGGCGTCACGCCGAAGACCTCCGCCAGCGTGGCGAAGATATCGACGCCGGTTGTCAGGGCATCGACCGTACCGGGCTCAACGCCGGGCCAGGCGATCATCAGCGGGATGTGCCCCAGCGGCTCGTAGACAGGGACGCCCGGCTTGCCCCAGATGTCCTTCTCGCCCAGGTAGTGGCCGTGGTCGGTACAGACAATGATCGCAGTGTCGTCCCACAGGCGGTTGCCGTCGATGGCGTGGAGGACGCGGCCGAACCAGGCGTCGATCATCGTCAGCTTGGCCCCGTATGACGCCCGGATCTGCCGCCCCTCACGCTCCGTGATCACGTTCCGCTTCACCGCCCCGCTCATGTACGGCGGCCAGATCAGATGGGGGCCTTCCCACGAATCGTCGTACATCGAAGCGTAGGGGTCCGGCGTGTCGAACGGCTCGTGCGGGTCGAACTCGTCCACGAACAGGAAGAAACGGTCGTGGTATCCCGCGTTCTCGTCCAGCCAGCGCGCCGCCGCCGCCATCGTCCGAGGCCCCGGAAAGTCCGGCTCGCCGCGGAAGTAGCCGCGGGAGTTGTCGTAGGGCATAGACTGTCGTCCGAACATCGGAGCGCCCATCCAGCTCGGGTCGGGCCGCGTGCGCCAGGGGTCGCTCTCGTGGCCGCGCTCGTAGTCCCAGGCGCTGAAATCGGTGTGGAAGTTCTCACCGCCGACCTCGAACAGGTGCGGGTGGTCGGAGATGAGCTGGGAGACGACGCCCGCGCTGCGGAGGTGATAAGTCAGGGAGTCTTCCCAGATCTCGATAGAGCCCCAGGGCTTCCAGAGGAAGTCGAGCGCGCCGCAGAGGATATCGTGCCGCGCCGGGATGCAGGGCAGCGAGCCCGCGTAATGCTTCTCGAAGCGCAGGGAGCGCACCGCGAAACGGTCGAGGTTCGGCGTCGCGAACTCGCCGCCGCCGTAAGCGCCCAGCATATGCCGGTTCAACGAGTCCAGCAGGATGACAATCGCGTTCGTCGGCCTCGGCGGCTGACCGTCGGGCGACCTGGCTGGCAGCGCTTCAGTCACCGTGGGGGGTCCCCCTCGGGCCTGTACGGTGCCTCGTGATCAATGTCACCCACGAAATCGGGCAGCCCGGTATGGCCGAGCATCTGGCGGATCGCCAGGTTCTCCCCCGTGTGGTACCAGTAGTGATAGATCGTGCGCTGCAGCAGCGAGCCAAAGATGTACTCACTGGGCTCACCGTCTATGAGCACGAAATCCTGGAGCGATCCCGAGCTCACCCCATCCAGCCACGGGTCGCACGCAGCTGTTATCGTCCGCCAGACCTCCCCGATCCGATCGAGGTCAGGAGTGCTGGCGGGCGCACCATACGCAAACTCGTCGTTGACTTCGGGCAGTAGCACCTTGCCCTGGGCTCGCGTGAGCCAGTACCGCTGTTCCTGCCACGCCAGGTGCCCCACGTTCCAGGCGATGCAGTTCATCGGCATGATCCGCTTTCGGCCTTCATCGACCGTCACACCCTCGAGCCCGCGCTTGAACTCGCTGCGCGCAAACCGCAACTGCTTGACAAGCGGATGAACCATGGGCCGCACCTCCGTAAGCTTGACGCTGCCGCCATTCTAACTCAGCAGTCCACGGCTAAGCCGTGCTAAACTCCGCGCATGAGCAGAATCCAGCCCATCCTCGACGAGCAGGGCCGCCACCGCGAACGCTTCGAGACGTTCTGCCGCTCCCTCTCCCCGGCAGAGCTGGCGACCACCGTGCCCGGCGCTCCCTGGACTGTGCATGGCTACATCGCCCACCTGGCAACGATCGATTCGCTGATCAGTCCGCTCCTGGCGCCGCTGGCGGGTATCGCCGGCATCGCGCCGCCGGACCCGCCACCACCCGCGCCGTTCGACATCGACGACTGGAACGAAGCGATCGTCCCAATGCGAGCAGGCGCCTCCGTTGCTGACCTGCTCACAGAGTCCCAGAAGCACCGCGCCGAATTCGTCCGCGTCCTCTCCGCCCTCACGGACGGCCAGCTCGACATGATGATCCCGTTCGGCGGCGACCGCAAGGTGATCGACCTACCTGCCACAACCGTCCGCCTCGAGGACCTCCTCTGGGCTATCGCGCTCCACGACCCCAACCACACGCAGGACATCCTGCGCGCCATCCCGCACCGGGAGCCGGAGGCGCGGGAGTGGCTCGCCACCGTGGACTTCGCACGCGTGCCGGACGCGATAACCGCCCGGCGGGTATAGGCTTAGCTCCCGAGACTCTGGGCGAATCCAGGCTCGGCATCAAGGGGCAGCCGCGTCGGCGTGTCCGGTGGTTCGACGGGCGTGTGGTCTGTCACGAAGAAGACATGCGCGGCGCCGGGCATGTGGTCGCAGTGAATAACCTGCGGCGGGTCGCCCTCCTTCAGGCTGCAGTCCCACCAGTAATCGATGTGGTGCTTGCCGGATTGCAGCGCCCCGAGAAGCGCAACTCGTGCCTGAGCAATGAGCTTGGGGGTTAGCCTATTAAGCCAGTAGTCGCGGAAGGCGTTGCGGTTGCCGGTGTGGTCGTTGTTGGCGTTCAGCAGATATTTGTCCTGCTCGTTCCAGTAGCTTTGTGCGGAGCGCCTCTCCCAGGGATCGGGCGGTGAAGGCGGCGGGTCGGCAGCGTTGAGGAGCTCCAGCTTCCGAATAAACTCTGCCTTCGGGTCATTGAAAGCGTTGATCGTCTCTTCGCTGCCCGGTATGGGGATGCTGGCGACAAGCACGAACGGGTTCGCGCCGGCCTGCATCTGCCCGATCGCCCAGTTGCGGACCGCGGGGCTGCGCGTGAGGTAGTCGAGTCTTAATCCAAGCACGCCCTTCTCCAGGTGAAATGGCATCCCTCCACCCATGTTCGTTCTCCTTTCTCTACGCGCGAGGCCGGGGCGGCTCGCCCACTAATTTCCTGCGGGTTTCATGAGTCCCTTCTCGAAGGCATAGGCAGTCGCCCCCGAGCGATTGTCGACTGCTATCTTGGAGAAAATGTTGCTGATGTGGCGCGCCACAGTCTTGTGGCTGAGGACAAGCTCGTCCGCTACCCGCTGGTTGCTCCTTCCCTGCGCGACCAGGAGGAGCACCTCCATTTCACGTTCGCTGAGGTTGTCCGGATGACTGGTCCTGCTACGCTTTAACGGCGTGGCCTGAAGTTCGAGATCAGCTCCAACCCTTTGCGCAGCATCGATCAGTCCGTTCATCCCCAACTCTTCGAATGTGCCGGTCGCCCTGGCCAGGTAGTCGCCACCGCGCTCCACGTCTCCCTTGCCGCGGCGCGCCGCCAGCATCTGCGCATAATCCAGGCAGGCGCGCCCCAGTTCCGTGCGCGCGCCCGCCGCCTCCGCATGTGCGATCGCTTCGTCCAGGTAGCGCTCAGCCTCAGCCCAGCGTCTCTGCGCGGCGAAACCGGCGCCTATGGCGCGCGGGATCAGGTACCCCCAACTGGAGCAGAGGACTACTTTCATCTCGTAGGCTTCCTGGAGCGCGTCCAGGCACCACGTCAGCAGCTCCATGTCGTTAAGACGAGCGCCCAGCTCACCCAGAGTACAGTATGCGGGAATGGAATGCAGGTCACGCCCAATCATCTGCCGGGCAGGCCCGAGTATTGCCGCAGACATCTGGCGGGCCCCCGCGAGATCGCCTCGCGTAGCGCGGATCAACGAGCGATAAATTATGGCCAGGCCTCTCACCGCCATCCCGGGTTCCTGGAACAGCTCGCCCCGCTCATCGATGATCTTAATAGCGTCCTCGGCCTCGTCGTACGCGCCGGTGAGACAGCGCGCGTTCGCCAGGGTTGGCAGCGCTATCAGCGGGCCCCACGGATAGTGGCAGCGGCGCGCCGCGATCAGGCTCTCGGCAGTGAACTGCTGCAGCGACGGAAAATCACCGAAGTGAAACGCTGCCGCCGCCCGGTATGCCAGGGCCAGCGACTGCTCAGCCCACGCCTGATTCCGTTGCGCCAGCTCCCACGCTTCCCTGGCCATGTCACGGGCGTCCCCCAGCCTGCCCAGCGACATCAGCGTCAGGGCGCGACGCGTCGAGGCCCAGCAAAGAGCGCGTCGATTCTGCCCGATAGCAGCCAGCTCCATGCTTCTTTCCTGAGTCCGCAGGGCCTCCTCGACCCGGAGGCTCTGCAACTGAGCCAGGCCCAGGGAGTTGCTCACCGCCGCTTCCAGGCCCGGGTCGCCCATCCGGTGGCACATTTCGATCGCCTGGTGGGCCACAGCTTCTGCCTGTTCGCTCTGCCGCGCGTGAAAGTAAGCCGTGCTGATCGCATCGAGGGCTCGGGCGAGCACCTCACTGTCCTCATCCTCCAGCCTTTCCATCGCTTCCATCAGCGGCTTCACTTCCGCCACCAACGTGCCGATCGGTATAGCGGCGAACGAGAACCCGATCCTCACCTTCTCTGTCAGGGACCGCACGACGCCCACCGGGTCGCCCGCCTCACGGAAGGCTTCGACGGCCAGCTCCAGACTGTGGACTGCGGGCCCTGCGTCCTCATCGTGGTGGTAAGCATCGGCGGCAAGAAAACAAAGCTCCGCCCGTTCAGCGGCCGTTGTCGTCGCGTCACTGGCCGCGGCTAGGATCGCCGCCTCATAGTACTTCGCCGCTTCGCCCCAGGCGAACGTGGCCGCGGCCTGGTCCGCCGCCCGCTTTGCATAGGTCCGTACGTCCGCCAGCGACGGCGCGGGGCCGGAGTTCACGAGATGGTGCGCAATCTCCTGCGTGTGTTCATCCAGGCTACCCGCGTACGTGCCAATCAGCGCTTGAGCGATCCGGTGATGCAAGAGCTGACGCCGCGGACCGATCACGCGGCGGTGAACCACGTGGCGGACCAGCGGGTGGGTGAACCTCAAGCTGGCGCCTTCCGAGACGAGCCATCCGCCGGCCACACACTCGTCTATCGCGGAGAGAGCGGGCTCCGAGTCGATCGCCGATGCGGCGCGATACACGTCGTAGGAGATCGTATCGCCCAGACATGAGGCCAGTTCCAGCGCTTCCCGGCAGGTCCTTGAGACGTCGTTCAGGCGGACCTCGATAGCGTCGCTGACTTCGGCGGGCAGCTTCAACTCGCCGCCGCGAACGGCGGTCGTCAGATAACCGCCGCGCTCTACCAGCGCTGCCGAATCCGCAAGGTGATGCATCGCCTCTCGCACGAAGAGGGGATTGCCGCGCGTGGCGTCATACACCGTTGCCACCAGTTGGTGACTGGGGCGCCCGTAGCCCAGCCCAGTCATCAGCTCGGCCGTCTCCACCTCCGTCAATCCGGATAGCGCAAGCTCGGCGCATGCGTCCTCCCGCTTGAGCCGTGCAATCGTTCTCTTCACCCATTCGCCCATCTCACCAGAGCGGTGGGTGGCCAGGATCAAGATAGGCAACGGCTGGCGATCAGCCTGATCCATGATGGCGATGACGACGTGGCCGAGGAGGTCAAGAGAAGAACGATCGGCCCAGTGCACGTCGTCCAGTATCACGACCAACGGCTGCTCACGCGAAACGTTTACCAGCAGGTGGGATACAGCCGCCGACAAGCGAAGCAACTCATAGTCGCCCGCATCATCGGGCTCAACGCGCGGCATCGGTTCCTGCTCTTTTCCCAGAAGGCTCCGGATCACCGCCTGCTCGCCTTCATCGAGGGTCCTATACGCGTCTCCCCACTGGTCGACACACGAGCCCACGAGTTCCACGAACGGCAGATAGGGTATGGAGATGTCTTCGTAGCAGTGCCCGTAGATCGAGCGGACTTGCGCGTGTACCTTGCTGCGCCACTCGCGGAGCAAGCGGCTCTTGCCGATACCGGTTTCGCCCGCGACGAGTAGCAGGCGGGCGTGGCCCGCAGTCGCGTCGCGGAGCGAGTCGTCCAGCAGTTCGCGCTCTTCCCGGCGCCCCATGAAGGGGCCCGAGCCACGAATCACGCCCGGGCGCGACGCCTCCTGACGGGGGTGTGTAGCCAGCTTCAAATCCCCCTCTGCGGCTGAGCCACAGTCCAATTGTTCAAGATGCTCTTGTATCCTACACAAACCGGAGCGGCCGTCAACATCTACATACCGCGAGGGACGCTTCCAATAACACCCGGCTCGATTGTTGCTGTGCCCCGGTGTCAAGCGCCTAAACGGATGTTAGCCATCCCCGCACGGCGCCCAGGGCCTCCGCCCAGATCTCCTGACGGATGCGGCCGCTGGATTTCGGCGCGTTGAAGCCATGGTCCGCGCCGCGCAGCAGGTGTACCACCGAACCGGCAACCTTCGCAGCGGCAGCACGTAGTTCATCCGGAGAGGCGAACACGTCATTGGTCCCGGAGCAGAAAATCGTGGGGATGGCTATCGGCGGTAGGTGTGCGTCACGCGTCTGCTCAGGCTTGCCCGGCGGGTGCAGAGGGTATGCAAAGAGCGCGAGCGCATCGGCCGAGGTACCCGCCGCAACCACCTGAGAGGCGATACGCCCGCCCATGGAACGCCCGCCGATAACCAAACGGCCCGTCGCCGGCCTCGTTGCCTCGATCACCGCCCGCCAGGTCGCTTCCAGGACGGCCGGCCTGTCTGGCGAGCGCCTGCCCGCCTCCTGGTATGGGAACTGGAACCGGAGGCTGAGCACACCTCTCGATGCCAGCTCTCGGCAGGCGTATCGGCCGAAGGGGTCGTGGACGTTGGACCCCGCCCCGGGGGCATACAGGAAGGTCCATCCAGCGTCGCCCTCCGGTTCGCTGCGTATAGCCGCGACGGATACACCATCGGATATCGGAATGTTGAGGGTCGTCTCGCTCATTAAGCTACTTCGCCTTCCCCGGTTGTGGGGAGATGATAACAAGAGGCCGGGCCACTGGAGCGGCCCGGCCTTCCTGCTTGCTGTTCTGTTGTTCGCTTGCTCGGTGTGGGCTTAGCCCTGGCCGAACCAGCCACCCATCTGCATGAGCACACCCATGTCACCGGTGAAGGTGAACTGGCCGCTCATGAAGGCGGTGGCGCCATCCAACTCACGTCGCATGACCTTCAGCCAGACTTCTGACGGCGAGTTGATCGTGACCGTCGGGGCGTCCGCCGTGCCTTCGGTGACCTCGCACTTGCCATCCGCGATCTTCGCGTAGTAAGTGCCGGCCTCGTCGCCGCTGAAGTTAAACTGAATCGTGGCGTTTGCGCCACCGGCCTTGTCCGCCTGGAATGCGCCGGGCATGCCAGTCATGACTTCCTTGATGGAGTTGGGCAGCTCCTGGGTCATAAAAGAACCTCCTTCTTATCTGCGCGCCGTCTTGTTTTAGCGCTTGCTTAAATGGGAGCGAATCCGCGCAGTAGAATACCACGATTGTCCAGACCCGTCTATAGTCTCTCCACGCGGCGTTTGCCGCCGGGCGCAATCCGGCCTCAGCCGGAAATCAAACAGGGCGTCCGAACGGACGCCCTGTTTGCCTTGATCGCTCGATTTGCCTGCTTCAGGCGCTCTACTTCTTCGCCTTTTTTACCGGCGCCTTGCGCGTCCGCGCAGACGCGCGGGCGGTCGGCTTCGCCGCCTTCTGTGCCTTAGCGACACTCTTCTTCGGCGGCTTCTCCTCGGCCGGAGCCTGTAGCGCCGCGATCGCGGCGTTATACCGCAGCAGCAGCCGCGACTTCCGGCGGGCGGCGTTATTCGGGTGGATTATCCCTTTTTGCGCGGCGCGGTCCAGCGCGATGAGAGCGCCCCGCACGACCGTGCGGGCGGCCTCCGGATCGCCGGATACAATCGCCTCACCGGCCTGCTTCACGGCCGTCTTCGTCGCGCTCTTCACCGCGCGGTTGCGGATACGCCTCTTGAGAGACTGTCGGTGAGCTTTCTCAGCGGATCGGGTGGCCAATTCTCCTCCTTGCGCCGGCACGCCGAACGGTCCGGGCAGCAATCATGATAGCATGCCCCCGCCGGGGCGTGTCCAGACGGAGGCAGCATTAGAGTAGATGATTTACGCCAGCTGCATTATCGACGGCCTCACCCGTCCACCCGCGATCTCCAGGAACCCCACCGTCCCCAGCCGCGCGCTCTTGTGGTCTGGAAAC
>Ga0209751_10003556_pt1 | contig 15078 bp, 12 predicted proteins | sample RifCSP13_1_FD_184019 | JGI IMG/M metagenome (GOLD analysis project Ga0209751, IMG submission 184019) | Soil microbial communities from Rifle, Colorado - Rifle CSP2_sed 13_1 (SPAdes) (version 2) | ecosystem: Environmental > Terrestrial > Deep subsurface > Rock core/Sediment | place: Rifle... | reverse complement strand
GAATATGTCGATTGATTTGTAGTAGATGCCGTCGTCAGGCGCGCAGAGGTTTATGAGGTAGTTGGTATGCACGACGACGGGCCTTATGCCGGATTCTTTCCTCAAAGACCTGAAGAGCCCGGCCTCGACGCCGGAAAGAGGCGAATATATCCAGCTCCTCGGGTTCCTGCCGAATATCTGCATGGCGTCGCAGCCGAGCCTCTGCGCCCGTTCGATCGACTTCGATATGCCGCCTGCTATGGATACATGCACTCCGAGTGGCATTACGATTTCTTGCCCTTTGATTCGAGCCTTCTTCTCGCGGCGCTGGCCAGGGTCGCAGGTATGCTCTTGCTCTTGGATACTGTGTGAAGGTCTTTCTCGTATACGCTGTCGAGGAGCTTCAATGATATCGTAAGCGGCGTCTTCGGGTTGCCCAGCATGCCCATCCGTATGCTGTAGCTCTTCATCCACTCCTTGTTCCTCGATATCTGGCGGAGCATATCGTCGTTCGTGCCCTTTGACTGGGCTACCTTCTGTATCTCCTCCTCGGTTATCCTCGGGTTCTTGAGAACGGCGGTCGATATTATCTTGTTCGAGTCCTTCACAAGGAGGTCTCTTGCGGATTTATTGCCGCCGAGCGCGAGCTTGAGCTTCTGCCCCATTGAGAGCTGGGTGATGAGCTTGAAGATATTCTGCTCGTCCGCCCTGGCCCTCTTATCATCGACAAGGTCCTTGAGCAGCTTGTCCGGTTCTTCCTTTTTGACTGCCGCGGGCGCTGCCTTTGCTTTTGCGTCTTCAAGCGCGGCGGCAAGCGTCCTGGAGGCGTGCGGGTTCTTCAGGAGCGCCTCGGCGATAAAGGGCTTCTCAGCAAGTATTGCACTGTCCTCCGAGAGCGCGGCCACCACCTCTTCAGGCCCTGTCTCGGCCAGCGATTTGAGCGTCTCGTCGTCGATGCCCGGGTTAAGAGCCGCCATTATATGGACCGCCTCGTCTTCGGGCCTCAGTTCGAGTATCTTCCTTATGACAAGGGGGTCGAGCCTGTCTTCCAGCGCCGAGAGCAGCTCCTGTGCCGGGTAATCAGCAAGGCTCTTTTTGGCTGCCCCGGATATTTGATTGTCCTTGTCAAAGCCCAGCACGAACAGGACCGTTACCTCGTCTGACGGGTCAATTTCACCGGGCGCGCCAGCCGCTTCCCTTCTTGCAACGGCAAGCCTGGCGTCAGCAGGGGTCGATGGAGAGATGTACCTTAGAAGCTCCTGCTTTATCTTCATCCAGCTACTGCACCCTCTCCTTTTCGTCCTTGTGGGCCGCGATTATCTTCTGGCTCATGTAGGTCGGCACATCTTCGTAGTGCGAAAACTCCATTGTGAATATGCCCCTGTCGCCGGTCATTCCGCGCAGGTCCGTGGCGTATGTTATCACCTCCGCGGCAGGCACCAGCGCCCTTATGGTCTGGCTCCCGGCCTTGGGCTCCGCTCCGAGTATCTTTCCCCTTCTCGCGTTGACGTCGCCTATGACGTCGCCGAGCTTGTCATCCGGCACGCTTATCTCCATCTTCATTATGGGCTCGAGGAGCACCGGGTGCGCCTGCTCCATGCCTTTCTTGAAGCCCATCGAGGCCGCTATCTTGAAGGCCATCTCGGACGAGTCCACCGAATGATAGGTACCGTCGTAAAGGGCCACCCTTACATCGACCACCGGGAAGCCGGCGAGCACGCCTGAGAGCATCGCCTCCCTTATGCCCTTTTCAACCGCAGGTATGAACTGCCTCGGTATCGCGCCGCCTGTTATCTGGTCGACGAACTCGAAGCCCTTGCCCCTGGGGAGCGGGCTTATGTCGAGCCAGGTATCTCCGTACTGCCCCCTGCCGCCCGACTGCTTCTTGTACTTGCCCTGAAGTTTTACATGAGACCTTATAGTCTCCTTGTAGGCCACCCTCGGCGTCTTGAGCTCAACGTCGCAGCCGAACTTCCTCTTGAGCTTCTCAACGGCCACCTCCAGGTGGACCTGCCCAACGCCTGAGAGGAGGAACTCGTGGGTCTGCTCGTCCATCCTGAAATCGATGCTCGGGTCCTCTTCCATGAGCTTCTCAATCGCGCTGGGCGCCTTGTCCTCGTCCGCCTTTGTCTTCGGATGTATGGCATACGAGAGGGAGGCCGAAACGGGAGGGAACGGGGCGAACCTTACCGGCGAGGCAACGTCCGCGAGGGTATCCCCGATATGAGTGTCCTTGAGCTTGGCGACTGCCACTATGTCGCCTGCCTCTGCCTTCGGGACCTCCGTGAGCTTCTTGCCTTCAAGGAGATAGAGATGAGTCAGCTTCTCCTTCGCGTCCCTAGTGGAGTTCAAGACCGTCGCGTCGGCGTGTATCGCGCCCGAGAATATCCTGAACATTGATATTTTCCCGGTGTACGGGTCTATGAGGGACTTGAAGACAAAGGCCGAGAACGGGGCCGAAATGTCGGGCTCCATCTCGAGCTCCTGGCCTGTCCTCGGGTCAACGCCTTTTATGTGCCCCCTTATATTGCCCTTGTCCAGCGGCGAGGGCAGCGTCAGGTTTATCGCGTCCATGAGGAGGTTTACGCCCATGTTCTTCAGGGCAGAGCCGAGATAGACCGGGACAAACCTCCTCGTGAGCACGCCTTCGCGCAGGCCCCTGAGAAGCTCATCGGCCTTTATCTCTTCCCCGTTCAGGTACTTCTCGGTGAGGGACTCGTCGGCTTCAGCGATAGAGGCGACCATATTCTCCCTCATGGCCCTGGCGTCAGCCGCCTTGTCCTTTGGGATGTCCTTTGCCTCAAACTCTCCTGAGCCGTCGTCCTTATAGATAAAGGCCTTCATGGTCAGGAGGTCTATGAGGCCCTTGAACTCCGGCCCCTCGCCAAGAGGTATCTGCATGGGTACGCCCTTGACCTTCAGGACCTTTTCCATGTCATCGACCGCGCGGAAAAAGCTCGCCCTTTCGCGGTCCATCTTATTGACGAAGGCGATCCTCGCCACCTCGAACTCGTCGGCGAACTCCCATATCTTCTCTGTCTGGACTTTTACGCCTGAGATGGCGCTTAGGATGACTACGGCCCCGCCGACTACCCTTAGCGAGTCCCTCGTCTCTGTGAGGAAATTTGAAAAACCTGGCGTGTCTATGACGTTTACGCGGCAGCCGTTCCAGTCATAGTGGTGTACGGCTGCCGATACGGTGATCTTGCGTTTCTGCTCTTCGGGCTCGAAATCCAGGTGCGAAGTGCCGTCGTCAACCTTGCCGAGCCTCTCGATGGCCTTTGCGTTAAAGAGAATGGCCTCGGCCAGGGAGGTCTTGCCCGCGCCCCCGTGAGCGATTATGGACAGGTTCCTTTTCTTGTCCAGGGAGACTTCCACAAAACCACCTCCTTCTGGTTTAAGGGACTTTGATTCAGCTCCTTTTTTTGCCGAATATGCCGGGTATCGTCCTCCTTATAAGGATCCCCAAAAACTTGTTCACCGGGTTGCTCCTGCCTATTCCCGGTATTACCGGCCTGTTCCTGAAGCCGAGCTCTACGAGGCAATTGTTTATATCTTCGTTGGCCGGGTCGTACTTGAGGCCCTTCTTGAATACCTTTATAGCCCCGTTCTTGTTCCCGGCTGACATATAGACCCTGCCGAGGTTCAGATAGAATTCGGCCCTGAAGAACTCCTTCTTGATGGCCCTGGTGCAGAGCTCGAGGCCTAAGCCTATCTCCCCGCCCCTTACGGCCTTGAGCATGCCGTAATAGGACATGTACTCGGCATTCTCCTTATCCTCTTTCCACGCCTTGTCAAAGGCCCTGAGGGCCTTATCCATGCTCTCCTCCTTGAGATAGCGCTTTCCAGCAAGGAAGTGTTCGCGTCCTTCAGACATCTCTCCTACACCCTCTTTCCATCGTATATTATCCTGAGCCCTTTTAGCGTCAGGAATTCATCGGCTACGGTCACGTACTTCGATTCGCCTATCACTATCGGCGCGAGGCCGCCGGTTGCCACTACCTCCGGGCCTGTCCCGGCCTCAGCCATCATCCTCTCTATTATGCCGTCTACGAGGCTGATGAAGCCGTAGAATACGCCCGACGAGATCGATTCGACCGTGTTACGGCCTATGAGCCTCGCCGGCCTCGATGGCTCCACCCTCGGCAGCTTGGCCGTCTTTTTAAACAGGGCCTCTGACGAAATGCCTATGCCCGGGGCGATTATGCCCCCGGCGTACTCTCCAGCCTCGGACACATAATCGAATGTCACGGCAGTGCCGAAGTCTACCACGATGAGAGACTTTTTGCGCTCGCTGTAGGCAGCTACCGCGTTCACCAGCCTGTCCGCGCCTACCTCTGCCGGGTTGTCGGTGAGCACGGGAATACCGCAGTTCTCGTTCGTTACAACGAGGGCTTCGATATTGAAATACCTTGAGAGCGCCTCTTTAAAGACGGGGGTCAGCTGCGGTACAACCGATGCTATTATCGCTCCCTTGAGGTCGTGCCTTGTTATCCCGGAGTGCCCCATGAGCGAGAGCAGGAGCGCGCCGTACTCGTCAGCCGTCTTGCGCCCCTCGGTCGAAAGCCTCCAATTGCCCTTCAACGCATCATGCCTGAAGGCGCCGAAGGCGATATTCGTGTTACCTATATCGATTGCGAGCAGCACTTAAGCGGCCTCCACGTCCCCTGAGAGCACCTTTACGACCTCTCCAGAGCCCTTCTCGAGGATGAGCGCACCCGAGTCATCCACCCCGATGCACCTGCCCTTTATGATATTGTCAAAGGACGTTACCTTCACGGGCTTTCCATTAAACCCGAAATACCTCTTCCATTCCTCCAGGACAGGAGAAAAACCCCTTGATAAGTATACCTTATACCATGTCTCCATGCCCGTTAAAAGACGCTCACAGAGCGCGGTCCTGTCTATCTCAGAGCCCGCCTTCTCGCGAATTGAGGTGGCCGTATTCCTTATGTATTCCGGGAACATCTCTTTGGTCGCGTTCACGTTTATTCCTATGCCAGCGACGACGAAATGCACCCTGTCCGGCTCAGCGTCCATCTCGAGCAGTATGCCCGCGGCCTTGCCCCCGTCTAAAAGAATGTCATTGGGCCACTTGACGACCGGCTTGACGGGGCAGAACCCGGATATCGCCTCAGCCGTTGCCACTGCCGCCAGGAATGTAAGGCCATGCGCGTTCTGCGGGGCAACTGGCGGCCTCAATATGATGGACAGGTAGATATTGACCCCTGCGGGAGACTCCCACCTCCTGCCTATCCTGCCCTTTCCTCCGGTCTGGCTCTCCGCCATCACTACAGTGCCTTCGGCGGCTCCTGCCCTTGCCAGCTCAAAGGCCTTTTTATTTGTCGAATCTATCTCCTCGAAGAAACGGATCTCGCGCCCGAAGGATTCCGTTTTAAGCGTGGACGCCACCTCGACACCGTTGAAAGGGCCGGGCCCCAGGAGCATGTAACCCTTTGACGGGCTTGCCTCTATCCTGTAGCCGAGACCTCTCAAGGCCTCGATATGCTTCCAGATGGCAGTCCTGGAGATGCCGAGCCTGGAAGAGAGGCGCTGGCCCGATGTAAATTCAGGCCCTGCCTTCAAGAGCCTTATTATCTCGACTTCTGTTTCTTTGTCCCGCATAGCGATACCACTTCCATGCTTATGTCGACGGCGCGCGCCGAGTGCGTGAGGGCGCCGACAGATATGAAATCGATGCCTTCCTTCGCAACTTTGCCTATGTTGCCGATATTTATGTTGCCGGATACCTCAATGAAGGCGTTGCCCGCGATAAGCTTAACCGCCTGTCTTATCATCGGTATGCCCATGTTATCGAGCATGATTATGTCCGCGCCAGAGGCAAGGGCCTCTTTTAATTCATTGAGGTCCGTGACCTCGACCTCTATGGGGACAGCGTCCCTGTACTTCCTCTTCACAGCCTCTATCGCGGCGGTCACAGAGCCGGCGGCCATTATGTGATTGTCCTTTATGAGCACAAGGTCGAAAAGGCCGAACCGGTGGTTCGTGCCTCCTCCCGCCATTACCGCATATTTCTCAAGGGCCCTCATGCATGGCGTGGTCTTGCGCGTGTCCAGGAGCTTTACCTTCGTATTCTTTATCCTGCCGGCAAACTCATTTGTTATTGTCGCTATGCCTGAGAGCCTCTGCAGGAAATTGAGCGCTACCCTCTCGCCTATGAGGAGCGCGGCCAGAGAGCCGTGGACGGTAGCGATGACCTGCCCTTTTTTAGCGCGGCCGCCTTCCTTCACCCTGGCCTTGAACACGGCCTTTTTGTCGAGCAGGCCGAATACCATCTCAGGGATGAAGAGCCCTGCGACGGCCATCTCCTCCCTGGCTATGAACTCGGCGTCCCCGGCCTCATTTTTTTTGACGATGGCATTGGTCGTTATATCCCCGGAGCCGATGTCCTCGGCGAGCGCGGCCCGGACGAGCAGCTCCGCGTATCCTTTAAGCCCCGATTGCCCCTTACCCTTTTTCAAGCCTTTATACTCCTTATGCGGAGAAGCCCTGCGTTGAGCTTCGCTATCTTCTCATCGAGCGCCTCAAGCCTTGCCCTGTCCTTCTCGACGACTTCCGCGGGCGCCTTCTCCGTGAATTCCTTGTTATCGAGCTTCTTTGCCACGCCGGAGCGCTCTACCTCGGATTTCTCAAGCTCCTTTGCGAGCCTCTTCTCCTCGACATCGAAATCGACAAGGCCGCCCAATGGCACAAAGACCTCGACCTTCTTCTGCTCGCCGCCGCCTGCAAGGGCTGAAACAGCGTACTTGGGCCTCTCGCCTGTCTCGGCTATGACGAGCCCCTTTATCCTCGCAAGGGTCTTGATGTACTCTTCGCTCGTTGAAAGGACGGCGCGAAGACCGGCGTCAGCCGTGTAGCAGACGCAGTCGGTAAAGGCCGAGGGCGCTACGTTCATGTCAGTCCTTATGTTCCTGACGGCCCTTATGATGTCCATCACGTCTTCCATGCGGCCCGCGTCTTCTTTGTAGGCCGTACCCTCCTTGGGGAACTCGCTTACCATGAGGCTCAACTCATAGCCCGGCAGCTTCTCGGCTATCTCTTCGGTTATGAATGGCATGAACGGATGGAGGAGCTTCATTGTGTCGCGCATTACAGTCACGAGCGCCTGCTGGGCAGTGAGCTTCCTCTCGGGGCCGTGCTCGCCCCTGAGGTCGAGCTTTACAAGTTCTACGTACCAGTCGCAGAGCTCGTGCCAGACAAACCTGTAGAGCGCCCTCGCGGCCTCGTCGAACCTGTAGCCGTCTATCGCGGCATTGACCTCTTTAATGCACTCGTTCCTCTTCTGCCAGATCCATCTGTCGGCCATATTGAAGCCGGATTCATTGAGGCCGTCCTCAAAGCCCTCGAGGTTCATGAGCGTGAACCTTGCCACGTTCCATATCTTGTTGCAGAAGTTCCTGTAGCCGCCGATGCGCTCCTCGGCAAGCCTTATGTCCCTGCCCTGCGCCGCCAGTATGGCGAGCGAGAACCTGAATGCGTCGGTGCCGAACTTTTCCATCATGACAAGGGGGTCTATGACGTTCCCCTTGCTCTTGCTCATCTTCTGTCCCTTCGCGTCCCTTATGAGCGCGTGGATGTAGACGTCCTTGAAAGGCACGTCATCCATGAACTTGAGCCCCATCATCATCATCCTTGCGACCCAGAAGAATATGATATCAAAGCTCGTGGAAAGGACGGATGTCGGGTAGAACTTCTCAAGCTCCTTTGTCTTGTCCGGCCAACCAAGCGTAGAGAACGGCCAGAGGGCCGAGGAGAACCATGTATCGAGGACATCCGGGTCCTGCTCGATATTCGTGCCGCCGCATTTCGAGCACTTATCCGGGTCGATCGAAGCGACTGTGATGCCTTTGCAGTCCTTGCAGTGCCACGCGGGTATCCTGTGGCCCCACCATATCTGGCGTGAGATGCACCAGTCGCGGATGTTCCTCATCCAGTCAAAGTAGAGGTTCTCCCAGTTCTTGGGGACGAACCTGGTCCTGCCGTCCTCCACAGCCTTTATGGCAGGCTCCGCCAGGGGCGCAACCTTCACGAACCACTGCTTCGAGAGCGTCGGCTCGACCACCGTAGAACACCTGTAGCAGCCGCCGAGCATGAGCTTGTGCTTGTCTATCTTCTGAAGCAGGCCCTTCTCTTCAAGGCCATCGACGACCTTCTTTCTCGCATCGAACCTGTCCAATCCGGCAAACGGCCCTGCGTTCGCGTTCATGCGGCCGCTCTCGTCCATTATCTTTATCGAGGGCAGCCCGTGCCTCCTGCCTACCTCGAAGTCGTTGAAGTCATGCGCCGGGGTTATCTTCACAGCGCCTGTGCCGAACTCGATCGAAACAGAATCGTCGCCTATTACGGGTATCTCGCGCTCCACGAACGGGAGCCTTATCTTTTTGCCGATAAGCCCCCTGTACCTCTCGTCTTCGGGGTTTACCGCGACCGCCGTGTCGCCGAGCATGGTCTCAGGCCTGGTCGTGGCTACCGTAAGCGACTTTACGCCGCCGGCAGGCTCTGCCAGAGGATACTCCATGTACCAGAGGCTGCCTTCCGTCTCGCTGAACTCGACTTCGAGATCGGATAGAGCCGTATGGCACCTCGGGCACCAGTTTATGATGTAATCGCCCTGGTATATGAGCCCATCGCCGTAGAGCCTGGTGAAGACCTCTCTCACGGCCTTTGAGAGCCCTTCGTCCATCGTGAAGCGCAGCCTCGTCCAGTCGCACGAGGCGCCGAGCCTCTTCAACTGGTTTATTATCGTGCCGCCGGATTCGTTCTTCCACTTCCAGACGCGCTCGATAAAGGCTTCCCTGCCGAGCGAATGCCTGTCCGTGCCCTCGGCGGCAAGCTGCCTTTCAACTACGTTCTGGGTAGCTATTCCGGCGTGGTCTATGCCGGGCAGCCAGAGGACGTTATAGCCCTGCATGCGCCTAGTCCTGGCGAGTATGTCCTGCAAAGTGGAGTTGAGTGCGTGGCCGAGATGGAGCGCGCCGGTAATATTGGGCGGGGGGATGACCATCGAGAAGGCGGGCTTCTCTGAAGCGGCATCAGGCGTTGCGAGCCTCTCGTTTATCCAGACTTGAGCCCAACGCGCCTCGACAGTAGAGGGTTCGTAGGCCTTGTCGAGTGTATTTTCGGTCTTTTCGCTCATTTGACCATCCAGGGAAGTTTTTCAGATTTGGGGCAATATCAGATTATAAGTTGGACGGGCTTCAAAAAAAACAAAAAAATTCTCTGCCGACCGTAAGGACGGCAGAGAACGTTTAAAGCGTACCGTATAGGTTACCTCAGCCTTACAAGGGCCTCTTTTACTTTTGTTATTTCTGCTTTAATAAGTCTTTCCGCCAACTCCGGGAGCACCTCCCAGGCTATATGCTCTATGGTCTGCTTCGATGTCCTTGCGACCAGCGCCTCTATCTGCTCTTTTGGTATTGCGACGCTCTTCTCAAGCCTTGCGGTAAGCTCTGCCTTGAGCTTCTCCTCCATCGTTGCGGCGGCCTTCCGGGCAGCCTCGGCCACAAGGGAATCCACTCTTGAGAGCTTTGCGTTGATGTCAGCCCTGAGCCGCTCCTCGACCCTTGCCGCGCTCTTTTCAACTGCCTCCGCGACCTGTGCCTCGGCCTTCCTGAGCTTCATATTGAGGTCTGCGATGAGCCTCTCCTCGACCCTGTCGGCAGCGCGCTCGACAGCCTTTCTCACGTCCTCATCTGAGACCTGTACCTCGGCTCTTACAGGCTCTTGCACTGTCTCGCGAAGCGGTCTTGCGGGTGACGAGAAAAGTATCTCTTCAGCCCTGCTAAGCTGTACCGGCTGGGGCTCTGCGGCCTCTATGACCTCTTCGGGTATCTCAAGGAAGTCCGGTTCCGCTATCTGCTCCATTTGCGCCTGGGGCTTATCAAACGACGCCGCCTCTGCCCAGAATGGCCTTGCAGGTTCAGAGGGTTTTGCCTCTGCCCTGATGGGCTCGACTTCAAAAGGCTCCTCGATTAATTCATTTTGCAGATCCGGGAAATCCGGCACATAGGGCGTGGTCGTCTCAACAGGCTCTGCCTTCTTATCCTCGACAAGGAAGGTGTCGAAAGAATCAATTTCGAATTTGGGTTCGAATTTGGGCTCAGATGTGAAATCATCCTTCTTGAACGCATCGAAGCGCTCGACCTCGAAGGGCATCGAAAAACCTGCCGGCGCGCTATCGGCCTTTTTGGCCTCGACCTCTGGTTTGAGCTCGTCCTCGCCTATGACAAGGTCTGTAAAGCCGCTTGCCTGCGTAAAATCGTGCCCCTTGCTCAAGTCATCTTCAAAGAGGCCTCCTGAAGAAAGGAAATCCAGGTCAACGGAGCCGGTATCCTCTTTCTTCTCTTCAAACTCCTCGGGCGCGCTCAGAAAGTCCCCGGCAGACCATATATCGGATGCGTCGAGGTCAGGCGATGCTGCCTGCGTGGCCGCGCTTGCAGCCAACGGGGCCTCAGCCGCGGAGGCCGATTCGGAACGTGAAAGGAGCTCCCTCACTTTATCAAGAAGCTCCTGAGACTCGAACGGCTTTACGATACTCTCGTCGGCCCCGGCCCTCATTGCCTCGTCCTTGTTCAATGGTTCGAAGGTACCCGCAAGAAGCAGCACTGGCACGCCCTTCAGGGCAGGGTCCTCCTTCACGGCCCGGCAGACCTCGTAACCGGTCTTGCCCGGCATGGCTACATCGGCAATGATAAGGTCCGGCCGCGCTTCCCTGGCCTTTTTCAGAGCGGTTTCTCCGTCCCCGGTTACCACGAGCTCGTAATCCTCAGCGGCGAAAGTTATCGAGATGACCTTCTGGATGGTTATGGAATCATCTGCCAGAAGTATCCTTTTTGCCATCACAGGCCCCCTTTTCTGCTATGGGTATTCATTCCAGAACTTACCCCTTGCGTCCCAAAAAGTCAAGGTATATTTAGGAGTTACGGCATCAGGATGTGACTAAAATCACAACGGCAACATGATGCCGTAACCCTTTAAGTTCTTCGGCCGTTCCATGAAAATATTAAGGATATTATGAAAGGATGGGGCTGAGCGTTTCAAAAGACAAGATCTATGTCCCATATCCTCATGTGATTAAGATAGCCTGTCAGGACAGGTTCGGCAAATAGGGCGGTGGCAGGTTTTCAGAGACTACGGTCGAATCGGTTCACGAGGCGTTCAGGAATATGCGGTAATTTTCAGCGCAATCGGGATGGATAACGAACGGCAGCGCGCCCCATTCGTTCGAATAGAAACCTGCGCCGCAGGCATGATTCATAACATTGAGCAATCTCGGCTTTACCCCTATCTCGTCGATCTGGTAGAAGGACTCCTGGAGGTATTTTTTCCCTATGTTCGTGTTGTTGCTCGGGATTACTATGAGTTCCCCTTCACCGGCCATGCTGCTGAATACGAGCTGCCTGGCCCCAAGCCCGTCCATGTAGTACTGAAGGCCCCAGTGCCCCCGGTACCAGATGGCCTTCTTTCCTTGCGGGGAGTAGGCATCAAAGATCCTCTTAGATACCTCGCGCGCGCTGTTAGCGTGCAGGTAATCGGCCCTTGCGACCATGAAGGATACGGCAAAAGAAAGAATTAACGGTACGTATAACGTCGCCGCACGCGACTTGCCTTCCGCGTCCCTCATTATAAGGATGGAAACCGCAGGGACCAGGGCCAGCAAGGACCTGGCGTTTATGGTCCAGTTCATATACACGGCAAAGACGAGGGTGCCTGCTACCCAGAGCGCAAGGAGCGCTGATTCTGCGTTTCTCCTCTTTATCAGGTCGCCTGCCACGAGCGCGATAATGCCCGCTCCGGCGGAGGCGTAGAGAGCAAGCTGTGGAACGTACCACCATCCGTATTTCTGGATGATATCGGCGCTGCCCAGGGTCCCTTTCCAGTAGACGTAAAAGGCGCCGAGGACGGAGAGGGCGGCCCCGGCCGCAACCGCCCTGCGGCCCCGGATGGAGGGCAGGAAGAAAAGGGCCGTAATAGTGCATCCGCCCGCAAAGGCAAGACCGACGAAAGCCTTTCCAAACGCGTCAATGCCGCTGCTTTTGCTCCTGAACCCGGTCGCGTAGGCGGATGCGTCCAGGAGAAGCCCCCTTCCGTACAAGGAATCGGTATACACATGATACGCTGCCAGGACGGCTATCGGAACAAGCAGGAACAGAAGGGAACTCATCCCCTTTCGCCCCTTCATGACCGAATAGGCTGCAAGCAGCGGTATCAGGCTTATTCCGAAGTATTTCGTCAAGGCAGCGAGAGCGACCAGGACCGCTCCGAAGGCGAGATACGATGGCCTGTTTTCGTCGACCCCCTTCATCCAGAATACGATCGCCCAGGCCCAGAACGCCAGCATCATCACGTCGCACATTACCGTTGTGGCTGAAACCAAAAAGCCCGGAGTAGCTATTGTTGCCAGCGCCGCGATGAGCGGCCGCCCGGTGAACCTCGCGGCCAGCACATAGACTCCCGCCGAGGCAAGGGCCGCAGGCACAAGGAAGGCGATATGCATGGCCCTTTCCGAAAAGCCCGCGAAGAGCCCGACAACGGCGATGTAATAGCTTGCAAGTGGCGGGTTCTTGATAAACGCGTAGGCCGGCGTTTCCAGTCCGAACCAGTTCCCTGTGAAGCCGTAGAAGTCCAACGGCCCTTTCAGTATCTGCTTGGCTGTCCAGATGAATAACGGGTCGTCTATGTGGAATGCCTTGTCCAGAAATGGCAGCAGCGGCAGTACGGTGGCTGCGATTACCAATGCAAGGTGTTTAAGGCTTAGGTCGGCTCTCACGAAAGCTCTTAATTGATCCTGGATTTTTATTTGCTGCTCAAAAAAATATCATAATTCTCCGTATTCAGGCAACATTAAACCAGGCAGGCCGCCTTAGGACGGACATGCGGCCTTGACATTGGCCGGGCCTTCATGCTAATTTAGAAATTGCGCAACTATTAAACAAGGGGGCAGCCATGTCGTCGCACGATTTTTCAAAGGAGTTCTTCGCAGCCTACCACGCCTCTGTCTTCGAGACCCTCGGGGAGGACGCCCAGAAGTACAACGCAAAGATAGGCGCGCTCCTTGCCAACAGGTGGATAAAGACGCTCTCCTCTTTGCCTGAGGGGAAAGAAGAGTTCAAAAAGGCGCTTGAAGCATGGATGAGCGGGCCGTTCAGGTTCGCTGATATATCCGAGATCAGCTTTGCCGAAGGCACGGCCACCCTCTACGTAAAGGGCTGCGATATCTGCACCGGAAACGAGATGATGAGGCAGGCAGGCGGCAAGGGATACTGCCCCATAAGCCAGCTCGTGAAATCAGCGATGGGCAAGGGGCTTAAGACCCACGTGGAGCTCACCGGGAGCGAGAAGCCCGGCCCTGTCGGCGAGTGCTATCTGAAGTACAAGGTGGATTAAAGAACTGCCAGCATGCCTTACAAGACAGACCGCACCTGTTGCGGTCCTCCCGTTTCATTGGATTTCTATCATGACGGCTAACCCGCGACGCTGGGGGAATGCCTCATCCGCTGTAAAGCAGATCTTTTCCCATCATAATGTCATCTTTGCGCCCTTCCTGGAACAGATCCTGTAAGCAATGGCAATCAGCCTGCCCTGTTGCCCAGGGCAGGCTTGTTGACTTATCCCTCTTTTGCGCTATCATCAAATTGAAAATAGAAATCAATTTCAGGAACTCCCAACAGGAGGCAGTATATGAAATACCTGGTTGAATCACCGCATACGAAAGACGAATGCGTAAAGGAACTGGACGAGATACTCGCGAAAGGCCGCGATACCCTCAATAAGTTTTACTGGGGCTGCGGAAAGGGCGACCACACAGGCTATGCGATAGTAGATGCCAGGAACGAGGACGAGGTCAGGAACCTCGTGCCGGGCTTCGCGCAGAAAAAGGCTAAGATAGTCGAGATCTCGCAGTTCACGCCGGACCAGATAAGGTCGTTCCACCACTAAGCTGGTCACAACCAATGATGCATACGGCAATGGCCGGGCGTTTGCGCCCGGCTTTGCCGCAAAATGGGCTTTAGCAATCCGGGGGAGGTCAGCATGGAACGGGAACCGATAGAAAGAGAGAACCTCGATAAATTCGATGACCTTGATTATAACGTCTATACAGGCCAGAAGTGGGACGAGCTCGGAAGGAGCCACGACAGGAACATAGTCGTGCACTGGCCCGACGGACACACGACCAGGGGGATTGAGAAGCACATCGAGGACCTGAAGGCAATGTTCGTCTACGCGCCCGATACGCGCATACTTGAGCACCCCATAAAGATAGCCGAAGGCGAATGGACTGCAGTAATGGGCATAATGATGGGGACCTTCACGGAGCCCATGCCAGTTGGCGAAGGCAGGACTATTCAGCCAACGGGCAAGGCCTTTTGTCTGCCCATGGCCACGATCGGACAATGGAAGGACGGGGTCATGGTGGAGGAATGGCTCTTCTGGGACAACCAGGCGTTCATGAAGCAGGTGGGATTGTTTCATTAATCGTCGAGCCCCTAAACGAAGTCGGCTTGAGCGCGAACTGAAGCCAGGCTCAAGCGCCTCAAACAGTATCCTCTAATCCAGAAAGCGATGATTCCATTGTCTGATTGGCAGTATGCCCAAATTCAGCTTTCCCGTTAGATATCATATTTTAGGTTTTAGGCGCCATTACCAACCTGTGCTGGATTTACGGCATCGCACCAGCGTGCATGATAGAGATAGCCCTGCGAGAACGGCGGGTATCCCAGTGAACGGCTTTTTTTGTTGACAGACGATGCATTCCTGAGTTATTATCGCTTAACGATATCGGAATCAGATAATATCGTTACAGCAACAAAAAGCCACACCCCCAAAGAAAAGAAAGCGGGCCTTCGGGCCCGCTTTCTTTTTTTCTACCTCGGAAGTCTAAGGTGAACCGGGAGCTTGAAAAACTTCATCTCCCGCAGCTCTCCGACGTGCAGGACGAGTTCTTGAGCCTCTGTGAGAGATTGAAGGTGGCGGCGTGAAAAAACATCAAAATACCGTTTCAAATATATCGGCACCACTAACACTACCGAAGTAGGGCTCTCAAGGGATTATTTAATTTTTTAAAAATCTATGATATAA
>Ga0209751_10003554_pt1 | contig 15083 bp, 15 predicted proteins | sample RifCSP13_1_FD_184019 | JGI IMG/M metagenome (GOLD analysis project Ga0209751, IMG submission 184019) | Soil microbial communities from Rifle, Colorado - Rifle CSP2_sed 13_1 (SPAdes) (version 2) | ecosystem: Environmental > Terrestrial > Deep subsurface > Rock core/Sediment | place: Rifle... | reverse complement strand
GAACAACTGCACGCCGGCCAGAACCTGACCGTTCGGATTGAGACACAGAACCTCGGCCGACAGACCTGGACGAACACCTGGCCGAACCCCTTCAGGGTCGGCTACCAATGGTACGACGCCTCCGGCCGCCTCGTTGGCCAGCCACCAGAGGATGACCGCCGCACCGACCTGCCTCGCGAGGTCGCGCCCGGCGATCGGATCGCCGTCGACGCGGCCCTGGTGGCACCCCGTAAGCCCGGACGCTACAAGCTCACGTGGGACATCGTCCATGAAGGCGTCACGTGGTTCGCTGTCGAGAAGGCCAATCGGCCGCTGAGCGTCGAGATCCAGGTCGGCGCCGTGCAGTACGGCGTCGCTTGGACACGCCACCAGGTACCTGAACAGATCAAGGCTGGCCAGTTCACGACTGTGTCGATTGGGATGCAGAACCTAGGTAAGAAGACCTGGACTAACGGGTGGCCGAACCCCTTTCGCCTTGGCTACCACTGGTATGACGCGAGCGGCCGTCTCATCGACCAACGGCGAGTGGACGACCGCCGTACCGACCTATACCGGGAGGTGGCGCCCGGCGAGAGCATCGACATGCGCGCCGCTCTGGTTGCCCCGAGCGCACGTGGCCAGTACACGCTCGCTTGGGACCTCGTCCACGAAGGCGTGACCTGGTTCGCTGCGGAGAAGGCCAACCATCCGCTGACGGTCGCCATCACGGTGGTCTAAGCCCTCTCAGCTGGCCGGCGGGTCAGGCTTAAGGTCATATACGAAATCACTTAACCTGCGGGATCAATCCCGCAGCTCTTGTGCGGAAGCTGAGGGTTTCAACCCTCAGTGGAGAAGATGGTTGATGCCCGTAAGCTTGACCCACAGATACGGCCGTCCCTCATCTTTGTTGGCTTGCCGTCTCTGCCCTAAGATATGGGCTGCAATGGACAGCGCGTCGGGACCAAGGTGAGCGGCATGGGATTCCGCGAGAAGCTTGAGGCCGCGCAGCGTCGCAGCGGGAGCCTGCTCTGCGTCGGCCTTGATCCGGACCCAGCGCTCATGCCGGTCGAAGACGTCGCCGCGTTCAACATGGCGATCATCGAGGCGACCAGCGATCTCGTCTGCGCTTATAAGCCGAACATGGCATTCTATGAGGCGCTGTCCCTGCCGGGCCTGCGCGCCCTGGAGATCACCCTCGCTCACATCCCATCTCATATTCCGGTGATCCTCGACGCCAAGCGGGGGGATGTCGGCAACACGGCCGGGGCGTACGCACGCGCACTCTTCGAGCGGTTCGGCTGCGACGCGGTCACTGTGAACGCTTACGGGGGCTACGATACTATTGAGCCGTTCGTGGCTTACGCCGACAAGGGCGTGTTCCTGTGGTGCCGCTCGTCCAATCCAGGCGCCGGCGATTTCCAGGACCTCCCGACGCAGTTCCAAGGCGACGTGATGCCTTTCTATCAGGTCGTGGCGCGCCAGGCCGTGCGGTGGGACCGTCCGAACCTCGGGCTGGTCGTCGGCGCGACCTACCCGAGCGAGCTAGCCGCCGTACGGGCTATCGCGCCGGCGCTGCCCATCCTCGTTCCGGGCCTGGGCGCGCAGCAAGGAGACATCGAGGCGGCGGTGCAGGCCGGCCTCGATGCCAGCGGCGGCGGTCTGCTTCTGAGCGCCTCTCGCTCGGTGCTGTACGCCTATCGGGAGGCGAGTGCGAGTGGGTCGGGCGACTACGCGCGAGCCGCGCGTGATGCGGCCAGCGCCCTTCGCGACGTCATACACAGGGCCAGGGAGAGCATCTTGGCGCAACGCCGCTAGCATGGGTGCTTGGGTGATGAGGGGAGCGCGGTTGCAGTCGTCCTGGCTCTCGCGGATGTGGCGGCCCGGCGCCCACTGGTGGCTCGCTGTTCTCGCCATCGCTGTCGCCATCTTCGGGCTCTCCTCCATACCGGCGGCGTCGCTGTTCACGCCGGGACCGCCCGAGGGCTTGTTGAACGCCGTCTTCAAGAAGGCAGCGCATGTTGCCTTCTACGGGGCACTGACCGTGGCGCTGCAGCGCGCCTTGGAGCTGCGGGCCGGCTCGTGGCGATGGGCGCTGCTCGTAGCCGCGTTGTACGGCGTGAGCGACGAGTGGCATCAATCGTACGTCCCTGGCCGCGAGGCGACCTTGCGGGACGTCGTCTTCGACGTACTGGGCGCCGGGCTGGGCCTCTGGCTCCATGCCCGGCTGGTCGCCTCGGGGCCGAACGAGCGCGGAGCGCATGGGCAGGGACAGGAAGCGGCGGTGACGGGGGACGAACGCTAGGCAGCGCCGCGAGTTGCCTGTATCCTGTCAAGTATGGCTGCAGGGCGTCCGAGCGGGCCGCGAGACGAGTCAGAGCGCGGCGCTGAGCGTAGGCGGCCGCTGGAGGGCTCCGGCCTCGTCCAGCCACTGGATTACTTCCCGGCGGCGCTCGCTTGCCTGGTGCCCGGCTTCGGGCAGATCGTGAACCAGCGTCACATCCCGCGCCAGTGGATCAAGGGGTTTCTGATCGCCTGGTTCTTCTGGTATTTCATCTTGGGTCGCGATGACCCCAAGTTCTATCCCGCCGCAGCGATTCTATTCGCCTACGGCGTCGTGGACTTTCTCCTGACGCGCCAAAGGTACAATCGGCGGCTCGCCGAGGCGCGCGGACGGAGTGGCTAAACGCCGCGCCTGAGGCACCCAGCGGCCGCCCGTGCGGGTCGGTTCAGGATGCGTAACGCCCCCCGGGCTTCAACGAGACCCATGTCCGCCACAGGTGGGCGCTTGGATTCCGGGTTGTTCCCGCGACGAGCCGAAGGCCCATGAGCGACGACCACGCTGAGCTCGCCGCAGCTGCGGCGGAGATGGCGCGCCAGGCGGGCACCCGTCTTCTAGAGGTGCTGGGGCGGCCTCCATTGGTTGAGTACAAGGACAAGCGCGAGGTCGACCCGGTGACGGCACTGGACCGCGAGGTCGAGGCGATGCTCCAGGATGCGATTCGGGCGCGTTTTCCCGGACATGGCATTCTCGGCGAAGAGGGGGCGGCAGCGCCGGCCGAGGACAGCCCTTACCTCTGGGTCGTTGACCCGATCGACGGCACAGCCAACTTCCTCAACGGCCTGCCGCTCTTCGCTGTCTCCATCGCTGTGCTCAACGAGGGTCTGCCCGTGGCGGCGGCCATCTTCGTGCCGGCGGGGCCTGGGGGCCGCGCCGGCGTCCTGCGCGCCAGCCGGGGTGACGGCGCCGTCTTTCTGCCTGTCACAGGCGATGACGAACCGCATCGCCTGGAGCTACCGGTGAGGGAGATGCCGGAGCCGAGCGGCACGGTTGGCCTTCCGGCCGCGTGGGCGAGCACGTACCGCTTCGCAGCGCCTTTGAACCGTCGGCATGGGCAGCCGCGCAGCCTCGGTAGCATCGCCCTGGAGCTGTCATACGTCGCCGCGGGGATGCTCCAGTACGCCGTCTTCGGCCCGTCTCGCCTCTGGGATGTGGCGGCGGGTGTGCTGCTCGTCCAGGAGGCGGGTGGCCGGGTGCTGATGCGGTCTCGCCGAGGCACGTGGCGGCAGGTGGAGCGCTTCGAGTCGCCCGCCGGCGATGGGCCCGAGTTGGAGCGGCTCCGGTCCTGGTGGCTGGGCTCCATGGTGGCGGGCAGCCCCGCCCTCGCTTGGAACGTGTCGAGGGCGCTGCGACCGCGGCGGAGCGCGCTGGCCTGGCTGCGGCGCCTTCTGCGCCGGCGAGGTGGGCGCTCGTGAACGTGCACGTCGACGTGAGCGGGCTGGTGCTGGATGCACGTCCGATCGTCGCCGCGGCCGCCGCCCTCTATCTGCGCTACACCGAGCCCTGGTTCGTCGGCCTGCTGGCGCATGGCTCCGCCGTCAAGGGCGGCTTCATCCCCGGCTGCAGCGACATCGACCTGCAGCTGTACCTCGACGATGCCGCTTTCAGCGAGGATGGACAGCTCCCGTTTGAGTTGCTGCTCGCGCTGCACGCCGATCTCGCCCGCATCGATCCCGCACCCTTCCAATACATTCAGTGCTACCCCTTTGGCAGCCGACTGCGGGACGGCTGGGTCGGCCCCATTCCAGGCGCTTATCGGCTTCTGGCAGGGCGGCTGCCCTTCCCAGAAGCCACCGCCGACCAACTCCGAGCGTCCGCGCAGGCCCTGGCCGGTTTGCGCCCCCTCCAGGAGCATCTGACCGGTGCCCTGATCGAGCACAGCGTCGGTGGCGTGGCCCTAGCTCGTCACCTGCGCTTGCTCTGCACCGAGGTCTGGCCGACGCTCTACCATGTGCTCAGCTTGCGCGAGAGGGACCCGCTGCGTGTCTGGGGCCTTCCCAAGCCGGCGGCCATGGGACTGCTGCCGCCGAGCGAGCCGCTTGGCCCCGCCATCCGTGCCTTCCACGATGCCCTTTGGGTCCACTACGCAGGCGTGGAGACCACTCAGGGCGCCCTAGACTGCATCGCCAAGGGCGTCGCCTTCCTGCGGGCGGCGAAGGTGTGGTTCGCGGAGAGTGCTGGTCGCGTTAGCGGTGGGTAGGGGCTGGTCTCAGTAGGTAGGGGCTGGTCTCAGACCAGCTCCTATGTATCGTCTGTCGAAACGCCTAGCGCGGCCGATTCGTCGGGAAGAGGATGACCTCGCGAATGGAGGACTGGTCGGTCAGCAGCATGACCAGGCGGTCGATGCCAAGGCCAAGGCCGCCGGTGGGCGGCATGCCATGCTCGATGGCGATGAGGAAGTCCTCGTCGGGGATGTCCGCCTCCTCGTCGCCGGCGTCCTTGGCGCGCATCTGCTGGCGGAGCCGCTCCCACTGGTCTAGCGGGTCGTTCAGCTCCGTGAAGGCGTTGGCGATCTCCATGCCGCCGCAGAAGGCCTCGAAGCGCTCCACCAGCGCAGGATCGTCCTCGCGGCGCTTGGCCAGGGGGCTCAGCTCCACGGGATAGTCCAGCAGGAAGACCGGCTGGACCAGGTTAGGCTCCACCGCCTTGCTGAGCAGATCGTCGATGAGCTTGCCGCGCGGCTTCGCTGGGTCGGCGTAGATGCCGGCGGCGTCCATGGCGGCGCGCAGCGAGGCTTCGTCCGGATGGGCGGTGAAGTCGATCTCGGTGCGTTGGAGGATCGCCTCGCGCAGCGCGCGTCGCGGCCAAGGGGGCGTCAGGTCTATCGTGTGGCCTTCGTAGGTTATCCGCGTCGTGCCAAGCACTTCCTGAGCCACCGTGGCCACGAGCGACTCGGTCATCGCCATGACGTCGTGGTAGGCGGCGTACGCCTCGTACGATTCCATCATCGTGAACTCTGGGTTGTGCTTGAACGAGACGCCCTCGTTCCGGAAGACGCGGCCGATCTCGTATACCTTCTCCATGCCGCCGACGATGCAGCGCTTCAGGTGCAGTTCCATGGCGATGCGCAAATAGAGGTCCATGTCGAGCTGATTGTGGTGCGTCACGAACGGCGTGGCCATCGCTCCCGCCGCCGAGGAGTGCAGGACGGGCGTCTCCACCTCCAGGAAGCCGCGATCGGCCATGAAGCGACGTATGGCGGCGACGATGCGGCTGCGCAGCAGAAAGACTCGCTCCGCCTCGGGGTTCACCATGAGGTCGAGGTAGCGCTGCCTGTGCCGCGCCTCGATGTCGACGAGGCCATGCCACTTCTCCGGGGGCGCGCGCAACGCCTTGGCCAACACGGTCAGCGTCCGCGCCTCGACCGTGATCTCGCCGGTGCGCGTGCGGTAGAGCGTGCCCTCGACGCCCAGAATATCGCCGAGGTCCAGGTCGCGGATGAGGCCGAACTGCTCCTCCCCGAGTTCCCGCCGCACCGATACCTGCAGGCGTCCAGAGCTGTCCTTCAGGTCGAGGAAAGCGATGCCGCCCATGAGCCGCAGCCGCTGGATGCGACCGGCGACGCTGAGCACCGTACCGTCGTTCCGCTCGGCAGCAGATTCTAGGGTGTCCTTCGCTTGCTGCGTCGTATGCGTGCGGTGATACCGCCGTGGGTACGGATCGACGCCGCGCGCGCGCAGCCGTTCGAGCTTGGCGCGGCGCTGGGCGAGCAGTTCCTCTTCCGAACGGGGCATGGGTTGCTCCTAGGGAGGGGCGAAGCGGGTCTAGGCAGCCAGTATAAGGAGGCGTACACCATCTGTGAAGGTGGCCTGGGGGTGCTATACTGGAATTCTGCATGGACTCGAGACCTGGGACAACACGCGGCTCTTCCGGCTTGAGCGGCCGTTGGTTGCTTGCTCTCGCGGCGGCAGCCTTGGCGCTGGGTGTGGCGGGGGGCGCCGTCGGCGCGGCCCTGGTGGTATCGTTCCAAGACCCCTCAGTCGTGCCGCAGCAGCCGACCGGCGTCCCGTCCGAGGTTGCCCAGATCAGCCCGACGCGGTCCGTCGTGGCGGAGGACTCGGCCCTCATCCAGGCGGTCGAGCGGGCGAGACCAAGCACGGTGACCATCACGAACAACCTGGCTAGCCGAGGCACCTTTGGTAGGTCTCCCGGCGTGGTCACCGGGTCGGGCGTCATTGTGGACGAGCGCGGCTACGTCGCGACGAACTATCACGTGGTGCGCGATGCAGAGTATCTGACGGTATTCTTGAGCAGTGGCCATGGCGTCCCGGCCAAGCTCGTTGGCAGCGATCCGCTCACCGATCTGGCGCTCCTGAAGGTGGACGCGCCCGACCTCGTCCCCGCTGCGCTGGCGGACTCCGACGAGCTCGTGCTTGGGCAGAGGGTATTCTCGATCGGCAGCCCGCTGGGCGACTTCCGCGGCAGCATCTCGGCGGGCATCATCAGCGGCCTCCACCGCTCGTGGGACCGCGGCGGGGCGCCGATGGAGAACCTCATCCAGACCGATGCGGCTATCAATCAGGGCAACTCCGGCGGTCCCCTCCTTGATTTCGGGGGAAACGTGATCGGCATCAACACCTCGGTGATCCGGATCACAGAGAGCGGCGATCCAGTCGAGGGGATGGCCTTCGCCATCCCCAGCAACGCGGTCCGGTTCGTGGTGGACCAGCTCATCGAGCAAGGCCGGGTCGTGCGGCCGTACCTGGGCATCGCACACACGGTGGTAACGCCCGCGCTGGCCGCCGCGCGGCGTCTGTTGGTGGACCAGGGCGTCCTCGTCACCGACGTCGTGGCGGATAGCGCCGCGGCGCGCGCCGGGCTACAAAAAGGGGACATCGTTTACGCGATTGGGGACGTGACCCTCGACGCCAGCCATCCGCTGGCGAGCACGCTGCTCCGTTATCGGCCCGGCGAGCGGGTGACGCTGCAAGTCTATCGAGGAGAGCGGTCTCTGGCCCTGGAGGCAGAGCTTACGGAGCGTCAATGAGCGGGCGACCCAGAGCGCATCGCTCCCTCAGGCAGCAGGCGTCACAGCGGGGTTGCGAGCGGCAAACATCTTTGGCATGGCGCACAAGCAAGGCGTGAAACTCGTTGAACAAGGCCGCACGAGCGGGCAAGCGCTCATGGAACCAGGACTGCCATTCAGCGTAGCCGTCGCCCACGGGACGCGCGCCTATCCGGGTCCAGGTGCGCCGCGTGTACGCGTCGATGACGAAGACGGCGTGGCCAGCTGCGTAGAGGACGATGGAGTCGGCGGTCTCTGGGCCGATGCCGGGTATGGCCAGGAGCGTTCGCCGCAGCCGCGGCGGCTCTTGGGCGAGGAAGGCCTCGAGGTCACCGTTGTGCTCGCGGGCGACATGATCGAACAGCGCACGGAGGCGGCGGGCCTTCACGCGGAAGAAGCCGGCCGGTCGCACCAGGGCCGCCAGCTCCGGCTCCGCGATCGTGAGGAGCGTCGGCAGGTCGAGGGCGCCCGCCCGCTTCAGGTTGGCCAGGGCGAGCTCCACGTTGCGCCAGGCCGTCGCCTGTGTGAGCACGGCGCCCACGACAACCTCCAGCCGCGTCTGCGCCGGCCACCAGCCCTGCGGCCCGTAGCTGGCGAACAGGCGGTCGAAGACCCAGGGCACCAGTTCGCCGCCGTCCTCGTCGTCGGATCTAGCTGTGGCTACCTCGCCCTCTGATGGCACCATGACGAACGAGCTTCCGGCAGAACGCACTTCTGTCCTCTCGGCGCTCTGGCGCGGCCTGCGTGAGACGGTGGAGACGATTTTTCTTGCCCTGCTTATCTTCTTAGCCATCCGCGCTGTCGTCCAGAACTTCCGGGTGGAAGGGGTCAGCATGGAGCCGAACCTCCATCCCGGCACCTATCTTCTCGTGAACAAGGCTATATACTTCGCGCTGAGCGGGCCGGCGGCGCGCCTCCTGCCCGGCCAGACCGCCGAGGAGCTTCGCTTTCTCTTTCACGCGCCCCAGCGCGGCGAGGTGGTTGTGTTCCGCTTCCCCAACGACCCGCGCCGTGACTTCATCAAGCGCGTGGTGGGGCTTCCGGGTGAGACGGTCGCCATCCGTGATGGCGCGGTCACCGTCAACGGCGTCCGCCTGAGCGAGCCATACCTGTTCGCGCCGGGCCACGCCGACTTTGGACCGCAGGCGGTGCCGACAGGCCATTACTTCGTCCTGGGCGACAACCGCTCGAACAGCAGCGACTCGCGGGTGTGGGGTATGGTGCCCCGAGACCATATCGTGGGCAAGGCGTGGCTCCTCTACTACCCGCTCGAAGCGCTCGGCTGGGCGCCCAACGCCGCTGTCGAAGTCAACGCTGCACCATAGATCGCAAGGAGACGCATGCCTGGCACAAGCATCGAACGACTGCTCCAAGAGGTGGGCGCCGTCATGGCCGGCCACTTCCTCCTGACCTCGGGTCGCCACTCGCCTATCTACTTCGAGAAGTTCCGTTTCCTGGAGTACCCCCGGCAAACAGCGCGGCTCGCACGGAACATCGCGCGGCATTTCAAGGATGCGGGTGTGAGCGTCGTGGCCGGGCCAACGACGGGCGGGGTCATCGTGGCCTATGAGGTGGCGCGTCAGCTCGGCGTGCGTAGCATCTACGCGGAGCGGAGCGAGGGCGACGCCCGCACCTTCCGGCGGGGCTTCACCGTCGCGCCGGGCGAGGCAGTCCTGGTGGTGGACGATGTCGTCACGACCGGCGGCTCGCTGCTGGCGATGATTGACGCGGTCGCAGAGATCGGCGGCAAGGTCGTGGGCGTCGGCGTGATCATCGACAGGGCCGAGGAGCCCGTGTCGCTTGGCGTGCCCTACTACGCCTGCCACGTGATCCGTCTGCCGGCCTACGCGCCGACGCACTGCCCGCAATGTCGCGACGGCATGCCCCTGACCGCGCCGGGCAGAGGCGTCTAGCGGAGCTGCCGCACGAAGCGATAGCCCACCTGCCGCACCGTCTGGATCAGGTCGCCGTAGCGAGGGCCGAGCTTCTCTCTCAGGCGACGCACGTGCACGTCCACCGTCCGGGTGCCGCCGAAGTAGTCGTACCCCCAGACCTGGGTGAGCAGTGCCTCGCGCGTGAAGACGCGGTCGGCGTGAGTCACGAGGAACTTGAGCAGCTCGTACTCCTTGAAGGTGAGGTACAGGGCCTCGCCTCGGAGGGTCACCTCGTAGCGGTCGAAGTCGATGCTCAGGTCGCCCAGGCGCAGGCCGTTCGTCGGGGTGGCAGGCTCGGACCGGAACAACATCACACGCAGTCTCGCCGTCAGCTCGGCGGCGGAGCTCGGATAGACCAGGAAGTCGTCGAGGCCCCAGCGTGGCTCCATCTCACCGAGGCGGTCGGCGGGGACGAGCCCCAGAAGCGGTATGGGGCGCTCGCCGCGGGCGTTTCGCCAGGTCTGGCAGAGGTCCACGGCCTGCGGCCAGCGTCCGGCGACATCGAGGAGAATGACGAGCGGCTGATGCTCTTCGAGGCGCTCGGGCTGCTCCGGAGGGACCGCGACCACCTGGAGGCCGCCCGGGAGCGGCAGGCTGCAGAGCCACTGCTCCGTCTCGGCGCGGTCGCTCACGAGGAGGAGGGCCCGCTGAGGCACGCCGAACAAGCCCGGCCCCTCAGCGCGCACGCGATGCCTCGCGGGAAACCGGGGCCGCGTCCCTCCCTCTCTGCGTCATGCCTGGCATGAGGCCAGTGTAGGAACGGGTCTGAGGGGTGTCAACGCGAGGGAGGGATAAGAGATTGAGGCGGCTGGGGTGAGACGATCTAACGTGAGAGTGGACCGGGGCCACAAAAATGATTTCCAGTCTGCTTGACTTCTGATTTGATATAATGGCCGAAGAGGGTCGAGTAGCTAGGTAGTAATTTGATTCCACATCCAGTGGCCGAGGAGCGAACTGCCCGCCCCTCCTTTTTGTTCAACCAACCAAATAGCGGAGGGTCGTGTGCCTCAAGAACGGATCGCGATGCTAGGTGTACAGCACTTCGCAGGCGTGCGTTGCGTCAGCTGGCTCGATGACATTCCGAACCTAGCTGACTTTGACGTTGTTGTAGTCGATACCAACTCCCTTGCTGATCTGTACCAAGCGCTTCATCAACTGTCAGATGAGAAGAAAAGCACGATATCCAGCCGCCTCTACAGCAATTTCCACACGATACGCACTCGTCTAATCCACTTGTTGAACTCAAAGGGAAGGCTGATAGTCGTTTGTCGGCCCTACGCTCATCTCCGCACCAGTGACCGTTCGTCTCTAGGTCTCTATGAATGGTGTCCTATACCGATTCACCTCGTCTCGGAATCAGGTGCCACAATCGAGCTCACTGAGGACGTCGGGATTTTGGCGAGATACTTGTCCTTGATGCGGTCCTGGCAGTTTTACTTCTCGAAGAAGTATGACCGTGGCATGGATCTCTATCACCTTGCTGAATTCTACGAAGGCACGCCGCACATAACGCTTTCAGAGGTCACTTTCGCTCAGAATCGCTATCAACAACCGCTTGCGATGGCTCTCCAATACAGTCTTCATCAAGTCGCGCCAAGACATGACATTGGCTGGGAAGAACTTGAGGGCAGGGCGTACTACAACCCCAAACCATTCCAGATTTCTGGGCGGACCTTTCTGCTTCCCACGCCTACAACAGTAAGCGCCATCGAAGGGTTACAGATTCTACTTGAGGACATGTTCGACTGGGACCAACACACGCACCCGCCTGATTGGGCTGCGTCCATAACAGTATCCGGCGCTGAGCTACTGAAGAGTAAACTAGGGGACGCTCAGGGTCAGTTGGCGGCGCTCAGGGACGATGTCGGTAAGCTAGAAATGGCACTGGAAGAACTCGATCGATGGAAGGAGTTACTCTATGAAACCGGTCATAGACTCCAGTCGCGCGTTGGGGAAGCTTTCAAACTATTCGGCGCTGAAATCCTCCCATCTGTCGTGTCCGATGAATTCATTATCAAGTGGAATGATGAGCGGTTGCTCGTGGAAGTTAAGGGAAACCAAAAAGGCATCGCGGAGGCTGATTTAGCTCAGCTTATGAAAGACCTAAGCAATCATTTCGCAGAGACAACGGAAGATATCGGGGGCCTCCTGGTTGGCAATGCTTGGCGCTTGTTGGCTCTTGATGAACGTGAAAGAGGGGCCACCGTCACATTTCCGCCCAATGTTGTGCGGACAGCTCGTAATCGTAGGGTTAAACTCCTCTCCACCACGGACCTATTCGCGGCTGTCTGTCGTGTGCTCGATGATAAGACTAACGGCACTGGTGTCCTCGGCTCAGTGTTCCATGCAACGGAAGCGGACAAGGATCCTACTGTGTTGCTGAGATAAAACGTTGCGCCGTCGTCGCGATGGCTGATGGTTGACAACATACAGCTTCTTCAGAGCCTTCTGGACCAGGGAATAGGAGCAGGAAAGGACGGGAATGACAACACATTTCACATCAGATTCTGGACTTACGCGAGCTCGCCTAGTGCTAAAGCAGGCGGTTGAACTACGAGATAAGGTACGTGAAGACATTCAAAACCGCCGGTTCGGTGGAGATGACTTGAGCATGGAGATGTACAATAAGCTTCTTCTCGCTTCAGCCGAGCTATTTCCTGATGATCCGATTCTCAATGGCGGGATGATTCTGATGCCCGATGCTGTCGTGCAATCTTACGGAACAATCCTGCCGATTCAATCCTATCCCCCCGAACTGGCATCGACCCGGCTGGAGATGCGTCTGAGCGAGCTTATTAATCGTATAGCCTTGGTATTAAACGAAGCATCGAGTCAGCAACCTGCTTCTCGGGCGGCTGCCCAGCAAATATCTCGCACGGTATTCATCATCCATGGCCGCGACGAAGTCAACATGCTTCGACTTGAAAGACTTCTCACTGACCATTGGCAGATTGATGTTAGGGTCTTACGAGAACAGCCAGGCAGAGGACGTACGCTGATCGAAAAGTTTGAGGAAGAGGCGCAGACAGCTGCTTTCTCAATCGCTCTATTGACTCCGGACGACCTCATTGAAGCGCCCGATGGTCGATACAGCCAAGCGCGTCCTAATGTAGTGTTTGAGCTCGGCTGGTTCTGTGGCAGATTGGGTAGGGCGCAAACGTGCATCTTATTTAAACGGGGCACAAAGCTCCATTCTGACTTGGAAGGAATTAGTCGAATCGAGTTCTCAGATTCCGTCGAGGAAAAAGTGTTAGATATTGAACGGGAGCTCAAAGCAGCAGGCTTGATTTTCTAGCCCCCTGGCCGGTTGTCGCAGGACTTCGGCAGGCCATATCTACGCCGCAGGGTCTTACGTGCACGCTGTCTGTCTCCTCTCCCGTCGACGCGAGGGTGTAGGCACAGTTTTGTGCTTTGAGGTCTCCCTTGTTATTGTTTCTGTTACGGAGGGGGTGGAATGGCTGATCACGTGCTCGCGGAGGATGCGGCTCCATGAGGGGCCTAACGGCTTGTGTCCTCGTCGCGGTGCTCGCTCTCGCCTGCGCACCGTCGCCCCTCCTCGTCGGCGTGGGGCCGGCGCAGATGACGGTGAGCCCCAACGGCGACGGGCTGGACGACGAGGCGTTCGTCTCCTACGGACTCACGCGGGAGGCCCGGCTGTCGGCCTGGCTTGAGGACGCCGCCGGACAGCGCTACCTGCTCCGGAGCGACGAGCTCCGCTCCAAGGGCGACTACAGCCTCCGGCTCAAGGGCTCGCACCAACCGGACCCGGACCTCGCCACCGAGCGTATCCTGCCGAATGGCACCTACGCGGTCGTGGTTCAAGCCGGCGACGGCCAGCGCCAGGAGGAGCAGCGCACGACGCTCATCATCCAGGACGCCGATACCGCCGCCCCTGAGCTGCGAGATGTCGTCCTGCAACGGTCGGTCATCTCGCCCAACGGCGACGCTGTGGATGACGACACGTTCCTCTCGTACCGTCTCACCAAGCCTGCCCTGGTCTCCATCACCATCACCAGCGCCGATGGTCGCACCTATCCGCTGACGCGGGAGGAGGCCAAGAACGCGGTTGAGCACTCCTTCCGCTGGGAGGGCACCACGCAGAGCCAGGTCCTCCCCAACGGCGCGTACGTCATCCAGGTCCTCGCCAGGGACCGCGCCGGCAACGTCATCGAAAGCCGGCTGCCGGTGCAGCTTGTGGAAGGCGGCACGCCAAAGCTCGAGATCGTGGAGTCGCGCATCACGCCGAAAGCCGTGCCGAAGGGCGGCCTGCTTCAGGTCGAGATACGTGTCCGCAACACTGGCGACGTCGTGATCCATACCTCGTGCCCGGCGCCCGGCGCCGCCTACACGACGGACACGAACTACATGGGCATTAGAGGCGACGACGGTCAGGTCTGCTTCGAGCGTGCCGGCGTCTGGCGGGTCGGCATCGGCTGGGACCAGGCAGACCGCCCGCTGCCGGCGCGCTGGAGCCTCGGGCGTGATCTCGCGCCGGGCGAGGAGACGACCATCACCGGCACCATCCAGGTCAACATCGACCGGGTGCAGGTGGTGCGCTTCTGGGCGGGGGTGGAGCAAGGGGGCGTCGGCTTCCCGGGTGGCCAGGTCGGCATCACCCAGGTGACGGTCAGCTACTGATGGCCCGTCCGGCGGTCGCTTCGTCGTCAGGCCCGGCGGAGGGCCCGCTCTCTCCCTTCGCAACGCCGACGGCGTCGTGCGACCTGTCGGTCGTCATCGTCTCCTACAATACGATGGCGCTCCTCGCCACCTGCCTGCGCTCTGTCGAGCGCGCCCTGGGCGATGCCGCGCTTCCCCGTGGCGCCGAGGTGTGGGTCGTGGACAACGCCTCTCCTGACCACAGCGCCGCGATGGTTGCGGCGGAGTTCCCGTCGGTGCGCCTCATCGCCAATGAGAGCAACCGCGGCTTCTCGGCGGCCAACAACCAGGCGCTGCGCCACGCGGGCGGGCGCCACTTGCTCCTGCTCAACCCCGACACCGAGCTCCTCGGCGATGCGCTGCCCGTGCTGATGACCTACCTGGAGGAGCGCCCCGAGGTCGCCATGGCGACGGGGCGCTTGGTGAACCCGGACGGCTCGCACCAGCACAGTGCCTTCCGCTTTCCGGGCCTTTGGCAAGCTTTTCTGGACCTCTTTCCGCTGCACCCGCGCTTGATCGAGTCGCGGCTCAACGGGCGCTATCCGCAGGAGGCCTACGCCGCTCCCTTCGAGATCGACCACCCGCTCGGTGCCTGCATGCTCGTGCGGCGCGAGGCGGTGGCGCAGGTTGGCTCTCTCAGCGAGGACTATTTCCTCTATTGCGAAGAGATCGACTGGTGCTGGCGGCTCAAGGCGGCCGGCTGGCGCATCGTCTGTGTGCCCGAAGCGCGGGTCCTCCACCACGCCGGCGCGGCCACGCGCCAGCAGCGGGCGGCGTCATTCGTGCGGCTCTATCGCAGTCGGTTCACGCTGTACGACCGCATTCACCCGCTGTGGCGACGGCTCGCCTTTCGGGGCATCGTCGCGCTGGGCATGCTCAAAGAGCTCCTGAAGTCGGCGGTGTCGGCAACGCAGGATGAAGAGAGATCCGCGTGGCGCGCCGCCTGTTGGGAGGTGCTGGGCTTGGCCTGGCGGCGCTCCCGGGGCGCACGTTGAAGTAGAGCTGCCGCCCTCACGGTCATTGAGTAGATAGTTCGATGCAAGGTTAGGATTGTGAAAGACGGCGATTTGTCTTTGCGAGCCTGTGAAACGGCGAAGCAAACGGTATGAATTGTCTTTGCGAGGCCGACCAAAGGAGGCCGAAGCAATCTCTCTCCTTTGACAAGGAGTCA
>Ga0209751_10003551_pt1 | contig 15086 bp, 14 predicted proteins | sample RifCSP13_1_FD_184019 | JGI IMG/M metagenome (GOLD analysis project Ga0209751, IMG submission 184019) | Soil microbial communities from Rifle, Colorado - Rifle CSP2_sed 13_1 (SPAdes) (version 2) | ecosystem: Environmental > Terrestrial > Deep subsurface > Rock core/Sediment | place: Rifle... | reverse complement strand
TGACTGGTGGAACGCCATTTGTAAAGCTGCCAAAAGGCTGTTGGCGAAGGCGCCGGTCTCGGTCGACGACATCGTCGCCGTCTGCTGCACGTCGCAATGGTCCGGCACGGTCGCGGTCGACCGGGACGGCCATCACCTGGTGAATGCGATCATCTGGATGGACTCGCGCGGCGCGCCGTATGCTCAACGAATCGTCGATGGACTCGTCCGGATCGAAGGCTACGGAATATGGAAGCTGCTGAAGTGGATACGGTTGACCGGTGGCGCGCCGGGGCGCATCGGCAAGGATTCGATCGCACACATCCTGTACATCAAGAACGAGCTGCCCGAGGTCTACGGGCAGACCTACAAGTTCCTCGAACCTAAGGATTACATTAACCTGCGGCTGACCGGTCGATTCGCCGCTTCGTACGACTCGATCGCGCTGCACTGGGTCACCGACAACCGAGACATCTCGAACATCGCCTACGACAACGGCCTGCTCAAGATGGCGACGCTCGACGGCGAGAAGCTGCCCAACCTGAAGCGCGCCATGGATGTGCTCGGCCCGCTCCGGCGCGAGGTCGCCGCCGAGCTGGGCCTGAGCGAGAACGTCCAGGTCGTGATGGGGACGCCCGACGTCCACTCGGCGGCGATCGGTTCGGGCGCGGCGCGCGACTTCGAGGCGCACCTCTACATCGGGACATCGGCGTGGCTCGCGTGTCACGTCCCGTTCAAGAAGACGGACGTCATCCACAACATCGCCGCGATTCCGTCGGCCATTCCCATGAAGTATCTCGTCTCGAACGAGCAGCAGACGGCCGGCGCGTGCCTGGCCTTCTTGAGAGACAACATTCTGTATCACGACGACGAGCTGGCCGTGGAAGCGGATCGCTCGAACGCCTACCGAATCTTCGACCGGATCGTCGAGCGGGCGCCGGCGGGCAGCGGCGGACTGATCTTCACGCCGTGGCTGTACGGCGAGCGCACGCCGGTCGGCGACCACGCCGTGCGAGGTGGGTTCCACAACCTGTCGCTCCAGGCCACGCGCGCGCATCTGATTCGCGCCGTATTCGAGGGCGTCGCGTACAACGCCAGGTGGCTGCTCGGCTACGTCGAGAAGTTCGTCGGGAGACGACTCGATCCCATTCACATGGTCGGCGGCGGCGCCAACTCCAACGTGTGGTGCCAGATTCACGCCGACATCCTCGGCCGAACGATCCGGCAGGTCAAGGATCCCATCCTGGTCAACGCACGCGGCGCGGCGTTCCTCGCTTCCGCCGCGCTCGGCCACCTCACCTTCGACGACATCTCGGAGCGTGTCCCCATCGCCAGCACTTACGATCCCAACCCGGCAAACCGAGGGGTCTACGACGAGCTGTTCCGGGAATTCGTGAATGTCTATAAGAATAACCGGCAGATGTATGCGCGGCTGAATCGGAAGAGGTGACGTACGCGTTCAAAAGGTGTCAACGAATGGGCAACGAATCAACGAATCAACGAATGGCCGCCCTCTTATCTGTTGATTCGTTGTTGATTCGATGACACCATATCCAATAACCTGCTGAACGGTTGCAGGTGATCACCTCTTGAATCCACTGGAGGATAAGATGGACGTCGTCGATTTCGTGACGAAGCGACTGGGTCGTGTCAATCCGCGCCTGCTCTCAGCGATGGAAAAGCGACTTACCTCGATCCCTTCGGTGAAGACGAAGATAGAAAAGGAGTACGATGGGATTATGGAGGATTTGGAGAGTGCGCTCAAGCCGTACCGCGAGGGCTTCGCGACGTATGATCGACTGCCGCCCGTCGGGCGCGACAGGGAAGACGTTCTCAGGGAGATGGAAGCGTTGAGCTGCATCGAAGCGCCCCGTTGGAGGGAGGGATTCGTTTCGGGAGCGGTGTATCACGGCGACGAGGAGCACGTCGACTTTCTCAACCGCGTGTGCGCCATCCACTCGCAGAGCAACCCGCTCCACGCCGACGTCTGGCCGAGCACGGCGAAATTCGAGGCCGAGATCGTGTCGATGACGGCGCACATGCTGGGCGCGGGACGGTCGCATCCTGAGCGGAGCGAAGCCGAAGCCCTGAACGCAGTGAAGGGGCAGTCGAAGGAAACCGATCTGGGCGTGTGCGGGACGGTAACCTCGGGCGGGACGGAGAGCATTCTCCTGGCGATGAAGACGTATCGGGATAGGGCGCGGGAGCAAAAGGGAATCACCCAACCGGAGATGATCGCGCCAGTCACGGCGCACGCCGCGTTCGACAAGGCAGCGCAATACTTTGGTATAAAGATGGTCCGCCTCCCGGTGGACGCTGATTACAGGGCCGACGTGACCGCCGCGCGGAAAGCCATCACGCGAAACACGATCGTCATCGTCGGGTCGGCTCCCTCGTTTCCGCACGGCATCGTCGATCCGATCCAAGAGTTGTCAGAGCTGGCGCAGACGAGGGACATCGGGTTTCACACGGATGCATGCCTGGGCGGCTTCGTCCTGCCGTGGGCCGAGAAGCTCGGTTACCCAGTTCCGCGCTTCGACTTCAGGCTGCCGGGTGTGACGTCAATGTCGGCCGATACGCACAAGTACGGCTACGCCGCGAAGGGCACGTCGGTCGTGTTGTACCGCAGCGCCGCGCTGCGGCGCTACCAATACTTTACGGCAACAGACTGGCCGGGCGGCCTGTACTTCTCGCCGACGTTCGCCGGCAGCCGGCCGGGCGCGCTGAGCGCGGCGTGCTGGGCGGCGATGGTGTCGATCGGCGAGCAGGGGTATATGGAGGCGACCAGGCGCATCCTCGAAACGGCTGCGGCGATCCGGCGCGGGATCGAGGAGATACCCGATCTGTACGTACTCGGCGATCCGCTGTGGGTAATCGCCTTCGGATCGAAAACGCTCGACATCTACAAGGTCATGGACTTCATGGCGCGGCGGAAGTGGAACCTGAATGGGCTGCACAAGCCGCCGTGCGTCCACATCTGCGTGACGCTGAGACACACGCAGCCGGGCGTGGCCGAGCGGTTCGTCGACGACCTGCGAGCGGCGGTCGAGTATGTGAGGGCGAACCCGCATGAGGAGGGAGGGATGGCTCCCGTGTACGGCATGGCTGCCACGCTGCCGTTGCGGGGCGTGGTGGGTGAATTGCTCAAGCGGTATATGGATTTGCTGTACAGGGTATGAAGTGAAGGTTTTCTTTTGTGATACTCAGGTGTAAACTTGCTGCGAGACTTTCTACATGGAGATCGACCTATGAAGCGCCTGATTAAGTTCCCCTTGCAAGACGGCGGCTCGGTGATTGTAGAAGTGGATGAACCACTGCCGGAGGGCGTAGTCGAGGCCGCGCGCCCCGGAGAAGTTGTGGCCAAGGCGAAGGAGACGCTCGAGGATGCGCTGGAAAGATTCAGCCGGCAGCGCAGTCGATCATCGCCAAACTGCGTGGACTGCACGACGCGCCCGACGAGATCGGCGTGGAGTTCGGCATCAAGCTGAGTGCCGAGGCTGGCGCGTTCATTGCGTCGGCGGGCGTCGAAGCCAACTACAAAGTCACGCTGAAGTGGGCGAACAAGTAGCCTCAGAGGTGTGCATTGCAGCCTGACCTGGCTGCCGGTATCGTCCGTATCCTGCATGCTGACGGCTCGACCGCCGGGACAGGCTTTGTCGTCTCTGCGCGCGGCCTGATCGCGACCTGTTCGCACGTGGTTCAAAGCGAGCAGTCGCAGCGCGACGGTGAGCCTCGACCGGAGCGAGTGAGCGTTGTCTTCCACGCCACCGGCGAGCAGCGCGACGCTATCGTCGAGCCAGCCTGGTGGCGACCTCACGACTCAGACGATGTCGCCATTCTCCGGCTGGATGGGCCCCTGCCGGCAGGTGTCGTGCCTATCCGGCTCGGTTTCACGCGACACTGCAACGGCCACAAACTGCAAACGCTCGGCTTCCCGGAATTGCCGGGGGGTTATGAGACTGCCTGGGCGGAAGGCGAGATACGCGGCGTGGTGCCGCATCCGGGCAAGCGACCAATGCTTCAACTGGATGCAAAGCCGATTCGCCAGGGCATGAGCGGCGCGCCAGTGCTCGACCTGAACACGAAGCGCGTGATAGGCATGGTCAGTGAATACGCGCCTAGTGCGCCGCTCGAATGGGCGACCACCAGTGAAACGCTCAAAGAAGTCTGCCCTGAACTTGAACTCCACCTGCCGCAAGCGGTTGAAGACTACCTGACCGCCCTCGGCCAGTTCTGCCGCGACCTGCCCTACGTCAGCCTGGAGCGCGATGTGCCGTTGACGACGGTGTACGTCCGCCAGCAGATGCGCCGTAAGCCCGACGAGAAACGGCAACCAGATGACGAACGTGCCCAATTGGAAGCGTTAGAGCGGCGCGCGCGCCCGATGCCGATCGAAGAGGCGCTGGCGCAGCACGCGCGTCTGCTTGTCGTGGGTGGACCGGGTGCGGGCAAATCGACCTTACTGCGTCACCTGGTCGAAGAGCAACTTGTCGAAGAGGACGACGCGCGTGACGGTGCTCGCTTCACGCTGCGTTCGCCGACGGCCCATCTGACCATCCTGGTTTCACTGCGCGGCCTGGCCGGGCGCGAAGGAGACGCGACGACCTGCCTGCGCCAACAGATCGAGGCCGAACTCGGCAAGCGCCTGCCCGCCAGATTGCCGGATGATTTCCTTAAGGAATGGGCGGAACAGACCGGCGCGGCATGGCTGATCGCGCTGGACGGGCTGGACGAGATTCTCGACGCCGATCGCCGCCGCGCGCTGTTGAAGGAATTGGCGCAGACTGCGTGGCCGCCCGGCTCGCGCATCGTATTGACCAGCAGACCCGATGAATCTCTCTCGACCGGCGGGGCGGTCACGCCGTTCGATCTGCTGCCATTCGAGCCGGCGCAGGTCGAGGCGTTTGCACACAACTGGTTCAAGGATGAAGCATTAGTCGACGCTTTCTTGAGAAACGTGCAACACCCGACATTGCGGGCCGTGACCAGCATTCCACTACTGCTCACCGTCGCCGCGATTGTGTTCGAGGACGAAGCAAAGAAACAAACCGCGACGGACGTTGGCGTACTGGCCCCCGAGTCGCATCGGGGGCTGGCCGATATTCGCCGTGTGACGTTATACGAGCGGTTCGTGACCATCCTACTCAAAGAAGACCGCACGGCCAACCGCCGCATGAAGGAGCAATTCTGCGAGCAATTCCGAACCGACCTGGGCGAGACGCTGTTCGACTACCGGCGCGAGGCGCTGGAGTGCGTGGCGCTGGCGATGCAGGAAGCGCGCTACGTGGAGGCCGCGTTGATCGAGTTCCTGGGACGGCTCCCGCGCTGGAGCGACGCCGACGCGCGCCGCAAGGCCGGAGACGTGCTGAACATCCTGGTTCAACAGCGGACGGGACTGGTGGTCCAGCGTGGCGCAACGTATGACTTCATCCACCCCACCTTCCGTGAGTATCTGGCGGCAGCCGCGATTGTGCGGGCGTGCGAGAACGATCGGGAGTGTGTCTGGCAGCGGGCCATCTCCCACTGGCAGAACGAGCGTTGGCGCGAGGTGCCGCTGCTTGCGCTGGGCATCTTAAGCGAAGAAGGCACGGACGTCACGCATCTACTCGAGCGCATACCCTGGCGCCGCGAACAAGGAGCGCTTTACTTTGTGGGTGCGGCCCTCAGTGAAAAGGTGCAGGTATCTCCCAACTTCGCCGATGGCGTCATTGGATCTTTGCTTGATGCAGCGCGCAGGATGGACTGGCTTGATAGGCGGCAGCGGCCTAATGCTCTGACCGTTCTGGCGGAGTTACGCGCTTATCCACTGGCGGGTGACGGCCTGCTGTCGCTGGCGCGCGATGAGCGCGTGGACGCAGACATACGCCAGGCAACCGCCGAGGCGCTGGGCACACTGGGCCGGGCCGACGACCTGCTGGCGCTGGCGCGCGATGAGCGCGTGGACGCAGGCGTGCGCACGGCAGCCGCTGAGTCGCTGGGCAAACTGGGCCGGGCCGACGAGGCCGCGCCCATCCTGCTGTCGCTGGCGCGCGATAAGCGCGTGGATGCATGGGTGCGCCGGCAAGCCGCCGAGGCGCTGGGCAAACTAGGCCGGGCCGACGGGGCTGCGCCGATCCTGCTGGCACTGGTGCGCGATGAGCACGTGGACGCAGGCGTGCGCACGGCAGCCGCCGAGGCGCTGGGCAAACTGGACCGGGCCGATGAGGCTGTTCAAGCACGGCTCACGCTGGCGCGAGATGTGCGTCTGGGCGCATGGCAACGCCGGGAAGCCGCCAAGGCGCTGGGGGAACTGGGCCGGGCCGATGAGGCCACTCAAGCGTGGCTGGCGCTGGCGCGCGATGAGCGCGTGGACGCATGGGTGCGCGTGGACGCCGCCGAGGCGCTGGGCAAACTGGGCCGGGCCGACGAGGCTGCGCCGATCCTGCTGGCACTGGTGCGCGATGAGCGCGTGGACGCATCGTGGCGCAAGGCAGCCGCCGAGGCGCTGGGCACACTGGGCCGGGCCGACGAGGCCGCGCCCATCCTGCTGGCGCTGGCGCGCGATGAGCATGTGGCCGCAGGGGTGCGCCGGCAAGCCGCCGAGGCGCTGGGCAAACTGGGCCGCGCTGACGAGGCCGCGCCCATCCTGCTGGCGCTGGCGCGCGATAAGCGCGTGGACGCACAGTTGCGCTGGCAAGCCATTGAGGCGCTAGGCAAACTGGGCCGAGCCGACGACCTGCTGGCGCTGGCGCGCGATGAACGCGTGGCCGAATGGGTGTGCACGGAAGCCGCCGAGGCGCTGGGCAAACTGGGCCGCGCTGACGATCTGCTGGCGCTGGCGCGCGATGAGCACGTGGACGTATGGGTGCGCCTGACAGCCGCCGAGGCGCTGGGCAAACTGGACCGGGCTGGCGACCTGCTGGCGCTGGTACGTGATGAGCGCATGGACCCAGACGTGCGCCGGACTGCCGTCGAGGCGCTGGGCAAACTGGGTCGAGCCGACGAGGCCGCACCCATCCTGCTGGCGCTGGCGCGCGATGAGCGCGTGCCCGCAGGGGTGCGCTGGGCAGCAAAAGAGGCTATTCGAGAAATCAACAAACGCACCGGCGAATAAACGATTCTGGAGCCAAATTCACCTTCATGGACATCACGGCACTCGAAAACTACCTCTGGGAAGCCGCCTGCTTGATTCGCGGACCGATCGACGCGCCGAAGTTCAAGGACTACATCCTGCCGCTGCTGTTCTACAAGCGGCTGAGCGATGTGTACGACGACGAGATCGCCCGGCTGGCCGCAGCCCCAGTCGCTACGTGAGCTTGAACGACGGCGAGCCGCCGCTGCGTTGGAAGAGACGCGGGTGCTGCTCGCCGAGTCCGAAGAAGAGCAGGCCGAGGTCGATGCCGAACTTGACAAGTGTTGAGCGGGCTGGGGTTTGCGGGCTGGCGCAACACGGGGTAGACTTTCCAACATGGCACGCATACAGGTCGAAATCCCCCAAGACAAGATCGCCGACTTCTGCCGCCGCCATCGCATCCGCCAGATGTCGATCTTTGGCTCCGCGCTGCGAGAGGATTTCGGGAGCGAGAGCGATATCGACGTGCTGGTGTCGTTTGCGCCCGATGCGCGGGTGAGTCTGTTCGATCTGGTCGCCATGCAGAACGAACTGGCGTCCATCCTTGGACGCGAGGTGGACCTGGTCGAACGCTCGGCGATCGAGCAGAGCGAGAACTACATTCGCCGCAAGAGTATCCTCCAGAATCAGGAGATCATTTATGCGGCTGGATGACGCCGACCTGCTGGTTGGGCGTCCCAGGAAGCGGCGGCTGCGAGATGATTGGAAGTGATATAATAACAACGCCAGAATCTGCATCACTCGCCATCATCCCGTGAGGGATACATGAATCGGGATAGTCGTCAGACAATCCACATGGGTATCAATTTCATTTTTTCGCCGATGGTCACCATTGATCGGCGCAGTTATATTGCCTTTCAGAACGCCCTGCTTGAAGAAGGTATTGAGATAACGAAGACGGCTCTTCAAGAACAGCGCGAGATTGCCTTGACGCGTGACATGCCGACTGACCTGGAAATAAAAGTGTCCGCGCTGGGACCGCCTGCTATCGGACAACTGTTGATTGTCGCGCCTCATCCGTCGCGCGACTTGAATCTGTTCATCCAGGAAATAGAAGCCGTTCTCAGAGCATTCGACGCCACCTGGCCGGAGCAGAATCGCCAATTGATGCGTAGTGATGCAACGCTTCGCGATCTATTTGAGACAGATGCCGACCATGCGTTTCAGGAACTTTGGGAGACTCGGTTAAAGCAATCACAAGAGTCACTCGCTGCTTTTGGTCGTCCGGTGTTGGGTGGCGGATTGCGGTTCGTGATGCCACCCGTGGCCGGTGAGCCACGCCCTGTGCAGATTGAAGTCAAGATTGAATCGTTTCTACGAGACACGAAGAAAATGTTTGTGGAGACTCAGTTCACGTGGCCCTCACCGATGCCAGCCGGCACAACATTCGATCCAGCATTTCGCTTGCATCAGGTAGATGACTATATTGAGCAGCAAGTGCTCTCGTTCATTCTTGGAGGGATACCATGACCGCGACTGACAGCCGACAAGCCACTGTCATGCCCGGCACTCCGGTATATGTCACCTCTGAACCGCAAGACAGCGATTGGGGACAGCCATCGGTCAGTCACTACGTGTTCCGCGTGAAGAATAACCGGTTAATCGGTGAACCGATCGGCGGTATCTATCTGTCGAGGCGGCCGGTTGAAACGATAGCGGTAGACAGTGCGCTAGCTGACGAATTCTCAGATTGGGATACTCTCAGTGATGAAGCGCTCAGCCGCTTTGAAGCAGGGCTAGACTGACCCTATGGCGCGCGGCGATGTTGTGAGTGTCGATCTTCCGGCGCCGCCCGGAGGAGCGGGGCGAGAGCAATCCGGCCGCCGACCGGCACTTGCCGTGCAAGCCGACAACGTCGGTGGATACCTGCCGACACTGATGATCATTCCTTTCACCAGTCAGATGAGCGCACTGCGTTTTCCTCTGACCATGCAAGTCCAGCCATCCAGGGCGAACGGCTTGAACCAACCTTCCGTTTTGCTGGTCTTCCAACTGCGCGCGATCGATCGATCCCGAGTTATCCGCACGCTTGGCAGGCTAGAACCAGCCTACCTGGATCAGCTTGATGGGCTGATGCGCCAACTCTTGGGCCTGTGAGCAACTCTCAGCCGCCGATATCCTGATCGCTGCGCACAGAAGCAGCAGGCCAGCAGCTACCTGAACAGCGGCGAATTCGGGCTGGTCTGGGTGCTCAAGGCGCGGGACGTCGTCGAGTGCCACGATCTGCTGCACCTCAAGATCCCCAATCACGACAAGGGTTTCCAGGCAATGATGGGCTGCTCCCTGCCGGATTGGCGGGAAAGGGCAGTGAGGCTTGCAGGCACGCGATTCAGACTGGCCGCTCGCCGAAGCACGCCCCCACAGACTGATTACCAATTACCAATTACCAATTACCGGCCACCGATCACTGACCACTGACCACTGATCACTGGTCACTGGTCACTGGCAACATAGTGACATTCCTCCCTACTCCCGCATGACCTTCTCCAGTTCACAGGCGCGCCTGGTCGAATAACATAAGGGTGACCTTATATTCCAGGCATGCTTCCCCGGATGCAAGAGAACGCCCGCAGCGAAAGCGTCGAGATGTATCTGAAGACCCTGGCCGAGCTGGGACTCGGGCAGGAGCCGGTGCCGATCGCGCGCGTCGCGGAACGGCTGGGCGTCACGCAGGTCTCGGCGAGCGAGATGATGCAGCGCCTGGGGAAGCAGGATCTGGTCGCCCACACACCGTACAAGGGTGTGGCGCTCACGCCGGACGGGCGGCAGCTTGCAAACAACGTGATTCGCCGGCAGCGCCTGTGGGAATGCTTCCTGGCGAATCACCTGAAACTCGCTTGGAGTCGCGTCTACGATCTGGCCTGCGCGCTGGAGCACGCCACGTCGCCCGAAGTAACCGAGTCTCTGGACGCATACCTGGGCCATCCCACGCTCTGCCCGCACGGAAATCCTATTCCTGACGTGAACGGCAAGGTGGAGCCGGTGAGTGGCGTGCCACTCAGCGCGCTCGCCGTCGGCCAGGCGGCACGCATCCTCGCCGTGCAGGAAAGCGCGCCTGACGTGCTGGATTACTTGCAGAAACGCAGCCTCTTGCCCGGGCAGACGATCAGGGTTGAAGAAGCGGCGCCCCTGCAGGGACCGCTCACGCTCAGGCTAGGAGACGACGAGATCGCGCTGGGCTTGAATCTCGCCGCGATGATTCAGGTCGAGCCGTTGTCAAGCACGATGCCGTTGAGCGAGCTGCGACCGGGCCAGCGCGCGACAATCGTCCACGTCGGCGGTCACGGCCCGATCCGCCGGCGCTACATGGAGATGGGTATCGTCAAGGGCGAAACAGTTCGGGTCGAGCGCGTCGCCCCGCTGGGCGACCCCGTCGAATACTTCGTCAAAGGTTATCACCTGTCACTGCGCCGCGAAGAGGCCGGACAGATCATGGTCGAGACCGGAGACTTCGGAAGTCTTTAAGTGCATCTCGCCAGCGAAACTACTCGGATTTCCGGACACCGTCGCCTGCGAGAACACGCCTTGAGACTTCCGAAGTCTGAGGTGAACATGGCTGAAATCACCATCGCGCTCGTCGGCAATCCGAACGCCGGCAAGAGCACTATCTTCAATGCGCTGACCGGCCTGCATCAGCACGTCGGAAACTGGCCGGGCAAGACGGTCGAGAAGAAAGAAGGCGTGTGCCGCCGCGACGGGCTGACGATCCGCGTCGTCGATCTGCCCGGCACGTACAGCCTGACCGCTTACTCGCCGGAAGAAATCATCGCCCGCGATTACATCCTCGACGAGCGGCCCGATGCCGTGGTCGATGTCGTCGACGCGACGAACCTGGAGCGCAACCTGTACCTGACGGTGCAGGTGCTCGAGCTGGGCGTGCCGGTCATCCTGGCGCTGAACATGCTCGACGGCGTGCGCAAACAGGGCATCGAGATCGATCTGGATATGCTGTCGCAGTTGCTGGGCGGAATTCCCATCGTGCAGACGGCAGCCAGTCGCGGCGAAGGCATCGACGCGCTGCTCGAAGCCGTGGCGCACCGCGCAGCCGCGCACCCGGCCTGCCCGAAGTGCGCAGGCCTGGGGCAACGTTCCCTTGCGAAGGCTGCTTTTCCTTCGCAAGGTTGAGCAATCCAACCCTGCGAGGGGAAGAAAAGCCCTCGCAGGGGGTGATCACCGATTTTTCAACACGCTCTTGCGCATGATCGCTCAATCGCTTCCCTCGCAGACGTTCCGGCTCGATTACGGCCGCGAACTTGAAGAAGAAATCGCGCGGTTGGCGGCGGCCTTCGCGGAGCAGGGTCTGGACGTTGGCCCTTATCCGCCGCGCTGGCTGGCGCTGAAGCTGCTGGAGAACGAGCAGGACATCGTCGACCGGGTGCGACGAGCGCCCGGCGGCGAGTCGCTCGTGAGGCTGGGCGGCGAGCGTGCGGCGCACTTGCGTGCGATCTACGGCGACGACGTCGACATCGTCGTCGCCGATCGGCGCTACGGTTTCATCAGCGGTCTGGCGCGCCAGGCCGTGCGACGTCCTCGGCTCGACCGGGTCACGCTCACCGATCGGATCGACAACGTCGTCACGCACCGCTGGCTCGGCCTGCCGATCTTTCTGGCCGTCATGTACGTGATGTTCAGGTTGGTGATCGACGTGGCGGCCCCGTACCTCGACTGGGTCGATGGCGTGATCAACGGGCCGCTGGCAAGCTGGCTCACGTCGCTCCTCACATCCCTCGCCGCGCCCGACTGGCTGCATTCGCTCGCGATCGACGGCGTGGTCGCCGGCGTGGGCGGCGTGCTGGTCTTCGTGCCCGGCCTGATGGCGCTGTACTTCTTCCTGGCGCTGCTGGAGAACTCGGGTTACCTGGCCCGCGCGGCGTTCGTGATGGATCGCTTCATGCGAGTGATCGGGCTGCACGGCAAGTCGTTCATCCCGATGATCCTCGGCTTCGGCTGCGCCGTCCCGGCCATCTACGCGACGCGCACGCTCCCCAGCCGGCGCGATCGAATCCTCACCGGGCTGCTCGTGCCGCTCATGTCGTGCTCGGCGCGCCTGCCCGTGTACATCGTGTTCGGGCTGGCGTTCTTCGGTCACGACGCCGGGACGGTCATCTGGCTGCTGTACGCGATCGGCATCCTCATCGCCGTGCTGGCTGGGATGGTCTTCACGCGCACGCTCCTGAAGCCGGACACGACCTCTGCCTTCGTGCTCGAGCTGCCGCCCTATCGCCTGCCCACGCTCAGGGGCCTGCTCATGCACATGTGGCAGCACACGCGCGAATTCGTCAGGCGGGCGGGCACGCTCATCTTGGCCGCATCGGTCGTCTTGTGGGTGCTCCTCAATGTGCCGTGGGGTGTCGAGGATCAGCGCGATTCGCTGTTCGGCCGGGTCAGCTCTATCGCCGCGCCGCTCTTCGAGCCACTCGGTTTCGGGACGTGGGAATCGGCCGGCGCGCTCGCTACCGGGTTCATCGCCAAAGAGGTCGTCGTCAGCACGACCAGCCAGATCTACCTTGGCGCGACACAAGGGATCACGGAGACCGCCACAACGACTTTCGGCGAAGACCTGCGCGACATCGCGATCGGCTTCGGCGCGGCGACAGTCGACGCCGGCAAGACGCTGCTCAGCCTGATTCCGGGCGTCGATCTCGCCGGCGCGGGTGAGCTGGCAGAAGAAGATACCGCCTTGAGCACCGTCTTGCGCGGGGTGTTTACGCCGCTGGCTGCATTCGCCTTCCTGGTATTCGTGCTGCTGTATGTACCATGTGTGGCGACGCTGAGCGCCGTCCGTCAGGAATTTGGCGGAAAGTGGGCAATCGTGTCAGCCGTGTATCAGACGTCAATCGCGTGGGTTGTGGCGTTCGTCGTGTACCAGGGTGGGCGGTTGGTGGGGATAAGGTAATTGGAGGTTGGAGGTTGGAGTTAGAGTGAGGAGTTAGAGTTTGGAGTTTGGAGTTTGAAGTTTGAAGTTTCGAGGTTAGGAGATGACGCTGACGCAATTGGTCGCTTTACTGGAAAAGAGCCACGGCCGATTCAGTCTGGATGAGCTTAGCCGCGCGCTGGAGGTGCCATCCGGCGCCCTGGCCGGCATGATCGAGACGCTCGTGCGCAAAGGTGTTCTCCTAGAGATCGGGCCGGACGGCGGCTGGTGCGCGGCATGCAGGCTGAGGAATGAGTGCAATCTGCTGGCCGTGCGCGGGGCGCGCTATGTCGTCGTGCCTCGCCGCAAGGCAAGTTGACATGATGTCTCTTTTGTGTTAATATATGAGCGTATGTTCATACATTCATACGATAGGGCCGCCATGCCGAGACGAAAACTCGCTTCTGACGACAAGATGCCGTTCATCGACCCCGAAGAAGCGCGAGCCGCGCAAGTCGATCTCGTAAATGGCGCGACGGCGACGCATCTGGCGCGCACCTTCCAGGCGCTCGCCGACCCGACGCGCGTGCGCATCATTTCGGCGCTGTCGCACACCGAGCTGTGCGTGTACGACCTGGCGACGCTGCTGGACATCACGCACAGCGCCGTGTCGCACCAACTGCGCATCTTGCGCGACTTGCGGCTGGTAAAATCCCGCCGCGCAGGCCGCCTGGTGTTTTACGCGCTCGACGACGAGCACATTCACGACCTGTTTCACAGGGGATTGGAGCACATTGAGCATGGCTGATACTGCGAGGGAGTATTCGATTGACGGGATGGACTGCGCCGACTGCGCGCTCAAGATTGAGAAGGGCGTTCGCCAACTGCGCGGCGTGCGGGACGTGCGCGTCGACTTCGCCACGGCCAAACTGCACGTGGATGGCGCCGTGTCAGCCGATTCGGTTCGCGAGCGCGCCCAAGCGCTCGGTTATCGCCTCATCGAATCACGCGGCTCACTCCTCCACGCTCCACGCCCCACGCTCCACGCACCACTTGGCTTCGGACACTACCTTCTCGGCCGGATCGAAACCCGGCTGGCGTTGGTGGGAGGCGGCGTCATCTTGCTGGCGTTCCTGCTCGGCTCGATGCAGATTATCGGCGAGACCGTTCAGGACGTGTTGTACGCCGCCGCCCTGGCGCTGGCGGGGTACCCGATCGCCCGTAGTGGCCTCGGCAACCTGATCGTCAATCGCGACTTCAACATTAACCTGCTGATGACGATCGCGGCAGTCGGCGCGTTCATCATCGGCGAGACGACCGAAGCGGCGACGATGATCTTCCTGTTCGCCATCGCCGAGGCGCTCGAGGGCTACACGGCCGACCGAGCGCGCGACAGCCTGCGCCAACTGATGGAGCTTGCGCCGGCGCAGGCGATCCGGCTGAGCGCAGGCCGCGAAGAGAGCGTGCCCGTCGACGCGCTGCGGGTGAACGACATGATTCTCGTCAAGCCCGGCGAGCGCATCCCGATGGACGGCGTCGTCACGGCCGGCGCGAGCGATGTCAACCAGGCGCCGATCACCGGCGAGAGCCTGCCGGTGCGGAAGGGCGTGAGCGAGGAGGTATTTGCAGGGACGGTCAACGGCGGCGGCGCGCTCGAGGTGCGCGTCACACACCTGGCGCAGGACAATACGCTGAGCCGCATCATCCGGCTCGTCGAGGAAGCGCAAAGCGTGCGCGCGCCAAGCCAGCGCTTCATCGATCAATTCGCGCGTGTGTATACGCCAGCGATGGTCTTGCTCGCCGTGTTGGTTGCCTTCCTCCCGCCGCTCTTGTTTCAAGCGCCTCTTCTCGACACACCTGACGGGCACGGCTGGTTGTACCGCGCGCTGGCGCTGCTCGTGATCGCATGCCCGTGCGCGCTCGTCATCAGCGCGCCGGTCACGATGATCAGCGCTATCACGGCCGCGGCGCGGCGCGGAGTGCTCGTCAAGGGCGGCGCGTATCTGGAAGCGCTCGGCCAGGTGAAGGTCTTCGCATTCGACAAGACCGGCACGCTCACACGCGGCGCACCGGTCGTCACCGCTTACCGGTCGGTGGACTGCGAGACCGGCGGCGAGTGCGTGCTGTGCGACGACGTGCTCG
>Ga0209751_10003550_pt1 | contig 15087 bp, 16 predicted proteins | sample RifCSP13_1_FD_184019 | JGI IMG/M metagenome (GOLD analysis project Ga0209751, IMG submission 184019) | Soil microbial communities from Rifle, Colorado - Rifle CSP2_sed 13_1 (SPAdes) (version 2) | ecosystem: Environmental > Terrestrial > Deep subsurface > Rock core/Sediment | place: Rifle... | reverse complement strand
GTAAATATTCAATCCTTTTCGGGATGTTCTAATTTTAGTGCGGAAAACAGGAAAAGAATGATTAATGATCATATTGATGTTGATATTCTATATCCAAGCGAATATTTTTTTAAACCCTCTTGGTGGTTATAAATCAATTAACCCTGTCATGGAATCGTCCATGATAGCCATGAAAATGATTTAATGAAGATAAGCAATAGCTTTATTGTTTACTGGAATCATTGTTTATCTTTTTTATGCTTTAAAACTGAATGAATAAATTTTCCAAATGATCTATCTTTCTTCCTGCGTTCAATGTACGACATTTCATGGTACGCTGCTTCTTTTAGCATTTTTAAATAATTATTATATCTTTCCTTTGTTATTAACCCACTTTCAATCCCTTTTAATATGGCACAGTCTTCTTCGTGTGTATGACTGCAATCAGTAAAACGACAATGGCTTATTAATTCAACAATTTCATCGAATATACTGCTGAGACCAGTTTCGTTTGATATAACCCCAAGCTCACGCATCCCGGGGTTATCCACAACCATTGCACCGTTTTCTAGGACAATTAATTCACGGCGTGTAGTAGTGTGCCTGCCCCGTCCGTCTTTTTCTCTAATTGCTTGAGTTTTATACAACTCTTCATGGATCAAGTTATTTAGTAAAGTGGTTTTACCAACACCAGAGGAACCAAGCAAACAAAATGTTTCACCGGCATTTAATAAAATTTTAACATTTTCTATTTCGGCTGGATTATAGTTGCTGAATGCGACTACAGGAATATCCTGTATTAGTTTATGAATCTCAGCTTCCCTTGCTTTGATTTCGTCACTTGAGACAAGATCACACTTACTCAATAAAACAATCGGTTTAATATTACTCTCGTATACCATAACCAGGTACCGTTCCAACCTTCGCAGATTGAAATTATTATCTACTGATTGCATTATCAGTGCTGTATCAACATTTGCAGCAATGAGTTGGTATTCTATTTTTTTACCGGGTGTTTTTCTTTTTAAGAGGGATTTTCTTGGGAAAAGTTCATGAATAACAGCGAAGGAATCATCATCAAACAATTGTACATAGACCCAATCTCCAACGGCAGGATAATCAAGCGGTGAGTCTGAGTTAAATAAAAACTTGCCGGTCAATTCTGCAAAAATATCTTTTTCACCATCAGACACTATAAAACTATTTTTATTTACAGCGATCACCCTGGCAATTTTGAAATCTACCATTTGGCTTGAATCGACTTGATCCTGCAACAACTTGTTAAAGCCTAATTTTTCTAATGACTGCATATTCATGTGTAATACTATGGTTGAATTAATGATAAATCATGAAGTTTGAGGTTAACAGTCTGATTTTCAAAACTTAAATGTGAGTTTAATTAGCACAAAATTATTTCGACAAAACCTTAGCCACCATCCCGCTGTATATACTCTGATGAGTTATGTTTCGACAAGCTCAACATGACAAAAAAGGCAAACACAGTTGGGCTTTATGTTATAAAAATATGCTTTATTAAAACAAGATGAAATTGTTTCTCTCAAGGTTTAAATGAACTGAATTGGATTAATTGTACTTGGAAGGTATTTATCCGCCGAATCTTATTGGTTGTCCTTTTATCATAATTGGAAACTTTAAATATGCCCCGAGCTCATGAAAAGAAACATTTTTATTTATGAGGTTAAATGTAAAGTAAGGATGCATTATAAATCCATGATACGTAGTTAGAGAACCTCCAAAGTATGCATCATCTTTATCCCAAACTAAAGTAGGTCCAATATCAAAACCTAAGCCATTAAGAAATTTTGTATCATTATTACCTATCGTGTATTCAAAACCGATGTGAACTTTCTTTAACTCTTTTAGTTTATCAATTGATATTACGACACCGTAAATATTTTTTAGTTTACTTTCATCAGAATGATTAACTAGGGATAATTCAATACCGTAAATAAATCCACCATTTTCACCAAATGCGTATCCGAGTTTGACACCAGGACAAAGAAAAACGCGATCTTGACAAAATATGAAACTGGGAAGAAATAATTCTAAAAAAAATAAAACTAGTGTGATTTTTATTTTTTAGTTTGGAATGAAATCAAAGAAATTCAATTGATTTTTTTATCGCTTAACAATCTTGCTTGCAAAATACAAAACCATTATGGTAAGGTTTGTTCACCATTCAAAAATATGTTTTATTAAAACAAGATGAAATTAAACAAAAAAGGACACAGCACTCTGTGTCCCTGCAATTATTTCATCATTCGTATTCCTTGTTCGTTATTCTGTATTCCTTTGAATAATGAATATTGAATAAAGAATACTGAATTTAGAAGTTTATTACTTTACCTCATCATACAATTTTCTAAATGCTTTCACGTCTTCCCAGCAATCTCGTTTGAAATTGGGATTTCTCAGTAGTGCAGCCGGATGATAAGTCACCATAACTTTAGTATGATTAAACTCGAAAATTTTTCCCCGCATTTTACCGAGGGAATCTTTCTTTTTCAATAATGCACCTGCAGCAACAAGCCCAAGACATAAAACTAATTTAGGTTTGATAAGCTCAATTTGTTTTAAGAGATAGGGCATGCAAGATTCCATTTCCTCAGGAAGTGGCGTTCTGTTTCCCGGAGGTCTGCATTTAACAACGTTGGCAATGTAAACTTCTTCGCGGGTAAAATTTATGGCTTTAAGGATGTCATTAAGGAGATGACCTGCTCTTCCTACAAATGGTTCGCCTTGCTTATCCTCTTCAGCTCCGGGTCCTTCACCGATTAAAAGCACATCTGCTTTGGGATTTCCAACACCAAAAACAAATTTATTTCTGCCTTTATGCAAATCACATTTGGTACAATTACAAATTAGTCTGTTAAGGTCCTCGAGGTTATCTGCCGCTTCCCAATTTTCTTTTGATTCAGAAAAAAGCAAAGGTTCTTCCAGAATTTTTTTAGAGGCAATCTTCTCTGTTACAATTTCAGTTTTTAACAAATCGGAAGTGAAAAGTTCATCTCCAAAAAAATCTTGCTGATCTTTCAATGCTTTAATTACTTCTGAACGTAGAGAGTTTGACATTGCTTACATTAACTTAGAATTAATCAAAATAAATTGTCACCAATAACACTAATCACCATTCGTAACTATTCGCGAAATTCTTCCGAAGGAATGACTTTGTCAGTGGCAATCAAAAAATACCAAACAGTTTAGGAAAAACAGATAAGTAAGTTTTTTATTGAACAAAAAAATAATTATAACTAGACCTTTTTGAATTCGAACTCAACTTTCCCTTCAAGTAATTCCTTTAGAGCTTGCTGATGAGGTTTTAGCTTCTTTTCAAAGTCAAGCGACATTTTTAATTGAGCAGGATTATCTAAGTCCTCATTTTCATCTTCGCTTTGAGCAACCGGAATTGTACTCAAAAGAGCATTGAACTCAATCTTATTCTCTGTGTTTATCTGACGTGCTCTTTTTGAAGCTACAATTATGGCTTCATAAACATTGCTTGCATGTGCATCTAAACTTCTCAAATCAATGGGGTTAATTTGCATTTAGCATTACTCCTTATTTATAATATTTAAAACTAAACTTTTTGTTTCTGAAATTGCTTTTTCTAAATCTTTATTAATAATAAGATAGTCAAATTTATCTTTTTGACTCAATTCCATTTTAGCTCTCTCAATCCTCTTTTGTAAATCCGTTTCGGTTTCAGTTTTTCTTTTCATTAGACGATCAATCAGCTCATCCAGGCTTGGAGGTGCAATAAAAATCAATATTGCCTCCAGGTAAATTTTCTTAAGTGATAATGCCCCTTTCACATCAACTTCAGCAATTATATTTTTGCCAATATTAATGTTTTGATCAACATAATACTTGAATGTGCCGTAATAATAATCGTAAACTTTTTCCCATTCAACAAATTCATTTTTTTTTGTTTTATCTAAAAACTCCTGCTCTGAAATAAAAAAATAATCAACCCCGGATTTTTCATTGTCCCTTTTTTTACGAGTTGTTGCTGAAACAGAGTAAACCAGTCCCGGAATTTCATCAAGCAGCCGTTTTACAATTGTAGTTTTTCCGGTTCCACTCGGAGCAGAAACTGCAAAAATTTTCCCTTTTTTCTTCTCCAAAATCACTCAATGTTTTGAATTTGTTCTCTTATTTTTTCAATCTCTTCTCGAATAAAAACAGTGTTGTGCGTAATAGAAGTCGAGACGGTTTTTGAAGAAATTGTATTTGCTTCTCTATTCATTTCCTGGCAAAGAAAATTTAATTTTCTGCCGGGTTCATCATCATTTTCCAAACTGTTTATAAAAAATTTTAAATGGCTTCTCAACCTAACACATTCTTCAGTGATCTCAGCTTTTTCTGCAATTATTGCTAATTCAAGTTCAAGTCGATCATTGTATTGAGCTATATTTTCTATCAGCACTTTAATCTTTTCTTTGAACTTGTTAAAATATTCTTGAACACTTTGCGCTGCTTCCTGTTCAATTTCTTTTAGTTTGTTTTCAATATTTTCAATTCTCTTATGAAGATCTTTTGATAATTCTTTTCCTTCTTTTTTCTTCATGCTGATCATTTCACCAAGAGCTTGTTCAAGTGCCTTAGTCACCAAACTGAATTCAACATCCGAGATAGAAAAATTAGTCGAGATCAGGATATCTTTGTTTATTAAAAGATGTTCGAGCTTAACTTTTTCCGAAATTTTCGCCGCTTTTTTAATTGATTTGAGAAGAGATAAATACGATTTCAGTTTATCACTATCTAAAGCCAGGTTATCCTCCTCCAATCCATTTCTTTTAATCTGAATTGAAGCCGAAACTTTTCCGCGTTTGATTTTAGATTTAATGAATTCCTTTATGTCATAATCTTTATTCATCAATGACGAGGGAATTCGCAATGAAATATCTAAATAACGACTGTTTATGCTTTTTACTTCGGCTTCAACACTAAGATTCTTATTTCCGGCACTTCCTTTTCCGAAGCCGGTCATGCTAACTATCATAAATTCTCATTAAAAGGGGTTTGAAATTACCATTTTTTGAGAAGTAAACCAAAACTTGTATGAAGGACTGGTTCAATCATTTCTTCAAAATTTACAGAGTGAAAAAACACAATTGTGCTTTACAAAACGAATTAGAATAGAATAAAAGCAGAGATATTGCTCATTTGAGATTTTAGAATGCTTCACCAATTCCAAAATGAAATTCGAAATTATCCCATACATGTTTACCGAAAATGAAAGTTTTATCACTCGGATCGTATAATTTAAATCCAAAATCTAACCTGAATGGAGCAACTTGTGTATAATACCTGAAACCGATTCCGGCAGCAAGCGCCAGTTCATTAAAGTTGAAATCTTTAGGATTTAGCCATGTATTTCCGTAATCAAAAAAACCTACTAGTCCGAAACTTTGAAAAAATCTATAACGATATTCCAAAGTTCCTTCTAGAAGGAAAGTACCTCCTTTAACATTTATCCCTTTAACAAGAAGTCCCGCAACTTTGGGAGCGTCTTTCGGGACCAACTCGTTTGATCTCCATCCTCTTATTGAGTTGCTTCCACCTGCATAAAATGTTCGATTAAGCGGTAGACCATTGTAATCGCCAACATACGGATGGAGATAACCCGTTTTTAATTTAAGAGAAAGGATATTATTTCGTTTAAGGTCGAGTGCCTGATATGTAGATGCCGTAAATAAAAGCTTATAGAAAACCGTTCCACTGTAATTCCATTTAAAAATTTGAGAAATCAAAAATGGAATTCCATTCGCCTCTTCTAGCTGGAGTGAAAGATTTGTTCCTTTTGTGGGAAATAGGAAATCATCCGTTGTGCTTTTTCCTAAATCAATTCCGATTGTTGATACAAGTTTTGATGATAAGCTATCGTTATTAGTACGATAGACTTCTTTCGTCTGTTCAATGTTATAGTAAGTGCTGAGGTAATTCACAAAAGTAAACTTTGGAAGCTCAAACTCAAATGTGATTTTGGAACCGTAAAATGTAATATTGTAATTCTTTTGCTTTTTTATTGTTGCATAATTTTCCCAGGTTCCAAAAATCGGTTTGCCAAAAAGAAATGGCTGCTCAATTTTTAATCTTGCATCAACATAACCTAAAAGAGTCGTATCCCTAAAAGAAAATCGCCCAATTAAGTTTTTAAAATCTACATTAAAGATATCTTGAATACCAAAAGAGCTGTTAATAGTGAATTTTCTTGCTTCACCAAAAAAATTCTTCTTGATAAAATTGGCTCCCAAACCGATATTGAAAGCGCTTTGCTGGTTATTCACAATTATTTCGGGTGATAGTTCATGCATGTACCCAATATTTCCATCGAGCTGCAAATTAACACGATTTACTGCGCTTTCGTTTTGATTAGCCGCAAGAATGACAGAATTGAATAACCCTGTTCTGAATAATCTGATCTGACTGCGCTGTATTTCATCCTGATTATAAAAGCTGCCTGCTTCAATCCCGGTAATTTTTCTCAGGAGTTCTTCATTTACAAGATCTGCTCCTTCTCCTTTTTTGTTAATGAAAATTGTATCAATACTTAAACGATTTCCAGTAGTAAAATAAATATTTAGATCGGCAGCATTAGCAGAAGTATCGCGAAAAATTATTGTGCTGTCAAATCTTGCATTCATATAACCGGAATTAAGCAGCGTGTTAATCGTATTATTAATGTTCTGTTCTACTAAACTCTGGCTGTACCATTCATTTGAGGCCGATAAGTAATCCTGCAAAATTGTATTGTAGGTTATGAATGGAATTTGATCGAGCCCAAATAGAAATGCACTTCGAAATTTTGATCTTTCTCCTTCATCAATAATATAAATAAGTTCTGCATCTAAGCTGGAAGTATCTAATTCATAGCTATAATTAAAATGAGTTTCAAAGTATCCATTATTTCTGTAGTACTCTTTAAGTGCTGCTAAGTCGAAAGGGATTTTTAGAGAATCGAACATGATTGCTTCGGCACCGAGCCCGGAAAATGAATTGAGGAATTTCCAAAACCACATAGGAGATTCTTTAGAAACGATTACATCTTTTAATCTTGTTGCGGAAAATTCATTATTACCCTCAAAGTTTATGGATTTAAGTTCGTACTTTTGCGCCCAAATGAAAGTGAGGTTTGAAATTAGTAAGAATACAAGCAGTAATTTTCTTGATGTCATTAATTAAGTAAAAACTTATTCACAAAAATCTTTTTTCAATTAAAATTCCAAACTAACATCTTCAGATGCAAGCTTTAAACCGGGATAATCCTTTTTGAAATTTGAAATAAAGAATTTTCTCAGATCGTTTTCTGAAATATTCTTTGATAAGAAAAGCTCTGCGGGTTTTCTTGATTCGGAAAATAAATGAGCGTAAAATGTTTCTCGCTCGGCAAAATTGATTACATATGCAAACACTTCTCCACCGCCGCTTCCCCAAAAGTAATCCTGTGAGTTATAGTAAATTAAATCGTAATTCAAATTTGGAAATTTTATTTTATTTACAAGACAATCTTTGAATGATCCATCAAGAAGTCCGGATTCATATGTTTGTTGTAATTGGCTATCTTTAATTTCTAAGAGGACGAATTTAATCCCCCAATTATTATTTTCAGACAATTCAATTCCGGCTGCAATTTCTTGCAAAGAATCTTCATCAAAGTTACCAGTGAGTACAAACTTAAGTTTATCGCCAAGTAACTTTTTTGTTTCAGTATTTACCATAACCGAATCGGTTAATGAGAAAATTAGTTTTTGATCACCTTCCTTTTTATCGCTGCAAGAAGGAATTATGGAGATTAAGATAATGATGAAGATAAAGATGAAGAATGCTGAACGCTTTTCGACTGCAGATGCTAAAAAGTTTTCATGCTTGTTTTTATTATTTGATAACAACTTTAGTTCCTTTCTGAATAACTGAAAAAATTTCATCTATTGCCTCATTGCTAACCGAAATTGAACCATTTGTCCAATTATAAACAAATGGTAAATTTTTTAATATGTAATCAAATTTTCCCAAACCGTGAATACCCAAATTACCGCCGAGATTTGTGTTTGCATTCGGGCAGCCCTCGTAATAAAATTCAAATTTAAGCTGATCGAATTGCTTCTGAGTTATCCAACCTTTGCGCAAAGCTTCCGAAGCATCACTGATATTCGGGTAATTAAGTTTTAAAAATTTATGATACTGATTGTTAGAATCCATATCGCAAATTGCATATTCACCAACTGGTGTGGCATTATCTTCAGCTCTTGTTTTAGCAGCCGAAAGATTTTTTCCAAAACTTGCGCGGTACGTTTTGATGAGAATAGTATCTTCATAAAGCTGAAGACTAAAAGACTTGCGCTCAATGATTATATTTGGATTTTCAAATCTTTCATAACCTTTTTCTTTTAATGATTCAAATAGCGAATCTTCCCGAAGATTTAAAATAATTCCATATACAATTGTCCCGGCAAGAAAAAGAATTATACCGCCGGTAAAATAAATTGTATTCCTTAATGTGTTTTTGCTTATTAGAGCAAAAAGGCGGGATAAATCTACCTTACTTAACTTTTGATTCTTAATTTCCAAATTATCTTTAGGATTGCTTTATAATATCTAATTAAATTTAGCGAAAAATTACAAAACTTATGAATTGTATAATTATTAAAACGCAATTGTCCCTTTTGCAACTACGGACAGATAAGAATGCCTGCCAGCCGAATCATAATTAAGAAATGGTAATGACAGCCAGGAATCCGCCTTAGGCGGACTGTCCTACAATAAAATAAAAACCCCATCATTCCGATGGGGTTAATATCTGCCAACCGAAATTATAAATGAGATTAAACTTCCATAATTTCTTTTTCTTTGTGTTTTAAAACCTCATCAACAAGCTGAATATGTGCATCAGTTAATTTTTGAACTTTCTCCTCTGCATCTTTCAATTCATCTTCGGAGATTTTTTTGTCTTTGTTTTCTTTCTTCAAATGTTCATTAGTGTCTCGGCGAATATTTCTAACAGCAACTTTTGTTTCTTCGCCAAATTTTTTTATTAGCTTAACAAGTTCTTTTCTTCGTTCTTCATTCAATGGAGGAATTGGAATTTTAAGATTTGTTCCATCACTGATTGGATTGAAGCCTATATTCGCTTCTAAAATTGCTTTATCAACAGGGATAACCATTGATTTATCCCACGGAGTAAATGAGAGTGTATGAGCATCTAAAACTGTTAAATTACCAACCTGGTTTATTGGTGTCATTGTTCCGTAATAATCTACTTTGATCCCGTCCAAAAGGGCAGTTGTTGCTTTTCCTGATCGAACTTTTGCTAACTCAGCCCTCAAAGTCTCAATTGATTTGTCCATTCTCGCTTTGGCATCTTTGATTTCTCTTTCCATATAAACCTCAATAATTTTTTACTTTAAAATTAAGGATGATGAATAAAAGTACCAACTTTTTCGCCTTTTACTAAACGCAGCAGGTTACCCGGAATATCCATGTTAAACACAACAATTGGCAAATTATTTTCCTGGCATAAGCTTACTGCAGTTAAGTCCATTACACGTAAGTTCTTTTTAAGAATATCAAGATAAGAGATTTTTTCAAACTTAAATGCTTTTTTATTTTTTTCAGGATCGGAATCGAAGACTCCATCAACACGCGTGCCTTTTACTATTACATCAGCTTGAATTTCCACAGCTCGAAGAGAAGCCGCAGTATCTGTGCTGAAATAGGGATGACCTGTTCCGGCACCAAAAATTACAATTCTTCCTTTTTCTAAATGTCTTATCGCTCTTCTGCGAATAAACATCTCAGCAATTTCTTCCATTTTAATTGCACTCATCAGTCGAGAATAAATTCCAGCTTTCTCAATTGCATTTTGCAATGCTAATGAATTTATCATTGTAGCAAGCATTCCCATTTGGTCGCCCGCAACTCGATCTATATTTTGAGCACTTGCACTTAGACCCCGGTAGATATTTCCTCCACCGATAACAATACCAAGCTGAACTCCCAAGTCATGAACTTTTTTAACTTCATCCGCAAAAAACTCCAGAACTCTGTGATCAATGCCAAATCCTTTTTTACCCATTAAGGATTCACCGCTGAGCTTAAGCAAAACTCTTTTAAATTTTAATTTTTTCATGTTAAATCTCTCTTTCAAAAATAATATAAAAAAAGGTCTTAATGTTATTAAGACCTTTTAAATTTACTTCTTCTCATCACTCAGATGAAATCTTTTAAATCGAACCAGCTTTACGCTGGTATTAAACTTTGTATTAAATTCTTTTATAAGATCGCTAACCGATTTTGTGTTATCCTTAATATAAGCTTGCTCGGACAAACAATTTTCCTGGTAAAATTTATTAAGTTTTCCAAGAGCAATCTTTTCAAGAATATTTTCAGGTTTACCTTCTTTACGCCCCAATTCTTTATATATGTCGATCTCTTTATCTATAATATCTTTCGGTACTTCCTCTCTATTTACACAAACGGGCTTCATTGCGGCAACTTGCATAGCAATATCTTTAGCAATTCTTGAGAAGTCATCGTGAAAATTTTCCAATTCATCAAACATAACAAGAACACCAAGCTTTGAACCAGGATGAATATAATCAACAACCAGTCCGTTGTTAGTATTTTCAGTTGTAACTCTAGATACCTCAACTTTTTCTCCCACTTTTCCCATGATGTCAGATAACTTTTCAGAAATTGTCGGATTACTTTTTAGAAACTCATCAAGGTTTTTAGCTTTTCTAGAAGCGGCGGATTCAAGAACAAAATTTGTGAATGATACAAAATCCTCGCTGCGAGCAACGAAATCTGTTTCGCAATTCACTTCTACCATCACACCAAATTTCTTGTCCTCTGAAATTTTTGTAAGTACTATTCCTTCATTAGATGACTTCTCGGCGCGTTTTGATGCGACTGCAGCACCTTTTTTTCTGAGCAGTTCAATTGCCTTTTCAAAATCACCATTGGCTTCAACCAATGCTTTTTTGCAATCCATCATACCCGCACCGGTTTTTTGTCTTAGCTCATTTACTTTAGCAGCAGTTATTTCCATAATATTTTAATTCCTTGAACGGTTATTAAGCAGTAGTTTCTTCTTTATCTTTCTCTTGTTCTTTCTTAACTCTTTCAGTCGTGGCAGAATCTTCAGCTTTAATTTCTTTTTCTTTTTGGTTTCCTTCGATTATTGCATCAGCCATAGTTTTTATTATTAGCTCTATAGTTTTTACAGCATCATCATTTGCAGGAATGATATAATCAACTACATCAGGATCACAATTTGAATCAACAATTGCAAAAATTGGAATTGATAATCGTTTAGCTTCACTTACTGCAATAGATTCTTTTTTTATATCAACAATTACGAGTGCTCCAGGAATCTTGTTCATTGATTCAATTCCTTCAAGAACTTTTTTAAGCTTATCTTTTTCTCGAAGACGTGTGATTCTTTCTTTCTTTGTGATCTGATCAAAAGTACCATCGTTTTCTTGCTTCTCAATATTATTTAAACGCTTGATGCTTTTTCTAACCGTAGAAAAATTGGTCAACATTCCGCCAAGCCAACGTTCGCTTACCCAGTTTGAATCGGATCGTCTAGCTTCAGACTCTATTATTCCTTTTGCTTGTTTTTTTGTGCCAACAAATAAAACACGTTTTCCTTCTGAGACAAGAAGCGCTAATTTGTCAGCAGCTTCAGCAAGATGGGATTGTGTTTTCTTTAAATCAATTATATGAATCCCATTCTTCTCCATGAAGATATATGGTTTCATTTTAGGATTCCAACGACGGGTTAAGTGACCGAAGTGCGCACCAGCTTCTATGAGCTGGGTGATATCTATTTTTCTCATTATTACTCCTGTTTTTCTTCTACTTTCATCATCTTTACCTCAATTCCCAATGGGACACAGGCGGTAAATCAGAAAGTATGTTTGATTATTTATTTTTGTACTAAAATTATCTCTTAGAGAACTGAAATCTTTTTCTTGCTTTTGGTTGACCATATTTTTTTCGCTCAACCATTCGTGGATCTCTTGTTAAAAATCCTTCTTTCCTCAATAAAGGTTTAAACTCAGGATTTATTTCAATCAATGCTCGTGAAATACCCAACCTTATAGCTTGTGCTTGACCAGTAATTCCGCCGCCATCAACATTAATAAAGATGTCATAGACACCTTCGGTTGATGTTACCTTAAAAGGACTGAGTATTTCTGCACGATTAAGACTTTGTTGAATTGCAACTTCGAAATCTTTTCCGTTTATACTAACTTTTCCCGAACCCTCCTTTAAGATTACTCTTGCAACTGAAGTTTTTCTTCTTCCTACATAAATATTATCTGCCATCAATTCTCCGTTATAAATTTATTGCTTCAGGTTTTTGTGCCGCATGAGGATGTGCATTACCCGAGTACACTTTTAACTTTTTAATTAATTGTTTACCTAAACGATTCTTGGGAAGCATTCCTTGAACTGCGTTATGAACGACAAATTCAGGTTTACTTGCCATTATTTCCTGCAAAGATTTAGTTTTTAATCCACCCGGATAACCGGAATGATGTGAATAGGTTTTAAGAGATTGTCTTTTGCCTGTGAATTTTACTTTCTCAGCATTAATAACCACTACAAAATCACCGGTATCAGTATTAGGGGTAAAAATAACTTTATTTTTACCTCTGATAATTCTGGCAACTTTAGTAGCCAATCTTCCCAGCACTTGATCTTGAGCATCAACAAGAAACCATTTCTTATCAGCATCGCTTGATTTTATAAATTTTGTTACTTTTTGGACTTTCACGAATTTCTCTCGATTAAATTTCAATTAAAGGGTGGAAAAATATTACTTATAGCTCTGAAAGTCAAGAAATTCTAGGAGTAAAAGTTAACTTTGCCCATATAAAAGACGCATAAAAATCTAAAATATTAAAAAATTAAGTAATTACGCCTGAAATCTGAAAATACTGCAGCAATTCCTTTAGGTTAGATGCGAATATTCTAAAATATAGTACTGCCAAACCTAAAAGATTTGAGCATTCCATAAAAGGTTGGAGCGTAGGATTTAAACGCTTCTTCACCCTTAATAGTTAACTTCAAACTGAAATCGTCCTTTTCCTCTGACCTGAAATAAAATGTTTGGGAAAAATAGTTTGCCAAACTTTCAGGATCATTAAAGTAAACCACAGCATCTTTTAACAGAAGACTATGTTTATAACGGTTCTGATTGAACAAGCTTCTATCACATACCTCAAGGTGAACATACGGTGGAGGATTGGAATTTGAAGTGCTGGCCCAAAAAGTAACTCCATCTAATTTTTTATCTACATTCTGATCAATGAAAGTCCAGTCGACAGGAAATTTTATAGATACATTCAAAGTTGGTTCACTGTAAACCTGTTCTAATGAAGTAGTATCTGCATTTTGATCGAGAAAATTGACACCCGAATCGGATTGCGAATTTGGTATTGGATCGGTTTTTTTAATTAGTTCTCTGTTTTCAGAATCGGGTTTTTTTTCATTTTCTTCCTTAAACATCTTTTCAAAATTTACTGTTTCCACATCACTTTTTTTAGTGAAGATCTGAACATAGCCGGCGTTAGGATTTACTTTATTCAAATGCATATCTGTAAAAAAGTATGCCATTAAGAAAAGCAGCAAATGGAAAAGTGAGGATGCAGCAAATGTTAAAAATGAATTCATTTCTTTAATAAACTTCTTCGCCATTGTTATTAAAAGTCTTCCATAGAATTATTTATTCAATTTTCTTTTTACAAAATATCTGCCAATTTCATTGGTCAAGGTGCTTTCTTTGAAGCCGAAGCTAAAATTAGTAATTTTTATATATCATTTATTCGGAAATAGGAAATTTTTTAACTCATGAAATTTTTAATAACGGGTGGTTCCGGTTTTCTTGGTATTAACTTAATCCGACACTTGTACTCAAAAGGTCACAGCATTGTTTCGCTTGACCTAGTAGAATTTAATTATCCTGATATGGCAGGAAAAATTAGGGCTGTTATTGGGGATATCAGAGATGAATCTATAGTGAAAGACTTAACAAAAGGTATAGATATAGCTGTTCATACTGCCGCCGCACTTCCGTTATATAAACCCGAAGAAATTTTTTCCACAGATGTGGAAGGAACAAGAATTCTTTTGGAAAATGCAAAAGAAAATAAAGTAAAAAGATTCATTCATATTTCCTCAACGGCTGTTTATGGAATTCCCGATCATCACCCTTTATATGAGGATGATAAGCTTGATGGAGTTGGTCCTTACGGAAAAGCAAAAATTTTAGCTGAAGAAGAATGTTTAAAATTCAGAAAGGACGGAATGTGCGTTCCGATTTTACGTCCTAAATCATTTATTGGTCCGGAAAGATTAGGTGTGTTTGATCTCCTTTTTGACTGGGCAAAAGACGGTAAAGGATTTCCGATGATTGGTAATGGTAAAAATCGATATCAGCTTTTAGATGTCGAGGATCTTTGTGAATCAATTTATTTGTGTGCTATACTTGATCCAAAAATTGTTAATGATACTTTTAACATTGGCGCAAAAGAATTCAAAACAATGCGGGAAGATTACCAAGCTGTGTTGGATTATGCGGGATATGGTAAGAAAATTGTCGGTCTGCCCGAGAAGCCGATCATTTATACTTTAAGATTTTTAGAAGTGCTGAAACTTTCACCACTTTACAAGTGGGTTTACGAAACTGCTTCAAAGGATTCATTCGTTTCGATTGAGAAAGCTGAAAAGATTTTGGGTTATAAACCTAAGTTTTCAAATCAAGATGCTTTGCTGCGTAATTATAAATGGTATCTTGATCATGTTGATGAGTTTAAAAACCAAACCGGAATTTCGCATCGTGTACCTTGGAAGCAAGGAATTCTTAAATTTGCAAAAATATTTTTCTAACCTATGCAACCGTAAATGTAAAGATTAAGTTACATCTCTATGAGTGCGTTTAATGCAAATTATTTTTGCTAACAATTCTTGAATGCTTTTAATCCTGCAAAAGTGGAACTGCTGCTTAGCTCCTCTTCAATACGAATCAATTGGTTGAATTTTGCAATTCTTTCGCTTCGACATCCACTTTCTGTT
>Ga0209751_10003545_pt1 | contig 15103 bp, 14 predicted proteins | sample RifCSP13_1_FD_184019 | JGI IMG/M metagenome (GOLD analysis project Ga0209751, IMG submission 184019) | Soil microbial communities from Rifle, Colorado - Rifle CSP2_sed 13_1 (SPAdes) (version 2) | ecosystem: Environmental > Terrestrial > Deep subsurface > Rock core/Sediment | place: Rifle... | reverse complement strand
TTCGACCAGCCCGCCGCGCTCCAGAATGATCAGCGCGCTTTTCTGGCGCTGGCCGCCGGCTTCGATCCAGGCCATGTCGATCAGCGCGCCGATCACCCGATCGTCGACGGTGACTCCGCTCGATACGGCCGGCGCCGGCTCGCCGCCGATCACCGTGTCTCCCTGATTGCTCAACGCAAACCGATCGACGCGGCCCTCGTCCGGGTCCATCACGAACAGCGACGCGCCCTGCGCGGTGAGCCGGCGGCGGCCTGCTTTCGTGTAGTCGTATAGCAGGATGGGTGACAGGCGCTGCGTGCCGTCCTGCTGGTCGAGCTGAGCCTGTGCCTGCGCGCGAAGCACGATCGCGACTTCGTTGTTTGGGTCGAGGGCCAGCGCCTGGTTCGCCGCAGCCAGCGCGTCGCTCCAGCGCGCGCGCTTCTCTTCACCCGTCGCCGCCGCATCCGCCTGCGCCATCGACGCCTGCCCCTGCGCAACGAGCGTCTCGACCTGCGCCGCCGCGCTGCGCTGGACGTACACCGTGGTCACCACGGCGGCGACGATCAGCGGAATGCCGATGGCGATCGCGGCCATGATCAGAGTGTGACTTTCGAGCGAGGAAGCGCCGCGACGTCGCGCCGGGCGCGCCGCCGGCCGATCGGGAAGTGTCGTCTGCATGAATCCCCGCGCCGCTGCGCTCAACGATCTCAGGCCGCGTGACACACCCTGGCCGACCGAGGCAGCCCATTCGCCCACTTGAGGCATGGATCGGCGAGGCGGCGCAGCGGAGACTCGATCAGGTCTCTGAGTCTTTGTCGCGGGCGCGACAGCCGGCGCGGCGCTTGTCTCGGGAGCGGCTGCGGCCGCCGTCACCTCGATCAGCATGGCGCTCAGGTTTCCGTCGCGAACCAGGCGCTCCAGGTTGTCGAGCGCCGTTTCGACGCCGACGTACACGATCGATGAGGCGATGGCCTCTTCCGGGATGCGCGCCGGGAGCGAGGCGTCGGCCAGCAGGAGCGTGTCGCCGGGATGAAGGTCGGCGCGCGAGAAGCGCACCTCGACGGCGCGCGCTACGCCGAGCGGCGGCAGGCTGCCCGCTGCATCGCTGCGCGGAAAGCGCTCCAGGCGACCTTGATGCGCCAGGTACGCGCACGACGGCCCGGTCTGCGCGATGAACAGCTCCGGCCCGCGCAGCACGGCGCACGTGACGCCAGCCCGCGCCGCCGCCAGCGCCGACCGGTTGTTGTCGACCAGCCACTCGTTGCCGGCGTCGATCGCCGCGCGCAACCCGGCGGTGACGCTGCCCGACGTGTGCCAGTATGTTTGCTGGATGCGCTGGATCAGCTCCTGAATAAGCGAGGCCGATCCGCCCGCGTCGACCAGAATGAATAGCGTGTCGTTCTGGCGTCCGCGCGCACTGCGACGCGGCGCCGTGAATGCGCTGCACTGCGGCGTCTCGCTTTGCCGCTGCCCGCCGACGAGATGCAATTCACCGACGATCGAATCGAGGGAGATCACCACGAAGCAATTGTAGCACAACAAAGGCGAATGCAGAATGACGAATGCGATAATGAAGAAAGCCAGGCGCGCATTCTACATTCGACATTCAACATTCTTCATTCGTTCTCTCCCCATCCGCCGCCGCCTGGCGTTCGAATCGACAGCACGTCGCCGGCGTCGAGCTGGAGCTGGACTTTGCCGGGGAGCCGAGACGTAACGCCCTCGCGGATCAGCGCGTTCTCGCCCGGCGCGCCCGGCTCGCCGCCGCTCAAGCCGTACGGCCGCGCTGCACGCCGCTCGCCGAGCAGGGTTGCCGTGACCGGCGCAAGGAACTCGATCTCGCGGATCAACCCGTCGCCGCCCCGGTGCAGCCCCGCGCCGCCCGAGCCGCGCCGGATGGCGTACTGCCGCACGCGCAGGGGAAAGGCCAGCTCGAGCGCCTCGATCGGCGTGTTGAGCGTATTGCTCATGTGGACGTGGATGCCGGACGCGCCGTCGCGCAGCGGACCTGCGCCCGCGCCACCCCCCATCGTCTCGTAGTAGGCGAATGGCGCGCCGTCCGCCCGCACCCCGCCGAACGTCAGGTTATTCATCGTGCCCTGGCTCGCGGCCGGAATGAGGTCGGGAAGCGCGCGAGCCAGGGCGCCGAAGACGGCGTCGACGATGCGCTGCGACGTTTCGACGTTGCCGCCGGCGACGGCGTGCGGCGCCTTCGCGTCGAGCACTGAGCCTTCCGGGACGATCACGCGAATCGGCGCAAAGGCGCCAGCGTTCGTCGGCGCGTCGTCGTGACCCATCGCGCCGACGACGCAGCGCACGCAGTAATACACGGCACTCTCGACGATCGCGCGCACAGCATTGAGATTTCCTCGCACAGCCGGCGAACTGCCGGTGAAATCCACACTTAGCGAATCGCCTTCGATGGTGAGGATGACCCTAATGGTAATTGGGGAGTGGTAATTGGGAATTGGAAGTTGGAGGTTGGAAGTTGGAGGTTGGACTGCCCGCTTCGCAGGCTTGGGGATGGGGGTTTGGGAGTTTGAAATTTGATGTTTGAAGTTGGAAATGTCTTCGTCGTCGAGATAGTCTTCAAACGTGTAAGCGCCGGCCGGCATCGAGGCGATGGCGTGGCGCGTGAGCCGCTCGGCGTATTCGATCAGCGCCGCCGCGCAGGCCAGCGTCGTCTGCAGGCCGTAGCGCGCGACGATTTCCCTCGCGCGACGCGCGCCGACCTCGTGCGCCGCCAGTTGGGCGTCGAGGTCGCCGCGCCGCTCGCCGGGCGTGCGAACGTTGCGCAGGATCAGATCGAGCACGGCCTGGTTGGCCTTGCCCGCGTCGACGATCTTGACGGGCGGGATGATCAGACCCTCCTGGTAGATCTCGCTCGAGAGCGGCATCGATCCGGGGGACATGCCGCCGACGTCGGCGTGATGAGCGCGCGAAGCGACATACAGTAGGGGCGTACCCCTGCGAAGCGCTCCGAGCGAAGCGAGCGAGTTGCGGTCGCCCGGAGGCGCATCCTCGCGGTCGCCCGAATGGGCAGGCGCGAGGCCTGCCCCTGCGCCGATGAAGACCGGCGAGACGAGCGTGATATCGGGCAGGTGCGTGCCGCCGAGATAGGGGTCGTTGAGGATGACGACGTCGCCAGGCGCGAACGGGCTGCACCGCTCGATCGCGGATCGCACCGAGGCGGGCATCGCGCCGAGGTGCACGGGGATGTGCGCGGCCTGCGCCAGCAGGCGGCCCTCGCCGTCGAACAGCGCGCACGAGAAGTCGAGGCGCTCCTTGATATTGGGCGAGTACGCCGTGCGCCGCAGCGTCACGCCCATCTCTTCGGCGACCGACGCGAACAGGTGTTTGAAGATTTCGAGGGTGATGGGGTCGGTGGGCATAGATCGGTTTGCTTGCCGGCTGAGTGATGCGTGATACGTGATGCGTGAAACGTAATGCGTGAAACGTGATGCGTGATGGCTTCAGGTTTTGCGAACCTTTGCTCCACGAGGTCGCATCACACTTTGAGCAGCACAGTTCCGACGCCCATTTTCTGCAGCGCGATGTCGGCGTAGTATTCGACGATAGGATTTTCGTCGTCTAGCGCGGTGATCAATGCGGGGATGGATTGTGGGTCGGCAATGTGCGCCAGCGCCCGCGCCGCGCGGCCGCGCACCGAGGGCGTGCCTTCGTCGAGGGCGGCGATTAAATGGGGAGTCGCCGCCGGACCGATGCGCGCGAGCGAGTCGGCGGCGAGCTGGCCGACGTACACGCTGGGGTCGGCGAGCCGCCCGATCAGGGCCGGGATAGCGCTGGCCGCCTCCCCGTCGAGCGCGCCGAGCGCGTAGATGGCGCAGGCGCGCACGTCGGGATCGCCGTCCGCGCACTGGTCGATCAGCGCCGCGATCGCCGCCGGAGAACGGATTTCGCCGAGCGCGCGAGTCGCCCACCAGCGACAGTCGACGCTCAGGTTAGACAGGAGATCGCGGATGCCCGGCAGGCTGTCCTCGCCGAGACGCCCCAGCGCCAACGCAGCGGCCTCGGCGCGATCGTCGTCGCCCGAGGCCAGGTCTGCCAGAAGCTGATTGTGCTCTATCGAATCCATAGCGCGACTCTTCGCCGCAACCAAAAGATTAACCACGGATGACACGGATTACACGAAGGTTGACACGCCACCATCTGTGCTATCCGTGAAATCCGTGGTTGGCGCAGTTGTTGAAGGGCAATACGATAGCGCGCTGGGAAACCACGTGTCTTCGTCAGGGCTGTCCCAGTAGCACGACAGGGACGTTACGCCACTTGTCGCCCTCTTCGATTAGCATGATGGGGATGTCGTCTTGAATCGGGTATTTGCGGTCGCAGCCAGGCTCCTGGCACACGAGCCACACGCCGTTGACGAGCACCAGGCGACCCGGATCAGGCCCTTCGCGTCGAGTCGGCCCGCTGACGCAGTGCGGGCAACGGAGGATTTCGAGCAGGTCGGCGCTGACCATACATTTCTCCTGTGAGAGAATCGCGCGTTGATTTTATCACAAGCGAGATCGATCCGCAATTGTTTGACAGCCCTATGCCCGCATGGTATACTGCGTCTGCGTTGAGGGAGATGCCCTCACCAGGAGGGATGGCCGAGCGGTCTAAGGCGGTGGTCTTGAAAACCACTATGGGGGCAACCTCATCGGGGGTTCGAATCCCTCTCCCTCCGCCATCGGATCGGATGTCCGGGGAGATGCCGGAGTGGACGATCGGAGCCGCCTGCTAAGCGGTTGTGCGGGTAAAACTGCACCCAGGGTTCGAATCCCTGTCTCCCCGCCTGTGAGAGAACGAACCTTGCGAAGGTTCCCAACCTTCGCAAGGTTGCACGGCACACGCCCCTGTAGCTCAGCGGATAGAGCGCAGCCCTGCGGAGGCTGAGGCCCAGGTTCAATTCCTGGCAGGGGTACTATACCGATGACTACGCTCCACGTCTTGAGTGCCGTGGGGCGTTTTTGTTTTGTCGGTCCCGGCTATCTCTGCGCTGCCCTTGTGAGGTTGGAGGTTAGAAGTTGGAGGTTGGAGGCTAAGGTTGGACTGCCCGCTTCGCGGGCGTGGAGATTAGAGCCATGCGGAAACGCAGGTGGTTGACGATAGTCGTTGCTGGCATCCTGGCTTTCTGCATTCTGGGATGGGCGCTGGCGTATTACTTCGTCGGCGTCGATGTGAGTTTCATCGCAGGGATGGTGCGGGCGCGCGTGGCGGATGGGGGACAGGCCATGCCCGCCGCGCCGGCGGGTGTCGAGGTGACGACGGTTGTCGATGGGCTTGACGCGCCGACGTCGCTGGCCTGGTCGCCGGACGGCGCGCTGTATGTGGCAGAGTATGCAGGCGGCGCGGGACGCATCACGGCGTTGACGCAGCCGGGCCGGCGCGTGACGGTTGCGGAAGGCATTCCGGCGCCGCTGGGCATTGCCTTTCACGACGGTTGGCTGTACGTCGGGCGGCGCGGCGGCGTGACGCGTCTGCGCGACACGAACGGCGATCGCGCCGCCGACCGGATCGAACCGATCGTCGACGGCCTGCCCGCGCTGCGCCACCAGACCGACGGCATCGCCTTTGGAGTGGATGGGCGCATGGTTATCGGGCAGGGAAGCCGGAGCGACCGCGGTGAGATGGTCGGGATCGATCCGCTCGAGGCGAGCATCCTCGTCGCCGATGCGGATGGATCGAATCTGCGCGTGTACGCGTCCGGGCTGCGCAATCCGTACGACCTGGCGTTTCATCCGGCGACGGGTGAGCTGTTCGCAACAGACAATGGGCGCGACGTTCCGTCGCAAGGCGTGAGCGACGAGCTGAACGTGATCGTCGACGGCGGCGATTACGGCTGGCCCGACTGTTGGGATCAGGGCGAAGGCTCGAACTGCGAAGGGACGGTCGCGCCGATCGCGCTGCTTGAAGAGCACGGCTCGGCGAACGGGCTGGCTTTTTACACCGGAGCGATGTTCCCAGAGTGGCGAGGCGATCTATTCATCGCCTTGTTCGGCGCGAACTCGGGCGACCCGTCGATCGGCAAGCAGGTCGTGCGCGTCGAGCTGGCGCGTGCTCAGAACGGCGAGTGGACCGCAGAGGTACATGCGTGGGCCTCGGGCTTCGCCAACCCGCTCGACGTGACGGTCGGGCCGGATGGCGCGATCTACGTCGCGGACTTCGGGGCGGGGAAGGTGTATCGTTTCGCCGCGCCCTGAGCGTTCTCGTAAGATTCTCGCTGAGACAGCGCGGAACGTGTCTTTTTGTCATGCCCTTTGCTATAATATGCGCGGATAACCCGGCGAAGGCATTCATGGGTCGCAAGATGCCACAGGCTAACTGCCTCGAGCCGAACATGATCCTGCCATGAGGAGGATAATCGTATGAACTGGAAGGAACGCATCGTCGTTGATCCGAGCATCCTGGTTGGGAAACCGGTCGTTAAGGGCACACGCCTCGCGGTCGAGTTTATCGTCGATCTCTTGGCGCAAGGCTGGAGCGAGGCGGACCTGCTGCGCAACTACCCCGGACTGACGCGCGAGGACATACAGGCTTGTTTGAGCTACGCCAGCGCCATCCTGGAGGATCAGCGTATTCGCATGACCCCCTTGCCTTGATCGACGCGGCCAACTGCGGCGAACGAGTGCAAGATCGCCGAGCGGCTAACGAAGGACTTCTGGCTGTACGTGGTATACAACTGCACGACGAAGCCGGAGGTGCATGTCATCCCAGACCCGGTGCGCGTGGGCTGGGAGCCGATTGTGAAGGTCGAGCACTACTAGGCGAACGCCGCGCGGGTTCTGGCGGCGGCGCTCGGGGAATGAGACTGTGGGTGTTCAGATGTTGTGTGATATGATCGAGGTAGAGAGGAGTGTGTGAAATGCACACGCTTGAACTCCCGGACACTGTGCGCAAGGCACTCGGTCCAGAGGCGGCGCGGGATTTCACGGCGTGGCTGGAAGAACAGTTGCGCAGCGCGCGGCCGCATGTGCCGATCTCGGCCTTCGTCGCCCGGCAGAAGGTGAACGCGCTCATGCTGGAGCAGGTGAGCAATCTGCTCCTGGCCGATGAACCTTCGCTCATCCGTTTGTCCGAGGATGACTGGGTGTGGCGCGTGCCGGTTGACCTGACCTACCCATCGCATGGCCGGGCCGGGCGTGTCGGAACGCTGGATGTCGATGCGCGCTACGGCGAAGTGCGCTTCACCGACGCGACATTGACCCAGCTGCGCGAGTCCGCCCAGCGGCTGGCGCAGCAAACGCTTCGTCCTGGCGCATGAGCGAGCCGATAGCCCTGCCTCACGCCCAGCAGTCGGCGGAAGGCTATTGTCTGTCGGCCTGTGCGCGCATGGTGCTGGCGCATCTCGGTCTGGAACGCTACGAGAAGGAAGTCGGTCAAACCCTCGACGCGCAGGAATACGGCACGCCCAGCTTCGCTATTCGACGCCTGTCCGTGCTAGGCCTTCAGGTGGATTATCGAGAATGGTCGGCGCCACAGTTGCTGGAAGCGCTTCAAGCCGGCCATCCCGTCATCGTGTTTGTGCGCACGGCTTTCCTGGAATATTGGACTCATGATGTGGCGCATGCTGTGGTCGTCGTGGGCGCTGCCGAGAGTCAGCGATTCTGGATTCATGATCCGGCCTTGCCCACCGGCCCCACGCCAGTCTCATGGGACGGCCTGCTGGCCGCTTGGGCCGAGTTCAGTTATCGGGGCGCGACCATCACGCGATAGCAGCCTACCTCCCAGCCAACTATCCGACTAGATGATGACCTACTCCAAACGCCTCATCGAAGTCGATCTGCCCATCAAGCGCATCTCAGAGCACGCCCGGCGCGAGAAATCGATCCGCCACGGCCACATCAGCACGCTGCACATCTGGTGGACGCGGCGACCGCTGGCTGCCTGCCGCGCCGTCTTCCGCGCCGCGCTGTGGCCCGACCTTGCCGACGCGAACTGCCCGCAGTCGTTCCGTGCCAGGCGCTCTCGGCGCTGTATCCGTCCGGCACGGACGAGAAGCGCTGGGTCGATGGGGTGCTGGCGCGGAAGAGGGGGTTGGGATTTTAGATCGCGGATTTGCGATTGTGGATGTGTAATTCAGGGATGAGTCAATGAAGCGCACAGTATCCGGCCTAAAGCGACTGCTGACCGACCTCGATCTGCCCGAGGCCGATCGACCCCGCGTGGAGTCCGATTTGCTCGACGGCGTCGCCAACTTCCGCGCGCATGACGAGGTCGCCGGCTATTACACCGACGCCGAGCTGCTGCGCTATCCGTATATCTTCGGTTTCGGCGCGGTCGCAGTCGCCCGTGACCCCGTGCTCGATCTCAACACGCGCCTGGCCGTCGTGCGCTCTGCCATTCGCGGCCTTCGGCCGCTGGATGACAACGGCATCCCACACGGTCTGCCGGCGCTGCTCAGTTTTCTGGCGGGCGCGGGGGCGCTGCATCGTGTGACCTTTCAGGTGGTCATGATCGCCACCGACATGGCCGGCGATCTTTACGACGATTGGCGGACAGACGAGGCGCGCGTGCTGCTCGACTGGCTCATCGCTAAGTCGGAAATGCCCGACGCCGATGCGCTGTGGTGGCTGTATTACCTGTTCAGCCATTGCGACAAAGCTCCGGTCGGCAAGGCCATGTTCCGGTTTGTGCTCGATCATCCGGCGTGGCCGAACGGTATCAAGCGCGATCTGTGCCTGGCCGTGCTGGCCGAACGGGATACACTCCGGCCGCCCGCACTGTGGCGCGCCTTCTGGGCTTCACTGCGCGGCGACGAACAAGCGCTGAAACAGGCGCAGGCCGAACTCGAGCCGGCGGTGCTGGACGACCTGATCCGCAGCGGCGACGAGGGCGAAGACGACTTCGCCGGCACGCCGCGCGCTCCGTCCTTTGGCTTCATCAGCAGTCTTTTGCGCGGCGGCGAGTCATTCGGGTTGATACCGCCCTACTTCAAGCGGATGGCTGTGGCGGAGCTTGCCGTGCTGGGCGAAGACCCGTTGGCGGTGTGCCGGCGCTATCTGGGGCGGCACGATTACTACACCGACGGGATCAACCAGGGCGTGGCCGACGTCGTGCGTGCCCATCGAGCCGGCCTGCCCGACGCAGCCGTTCGCGATCTGATCGAAACGGCGCTGGGCATTGGCAGCGTCGTCACGCGCCGCGAGTTCTACGCGCTCGGCGCGGAATTGTTCGGCGCGGACTACCTGGAGCGCGCCCAGCGCGACAATGCCGGCTCGATCCGGCAGTGGGCGCGCCAGACGGCGACGCCAAGTGCAGGCGACTCGGCACGTGCAAAACGCGGCCGGCGCCGGGTGTAAGTCAGAGGGGTCGATTGGCGCAAGCGCTCTCGGCGCTGTGTCCATCGGGCATGGACGAGAAGCGATGGGTTGATGGGGTGCTGGCAAGGAAGAAGGGGCTGGGGTTTTAGAAGCGTATAAGCTGAATATGGAGCATTGAATCCATGCTGTAGGAGCGCGCAATGAATGAACTAATGACCAATACCGTGGAGGCCATCCTCCATGAGCTCCTAAATGGAGCTACGAAGGAGGCTCAGGAGCAGGCATTGGTCAACCTGACCGATTTGTTGGACGAGGAAAAACGCAGCGCGTCTCTGTACTTGCTTGAGCGCCTTGATAAGGACTTGGACGGCTCGCGACGCGGTTGGTGCATCTCAGCGTTGGCAATGCTCGAAGCGCCTGAAACGGTCGAGGTCGCTGTTCATCATCTAGACCCAGGCGATGAGAAGCACGAGTGGGCACGCTATTGGTCGGCGCTTGCGCTGGCGAAAATGCAGCCACCCGAACTCGGCACCCATTTGGATAAGGCGAAGAACGATGATAGCGAGCTGGTACGCGCGATTGCGCTGCGCCTGCTGTTGGAAAATGGCATTGACGCGGAGGAAAACTTCAACGAACTGTTGAGTATGGCACGTGATCCGAAAGAGTTAAGAGACCGGTGGGCAGCGTTCAAAGTACTCCGTCGCCGGTCAGGCTACCAGCCTCTCCCTGAATGGGTCGAGAACCGTTTCGCGCTACTCTTGGAAGAACGACTCACAGACAATACCGAAGTTCAAGAAGTCCAGCGTCAGGCTGCGTTAGCGCTCGGGGATATGCATCATAAGTGGCGCGAAGCCGTAAAGATTCTTCAGCGTGCACTTGAGACGAATCGATCCGATTGGGTGCGACGGGCTTGTGTCGATGCGTTAGCTGCCATCAACAAACCTGAGATTAAAGAAGCTGCTGTTGTCGCTTTGCGCGACCGGGACGCCGAAGTTCGCGTACGTGCTGCTCAGGCATTGAAGCAAGTCCTTGACGTACCCGGAGCGGTTCGTTTTATCGTCGCCGAGTTTGTCTTACGCCAGGAGCGACAATCGATTGAATACCTCGACGCACTACGACAAATCGATAGAGTCCTGACTGTCGATGTGTTGGCTTCCTATCTGCAACATTCGGATCCTAAGATTGTGGCACGCGCGACACAGGCACTGGCTTTGCTGGGTAATGATGAAGCAGTACGCGCCCTGCATACTCAGCGAACGAAGGCACTGGAAGCTTACACGAAACTGCTGACAGATACCGATCTCCAGTTGACTACGCAGTTGGGCAAACTCGTGGGACATGCGCGGGTAGCATCAGCTGTGTACATCTTCTTACACGGAATCCTTGCCCTCGTCGGTCTGATCGTTTTATGCGCCGGCCTGTATGTCGCACTGCTGAATCCGAATGCCCCGCAAGACATGCGCCAGTTGGGGGCAGGTGTCGCAGCCGGGAGTGCTGCCGCGTTGCTCATCCTGTTCTATCGAAGTCCACTCAATAGCGTACGACGCACGCTAGTCAACCTAGTTCAAGTGAACGTCGTTTTTTTGGGATATTTGCGCCAAATCAGCCAGATTGACGCGCTGTTCAAGCAGCAGTTGATTGCATTCCCCGAAGTTGATTCGGCCCGAGCGAGGGAAACCCTTGAGGATATTCAGGAATCAATAGAACAGACTCTTGAGAGCGTCAGAGCTCATATTGAGGAAACAGACTAAGGCCCTCTCTATGCTTCAAAACAACTTTCAAACCCGCCTCAAACTCGATGATCCGTTGATAGGGTGCATTTCAATTCTGGGGCGAGTCGGCGGGCTGGCCGCTTGACCTCACCCCCGGCCCCTCTCCTGACGACGAAACGGCTGTCGTCAGGAGAGGGGTGCATGTGTCTCCCCCTCTCCCGAAGTCTGCCTTTCGACTTCGGGAGAGGGGGCCGGGGGGTGAGGCAAAACCTGCCCCGAAACTGAAATGCACCCCGTTGATAAGCGCGCTTGACAACTTCTGGCGAATTGATGCTAAAATAGGTCTGCAGTATCCCGTCATGCGGATCGGTTCCAGAATCGCTTGGCGGCGCGTCTCGCAGTGAGGTAGGCAAACACGCGAAGGAGATATGCTATGGGATCTCCGGATGATCTACCCGGTACCGCTGTACGCCCGCTGGATTTGCCAGCAAGTCGGGTCTGTCCTCACTGTCGGAAGCGTTACTCCAGAGTGACTCTCAGAAAAGTTGGAAATATCATTGAATACTTTTGCCCACTATGTAAGCACAGAATAAAAAAGCCCGCAGCATCTCGGAATAGGGACCATGCAAGGGCTCATCGATAAATTTAGCAGCAACTTTATCGTTGCCGCATTTATTCCTTCGCTTGCCTTTGTGACAGCTGCGCAGTTTTTGTTTTGGCCCATCATACCGCAGACGATCCTCAGTCGGCTAACAGATATTCTGACTTTTGCCAGCGGTCAAGGTCTGCTGCCTGTGTTAATCCTTGCTGCTGTGGTGGGTTTTACTTTGTCTAGCAGTCTGTCGGAGAGGGCGACTGTTCAGCCCGTTCCGGCAGTGGTAAACTAGTGCACATGACTAGAAAATTCAAACGCGTCGACTACGAAGCCGCTTTGCAGCAAACGGTGACGATCGAGGAATGCCTGCCTCCTAACCACTTGGCACGCTTCATCGTGAGCGTCATCGCTCGACTGGACTTGAGTCCCATCTACGCGCGCTATGCGCCCATCGGCGGCGAGGCCATTGATCCGGTCATTCTGTTGGGTTTGCTGTTCTATGGCTACGCCACCGGCGTGTTCAGTTCGCGCAAGCTGGAGAAGGCGACCTACGAATCCATCCCGTTTCGCTTCATCGCGGGTGGGTTGCACCCCGATCACGATACCCTTGCCACTTTTCGGAAGACGTTTCTGCCCGAAATCAAGGCACTGTTTGTCGAGGTTTTGCTGATCGCGCAACAGGCAGGCGCTTTGAACCTGGGCAACGTTAGCCTGGATGGCAGCAAGATCCATGCCGATGCCTCCAAGAGCCATGCCGTCAGTTATGGACGCCTGCTCGAACTCGAACGCGACCTGCGTCAGGAAGTCGACGAATTGTTCGCGCTCAGTGAGCAGATGGAGCGGGGGGATGTGCCGGAGGGCTTGAACATCGCGGACGAAATCGCCTTTCGCGAGGGGCGGCTGGTCCACTTGGCGCAGGCCAAAGCGGTGTTGCATGCGCGCGCCGAGGAACGCTATCAGGCCGAGCAGGCGGACTATGAAGCGAAACGGCGCGCACGCGAAGCGAAAGCCGAGCGGACGGGCCGCAAACCACCGGGGCGACCGCCCGAACCTCCGACGCCGGGTCCGCGCGACTCGGATCAATACAACTTCACCGACTCCGACTCGCGGATCATGAAGAACAGCACGAACACAGGTGTGGATCAACATTACAATACCCAGGTCGCCGTGGATCAGGAGAGTCTGCTGATCGTGGCCAATACACTCTCGAACCACCCCAACGACCACGCCGAAGCGATCCCGACCCTGGATGCGATCCCGGCGGAGGTGGGCACGCCTCAGGCGGGGGCGTTGGACAACGGCTACTTCAGTGCCCACACGATTGAGCAGATGGAAGCGCGGGGTATCGAACCCTACATCGCTACGGGCCGCGAACCCCATCACCGCAGTTGGCACACGTACTTTGCCGAACTGCCTGCACCCCCACCGGCCGATGCCAGTCCCCGTGAGAAGATGGCTTACAAGCTGCAGACCGCCATCGGCCAAGCGATCTATCGTCTGCGCAAATCCACCGTCGAACCGGTGATCGGCATCATCAAGGAAGTGCTGGGCTTCCGCCAGTTCTCGCTGCGCGGCTTGGCAGCGGCTGCCGGAGAATGGTGCCTGGTGTGTCTGGCGTTCAACTTGAAGCGATTGCATGTGTTGCTCACCGGCTAAGGCCGACTGCCTGCCCGCGCGCCTACTGCCCGAAATCGAGACGGTGACCGGAAGGCAAGGCAACCGATTCAGCCGAAAATGTCCCATTGACGTTAACGAGGTGACGCCTTAAGCTGCAGGCTTGACCAAGACTGACACCGCTTTGTCGGTGGGAACACCGTCACAGATTCCTCTCCGACAGCCTGCTAGTTTGAATACATTTCTTTACAAAACTTTCGAGGGCTACTTCCTCCTGCATCGTTTTAGCTTCCTCAAGCGTCGTCAGGTGAGGATGGCGGAGCGGTTGAGGCGTGCGTTGGAGAGGGCGGAGAAAGCAACCGACCGCCTTAAACAGCGGCACAATAGCACAACAGTCAATTACAGACATATTCAGCGTATTGAAGGTAAAATCTCTCTCCTGGAGGATCAGCTTTACGGGTTGGCAGCAGAGCAGGACTTGAAGTACCCAATGAGAGCACACCTAATCCTGCCAACCCGATTCGGCAACATCTTACGTTCCGCCGAGACCTACTCGAATGATCGCTACAACATCGACGGCGTTGTATTGTGGCCGCGCTTGGTTTCAGTGATGCCCGATAAGTATTACGAGAGGTTGGAGCGCAACAACAATGATCTGGCCTTCTTAATCAATTGTGCAACATTGTCCATGGTGCTAGCGATGTTGTGCCTGCTCGCCAGCTTCTACCAGCTCTGGCTTGCCCAGCTCCGCACGAACGGGCAATCTACACCGCCATTACTCTATTTTATTTCCATCAACGAGACGCCAGATATCTACCTGCAGAGAGCTGCCCTGTATTTGATTTTAACAGTGGTATTGCTTATCTCTTTTCGCGCTCTTTATAACGCCACGATACCAGTGTTAACACGCTATGGCAACCTTGTTCGAAGTTCATATGACCTATTCCGTTTCGATTTGCTGACTGCTCTAAAAATCGAAAAGCCGACCACCTCACTTGAGGAAAGACGGCTTTGGCTAGACATCAGTAAATTCCTGACATTCGGTCGGTTTTTTGATGAGTATGATTTTCCTTATCAATTTGCGCCAGAGACGCCTGCTAAGACCGGAGATGCAGATTGAGTCTCTCGATGGCGCCGATACAATGCTAAGAAAGCGAAGCTATCGTTATCTAGAGCCGAAATCCGATCATACAGATACTCATAAACTGGGATAGAATCACGAAGACCGATCGCAGCCCACAATCGGTAGTCAGGATCAGCATCGTCAGTATCGTACAGCTCTATCCGTGTCTCGTGTGTAGGGCGCTCTGAGAGCATGACAAAAGCCGGTGCGTTAAACCGCGTAGCGAAGTCTGCGACCTGCTTTGTCATTTGATAACGCTTTATTTCATCTAGGCTGACCCGTCGATAATCATGGATACTAATCGGTTCCTCAAATCCCAGTACGCGATATTCTGCACAGTCAGGTTCGAGCGATACCAATCTTAAAGCGCGATCTCCCTGTATTTCCACGAGCGCTGTTCCCTCGAAGATGGAGTTATCCATGGCTAATCCTCCTCCAGAAAGAATACCAGGATAGAACAATAGGGTGCTGTATACCCAATCCCGTGAAATTGGCGAGTGTATACTTACGCCAACTTTAACCTCTTCACGCGATTGGTCTACACTCACAAGTTTTACGCCGTACGTATACAGCACCAGAAAGCTCTATCGTTAGAACCTTTGTTCTATCATAGAATACTATTTCCCATACTGTCAAGAGGAGATAATGGGGGATTTTTATTGGGATAACTTTGGGATAATCCTTGGGCACTACGCTAGAGTGATCTCGGAAAGTCGGGGACCCGAGGCCGGGACGGGCGGGTGAAGCGGAGGCGCGTGGCAAGCTGGATGAGCTGGGCGGCTGCGGACGACGAAAAGCGGCTGACGGGCGG
>Ga0209751_10003542_pt1 | contig 15110 bp, 9 predicted proteins | sample RifCSP13_1_FD_184019 | JGI IMG/M metagenome (GOLD analysis project Ga0209751, IMG submission 184019) | Soil microbial communities from Rifle, Colorado - Rifle CSP2_sed 13_1 (SPAdes) (version 2) | ecosystem: Environmental > Terrestrial > Deep subsurface > Rock core/Sediment | place: Rifle... | reverse complement strand
GCTGAAGATGCTGCATGGAATCTTGGATGGGTTCATTATAGGAATGGAAGATTAAGAGAGGCTCTAGTTACGTTTTCATCGTTTACCAATTCTGAATCTCCAAATAATTCAGCAAGGGCTACCTATTGGAAAGCGAGAATCCTAGAAAAAATGGGTAGAAAAGAGGAGGCTATAAATATCTATGAAAGTCTAGCCCGTTCTGATAATCCAACCTATTATTCCTATATAGCATTAAAGAAGTTGGGTTCCATACCAAAACTTAATATTTCTCCAAATTCCAACACGAAAACTGACATGGTTAAAAAGGTAAATCCAAGGAAGAGTAAAGCTGAGTTGTTGATAGAGCTAGGTACTTTTGATGATGCAATTTTAGAAATACTGGAATTGGAGAAAGAGGTTACCAATACATGGGATTTGATGGATGTAAGTAGGCTATACAATAGAGCTAAGAAATTTAACCATTCGATAAAGATTGCACAGGATATTAGACTTCCTGAAGCTTACTGGCTTTCCTATCCGAAGGGATTTAATGAGATTGTAAGATTACACTCTGGAAAATATCAGGCGGATGAGTTCATCGTATACTCGATAATTAGAGAGGAAAGCAGGTTTCAAGATGATGCTGTTTCTCGTTCTGGTGCTATTGGGCTAATGCAGCTTATACCAGATACAGGGAGAAGCACGGCACAGAAGGTTGGGATTAGTGGATATAATACTGACATGCTTTATATCCCAATCGTAAACATAGAGCTCGGAACAGCATATTTCCAAGAGGTGTTAGAGCAGTATAACGGAGTTGTCTATCTTGCGATTGCTAGCTACAATGCTGGACCGCATAATGTGGCAAGATGGGTAGAAAAACTAAACAACTTGGAGGTTGATGAGTTTATTGAAGAAATTCCATATCAGGAAACAAGGAACTATGTAAAAAGGGTTCTAAGGAGCTATGGAGTCTACAAGGCAATATACGATTAGAAGTTTTTTAAATATGCGGGACAAGAATGTCCCCGCTATCTTGATTGGTGGAATAACAATCACGGCCTATAGGCAGGGTTTTCTAACCCTGCTAAAATTCACGCCAACATTTGCTTTGTGCAAAGAAAACTAAGTGGATCAGGAAATAAAAGGAAGAAATTTTTTAGCAAATTCATAATTGGAATCGTGTTATACTCCTCTCTTCTTCTCCCCGCACATAACCGCAAAGTTTTCAAGAATCCTGAGGCCTAGGGTACTACTTTTCTCGGGATGGAACTGGCAGGCAAAGACATTATCTTTCTCTATTGCGGATGTGAATTCTATACCGTACTGAGTTTTTCCTGCAATTACACTGCTGTCTTCTGGTTCTGGGAAATACGAGTGAACAAAATAAAACCAGCTCCCACCAGGTATCCCTTTTAGTACCGAGAGTGTGCGCTCAACCTCTACTTGATTCCATCCCATGTGTGGGACTTTGAGCCTTTCTTCATCGAATCTCGGAAACCTGATAACCTTGCCTTTTAGAATACGAAGCCCTTTCACATCTGGGGATTCTTCGCTTTCTTCAAATAGGAGTTGAAGACCAAGGCAGATTCCTAGAAACGGCTTCCCAGTATTTATGAACGACTTTATCGGATCTACTAAACCGAAATCTTCGAGGTTTTTCATACAATCCCCGAATGCGCCAACACCGGGGAGAACAAGCCCGTCTGAGTTCAAGGTCTCTTCTGGATTCCTTGTCACAGTAGGTAGAAATCCAAGGGACTCAAACGCCTTCTTTACACTTCTAAGATTTCCCATTCCGTAATCTACAATAGCAATCATTAGAGTTTCCCATTATTTAGCCACTAATGAGCACGAATATACACGAATAAGAAATTTAAAATCTTTATATTCAATTTTTTCTTTTCATTCGCGATCATTCGTGTCAATTCGTGGCTCAATAGTTAAAGTTTTCCCTTGGTTGACGGGATTTCCTCTGAGCGTGAGTCTATGCTTGAAGCCTTATCAAGCGCGCGTCCGACTGCTTTAAAGGTTGCTTCGATTATATGGTGAAGATTGTTGCCATATTTTTGTTCGATATGGAGATTGCATTTTAGCGCATTAGAAAGAGATTTGAAAAACTCTCGTCCGAGCTCTATATCAAAATCTCCGACCTTGCTTTTAGGTGTACGTACTTTATATGCAAAATAAGGTCTCCCGCTCAGATCAACCGATGCAAATACAAGCGTGTCATCAAATGGTACAAACGCCTCTCCAAACCTTGATATTGCCCTTTTATCTCCTAGGGCTTTAAGAAAAGCCTCGCCTAAAGCAAGCCCGACATCTTCCACTGTGTGGTGATAGTCTATTTCAATGTCGCCTTTTGCTTTGAGCGTAAGGTCAAAGTATCCGTGTTTTGCAAATTGTGAAAGCATATGATTGAAAAAGGGAATACCTGTTTCAATATCGTACTTTCCCTTCCCGTCTAGGTTAATGTCAACCGAAACCTCTACCTCAGAGGTTTTTTTCTTTAAAGCGGCTCGTCTTAACATTTGCCAGAATAATATCTGAAATTTGACTACTTAGCCACAAATAAGCACTAAGAAAAAGTTGTCGGATTTATGAAAGTTGATCAAAAACATACTAGGTATGCAACGGGCCTTGCTTATGTCCTACTAACTGAACACCAGCAAGCCTGTCTGAGTTTATCGAAAGAATTGGTGGTCTCCCCCCTGGTGATAAACCGTTGGTATAACCATTTTTTGTTTACATCGCGCATCTATTATGGGTGGATTATAAGTCTTGCTCAAAATCTACTGACCGCCCGCTCAGGATAGGCTAGACGCGATAAATTTCTCTTGTTAAAATCAGCGACTAGAAAGTCGCTGCTATCGAATGTTATTTTCAAATAATCACAACACGATAGCCGAGGTTTTCTAACCTCGGATAATGGAATAATGTGACATGGATACCCGATAACTGCACTCGGGTATGACAGGAACGGTGGATGCCCGAAGGATAGGCTAGACGCGATAAATTTCTCTTGTTAAAATCAGCGACTAGAAAGTCGCTGCTATCGAATGTTATTTTCAAATAATCACAACACGATAGCCGAGGTTTTGTAACCTCGGATAATGGAATATGTGACATGGATACCCGATAACTGCACTCGGGTATGACAGGAACGGTGGATGCCCGATTGATCCTCCGGTTTAACCTGAGGACGGGAATGACAGAAGGGCTGTGATTCCCGCATGTTACCCGCTTAAAGCATGCGGGTACAAGTTTTAGCGGGAATCTAAGAAGGACAGGATGACATCTCCATTCTAGTTCCCCGCTATTAATTTTACTTCCTCTACAGATCTGAGGGAGGCTTTGGTCACTATAAATCTGTGATTCTTAAAAGGAATCTCCTCTCCGACTTTAGGAATTGAGCCAACTTCTGAAAGAAGGAAGCCGCTTAGTGTATCATATTCTCCTTCTGGAATTCCGAGTCCTAACTCTTCATTCACCTTCTCTATCTCGATCTTCGGGTTTATTAGGTATTCACTCTCCGAGATTTTTCTCCATAGCCTAATACCCTTGTCATATTCGTCTTCAATTTCACCAACTACCTCTTCAAGAATATCTTCGAGTGCTATAACTCCTACAGCTCCGCCGTATTCATCCACAACAACAGCCATTCCGGCAGATTTCTCTTTCATCTCATCTAGAAGCTCATCAACAGATTTAGTTTCAGGAACATAAAACGGGGTGAGTGAAAAGTCCCTTATAGGGTCATCTGGTTTCGCACCGAGTAGATCAAATGCATGGAGCATGCCTGTGATATTATCCACTCTTTCGTGGTAGATCGGGATTCTAGAATGTCCGGTTTCCTTTATTATCTTAACGGCGTCTTTTGTTTGAGTATCCTCGTTGAGGGCGCAGACCTGAATTAATGGAATCATTATCTCGTCAACCCTTGTCTCAGAGAATCTAAATATTCTTTTTATAATCTTTTCCCTGTATCCACCCTGGCGTATTGTCTCATCACCTTCAATAGCGTGAAGGAGCTCCTCTCTTGTTATAAATGGGTTTTCAGTGCTTCCTAGGAGTTTAAAAAGCCCTTTTATAAAGAGGTTTATTTGAAAGAGAATAGGGGAGAATATCTTTGATGCAACCCAGAGTGGGTAGATTGACCAGAGAACCATAGTGCTTGCTCTTTTTTGAAAAACGGCTTTTGGCACTACTTGACCGAAGATCACGATTAGCGGAGAGAGGATTAAAACCACATAGAACTCCTTTCCTTTTCCGTATGTGTCTTGGATGTAAAAGGTTAGAATGACCGTGCTAGTAATTAGCGAGAGATTTATTCCGACAAGGCTAGTGCTTATAAAACGCTCAATCTCTAGGAATGATTTAAGCACGAGCTTTGCCCGTGTTGAACCCCCTTCAGCAAGGGATTTCATCTTGATTTTATCGCAAGAAACTAGTGCTATTTCGAAGCCTGCAAAAAAGGCTTGAAGAAGAAGACAGGTTGCAATAACAATAATAACTAACTCAAGCGACATTAGATCCCTCTTTTTTTAGTCTTTCTACTTTTATCTCAGTGATTCTTTTTCCAGAAACCTTGTTCACCGTAAAAATTATACTGCCGTAAGAAACATGCTCTCCCTCGTGTGGGAACCTTCCAAAAAGGTCAAATACAAACCCGCCCATTGTTTCGTGATCCTCTTCAGCGGGGAGAATTGATAGTTCGAGTTCCGCCGCCAGGTTCTCAAGCCCTCCAAACCTAAGCACGCTAAAAAGAATGGTGTCGTTAAATTCATCTATCTTCAGGCTTCCGGGAATTATGATAGCTTCTCCATCCTTTTTAATAGTGTGCTCTTTCGTAACCCTTCTTTCATCCTCTATCTCGCCAAAAAGCTCTTCTAATATGTCTTCCATCGTAACAATACCGTCTACCCTTCCGTACTCATCTACGACAATAGCAATGTGGATTCTCTTTTGCTGAAACTCACGGAGTAAATCAAATGCCCTTTTTGTTCGTGGTATGAAATAAGGCGGTCTTATAAGACCCTCGAGTGTGAGTCCATCTGGGGCAGTAGCAGAAAGGAGGTCTTTTACATAGAGGATTCCAACAATGTTATCTCTATCACCCTTGTAAACGGGAATCCTTGAAAACCCTCTTTTCTTGACCTCTATGATTGCATCGGCTGAAGAGATGGTTACAGGAAGAAAGAAGCAGTCAATGCTAGGGGTCATTATCTTATAAGCTGGGACTTCCTCAAGCTTAAAAAGGCTTCCTACTAGTTTACTCTCAATATCTGTTACCACCCCTTCTTCACTTCCAAGACCTACTAGAGCTTTTACTTCATCAGGGTTAAAACCTGTTCTTTGTTCATGCTCTATCTTTCCCCCAAGAAGCCAAGTGAGCCCTATTGAGAGAACCATGATTATCCATCTAAATGGAGTTATTATTATGTGAAATAAATTAAGGGGATATGAAACAATGGTTGATAAAAGTCGCGGATACTTCACACCTATCGTTTTTGGACCTATTTCACCAAGTAGTAGAAGAGTAGGGGAAGCTATTCCAATGCAGATTAATGTGATTATCTGATCGGAGGGTAAATGAATTATTTTTCTCAAGGTTGAAGTAACAATGCTCGTATAAGCAACGTTAATTGCCTCATCTGCTAGTAGAATCGTAATTATCAGCTTGTAAGGATCCTTGAGCAACCTCTCAATCAGCGCTGCGCTTTTTTTCCCCTCTTTTTTTATCTTCTCACGCTGATGCCTGCCAAGGGAAAAGAGCGAACCTTCAGACATAGAGAAAAAGGCTGAGAGCATAAGAAGAATAACGATTAGAAAAAGGGTGTAATTTAAGGGTAGGTCTATCATTTTGTTGCTATCTTGCAGAGACGCCATTAATGGCGTCTCTGCGCGGGATGCGGATTAAAAAAATCCGAAATTCCAATTCCGAAATCCAAAATCGACAAATTTGTGTCAATTCGTACCTAATAATTGCCAAAGTGGATAAATCCTCTTCGTTTTACCTTTATTTCATTTCTATTACTATCTAATACCATTACCCGGGGCTTAGTTGTTACACACCCAATCTCTGTGATTTTGATATTGAGTTTCTCTGAAATCTCTTTTATTTCTTCTCTTTTATCTTTAGGTGAAGTAAAAAGAAGCTCATAGTCCTCTCCCCCTGAAAGTGCAAGGTCATAAAGGTCTTTTGTGAAATCAGATATACAGTCTCTGTAATAAGAAGAGATTGGCGTCTGTTCAATGTAAATCTCTGCACCTAATCCATGCTCGATTGTTATACGTTCAAGGTCAAGAATAAGCCCATCGCTTATGTCTATCATTGATGTTACAAGCCTTTTTTTAGCAAGCTCTCTTCCGAGTTTAAGTCTGGGCTGAGGTAAAATGTGTCTTGAAATTAGAAACCAATTCTTTTCTCTATTCGTTTTGCTTTGAAGTACTCTTAATCCGAGTGCTGAGTCGCCAAGTGTACCACTCACGTAGATAATATCCTTAGGGGTAGCACCAATTCTTTTAACCATAAGATGTTGCTCAACCTCCCCGAGAACTGTTATGTCGAGGAAGAGTTTTTGTGACGAACTTAGGTTCCCACCAATCAGATCAACTTTAAATTCTTCTGCACCGGATTGAAATCCATCCATTAACTGTTCGAGAAAACCTTCATCCTCCTCTCCAGAGAATCCCACAGAAGCTAGGAAAAATTTTGGTATCCCACCCATTGCCCCTATGTCACTCACAGATACAGCAATGGCTTTTCTGCCTAACTCTTTGGCGGAAATAACACCTTTTACAAAATGAACACCCTCTACCTGTGAATCTACTGTGGCTAGCAAAAGGTTTTCAGGGTTAATTTTAACCGCAGCGGCGTCATCTCCAATCCCGATAGCGATATTTTTTGATACCTTTTGAAATCGCTCTTTAATCAACCTAAGAGCGCTGAGTTCATCTATCATCTTAGTTAAAACCTAAAGGTATCTCTCCCCCTCGCAGACAATCGCATAAAGCGTAAGGGAGGGTATTATCTGATTGGTAAAACGTTTAAGCGTAAAACCTAAAGGTATCTCTCCCCCTCGCAGACAATCGCATAAAGCGTAAGGGAGGGTATTATCTGATTGGTTAAACGTTTAAGCGAATTAGATATATGCTTTAAATAACTAAGAATTACTATTTGCATATAAGGACTTAATTTATCAACCCAATTATTAGCCCGTACCCACGATACCATTTTAGGATATTTAATTTTGTATGTCAAACCTAGGTATTTGAAAAGTTTAACCAAACCTGTTCTGGAATGTGTTTAAACACTACAGAAGGTAGAAGGGTGAAAATCATCTAATATTTATTGAGAGATTTCTTTTTATAGAAAAATGGCAAATGGGATCGTGATGGCCTAGGATCATTAAGGACTTCCTTTGACACCCTAACCATAAAAACCTACAATGTAAAGAGATGAAAGAGCGAGTTTTATATTTAATAGATGGGAGTTCCTATATATTCCGTGCATATCATGCGATAAGGAGTCTAAGTACATCGAAAGGATCTCCTACAAATGCTATATACGGTTTTACATCCATGATTTTTAAGTTTCTAAAGGATTATAGTCCAGAGTATTTGGGGATAGTTTTTGATTCTAAGGGTAAGACGTTTAGAGATGAGATCTATCCTTTATATAAGGCTAATAGAGATGAAGCGCCCGATGACTTTAAGATTCAAGTTCCCAAGATATTTGAGATGGTTGATTCTCTTGGCATACCTCAAGTTCAAATCGAGGGATACGAAGCGGATGATATCATGGGAACTATAGCAAAAGAAATGGAAGAAAAAGGTATAAGTGTTGTTCTCGTGACGGGTGACAAGGATTTCTGCCAGCTAGTTTCTGAGAAAGTCACACTCATTGATACAATGCGGGATAAAAAGACAGGAATCAAAGAGGTCATACAAAGGTTCGGGGTACCCCCAGAAAGCGTGATAGATGTTTTCGCCCTTTCTGGAGATGCGACGGATAACATCCCAGGGGTTCGTGGGGTAGGAGAGAAAACCGCCTCAGAGCTAATAGGCAAATTTAGGACTATAGAAAGCCTCTATGAGAATCTGAATGAACTCCCACAAAGACAGAGGGATCTTTTAGAGGCAAACAAGGAAAGTGCTATCTTAAGCAAAAGGCTAGTTACGATAGAGACCTCTATTCCAATGAGCGTAAGCCTAGAGGGGTTTGAATATAAAGGGTTTAACAAAGAAAAGCTAAGAGAGATTTTTGAAGAGCTTGAGTTTAAATCACTTCTTCGTGAGCTTGGTGATAACGAAAAGGTTCAACAAGAGATTGCTATAATTGAATCCTCTGGTGGCAAGGTTTCTTACGATGATTATCATCTGGTTTTAACGGAAAGGGATTTGGACATGGTGCTCGAAAGAATGGATTTGACTAAGGAGGTTTCGATAGACCTTGAAACTACTTCACAGAGCCCAATGAGGGCAGAGATCGTTGGCATTGCTCTTTCGCCGGCTTCCCACGAATCTTACTATATTCCTGTTGCGCATAGGTCAACGGTATTTGATTCCACAAAACAACTTAATTCTAAGTATGTTCTTGAAAAATTAAAACCTATAGTCGAAGACAATTCGATAAAAAAAATAGGACAGAATCTAAAATATGAATTTATAGTACTTGAGCGAAATGGACTTAGGCTCCGGGGAATTTCGTGCGATACAATGGTAGCAGCGCATCTTATTGATGCATCAAGGTTAAGTTACAGCCTTGACGAACTTGCTAAGTACTATCTTGAACACAAAACCATTACATACAAAGACGTAACTGGTATTGGCAGGGATAAAATAAACTTTGAAGAAGTAGAATTAGAGAGGGCGAAGGTCTATGCTTGCGAGGACGCTGATGTGGCTATGATACTCAGTAAAAAACTCGCAAGTGAGCTAGAGAAATTAACCCTCCTCGATGTTTTTAAAGACATCGAACTTAAATTCATAGAGGTTCTTGCTCTAGTGGAGATGAACGGGGTTAAAGTCAATTCAGAGCTTCTCGAGAGGCTATCAATTGATTTTGAAAAGAGCCTTGAGAAAATCGCAGAAGAGGTTTACGCTCAAGTAGGGTTTAGGTTTAATTTGAACTCTCCTATTCAGCTCAGGGAGATTCTCTTTGACAAGCTAGGACTTCCACAAAAGAAAATGACTAAGTCTGGCGAGGCGTCCACAGATGTTGAGGTGTTAACAGAGCTTTCCAAGTTCCACCCTGTACCTGAAAAGGTGCTTGAACATAGAGGGCTCTCAAAGCTTAAATCAACCTACATTGACTCCTTTCCAAAGCTTATTAATCCCCGGACTAGAAGAATTCACACATCTTTTAATCAGGCGGGAACCTCTACAGGGAGATTAAGCTCAAGTGATCCCAACCTACAAAACATTCCGGTAAAAACCCCCGAAGGAAGAAGGATTAGGGAGGCTTTTATCCCTGAAGATGGGTTTCTACTTCTTTCAGCGGACTATTCTCAGATAGAACTAAGGCTCCTTGCACACTTCTCGGAGGATGACAGCCTTGTGAGTGCGTTTTTAGCTGGAAGTGATATTCATAACCGGACTGCAGCCGAAATCTTTGGAGTATCAGAAGACTTGGTAACACCTGAGATGAGAAGGCGTTCTAAAACCATTAATTTTGGGATCATTTATGGCATTAGCCCATTCGGTCTTTCAAAGCAGCTTGGCATATCAAACACGATTGCTAAAAGCTATATCAACGAATATTTTAAGCGCTATAGAAGGGTAAAATCTTACACTGAAGCGTCCATTCGGGAAGCTGAAAGGCAAGGTTACGCAGTAACCCTTCTCGGGCGTCGCCGCCCAATTCCAGAGCTTAAGTCTAAGGATAGAACGACAAGGGGAATTGGAGAGCGCACTGCAATTAACACGCCTATCCAAGGCTCTGCTGCGGATATCATTAAGATAGCGATGATTAAAATCCAAGAGAGGCTTTCGAGAGATTATAGGTCTCGGATGATTCTCCAGGTTCATGACGAACTGTTATTTGAAATCCATGAAAGTGAGATTGATGATCTTTCTAGGATCATAAAAAAAGAGATGGAAAAGGCCTGGCAACTTCGGGTACCGCTCAGGGTAGACATTGGAATAGGTAAAAACTGGGCAGAAGCACATTGAGGAATTACCGTTCATCGTTGGACCCTTCAACCTTTCGATGAACTCAGGGCTCATGACGAGCAGATTTTTCATGTAGTGCCCGTTCCCCGAACGGGCATTTGCTATGCCATGCCCGAATGCAGTAATTGGGCATCCAAATGTATTTTATGGATTTCCTCTTAAAGCATGAGAGAATGACAGATGAGGACGGGCATTAATATTTGGACTGATGAGGGCATCAATCCCTACTCCATGCGAGGTTGGAAAACCCTCTTAAAGCATGAGAGAATGACAGATGAGGATGGGCATTAATATTTGGACTGATGAGGGCATCAATCCCTACTCCATGCGAGGTTGGAAAACCTCGCCTTCTATTGAGGGGTTCTTATCTACTGAAATCTGCTTAAGGATTAGATGGCAACCTATTGTAGAGACGCATTGCAATGCGTCTCTACCCATTGCCTACACAGTCTGGAAAATGATGTTAGTAGGGGCGGGGTAACCCCGCTCCTACCGGAAATCGTATAAGAACCAAATGTAGAAATGACATAAAATACCCTTTCCAAACCCTTGGATATGTGTTAGCCTAATTGCCCGAATATGAAAAGGATTTGTGCTACATTTCTCGTCCTTGTTCTTCTCTCATCCAGTCAAATCGTTTTTTCAAACAGTAATTCTGAATATTATCACAAGATTCTACAATCAATCCCTAAAGAGGCGTTGAGTAACGGAAGGCTCGGGGTTGTTGTAAAGTCTTTAACAACCGACGAGCTGATATTTCAGTACAATCCAGACAAGCTTTTTGTGCCTGCATCAAACGTAAAGGTTTTAACATCCGTTACCGCGCTTTCAATTCTTAAACCTGACTATAGATTTAAGACCGTATTCTACTCAGGAGGCGACGTCACACAGGGTGTGATTCATGGGGGTCTTTACATTAAGGGATATGGTGATCCTACGCTCAGCACTCAGCATCTTGAAACTATTGCCGAGGAGTTTAAAAGCCTAGGCGTAAAAGAAATCAAAGGCGGAATAACAGTAGACGACTCTTATTTTGACAATGTTAGATACGGAAAGGGGTGGAAGGAAAAGTGGAAGGGGGATGTTTTTAGCCCTCCTATTAGTGCGCTCTCTCTTAACTACAATACCTTCTATATAAAAGTTTATCCTTCAAAACCTGGAAGAATACCGATAGTGGCATTGGAACCGAAAGGTACGAATGTCAATGTTATAAATAAGGCTATTACAACCAATAAAGGGGGGAGGCTTACTGCAGTTTGGCTTGAGGGGGGGAAAACGATAAAGCTTGATGGTAGTATATCTCGTAGAACCCCATCGTATACGCTTGAGATTACCACAAGAAACCCAACACTATATGCTGGTAGCGCCTTTAAGAGGATTCTCGATGACGCGGGTATAAGGGTGGAAGGATATGTAACTGTGGGAGTTGTCCCTGATTGGGCGGGTGTTTTATACACCCACTTTTCTGACCCTCTGTATTTAATAATTGCAGAGTTCAATAAAAACAGCGTGAACATTATCGGCGAAAATATCTTATACACCCACTTTTCTGACCCTCTATATTTAATAATTGCGGAGTTCAATAAAAACAGCGTGAACATTATCGGCGAAAATATCGTTAAAACGTTAGGAGCTACAATAATTGGTGAGCCAGGAACTTGGGAGAAGGGAACAGAGGTGGTTTCTAACTTTCTACATGAAATAGGAATCAAGGATAGTTTCGAGATATTTGATGGGTCTGGCCTTTCACTGCTAAACAGGGTTTCTCCAAATGCAATAACTGATGTCTTAGAATACGCTTATAATAACCAAGTTATTTCGTTAAAGTTTCTAAATTCTCTTTCAATCGGTGGGGTTGATGGGACGCTTAAAAAAAGGTTCAGGAGGTCGGAGGTTGAGGGTAGGGTAATGGCTAAAACTGGTCATCTTAGTAACGTAAACGCGCTTTCAGGGTATCTCTTTACAAAGAGCGGCGATGTGCTTGTTTTCTCGATCTTGGCTAACGGGCTTGGATCAAAGGCGACTTCCTTCCAGAATAGTTTGCTTGGGGAGCTTGTAGATTGTTGTGGAAGAGATAATATTAGAGATTCAAGCCTATAAATTTACCCCATTTTAAAGGACTGAAACGGCTAGTTTTCCAAATTCTTCTATAGATAGGGTTTCAGCTCGTCTTTTTCCATCTATACCTGATTTTTCTAGGATCTCTTTTATCTTTTCCTTTGGAAAAAGCACACAAAGGGAATTCCCAAGCATTTTCCTTCTTGATGAAAAAGCCGCTTTAACGATTTTTTTGAAGAGTTTTTCTTCTGGAATATAAATTCGTGGCATCGGAAGCGGAATCAACTTTACGACCACTGACCACACCTTGGGCTTGGGCCAGAAGGCTTCTGGTGGCACGCGGAGTTCAACGCTTACATCCATGTATGTCTGAATAAGGACTGAGGTTGAACCATATCGTTTACTTCCTGGTAAAGCGTTTATTCTTTCTCCTACCTCGCTCTGAAGCATAAGAACTAAAAGTGAGAAAATATCCCTTTCTTCTAGAAGCTTAAATAAGATAGGGGATGAGATGCTATAAGGAAGATTTGATACTACCTTAATTTTATTGCCCCTGTACAACTCTCTGAAGTCAATTTGTAGAGCATCGCCGGAAATTATTTCTACGTTTTCTAGATGAGAAACATTTTGTCTGAGCTTTTCTATAAGTCTATTATCCTTTTCAATCGCTATTACTCTTCTACTTCTTTTTCCTAGAAAAAGTGTTAAGGCGCCAAGTCCAGCCCCAATCTCTAGCACCTCGTCTTCTTTCGAAAGCTCGGCTATCTCCGATATGCGCTCAAGAACATTCTTGTCATGTATGAAACTCTGTCCAAGACCTTTTTTAGGCTTTATATCTTTCGCCAAAAAGAATTCCTTGGGTGATGATATTGCTCGTCTCATATAGTTTTTGCGCTTTGATCTCAAATTATAGTTAAGCATAATTGTCTCTGAAAGTCAGTGTATACGGAGAAAATTAATCTTTTGTGTTAATGCTTATTTATGGCTTCATTTCAGCAAAGTTAGCTGTGTACAGTGGGAAGATAGTTCTTTTAGTAAAATTATTGATAAAGAAGAAAAATTTTTATATCTCAAATTCGTTCTTAATTACTATTTACTTACGCTAGCCAGGGAATATACAACCTTTAAAGCATAACTAGCCTGTTCTCTATCACCGTAAATTACTTCACAGCTTCCTCAGCGATATCCTCATAATGGAGAGTTCTATTTTTTCCGAGGCGTTTTGCCTCATATAATGCACAGTCTGCCTTTTCAATCAAAGCAGCCTTTGATGATGCATTCTCTGGATATGTTGCAATTCCTAGGCTTACAGTAACACTAAGCTCTTTTCCCTTAAATTTCAGGGCAGTTTTTTCGACTTTATGCTTCAATCTTTCTCCTTTAACCTTTGATCCCTTCTCATTTGTGTGTAAAAGAAGTATTGCAAACTCGTCACCACCATACCTTGCTACTATATCTATATCTCTAAGTGAACTAGAAATTAACTGAGCAATGGATATGAGAATCAAATCTCCTGCTTGGTGACCATATTTATCATTAAGGAGCTTTAAGTTATCTACATCTATTAAAATAAGCGATAGCTTTTCAAGGAATCTATCAGAACGTGCAATTTCATGATCCAGCCTTTCTTGAAAATACCTATGGTTGTAAAGCCCTGTTAAACTATCCCTTATCGCAAGCTCCTTGGCCCTATTATAAGTAAGAGAATTTGAAATAGAATTAGCCGCTTCTTGACACATGATCTCTATAAGGTTCCTCCCTTCTTCACTAAATGCCTTCTCTGTTTTTCTTCCGATTATAATGCATCCGATTGTGTTTTCATTTTCTTGTAAGATGCTACTCTTAGTTTCTTTAAGGGGATAGATAAAGATTGACTTTATTTTATTTATTCCCCAGGCAAAATCTATTTCTTTACCAAACACGCTTCTATACTTTTCTCTTGCCGATAGGTCTTCGGAATGGAAATACTTTTGGCTTTCGCTGACTAATCCAACTAGTGTGTTTAGGTTTGGGAATGTTTTCTCTTCTATTTCTAATCGTCTTTCTATTCCTGTCCGCTTTAGGATGCTTGTGTTTGTTTCTTTATCTATTAATGTTAATCCTACAATATCTGCTTCTATAGCCTTACCTAGTGCTAAAACCACATGATCTACTATAGTATCAAGCTCTAGGGTAGAACTAAGTTTATTTGTATACTCATAAAAAGAGGTTAGGCCAATCAAACTTAGCTTAATCCTTTCAGACATTCGGAATTTGATCAGCGTATCAACTATCTTGTTTGATGTGAGCATAACGATTTGCTTTTCCCTTTCTTCAAAGGCGTCTTTCTTGAGGCTGTCAACTAAAACTATGCCGATTGTGTCCTGCTCATTAACCGATTCATTTTCTCCATCTTTGATAATAAGAGGAACTGCAAGAATTGATTTTACAGGAATATTTTTTGTATAATAGATCAGGTTTTCTTTGTGATTCTTAATCTCACCAACTAGAATGGGTGTTCTTGTCTTTACTACCCATCCAAGATAACCACCACGAATATGTAGCTTCTGGCTTCTATCTATATATTTTTCACTGCTTGATATGAAATCTTCAATTTCAAAAAAACCATCTCTACCTTTGATATAAAGTACCACACTATGAGGAGACAGAAGCTCGCTTAAGAGTTCGATTGAGCTTCTTATTTCACTTTTGAGTTTTTTATCCATTATAGGAGAAGGTAGAGTTAAATCTGGTTTTTTCTTCTGTTCTAGCAGGTTTAAAAATCTTATTTGTTACATTTCTTATGCTATTTATGAGTTGCTTTCTCCCATACTTTAAATTCTCATTTCGTTTAATTAAATAACCTAGACCAAATGTTGAGGTCAAAAGTATTAATAGATGAGGGACAACTTCAATAC
>Ga0209751_10003541_pt1 | contig 15110 bp, 17 predicted proteins | sample RifCSP13_1_FD_184019 | JGI IMG/M metagenome (GOLD analysis project Ga0209751, IMG submission 184019) | Soil microbial communities from Rifle, Colorado - Rifle CSP2_sed 13_1 (SPAdes) (version 2) | ecosystem: Environmental > Terrestrial > Deep subsurface > Rock core/Sediment | place: Rifle... | reverse complement strand
GTCTTTCTACAAAACCCCCTCATCCCAACCTTCTCCCCCAGGGGAGAAGGAGAAACACAGAAGCTCAACGGATATGGAACTCCGCACTTGCTGCGGGGAGGTTCATTCCTGGAGGGATGAATGATTGAGCTTATAGCCGAAGCCGCCAAACGGATAAAAAAAGTCGCAAGCGTCACGCCCATCATCTACTCTTCAAGCCTCTCCAGGCAGTTCGGATTCGAATCATACCTTAAACTTGAGAACCTCCAGAAGACAGGCTCGTTCAAGGCAAGGGGCGCGTACTACAAGATATCCTCTTTGACCGACAAGGAGAAGGCAGCCGGGGTCATCGCAGCCTCTTCAGGCAACCACGCGCAGGGCGTTGCCTGGGCTTCCAGCCTGCTCGGAGTGAAATCCCTCATCGTCATGCCCGAGACGACTCCCATCGTAAAGTTCGTTGCCACAAAGGGCTACGGCGGTGAAGTCCTCTTCCACGGCAGGACCTTTTTCGAGGCGTACTCCCATGCGAAAGCTCTTGCCGCTGAAAGGGGTCTCGCCTTCATCCACCCGTTCGATGATTACCAGATAATGGCAGGGCAGGGGACGATCGGCCTTGAGATACTCGATGCCGTGCCTGATGTCGATACGGTAGTAGTGCCCGTCGGCGGGGGCGGGCTCATATCCGGCATAGCTTCCGCGATGAAGGCACAGAGGCCGGATATGACGGTCATTGGCGTTGAGGCCTCGGCGTCCAACTCGTGCGTGGAATCGATAAAGACAGGCCGCCCGACCGAAGTCGTGCAGGGGCCTACAATAGCCGACGGCATAGCCGTGAAGCGGGTCGGAGAGAAGACCTTTGAGATCATAAAGAAGCTCGTGGACAGGGTTGTGGATGTGGGCGAGGACTCTATCGCGGGAGCGATAGTACAGCTCCTTGAGAGAAAAAAACTCATCGTCGAAGGCGCGGGCGCGGTGCCGGTCGCGGCGGCAATCGAAGGCAAGCTGCCGAAATCCACGAAGAAGGCGGTATTTGTCCTGAGCGGCGGCAATATAGATGTCACTACCCTGGATAAAGTTATAAGGCTGGGACTGCTGCGCGAAGGCAGGATATTGAAGCTCACGACCATCATCCCGGACGAGCCCGGGTCGCTTGCGCGCCTCACCGCCGAAATAGCGGCCTTGAAGGCCAACATCCTGCATGTAATCCATCAGAGAGAGGCGGTCGATGTGCCTGTGAACTCGATAAGGCTTGAGATAATATTAGAGGTCGAGGGGCATGAGCATTCGAGGAGGATATTGAAGGCGCTAAAGGAGAAGGGGTATGGGATAGGTGGGTGAGTTCGCAGGGTGGGTTGTGCCCACCATCACATATTTCTTTCTCAGGCGGGTTCAATTTTGCAAATTGAACCCGATAATTCGTTGAACCACTTACGAATATTCGGGTTCAGGGTACAACCCTGAACCCGCTTAAAGCGGAGCCCTGTATCCCAAAGCGCGCGGTAGCGCGCAAAAGTACAAGGCAAAGCCTTATGCCAATTGAGTTTTGAAAGGAATGAAAAAGAAACCCCTCTTTTCTAAAGAGGGGAAGGGGAGATTATCTTTTTCCATAATCCCCCTATGTCCCCCTTTAGAAAAGGGGAATTGAAGGACCTACTTGTCCTTCCACCGCTTCAGAAGCCTCATCCTGCCCCACGCCATCTCTTTGGCCTCTTCGTCGGAAATATTTTTGCCGACCTTCATGGCATCGGCGAGCTTCTCTATCATCTGCTCTTTTGTGATGTCCGGCTCGGTGAACTGGCCCTTCCAGTAGCAGTACTTGCAATAGGAGGTGTTCATCACGTGGTTGGCCTCTGAGCCGAACTCTTCCTGCTTCATAATTAACATGCCGCAGCTGTGGCATACGGGTCCCGGTAGTATCTCTGACATGGCGTTGCTCTCCTCCTGTTCCTTTATCTATCCCATCCGTCCGGCCAGGGGTTTGCCTCCCATGAAATGCATGTGGAGGTGAAATACGGTCTGGCCGCCTTCGGAGTTCGTATTTATTACTGTCCTGTAGCCCCGCTTATCAATACCTATATCCCGCGCTATCTTCTTGGCGGCATCGAGCATGTCCGCGAGTATCTCCCTGTCGTCGCAGTCATTCATGGTCGAGTAGTGCGCCTTCGGCATAATGAGTATGTGAGTCGGCGCCTGCGGGTTGATGTCCTTTATGGCTACGAGCTTCTCGGTCTCGAGCACTATCGTCGACTTGAGCTCTTTTCTCGCTATCTTGCAGAATATGCAATCGCTCATTTCTTGACCCTGGCCTCCTTCTCCGCAATGCCTGAGATGCCGAACCTGCGCCCGAGCTCGTCGTAGACATCATCCATCTTTATGCCCTTGTGCTGCAGGAGCACCATCGAATGGAAGAGCAGGTCGCAGAACTCATAGAGTACCTCCGCGTTCTCCTTCACGTTGGCGGCCTCTATAAGCTCCCCTGATTCTTCCTCTATCTTACCGAGTATCTTCGGCAGCCCCTTACTGTAGAGCGACGCGACGTATGATTTCGAGGGGTCTGCCTGCTTGCGCTCTGCGAGGACCCTTTCAAGAAGAGAGAGGACCGCGGGGCCGCCGGGCTTAACTTCCCCGCCGACAATTGACCTGTAAAAACAGGTCCTCTCGCCGGTGTGGCATGCAGGGCCCTTTGGCTCGACATGCAGCAGGAGCGTATCTCCGTCGCAGTCGAACCTGACAGATACGACCTCCTGAAAATTGCCGGAGGTCTCGCCCTTTAACCAGAGGTTTTGCCTGGAGCGGCTCCAATAGTGCGCCTTGCCTGTCGATAAGGTCTTCTCAAGGGCCTCCCTGTTCATCCAGGCCATCATGAGCACCTCGGAGGTCCTCGCGTCCTGGGCTATTGCAGGGACTAATCCGGCCTCGTTGAATCTAACGGCGCTTATGTCGAAAAGGTCTCCCATGTCAGCAGGATATAATACCATGCCGATTCGTGTCAATTCCAGCGTTTTAAGGCTGTCCGGGCTGCCTTGACGGTCTGGATATTGGCTGATAGACTTGCCTTTATGCCGATTACGACCATAGAGAAGATCGAAATAAAAAATATCCAGATAATAAACGAAAGGGGCGAGGCTGACGAGGGCCTCATGCCGCCTTTCAAAGAAGAGGACTTCCGCAGATTTTTCGAGACCATCATCCTCGCCCGCATCTTCAACCAGAGGGCGCTCTCCCTCCAGAGGGAGGGTAGAATCGGCACATACGCCTCTATCTGGGGGCAGGAAGCCTCCCAGATAGGCTCTGCCTTAGCCTTCAATAACGAGGACTGGCTCTTCCCCTCATTCAGGGAGTCAGGGGTGTTTGTGGCAAAGGGATACCCTATATGGATGCTGTACCGCTACTGGGCAGGGGATGAGAGGGGCATGCAGATACCTCCTGAGTTCAACCTGTTCCCCATGAGCGTGCCTGTAGGCACCCAGATCCCGCATGCCACGGGCGCGGCCTGGGCCATGAAACTGAAAGGCCATAAGAAAGTCGCAGCGGTCTATTTCGGCGACGGCGGCTCTTCAAAGGGGGATTTCTACGAGGGCCTTAACTTCGCCGGGGTCAACAAGGTCCCGGCAGTCTTCCTGTGCCAGAACAACCAGTGGGCCATATCCTTGCCCAGGTCAAGGCAGACCGCCGCAAAGACCATAGCGCAGAAGGCCGCTGCCTTCGGCTTCGAAGGCGTCCAGGTCGACGGCAACGACATCGCGGCGGTCTACAAGGTCACTAAAGATGCCGTTGACAAGGCACGGAGCGGCGGCGGGCCGACGCTCATAGAGTGCTTTACCTACAGGCTCGACGACCATACCACGGCAGACGACGCCTCCCGGTACAGGACAGACGAGGAGGTCGAGGCCTGGAAGGCAAGGGAGCCTGTTGTAAGGCTCCGCCTCTATATGGAAAAGAAGGGCTGGTGGACAAAGGAGTACGAGGAAGGCGTCGCCAAAAAAGCGCAGGAACTGGTCGATTCAGAGATAAAGAAAGCCGAGGCCTATCCCCCGCCCGACCCGGCGGACATCATAAAATACACCTACGCAGAGCTCTCGCCACGCCAAAGAAGAGAGCTCAAGGAGTTCGGATGGCAAAGCTGAACCTGGTGCAGGCCATAAACCAGGCCCTTAGCCAGGAGATGGAGGCTGACCGCGATGTCATCATCCTCGGCGAGGACGTGGCAAAGGACGGCGGCGTCTTCAGGGTGACGCAGGGGCTCCTCGACAAGTTCGGCCCCGAGCGCGTCATTGACACGCCGCTTGCCGAGCTTGGGATAATCGGCGCGGCGGTGGGCCTCTCTGCCTACGGCATGAAGCCGGTTGCCGAAATACAGTTCATGGGATTCACCTACGCCGGGCTTGAGCAGCTCTTCTCGCACGCGAGCCGCATCCGCTCGCGCTCAAGGGGCAGGTTCTCATGCCCGATGGTAGTGCGCACGCCGTACGGCATAGGCATAAAGCCGCCGGAGCTCCATTCCGAATCATCGGAAGCGCTCTTCTGCCACATGCCGGGGCTCAAGGTGGTCATACCCTCGAACCCGTACAGCGCAAAGGGCCTGCTCATCTCGGCCATAAGGGACCCTGACCCGGTCGTCTTCCTCGAAGCTTCACGGCTCTACAGGTCGATTAAGGCCGATGTGCCTGAAGAGTCGTACACGATACCCCTTGGCAAGGCAGCCATCTACCAGGAAGGCAATGATATAACCGTGGTCTCGTGGGGCACGATGCTCCACAGGGCTGCCGAGGCGTCAGAGGACTTTGACTGCGAGATAATCGACCTGCAGACGCTCCGTCCCTTTGACGAGGAGACCGTAGTAAATTCGGTAAAGAAGACCGGGAGGCTCGTCATAGTGCACGAGGCGCCGAGGGTCCTGGGCTTCGGCGCAGAGGTCGCGGCACTTGTCGCCGAAGAGGCTTTCGAGTACCTGAAGGCCCCTGTAGTAAGGGTCACAGCCCCCGATGCAGTCATCCCCATGGCAAGGCTCGAAGACCACTACATGCCCTCTCAGGAGAGGATAAAGAAGGCATATGAGAAGGTGATGCAGTACTGACGACTACTAAAAATTGTTATTCCTGATCTCTGTGTCAGGGCTGAAATAAAAATGCTCACATATACACTACATATGCTGCGCTTTTATTTCCACCCTTCCTTGACCTCAGAAAAAATTCCTAATTTTTAGAGTGGCCTCAATTCAGCTATCAAATAGGTAAATCCTGTACGCAAATCCATGATCCGTCTCAAAGGGAGACCACGATGGAGTTCGATTTCAAGCTGCCCGACCTGGGAGAAGGCATAACCGAAGGCGAGGTCGTGAAGTGGCGCGTAAAAGAGGGCGACCACGTGGAGGAGCACCAGGTCGTCGTTGAGGTGGAGACCGACAAGGCCATCGTGGAGGTGCCTTCGCCGAGGGGCGGCAAGGTAGTAAGGATAAATAAGAGAGAGGGCGGGACCGTGAGCGTCGGCGAGGCCCTCATGACCATAGAGACCGGGGAGGCCGCCGCCCAGGCAGCCCCTCCCGAAAAGAAAGTCGAGGAGGAAAAGAGGGCGAGGCCTCCGTCAGTATCGGTCGTGGGCGCGCTGCCTGAGAAGGAAGAGGTAACCGCCGCTCCAAAGGCAAGGGCCCTTGCGAAGAAGCTCGGCATCGACCTGGCGAAGGTCTCTGGCACCGGCCCCGGCGCCATGGTGACAGAGGCTGACGTAAAGGCCGCTTCAGAAGGCAAGGCGGCGGTCCCAGCACCGCCAATACCGGTAGAAGCACCAAGGCCGGAGGCAAGGCCCGAAGAGAAGGCGGAGGCCAGGCCGGCCGGACAGGACAAGTACGGCGAGATAGAGAGGATACCGATCAGGGGCGTAAGGAAGGCCATAGCAAAGAACCTTATCGCGAGCCAGAAGACCGCCGCCTTTGTCACGGGCATGGACGACGCCGATGTGACGGAGCTTTGGGCGCTCCGCAAGCGCGAGGCAAAGGTCGCCAAGGAGAAGGGCGTTCACCTGACCTTTCTTCCGTTCTTCATGAAAGCAGCCCAGCACGCTCTCGCCGCATATCCGTCGGTCAACGCGTCGGTCGACGAGAAGGCCGAGGAGATAGTAGTAAAGAAGTATTACAACATCGGGGTGGCTGTCGACACGCCAGAGGGCCTCATGGTCTCTGTGGTGAAGAACGTCGAGAAGAAGACCATACTCGACCTCGCGATGGAATTGCAGGAGCTTTCCATAAAGGCGCGCGACAGGAAGATAACTCTTGAGGAGCTCAAAGGCTCTACATTCACGATAAGCAACTACGGCACATTCGGCGGCACCTATGCGACGCCGATAATCAATTACCCGAACATAGCCATACTCGGCACAGGCAAGATAAGCGAGAGGCCCTGGGTCGTGGACGGCTCAATAGCAGTGAGAAAGATACTCCCCATTTCATTTACATTCGATCACAGGATAATTGACGGAGCGGACGCGGCGAGGTTCGTGAACAGGGTTATTTCCTACCTGGAGGACCCGGGCAGGATATTCATCGAGAGCGCTTGAAAATCCGGGACGCAAGAAGCGTGAGCGTAAAGAGGATGATCGGCGCGTATGTGAGTGTGTTCCTGTGGATTCCGGTAGCGTCCATCACGGTAGTCACCTCGAGCGTGAGATATACGAACATGAACGCTGCCATTACTGAGAATATGACGATGTAAAGGTATTTGAGGTCTGACCTGTAGATCTGTTTGAGCCCCAATATAAATGAGACTGCCAGGGCCGGGAACATCAGCCCGAAGTTGGCGGTGAGCATCCATTCCTTCAGGCTCTTTCCGATAACCTCCCAATGTATGCCCTTTGGCGCGCCCTCGGTGTAGAGCGGGTCGCTCAGCCAGTTGAACTCCGAGCCGCCAAGCCCGTGACCGAAGCCGAGGCCCATCGCGAACTTCGCAACAAACCAGGGGCCTGCGAGTATTATGACCGGCAGAGCCAGGCTCGCAAGCTCTCTTAAAAACGCGCCCCTGCTCTGCGCCTTGCCGTATCGTGCGAGAATAAACGCAAGCCCAACGGCAACGATATAGAAGAGGCCTTCGTTTTTTGTGAGGACCCCGAAGCCCAGCATCGTGCCAGCCACCACAAGCAGCCCCTTCCTTTCGGTAGCAAGAAACTTCCAGAAGCAGACGACGGCAGCCAGAGAGTAGAAGGCGAGCGGCAGGTCAGCGTAGCCGTCCTGCGCATGATAGGTAAGTATCGGTATGCTCGAAAGGAGGTATGTGCCGACGAGGGCGAATTTCTTTCCTGCCTCGTCCTTAACCGCTACATAGAATAAGGCGAGCATGGCGAGAAAATAGAAGAATGAATATATCTTCACGAGTGCCTCGTCGAACCTGCCCAGCCAGAGGCCGCTCCAGACCTGCATGAAGGTGGCGTGCAGCGGATGTCCCATGAAAGGCCTGTATCCCTTGCCGAAGAAGTGCTCGTCGGCACTGTCGAGCAAGAGCCCTTTCTGGTAGAAGAAGAGCTTCGCGCCCGCAGACCAGTTGGTCCAGGTGTCCCATGAATATACGGGCCTGTGGGTGGCCTCGAAGAATACGAAGAGGAGCTTGAAGGCTATGAGGACAACGAGAAGGGCGGAGACTATCTTCCAGAGGATGCCGCTATTCTCCTCAACTGCTCCGCATGAAGAGCATGTCGCGGATGGCAGCTTCAGCCTGTAGGCGAGCAGGCCTGAGGCGATGACGAGCGCAGCTATGAATGGCAGGAGGCTGAAAGGCACGCTGGCAAAGCCGAATATGAGAAAGAGATATGTGACAGCGCCCATGCCTGTCCCGAAGCCCAGAGACAATCGCGCAGCAAGGCCGAAGCCGGTATCAAGCACGCGGGCAACAAAGAGCGTGCCTGCCATAGTCGGCAGCGCGATTGCTAATATAAGATAAAGAGCGTCCATCATCTTGTTATTACCTCAAAGAGCGCAGCCGCGTCCCCGTACTGCGCATAGAGGCGAACCCTGTATGGCAACTGCTCTCCGTTCATGCTGAGAGTCCCGGAAGACGGGTCGAACTCAAGCCCGGAAATGCCGTATACCCAGACGATGTCCGGGTCGCGAGAGGTTATTATCGGGAGAGCATAATAGGCGACAAGCGTTTCGAGCGGGTTTCCCTTTTTCCGGAACGCGGCAGATATTTTCTTGTCCGCGGGTACAACCGACTTCATATATGCCGTGAAGTCGACAAATTCATTGATATCCCTGTTGTTGACTTCTTTTATTCTCTCGGACTCTTCCTTTCCGTACAGGTCAGTGAACTCCTGACCCAGTATCACGAGCCAGTTGTAGTCCATCCTTACCGAAAGGGCTATCCAGCCCGCGATGAGAGAGCCCATGACTATCCTGATGGCTGCTCCGCTCTTTATGGTCCGCTGCCTTATATAGACGGCCAGTATTATAATGAAGGCTGCCAGGAGTGAAGCCAGGACGATTATCGGCGGAAGAGGGGTGTTGGCTATTGTGGGGGTAGTTACGAAGCTTATTGTCCAGGTATCGATGAAATCAGGCTCCCAGAGCCCTTTCCAGTAGATGCCCGCCCTCTCCAGGAAGGTCGGGTCGAAGAGGCGAATGGAGGCGACATCAGCCTCTATCTCCCTTGAGCCTGTAATTGAGAGTGCCACGCCCTCTATCCTATCGGAAGGGCCGATGATGTCGCCTATGTAGACGCTATGCTCCCGAAGCCCTTCTGAGAGGTCATGGCTGCCCCGGAGCCGGAGCCTTTTTGAGACCCTCCTGCCGTCGGCGAGGCCGAGGATGATGAATCCGTAGTTGTCATTCCTTGTGAGGAGCCTTACGGAGATAAAGCCCCTGGGCTCTATGCCGAGACCTGCAGGGGAGATTATGCGCGCCATATTGAGGCCGCTTAATCGGATTGTGCCGCCAACGAGCGCGACACTGGTCGTCTCCTGAGGAGTCCAGCGGCTTAGTTCCGTTGCCCTGAACTCGACAGGATTGGAGCAAAGGCCCTCCGCCGAAAGGCAGAATACGAACAAGATGGCAGCGAATACGCTGTGTATGCAGGATTTGGTCATAAGATAACGCAGACGGGTCTATTTTAGGGGATTATTCACAATAAGGTCAACAAGGAATAAAAAAGCCCGCGCAAGGCGGGCTAAATCACGTGCAGTCATTGCGAGGAGCGGTCACGCGACGAAGCAATCTCACATTAGCCGAAAGACTGAGATTGCTTCGCTTCGCTCGCAATGACAACGCCGACCCCAAATGGATGGCGGTGCAGGAAAGGGATAAATCAGCTCGCGGCTTCTTTCTGGACCTGGTCGAGGTCGACCCGCTCCATCCTCTTCTGGCAGATGCTCCAGTTTATGTTCTTCATGAAGGTATCTATGTAAGGCGCCCTCTTCGCGCCGTAGTCCAGGAAATAGGCGTGCTCGTAGACATCCATTATGAGGATGGGAACGACGTTTATCGGCACCTTCTCGTTATGCGCGTCAAGACAGTAGTTGTGGAGCCTGCCGTCGTAGAGGCTCAAGGCAAGCACGACCCATCCCCTGCATGACATGCCGCACGCCTTGAACTCCTCGGTCCACTTCTCGAAGGAGCCCCACTGCTTTGCGATAAGGTCGGAGAGCTTGCCGGTGGGCTTGCCGCCCTTGCCCGTGAGGTTCTCGAAGTAATATTCGTGGAGGATGACCGCGTTCAAGGCGAAGGTCTCTTCAATCTTGATGGCCCTCCAGTCGGAGAAGACCTGGTTCGCGGTCGAAAGGTCGGTTTTCCTCTGCCTCTCGTCTATCTCGTTCAGCTTGTTTATATATCCTGCGTAGAGTATGTCCCTGTGGTTGGATATCTGGGCCTCGGATAGGCCTTCCGGCTTGAGATCGAACTTCTTTGGCTGGTGCTGTGGCATGTGCTCCTCCTTTGCTTACGGATTTGCGGCTGGCTCTAAAAATTGTTCTTTTCCCTGATCTCTGACCTCAGAAAAAATTCCTGATTTTTAGAGGCAGCCTTGTCTGAATTTAGGGGCAGCCGGAAAAACCCGCACTGCCCCGAATCATTGCTTAATTAAACCAGCAAATAAGAAAGTGTCAAGGAAGGGGTATCATGTTGCTGAAATGCAACCTGATAAGCAATCCAAGGATGGATTGCCAAATTGCGAGACTTGGACGAATTCACTTCCGGCCAAGCCGTGGCTGAAAAAGTCCAGGACGGACTTTTTCAGCGCCGGTCAGACGAACCTGTTGAGGATGATGCTCAGGAAGCTTATGACGACGGCGCCGACGATGGCGGAGAGGAAGCCCGCTACCTCGAAGCCGCTTATGGCGTAGCCCACGAACCAGAGGATAAAGCCGTTCAGTATGAATGTGAAAAGGCCGAGGGTGAGGATGTTTATAGGCAACGTAAAGAGTATGAGGACGGGCCTTACTATGAGGTTCAGGACGCCCAGGAGCACCGCGGCCTTTATCGCGGGTCCGTAGCCCTCGACATTGATGCCTGGCACAAGATAAGAGGCCAGGAAGATGCCCGCGATGAGGATGATGAGCCGGAGGATGATATTGAGCATTATTGCTCCTCTTTGGAGAGAATGCGCGCCATGCGGCCGTGCACAAGGCCGTTTGAGGCAAGGCATTCCCTGCCGTATATCGAGAAGGGGCCGCCGTGGAAGTCGGTAAGCGTCCCACCGGCCTCCGCGACAATCAACGCCCCTGCCGCCACATCCCAGGGCCGGAGCTTCATTTCCCAATAACCGTCGAACCTGCCAGAGGCGGTATAGCATAGGTCCAGGGCCGCTGATCCTGCCCGCCGTATGGCCTGAGCCGCCATCGAGAAGCTGGTGAAGTGGTCGATGTTGTTGTCCTTTGACGAGCGCAGGTCATAGGGGAAGCCGGTCGCAAGGAGGCTCTTGTCAAGTGAGTCCGTACCCGAGACCCGTATCCGCTCTCCGTTTAGAAATGCGCCCTGCCCTTCTTCAGCCGTGAAGAGCTCATCGAGCATCGGGTCGTAGACAACTCCGAGGGTCACTTTCCTGTGTTCCTCGAATGCGATAGAGACGCAGAAGAAGGGGAAGCCGTGCGAAAAGTTGGTAGTGCCGTCGAGCGGGTCGATTATCCATTTATAGGGCGACTCCCTTACCTTCTCCGGGCTCTCCTCCGCGAGTATGCCGTGGCCGGGGAAGGCCTTCTCGATCTCGTCTTTTATGAAGTCCTCTGAGAGGCGGTCGACCTCTGTGACGAGGTCTATTGCGCCCTTGAACTCGACGGTATTTCGCCTTCCGAGGTTATCCTTAAGTATGCCGCCTGCCTTCCGCGCGGTCTCTATGGCCAGCTTCTTTATTTCAGTTCTCATCTATCACCTTTTGAGCCATTCATATTATCCGATTAGCAGGGTGTTGAAAAACACCCTGCTAAGGCAATCCATGGATGGATTGCCAAATTGCGAGACTTGAAAGTCGAGCAATTTGTGAGGCGTGGCCGAATTCACTTCGGACAAGCCGTCGTTGAAAAAGCCATGGACGGACTTTTTCAACATCCTGTTAGAGCCTTTCACGCTATCTCTTTGAGGATCGCGCCGTGGATGACGCCGTTGCTTGCTATGCACTGGGTGGAGTCCATCGTGAACGGGCCGCCCCTCAAGTCTGTTATCCTGCCCCCTGCCTCGTTTAAGATCAGGCTGCCAGCGGCCGCGTCCCATGAATGGAACCTGTAGTTCCAGTAGCCGTCTACCCTGCCGCATGCCACATAGCAAAGCTCAAGTGCGGCTGAACCCACGGTGCGAAGCGCCCTGGCCCTGCCTGACAATGAAGCGAAGCTCCGGAAGACATCAGCGCCCGGAGAGGCAAAAGACCTGGGAAAGTCGAAGGCAAGGAGGCTGTTATGGATGCCGGAGGCCGAAGATACCTTAAGCCGCTGCCCGTTCAGATGAGCGCCCCTGCCTGCCCTTGCGGTGAAGAGCTCTTCGCGCATTGGGTCGTAGATGACGCCGAAGGTAACAACGCCGTTTTCCTCATACCCTATTGAGACTGAAAAGTGGGGAAATGAATGGGAGTAGTTGGTCGTGCCGTCAAGAGGGTCGATTATCCACCTCTTGGGCTCCCGCCCTTTCTCCTCAGGGCTCTCCTCAGAGAGGATGCCGTGGCCTGGAAAGGCGCCAAGTATCTCTTCCTTTATGAGCCGGTCGGCTGCCAGGTCGAGTTCTGTTACGATACCTTCGTCTCCCTTTGAGGAGACCTTGCCCGGCCTGCCGAAGCTGGCCCTGAGAAGCCCTCCCGCCCTCTTAGCGGCCCTGACAGCTACCTCTTCGACATCCACGCAAGCCCCCGGGTTTAAAAAAAGTATAAACAAGTCAGCCCGGGGGAGACCCGGGCCAATTCTTAAAGGCTGCTGAAAAAGTCCATCTGCTTTGTTGTCATCGTCGCTCGTCACTGCGACGTACATGAAGAGTACGACTCGTTCCTCGCTCCCCGATTTAACCGGGGCCTCGCATATGGAGCTTTTTGAGCAGCCTATATGTGTAGTATTTTCGAGGTCTTAGCAGTTCGGACAGGACGAACAGTCCGGCTTATCCTTCTTCTCCGTCTTTTCCTTCTTGGTCTCAGTTGAAGCGTAATCGGTCTTGTACCAGCCCGAGCCCTTCAAATGAAAGGACGAAGAGGAGATCTTCTTTTCCACCTTGCCTGAGCAGTGGATGCATTTCTTTACCGGCTCGTCCGAGAACTTCTGCAGTACCTCGAACTCCTTGCCGCATTTTTGGCAGATATATTCATAGATCGGCATATGGCGCGTAACCTCCGCGGAACAGTGTGTTTCCTCATATATTGTAGGTACATGGGGCGGGGTTGTCAATTTTAAAAGAGGATTCAACCCTTTGCCGGAATTAAAAATAATAGCTAAGCTGTTGATTTTATGCGAGAATAGGACTCTCACGCGGCTGCACAGCTTTTATTCATTCCGCTCGCCCCAAGCCGCCAGAAGGCTACATTCTTTTTCATGGAACCCGAAGAACAGCAAAAAAAGAGAAGCTTACGGTACTCCATCAAGGACGGGGTATTCGTGAGCATGATGAACGGCTTTACGGTCGACTATTTCACCCCCTTTCTCCTTCTTCTGGGCGGGACGGTCAAGCACGTCGGCATCATGAGCGCCCTGCCGCATCTCTTTGCCTCCATAATCCAGTTAAAGAGCCCTGATATCTCCGAGAAGTTCCGGTCCCGGAAAAAGGTGATAAGCATCTTCATCGTCCTTCAGGCCCTAATGCTCCTGCCAATGATGGCCACATTTGCGATGGGCAGCTACAAGGTGGCTGTATTCATTGCAATGGTCACGCTCTTTGTGGCATGCGGCGCGTTCATCATGCCAGCGTGGGGGAGCCTCATGACCGACATAGTGGACGAGGGCAGGAGGGGCGAGTACTTCGGCTGGCGCAACAGGGTGCTGGGCGTCGTCGTCATAGTTTCGACGTTCGCCGCCGGGTTCATCCTCTACCAGGCCGAGCGTGTGAGCGCTCTTCTGGGCTTCTGCGTGATATTCGGCCTCGCCTTTGTATTCAGGCTCGTCTCGTGGAGGTACATGACGAAGATGCACGAGCCGGAATTGAAGCCCAGGGAAGAGGACTACTTCTCGTTTCGTGACTTCATCTCCCGCATGCCTTCGAGCAACTTCGCGAAGTTCGTGGTATTCGTGGCCGCCACCAAGTTCTCTGTCAACATAGCCTCGCCTTTCTTCGCGGTCTTCATGCTCAGGGACCTCAAGTTCGACTACCTGACGTTCACCCTTATAAACCTCGCTGCTGCGTTTACGGCCATTGTCGTGAACAAGAGATGGGGCGTGCATTCGGACAGGGCCGGTAACTTGAAGGTATTGAGGATAACTTCGTACCTCGTATCTTTCATACCGCTCCTCTGGCTCGTAAACCAGAACCCCGTATATCTCTTCTGCGTCCAGATGTTCTCGGGCTTTGCATGGGCAGGGTTCAACCTCTCGGCCTCGAACTTCATATACGACGCCGCCTCTCCGGGAAAGAGGCAGAGGTGCATCGCATACTTCAGCGCCTTTACCGGGGTGGCGCTCTTTCTGGGCGCGCTCATCGGCGGCTTTCTGGCCCAGAACGTGCCTGCCGGGTTCTTCGAATTCCCGCTCATGAACATAATACTGATATCAGCGGTCATGAGGTTCCTGATCGCCTTCGCGATGCCTTTCAAATTAAAGGAAGTGAGGAAGGTGGAGAAGGTGAGGGCAAGGGAGCTTGTAATGAGGGTATTGTCTCTAAGGGCCGCGCCGGAACGGAAGGCCGAGTACGCGGTAGACCCGAAAGAGACTACTTGATGAGGTATGACCCGAGGGTCTCTCTCGTGCCCTCGAAGGTCGCTACAGTCCTCGCGCTCCATTCGGGGCGCACTTTATACCCGGCGCAGTCCTTGTAGCAGGCGTCTATGGCCTCTCTCAGCACGCCTGTCATCGCCGCCACATATGTCTTTGTCCGCTGACGCCCTTCTATCTTCAATGCCGCGATGCCCGCATCCATAAGCCCCGGCAAAACCTCCAGAATATTGAGCGATTCAGGCTCCTCGAACGCATAGGCGTACTCGCCGTCAGGCCGGATATAGCGCCCCTTGCAGCAGGTGGGGTAGGGGGACGACTCGTCCCTGCCGAGCCTGTTCAGAGTCATGTTGTTGAGGGTAATGGACATGCCGCCGTCCGCGTTCGAGACAAAGCGGACAAAGCGAGATGGCGAGCACGCGCCCTCCGTATTGGTCGACGCGCCGGTAACGTATGAAGAGAGATAGCAGCGGCCCTCTATGTTTATGCAGAGGCCGCCCAACGCAAAGACCTCTATCTCGACATCGGTATGCTCTTTCAATTCCTTCATCTCCGAGATTGTGAGAACTCGCGGAAGCACCACCCTCTTTATGCCGAAGTGCTTTTTATAGAAGTTTATTGACTCGTAGTTTGACGAGCTTGCCTGGGTGGAGAGGTGCAGGTTCGCGTCAGGGTAACGCTGCCGCGCATAGCGGAGCACTCCGATATTTGCGATGATGACCGCGTCGGCGCCAAGCTCGACGGCATGGTCGACTGCCTTGTACCACTTGGGGCAGGTGTCATTCTGCGGAAAGGTGTTTATGGCTACGAAGAACTTCCTGTTCTTC
>Ga0209751_10003540_pt1 | contig 15115 bp, 13 predicted proteins | sample RifCSP13_1_FD_184019 | JGI IMG/M metagenome (GOLD analysis project Ga0209751, IMG submission 184019) | Soil microbial communities from Rifle, Colorado - Rifle CSP2_sed 13_1 (SPAdes) (version 2) | ecosystem: Environmental > Terrestrial > Deep subsurface > Rock core/Sediment | place: Rifle... | reverse complement strand
CCCGCCTCCAGGACGAGTGCGAGCAGACGTTCGCGAGGAAGCGTGGCGGTAACCGAGGGGGCCAGGTCGTGCGCCACGACGATCGACGGACCGGGCAGATCGACCGGCTCGGGCTCGGTCAGGCCGGCGGCCTTGCGGGCGACCCGCTCGCCGACGTCCAGGACGTCGGCCGCCCGCGCGGCGAGCAGCTCGTCCCCCAGCCCTGCCAGCTGCTCGGCGAAGTCGCGGGCCGCGGCGAGGACCGCCGCCACGGCATCCTCGCGCGCCGAGGCGATGCGCCCTTCGGCCATCGCGCGCAGACCCGGGTCGCGGGCCATGGCAGCCTGGGCACCGAAGATCGCCGCCTCGTCGGCGTGACCCCCGGCCGAGACCCGCGCGGCGAGCGCGTCGAGGTCGAGCCCGGCGGCCTCGAGGGCCGCGCCGAGCCGCGCGACCTCGGCGTCGACCCGCTCGCCGTCGATCGTCCCGCCCGCCGGCGGCATGACCGGACGGATCGCGACGGCGGGACCGAGCGCGAGCCCGACCGACGCGGGAGTGCCACGGAACGTGCGCATCGGCGCCTCCTCACCGTCAACACTACCGCGACCCGGTGGGCCGAAGGACCCTTCCAATCCCACCTTCACTGCCCCATACTTCGCGCGAGGCGACGTGTCGTCCTCGAGGGGGTGCGCGACGGCCACGACCGGTGAGAGCGTCTCCGCGGCGAGCCTGTCCGAGCTGTTGCCCGTGGAGGCGATCGAGCTCGGTGTTCCTGCCGGCGACTGGCGCGCCGCGGTGCGCGCCAGCGGAGAGGCGCTCATGGCCGCCGGGGCCACGACCGCCGCGTACAGCGACGAGATGATCGCCACCGTCGAGCAGCTCGGGCCGTACATCGTCATCGCCCCGGGCATCGCGCTGGCCCACTCGCGACCCTCGCCCGCCGTCCTGCAACCCGGCCTCTCGTTCGTCACCCTGGCAACCCCGGTCGATTTCGGCAACCGGGCCAACGACCCTGTCCAGCTCGTCGTCGGCCTGGCTGCCCCGGACGAGCGCTCCCACGTGGAGGCCCTCGCCACGCTGGCCGGGTTGCTGGCCGACGGACCGTCTCGCGAGGCCCTCCTCGATGCTCGTAACCGCGACGAGGTCCGGGCTGTCATCGCAGCCTACGAGCTGCGCAGTGGATCGCCTGCCGGGCAGGCCGAGGGATAGGAATGCGGAGCTGGAAAGGAGGTTGCACTGGAGCGTGAAGATCCTCGCCGTTTGTGGGATGGGCCTCGGCAGCGGCCTGCTCCTTCGGATGCAGGCCGAGAAAGCTCTCCGTCAGCTCGGGGTCACGGCGGACCTCGAGGTGGCCGACATCGGGTCCGCCCGGGCGATGGCCCGGACGGCCGACCTGATCATCACCTCGAACGAGCTGGCCGAACAACTGGGGACCGTCAAACCGCGGGTCGTCACCATCACCAACTTCATCGACCTCGACGAGATGGTCCGCAAGCTGCGGGCGGCGCTTCAGGAAACGTGAGTCTCCGGGGCGCCTACAAGAGGGAGTAACGGATGGACATCTTGACCGCGATCGTCGACTTCCTGGTCGACGAGATCTTCAGCAAGCCGTTCTACCTCGTCGGCTTGATGACGGCGATCGGCCTCATCGCTCTACGCAAGCCGCTCAGCGCGATCGTCGGCGGGACGCTCAAGGCGACCATGGGGTTCCTCATCCTGGTCGTCGGCGCCGTGACCGTCATCAACGCGCTCGATCCACTCGGGAAACTGATTCTCGGCGCCACCGGGGCGAAGGGCGTCGTACCGCTCAACGAGGCGATCGTGGCGCTCGCCCAGAGTCAGTACGGGGCAGTGACCGCGTACCTCATGTTCCTGGGCTTCCTGGTGAGCCTCGCCATCGCCCGCTTCACCAACCTGCGATACGTCTTCCTGACCGGTCACCACATCTTCTACATGGCGACCATGCTCGCGGTCATCCTCGTGACCGTGAAGCTGACCGACGCGTACGCCGTCGTCGTGGGGGCGATCCTGCTCGGCACGATCATGGTGATCATGCCCGCGTTCGCCCAGCCCTGGATGCGCAAGGTCACCGGCGGAGAGGCGCTCGCCATGGGCCACTTCGGCTCGCTCGGCTACATCGCGGCCGGGGTCACCGGGCAGGTCGTCGCCCGAACGGCGGGAAAGGGCAAGAGCACCGAGGAGATCGAGTTCCCCGAGGGGCTCCGCTTCCTTCGCGAACCGATGGTCGGCACCGCGGTGGCCATGTTCGTGATCTACCTCGTCTTCGCTGTCTGGTACCTCGCCCGCGTGGGTGAGGTCGCGGCCGTCGAAGGCGTCGGACTGGCTGAGGGCACCACCTGGGCGAGCTACCTGATGGCCCAGGTGCTCAACGCCCTCAACTTCGGGGTCGGCGTGGCCGTGATCCTGCTCGGCGTGCGCACGATCATCGGCGAGATCGTGCCGGCCTTCGCCGGCATCGCCGAGCGGGTCGTGCCCAACGCCCTGCCGGCGCTCGACTGCCCGGTCTCCTTCCCCTACGCACCGAACGCGGTGCTCATCGGCTTCCTGGCCAGCGTCGTCGGTGGGCTCGCCAGCCTCGCCGTGCTGAGTATCTTCGAGCCCGCTCTCGGACTGGCCCTCATCCTGCCCGGCATGGTGCCGCACTTCTTCACCGGCGGGACCGCCGGGGTGTTCGGCAACGCGACCGGCGGGCGCTGGGGCGCCGTGCTCGGCGGGATCGTCAACGGCGTGCTCATCACGTTCCTGCCGGCGTTCCTGCTCATCGTGCTCGGCAACCTCGGGTTCCTCAACACGACCTTCGGGGACGCCGATTTCGGCTGGTACGGGATCGTCATCGGGAACGTCGCGAGCAGCCTCCAGACCTCGGGGCAGATCGTCGTCTCGGTCGCGGTCCTCATCGTGGCCGCGATCCTCATCGCGTTCGCCTCGTGGTTCCAGCGTCGTTATGTCGAGACCGGCTGGTCGCCGGGGGGCGAGGCCATGCCCGAGCCCGCCCCGGAGGCAGCCTCCTAGCCACTCTCGCGCGGGCGACCCACGCCCGCGCCCTGACGTCGAGACGGACCGGCCGGCATCGCGCCGGCCGGTCCATTCTTCCCCGCGGGCGGTCGCGCCGGCCGGGGACTACTGCACGCGCAGGAGGGTCGGCGCCTCTGCCCACAGGCGCTCCAGCTGGTAGTAGTCGCGCTCCGGCGGCGCCATGACGTGGACGATGAGCGCTCCGAAGTCGAGGAGCAGCCAGTGTGAGCCCGGTCCGCCCTCGCGCGCGAGAAGCCGGGCGCCGTCCTCCTTGAGGCCCTCCACGATCGCGTCCGCGACCGCCCCGAGCTGCCGTTCGGAGGCGCCGGAGCAGATGACGAAATAGTCGGCCACGGTCGTGAGCGCGGCGACCTCGAGGAGGATGATGTCCGCGGCCTTCTTGTCGGCAGCGAGCTCGACCGCCCGGCGCGCAGAGGCGAGCGCCTGCTTCCGATCCGGGGGTGGCTCCGGCGGCCGGCTCCGGGAAGGGAGACCGGTCCGCCGAGGCGTCCGCACTGTGTCGCTCAATTCCTCCTCCAAAGCTCGCCGGCGTAGAGTCGATGCTCCTCGATGTAGTCGGCCACCGCGGGCGGGACGAGATAACGGATCGAGCGACCCTCGGCCGCCCGGGCTCGGACGTCCGATGACGAGTGGCACAGGCGCGGGCCGGGCAGGAAGAGAACACGGTCCTCGAGGCCGGGGAAATGCTCCCCGACCCACGGCCGGCCCGGCGTCCGGAACCCGGGCCGCTCGACGGCCGCCACGTGCGCAGAACGGAGCAGCCGTTCGGGCTCGTGCCAGGTGTGAAGGAAGCCGAGCGATTCACCGCTCAGGATGACCACGAACCGGTCGTCCGCCCGCGACCCGCTGGCCTCGGCCCTCAGGATCTCGATGGTGTCGGCCGTGTAGGACGGCCCGGCCCGCTCCAGCTCGACGCGCGATACGGCGAAGGCATCGTTGCCGGCCACCGCCAGCTCGACCATGGCCAGGCGATGAGACGGTGGGCTGATGACACGGTCCGGTTTGTGCGGCGGGATCCCCGCCGGGACGAAGAGGACCGCACCGAGGCCCAGTGTCTCGAGGACGTCCTGGGCGATCGCTAGGTGCCCCAGGTGTGGGGGGTCGAAGGTGCCCCCCAGGATGCCCGTCGCCCCGGCGAGGTCCGGCAGTCCGGCCGCCCCAGGGGCCGTCAGCGGCGCGCCCAGGTGGCGTCCCTCCACTCGAGCTCGGCGTTTCCGACATTGACGGAATCGCCCTCGGCGACACCGGCTCGCTTCAGCTCACGGTCCACGCCCAGGCGTGCGAGGTCGCGTTGGAAGCGTTCCACCGATTCCTCGTTATCGAAATCGGTCTGCGCCGCGATCCGCTCGACCCGGCGTCCGCGGACGCGGAACCCGCCTGCCTCGCGCGAGACCGCGAAGCCATCGCGGGTCGAGTCGAAGCGGTGAACGACCACCCCGGCCGGCTCGGGCGGCTCGGCGAGCTCGCGGGTCGCGGGTAGCAGCCCCGCCAGGGCATGACGGAGGTCCGCGATCCCCGCCCCGGTCAGCCCGGAGACGGCGACCGCGGGGACACCGGCCTCCTCGGCCCAGCCCCGCAGGGCCGACCATCCGTCGTGTGCGGCGGGGAGGTCCATCTTGTTGGCGACGAGGAGCGTCGGCTTCTCAAGCAGCGCGCCGTCGTGCGCGGCCAGCTCAGCGCGGACCGTCTCCACGTCGGCGACAGGGGCAGCCGTGGCCACGTCGACCACGTGGGCGATGAGACGCGTGCGGTCGACGTGGCGCAGGAACGCGTAACCGAGGCCGGCCCCGAGCGAGGCGCCTTCGATGAGACCGGGCAGGTCGGCGATCGTCGGCCGGCGCTCGTCGCCCCGCTCGTCGGCGCCGAGGTCGAGCACACCGAGGTTCGGCTCGAGCGTGGTGAAGGGGTAATCGGCGACCTTGGGACGCGCCTCGGTCAGGGCCGCCAGCAGGGTCGACTTGCCGGCGTTGGGCAACCCGACCAGCCCGACGTCGGCGATGAGCCGCAGCTCGAGGGTGAGCCAGCGCTCCTCGCCAGGTTCCCCCTTCTGCGCGTGCCGCGGGGTGCGGTGGGTCGAGGTCGCGAAGTGGACGTTGCCCAGGCCGCCGCGGCCACCGCGGGCGACCATGACCTGCTGCTCGCGAGCGACCAGGTCGGCCAGCAGGTGCCCATCCTCGAAGACGGCCGTGCCGGGTGGTACGGAGAGGATGAGATCCCGTCCGGCCTTGCCGTGCCTGCGCGCGCCTCCGCCGTTGCCACCCGATGGCGCGCGGAAGTGATGCTTGAAGCGGTAGTCGATGAGAGTGGTCTCGCCGGGATCGACGCGCACGTGGATCGACCCGCCCCGGCCGCCGTCTCCGCCATCGGGTCCGCCGCGCGGTACATGCGCCTCTCGCCGGAAGCTCACGGCACCGTCCCCGCCGTCGCCGGCGCGGACCCATATCTTCACCTGGTCGAGGAACATGCTGCCGGATTCTCGCACGGAGCGTCGCCGCTCCGGCCCGGGTCAGTCGGCGTTCGCGGACGTGCGACCCCATAGTGCCGCGCGACGCCAGGGGTCGGGCGAGTCGCTACAGGTAGTTGAGCGGGTTGACCTCGTAGCCGCCGTTCCAGATCGGCCCGATCCAGACCGCGAAGTGGAGGTGGGAGCCGGTGGTACAACCCGACGTCCCGACGCGGCCGATCTGTTGCCCCCGCCCGACGTAGCTGCCGGCGCCGACGAGTATGGCCGAGAGATGGTTGTAGGTCGTGGACATCCCGTTGCCGTGGTCGACCCAGATCTGGTAGCCGCCGCAGTTGTTGCGCCAGCCCGCCCAGACGACCTTCCCGTAGGCGGCCGCCATGACGCTCGTGCCGGTCGGCGCGGCGATGTCGATGGCGCGATGGTAGGAGCTGAAGTACTGACTGATGTACCCGCCGGCCACGGGCCAGCGCAGCGTCCCGTTGAACCTGCACGCGTAGCAGGGACCGGACGAGCCGCCGCTCGAGCGGGTGATCGGCGCGGGCTTGGGGGTGGGGATCGGCTCGCCCTTCCCGCCCGGGACCATCAGCTGCATGCCGATGATGAGCGTGTCCGAGGTAAGCCCGTTGAACTCCCGGATGGTCGGCACTCTGCCCTTCGTGGCAGAGGCGATCGATTCGAGCGTGTCGCCTTCCTTGACGGTCCAGAGGATCCCCGAGATCGGCGGAATGACGAGCTCCTGGCCGACCTTCAGCTGATCCTTCGACGCGAGCTTGTTCGCCCACCACAGGGTGTGCATGCTCACCCGGAAGCGAGCCGCGATCCCTGTAAGGGTGTCGCCGGCCCGGACGACGTAGCGCGTGACGTCCGAGCGCAGCAGGTTGGGCAGCGAGCCATTGATCGCGACGGGCTTGAGGAGCGTGCCGTCGGGCAGATAGGGCGCGCCCTGGCCGCTGTCGCTCTGGGCGATCTCGTCGATGGCCGCGGGGTCGTAGGCCACCCCGCCGTCGACCGAGTCGCTCCGCTCGCCGGCCACGGGAGCGCTCCCGGCCACATAGTCGGGGAGGCTCGCGAGGCCCGCGATGCGCGCCAACTCGGCGGTGCCGGCGCCGTGAGCGCCGCCCAGCGGCTCGATCGGCCGCGCGTCCGCGAGGACCGAGGCCACGAGAACGAGACTGAGGACGAAGGCCGTGACGAGGCGCCGCTCGACGGCTGAGCGGCGCCGCAGCGTCGCGACCCGCGAGGAAGCCGTCCGGGCGCGAAGCCCCGCCAGGCGCGATGTCGCCGTCCGCTTGACGCGGACGGCGACCGCAACCGTGTACGAGGTCGGGATAGTGCCACGGCGCCGCGCGCCGTGGCTCGTGGTGCCCCCCGGCGTGGCGGCCATGGTGCCGATGGCCCGCATGGCGCGCGTGCCCGCAGCGGCGAGCCGGGCGGTCAATGAAGCTCCGCGCGGCGCGTCATACGGGTCGGCACTCGAAACGCCGGCAACGCGCGCCGAAGCGCGGCTCATGCCGATCGGTGCTTCTCGCAATCGACTCCCTCTGGGTTGCGAGGACGGATCGGGCCGGGCAGGAACGCGACAGCCAAGCGATGAAGGAGATGATGATTGGCGCTGCAGGCGGTCGGAGCGGCCCTCCTCGCGGCCACCCTCCTCCGGTTGGCGGCGACCATAGCAGTCCGGCTCCGGCAGCGTCAAACCGTCCCGGCCTCTCCGATAGGGCCGAACGGCACTCGACGACGGCTATTCGAGGGACTTGGTCAGGGTCGCCAGGAACTCCGCGTTCGTCTCGGTCTTGGCCAGCCGGTTGAGGAGGAGCTCGATCCCCTCGTTGGTGCCGACGGCCGAGAGCATGCGGCGCATCGTCCAGACCATGCGCAGGGTGCCTTCCTCGAGAAGCAGCTCCTCGCGCCGGGTACCCGAACGCTGGACGTCGATGGCGGGGAAGATCCGCTTCTCAGAGAGCTTCCGATCGAGGATCAGCTCGCTATTGCCGGTGCCCTTGAACTCCTCGTAGATGACGTCGTCCATGCGCGAGCCGGTGTCGATCAGGCAGGTGCCGATGATCGTCAGCGACCCACCCTCCTCGATGTTGCGCGCGGCGCCGAAGAAACGCTTCGGTGGGTACAGGGCGATCGGGTCGATGCCACCGGAGAGGGTCCGGCCCGACGGCGGAAGGGCGAGGTTGTAGGCCCGCGCCAGCCGGGTGATCGAGTCGAGCAGGATGACCACGTCACGCCCGGTCTCGACCTGTCGCTTGGCGATCTCGAGGGCCATCTCGGCCGCGTGGGTGTGGTTCTCGGTCGGCTCGTCGAAGGTCGAGCTGATGACCTCGCCCTTGACGCTCCGGCGCATGTCGGTGACCTCCTCCGGGCGCTCGCCGATGAGCGCGACCATGAGCAGGATCTCCGGGTAGTTCGTGGTGATCCCGTTGGCGATGTCCTTGAGCACGAACGTCTTGCCGGCCTTGGGGGGCGACACGATCAGGGCGCGCTGGCCCTTGCCCAGCGGGTTCACCAGGTTGATGAGCCGCTGGGTGAGGTTCTTGCGGTCTGTCTCGAGGTTGATCAGCTTGTCCGGGAAGACCGGCGTCAGCACGTCGAAGTGGGGGCGCCGGCGGGCCGTCTCCGGGTCGACCCCGTTGACCGAGTCGACGCGCAACAGGCCCCAGTACTTCTCGGCGTCCTTGGGCGCCCTGACGCTGCCCCCCACCCGATCCCCGGCGCGCAGCCCGAAGCGGCGCACCTGGCTGGACGAGACGTAGATGTCGTCCGGGCTGGGCAGCAGGCCGTGGCGGCGCAGGAAACCGAAGCCCTCGTCGACGATGTCGAGGATGCCGGTGGCGTAGACCTGGCCGCTGCGCTCCGACTGGCGTTGCATGATCCGCTCGACGAGCTCGTCGCGGCGCATGCCGCTCGTCTCGCCGAGCTCGAGCCGACCGCCGATCTCGGCCAGCTCGGTCATGTCCTTGTTCTTCAGATCGCTGATGTTCATTCGCGGTGGGTTCCCTGCTGGAAGGCCCTCGGCCGGGCGGCTGGTCGGGGGTGGATGGCGCCTGCGGACGCGTGCCCCATTCCGGCAGGGCTGGGCCACGCGTGCGTGGGGCCTGCTGCGGGATCCTTCGCCTGCGAGCCGAAACGGCGTGCGCCGCTGTTTCAGGCGGGCAGAGGGGGTGGGGTCTGGTCGGATGATAGCGACCGCCGTCGGGCGGGTCAATGAGCCAGGGCCGGGTCAGTCGCCCTTGCGCGAGGCCAGCTCGGCGCGGGCCGTCTCCCAGTCCTTGCGGAACTGGACGATGCCCTTGTCGGTGAGCGGGTGGTGGACCATCTGCTGGAGGACCTTGAAGGGCATCGTCGCGATGTGGGCGCCGGCCAGCGCGGCCTGCGTGGCGTGGAGCGGGTGGCGAATCGACGCCGCGAGGACTTCCGCCTCGAGGCCGTGGATCTCCACGATGTTCACCAGGTCGCGGATCACGGCCATGCCGTCCTCGTTGATGTCGTCGAGGCGGCCGACGAACGGGGAGAGGAGGCTGGCCCCGGCCTTCGCGGCGAGGAGGCCCTGGTTGGCCGAGAAGATGAGGGTGCAGTTCGTGCTGATGCCCTCCTCGGCCAGCCGGCTGATCGCCTCGAGGCCCTCTTCGCTCATCGGGATCTTGACCACGATGTTGGGGGCGATCTTGGCGAAGTAGCGGGCCTCCTTGAGCATCCCCTCGACGTCTTCGGCCACCACCTCCGCGCTCACGGGGCCCGCGGTGATCTTGCAGATCTCCTCGAGGATGCTCTCGTAGCTGGCCCCGCCCACCTTCGCGTAGAGGGTCGGGTTGGTGGTCACGCCGTCGAGCACGCCCCACCGCGCCGCGACGCGGATCTCCTCGATGTCGGCGGTGTCCAGGAAGATCTTCATCGGTCAACTCCTGCGCGTTGGCAGCGCGTGCGCCGGTCCGGCGGATGCTGTCGCCTGTCGGCGGATTCTACGGTCAGGTCCGCGTTGCCCCCATCTCGAGCGCGTGCCCCTCGGCCGTCGTCAGCGCGTCGTCCAGGATCGCCGCCGCGCCCCGGCCGTCGGCGCTAGGCTCCTCGAGCAGCTCGGTCGAGACAACGAAGGCGAGGCTCTCCAACCGGCCATAGGCGCTGTGGATGAGGCCGATGAGCCGGTCGACCTCGCGCGGCTGCCAGCCGACCGCGGCGAGGGTCTTGTCGACCTGGACGGTGTGCTCGCGCAGGTGCGACGACCAGCGCCCGATCCGGAAGCCGATGCTGACCGGGATGCCCGAATAGCGGGCGTGCAGCGCAAGCTCGCTCGGGCCGAGGCCACCGAACACCTCGCTCGCGCCATCGAGCGTCGCGTCGAGCCGCTCGCGGATCTCCGCCAGCGAGCCGTCGCCCTCGCGCTCCTCCTCGGGCAGCCCGGCGCCGACGTCGTCGGGATCGCGCTCCGGGAGCGTGCTGGGGTCAGTGATGCGCTGCTCCAACCACCAGGCGGTATACCAGCCGTAGCCTCGCTGACCGCTGACGGTGTGGGCGAGCGTCCGCCGAACGGTCCACTCCCCGCCGCCCGGGTCACGGTCGAGCACGTCCTCGTCGAGGGTGGCCAGACGTCCGTGGAGGTCCCACCGAGCCGCGGTGGCGAGCGCCGCGAGATCGCCCGACGGGGCGCGGCTCATCCCCACGCGCGCGCCGGCCTCGCGCAACGTCCCTGCGACGTCCACCGCGGCCGACTCGAGCAGCTCGAGGATGCGATAGAAGCCGTAGCGCACGTCGGCCCCCTCCCCGCGCCACGTCCACGGCCCCTCGAGGGTCTCGTCCGCGGTCGGCCGCAGCGCAGCCGTGGCGCGGCCGAGCGCGGCCCGCGCGGACAGCACCACCGGAGCGATCGCGACCCGCGGCCCCGGGGCGTGGCGCAGCAGGAAGTCGTCGAGTGGCGCCGTCGTCACGTCGCGGCCGTCGTGGGCAGGCTGTCCGGCGAGCGGCGCCGAGGCTCGGTCGCGGAGCGGCGCCCCGACCTCACGCTCAGGCTTCGGCCGCGGCCTCGACCGGCTCTGCGGCCGGCAGGTCGATCCTCGGTACCGGGGTCGATGCCTCGCGATGCGCGATGGCCGCCTTCACGAAGCCCGCGAAGAGCGGATGCGGCCGCTCCGGCCGGCTGCGGAACTCGGGGTGGAACTGGCTGGCCACGAACCAGGGATGGTCCTTCAGTTCGACGATCTCGACCAGCCGGCCGTCGGGCGACTGCCCGGACACGATCATGCCGGCCGCCTCGAGTGCGGGCCGGTACTCGTTCTTCACCTCGAAGCGATGCCGGTGGCGCTCGTAGACCACCTCCTGGCCATAGGCGTCGGAGGCCTTGGAGCCCGGCGTCAGGCGGGCCGGGTAGAGCCCCAGGCGCATCGTCCCGCCCTTCTCCTCCATGTCCCGCTGGTCGGGCATGAAGTCGATGACCGGGTGGGCCGTGAACAGGTCGAACTCGGTCGAGTTCGCGCCTTCCGCGCGAAGCACGTCGCGGGCGAACTCGATGACCCCGCACTGGAGCCCGAGGCAGAGCCCCAGGTACGGCACCCGCTCCTCGCGGGCATAGCGCGCGGCGAGCACCTTGCCCTCGATCCCGCGATGCCCGAAGCCGCCAGGCACGAGGATGCCGGCGGCGCCGCGGAGCTTCTCGGCGACGCTGTCGGGTCGGAGCTCCTCCGAGTCGACCCAGCGGATGCGGATGGCGCGGTCGTTGGCCCAGCCGGCGTGCTTGAGAGCCTCGCTCACGGACAGATACGCGTCGGGCAGCTCGATGTACTTGCCCACGAGCGCGATCTCGAGCTCGGGCTTCGGCTTCTTGATCCGATCCACGAGCGCGCGCCACGATGCCAGGTCTGGCGGCTTCGCCGTTTCGCCGAGGCCCAGTTCGCGGACGAGCAGGTCGCCGAGTCCCTCGTTCTCGAAGAGAAGCGGGACCTCGTAGATGGTCTCGGCCGTGGGCGCCGGGATGACCGCCTCGGGGGCTACGTCGGTGAACAGGGCCACCTTCTCGCGAATCTCGTCGGAGACCGGATGGTCGCTGCGCAGGACGATGATGTCGGGTTGGATGCCGACCGCGCGCAGCTCCTTCACGGAGTGCTGCGTCGGCTTCGTCTTGAGCTCGCCGGTGGCCATCAGCGCCGGGACGAGGGTCACGTGGACGTACAGCACGTTGTTGCGCCCGACGTCCTTGCGCAGCTGGCGGATCGCCTCGAGGAACGGAAGGCTCTCGATGTCGCCGACGGTGCCGCCGACTTCCACGATCACGACGTCGGCGCGCGTGTCGCGGGCGACGCGCTGGATGCGCTCCTTGATCTCGTTGGTGATGTGCGGGATGACCTGCACGGTGCCACCGAGATAGTCGCCGCGACGTTCCTTGGCGATGACCGCCTGGTAGATGCGCCCCGTCGTGACGTTGCTCAGCTGGCTGAGGTTCTCGTCGGTGAAGCGCTCGTAGTGCCCGAGGTCGAGGTCGGTCTCGGCTCCGTCGTCGGTGACGAAGACCTCGCCGTGCTGGTAGGGCGACATCGTCCCCGGGTCGACGTTGATGTAGGGGTCGAGCTTGAGGATCGAGACCGAGACGCCGCGGGCCTTGAGGAGCCGCCCGATGCTGGCGGCGGTGATGCCCTTGCCGAGCGAGGAGGTCACCCCTCCGGTCACAAAGACATACTTCGACACGGGTCACATCCTCCGGGGGTTTTTCTCATGCTACCGGAAGAACGGCCACGAGGCAACGTCCTGTACTCGTCCGGCGCCGGGCGGAGAGGGGGCAGCGGCCGTCTACAGGCGCCTCGCGGGCGTGTCACGGGCGTCTCACCGGCGACGCCGTCGCCGATGTGGGCCACCCCCACAATCCAGACGGATCGCCACGGATCGCCGCGGCGCTCGTCGTCCAGGCGAGCGTTGCGCGCCGGAGATGTCGCCGACCGTGGCCCCTCACCCACATGCGGCGCCAAACGCCACGGCTGCCGACCGTGCGGATCGACTCCGCAGCGCGAACCCGTCTCGGTTGTGGCCCACCCCCACAACGGGCGTCAGGGCCGCCCGGGAACGCTGCCTCCCGGTGCGTCGGGGATGATCTCTTCCCGGGCCGGCTTCGGCCGGGTTCGGGGCGAATCCAAGAGGATCAGGCCGGTCGGCGGGTGCCTCCCCGCGCGCAGTGTCTTCAGCACGGTGTCGGTCCGCAGGCGAGGCAGGCCGAGGAGCGGGTCACCGAACTCGGACAAGGCGCGGCGGTTCGCCCGGGTGTCGGCAACGACCACAAGAAGATGATCGACCGGGTCGTCGCGCAGCTTCAGTTGGAAGCGACGCAGCTGCGCCTGCAGGTCGTACAGGCGAGCTTCGAACTCGATCGCCGTTCTCTCACCGAGGCCGACGACCATGGCATCCCACGCCCGTAGTTCGGGCCGCTCGCGGTTCGCCGGCAAGGGGACCTCGAGTCGGTACGAGAGGGGCTTCTCGACACAGGCCAGCAGCTTCTGCAGACGCCGGGCGTGGCCCGCGTCGCGGATGGACGTCCCTCCCGGGAATACCCTCATCCACAGGTCGAGTCCAAGCACCGCGGCGATCCGGCAGGCTCGCACGATCGACAGGTGCGTCAGCTTGCCGCGCTCGATGCGGCTGTAATCCGCTCGGTCGACGCGTGCCGCATCAGCGACATCCTGCTGGCTCAAGCCAAGGCGGAAGCGCGCGTGCCGGAACTCCTCACCGATCTCACCCAGCCACCTGGCGGCTCGTCTCGTACCACCGTCGTACCGCCGATCGGTTGCGGTCACGCCGCGCAGTCTGAAGTCGTTCGCTTACCACCTCCTTGCCGGGTGCTTCACTGGACCTGCTTGGCGGAACGACCCGGTCGAGGGCCGTCATCGGGCTACCTCCTCAACGAGTGTCAGTGCGCGGTCATCGGCGTCGAGCGCGGCGCGCATCGCTTCCTTGGCGCGGTCGAGCCGGGACTGCACGGTCCCCGGGCGGGATCCAAAGGGCCTCGGCGCACTCGGTTGGTCGAAAGGCCGAGGTAGTGGCGCAGGACGATGACGCCGCGCTGCACCCGGGACAGGCGCCGGAAGCCACGTCGAGCTGATCGCGGATCGCCACGCCTTGTTGCGAGTCGGCGACCACGGTCGCTTCGGCCCAGCGAAGCTTGATCTCGACGACGTGTCGAGAGCGGCGCCGAACGGCGGCGCGGTAGCAGCACCGGACGAGGATCCGGCGCAGCCAGGCGTCGAACCGGTCGACCTGGCGCAGGCCGCGCAGGTCGGACCAGGCTCGAAGGAGGGTCTCCTGCACCGCGTCGCCCGCCTGCGCCAGGAGTACCAGATCGTCAGACATACCTTGCCCTGTCGTGGCGGCCGAGGTGGCTGCGCTTGCCGATTCTGGGACGGGATCGGTCCGATTCCTTCCACTTTCGCCGTCAGGGGGCGGGGGCGGTGACTTCCACTCGCGGGCCGGCCGTCGTAGCCTCGCGGCATGACGTCGGTCGTCGCCTCGGCGCTCGCCCTCTCGAGCGTGCCCGGGGCTGTCGTGGACTGGCTGCTCGACGCGGCGTTCCCGACAGTGCGTCGCCTGGCCCTGGTTCGGGTTCTTGGACGCTCGACCGACGATCCCGAGGTGCTCGACCTGGAGGAACGGCTCGCCGACGACCCGTGGGTCGCGACGATGTTGTCCGGCCAGTGGCGGGAGGGCACCAGGGGCCGGGTCCGCGTGCATCCGTACAAGAAGTGGGGCGGGGCGCATTGGCGGCTCGTCACCCTGGCCGAGATGGGAGTCAGTGTCCGGACACCCGGCGCACGGGGTCCCATCGAGGAGGCCTTCGCGGAGGTCGCCGCCTGGCTGCTTGTTCCGCAGCACGTGCGTCGGGTCCCCCACATCGACGGTCGCTTCCGTCGATGCGGCTCGCAGGAAGGGAACGCGCTGTGGGCGGCCTGCCGGATCGGCGTCGGCACGCAGGACCAGCTGGACGAGCTGGCCGCGAACCTCCTGCGCTGGCAGTGGCCCGACGGCGGCTGGAACTGCGACGTGCGACCGACGGCACGGCACTCATCGTTCAACGAGTCATGGGCGCCTCTTCGGGGCCTGGTCGCGTACCGCGACCGCAGCCTGCGCGAGGGCGGCCGGGACGGGCCGGATGCCGCGGCGCTTGACAGCGCGATCAATCGGGTCGCCGAGTTCTTCCTCCGGCACCGGGTCGTCGAATCGGAGCGAACCGGCGAGCTGGCGCATCCCACCCTCGCACTCCTTCGCTGGCCGCCGTACTGGCACTACGGGCTCCTGCCCGGCCTGCACGCCCTGCAGGAGGCCGGCTCCCTCGCTGATGCGCGCGTCAGGCCGGCCCTCGATCGCCTTCGCGTCGCGCGTGCACATGACGGCACGTGGCGTCCCGATGGCCGGTGGTGGGCGCGGCCGTCGCGAGAAGGCGCGAACGTGGAGATCGTGGACTGGGGACCGGAGGGCGAGGCGCGCATGCTGACCCTCCAGGCGCTGGAGGTGCTTGGCGCCGTCAAGGCCGCCTGACGAGAGGTCGACAGGCGTCGACCACGCGACACGACCCGGCCGTCGTCCTCACGGCCACGCCTCGGCAATGCGCTCGACGAGCTCGTCGAGCGACCCCACGAC
>Ga0209751_10003539_pt1 | contig 15115 bp, 15 predicted proteins | sample RifCSP13_1_FD_184019 | JGI IMG/M metagenome (GOLD analysis project Ga0209751, IMG submission 184019) | Soil microbial communities from Rifle, Colorado - Rifle CSP2_sed 13_1 (SPAdes) (version 2) | ecosystem: Environmental > Terrestrial > Deep subsurface > Rock core/Sediment | place: Rifle... | reverse complement strand
GGTGGTTTGAAGTCTGCGCCTGTACGCCGACTTCGAGGGACCGACCCTCATCGTTGGTGAAGCACTGCTTCCATCTGAAGTGCAATGGCTGCATTCGTAGCACACAGACTCCCGACCCCTTTTGTTCCCCATGTCCCAAAATATCATTTTCGATAGGCCAAACCCTCGCGAGCCTTTCAACAGAAGCTGGAGACTTACCTAACTAGGTCAACAAAAGCCTCAATGTCTTTCTGGTCCGACCGCAAGAAATCCAGGAAGTCCACTTCCTTGTACTTGCACGTTTGACATATGCTAAGCAGAACCAGGTAGTCCCGAATACCCTTTTCTGAAGTGACTCCTTGGATTATGTGCCTAAGCATCGCAAACGCTTTGATGGCGTGCTCGGCATTGTTATTGTTCCAGGGCACACCGTCGTGCACTAGAAACGTGAACAGCTTGTCGCTATTCTTCTCCAAACGTTCCTTGATCGCTCTCGCCGACTCACTTTGAAGATCCGTGCGTAAGAGTTGCCGGTAGAAACGATCTACCGACACGAGATGCTTCCTCAAGAAGTGAGCTTTCAGGCCATGACGATCAATGGTTTCCACCATCGGTTTCAACAAATCGGCAAAGCTCTTTACGAGCCTTTTCAATTGCTCGTCGTAGGGATGTTCCAAGACCGCATCGTTCAAATCCCGGATTAGGTGAATCAAGCACTTCTGTTGAGGGCATCGGATTCCATCGTAGGCTGCGTAGAAGTCCGACACCAAGACGCCGGTGAAGTCCTTGAGCAAGTTCTGCGGAGTAACTCCCTCGCGGGTCTCGCTATAGACATAGGCCACTTCTTCCATGTTCGCGAAGACCCACACAAACCCGGACTTGCCTTCAACACTGATCTTCGTCTCATCGGCGTGGATCAATCGGCCATTGCATAGCCGTTTGACCAGTGCATTGTAAGTTCCTTCGTAGAGCTTAGCAGCCTTCGCCTTGAGGCGATTTGTCGTTCCAATTGCCAGGTCCAAGGCGAACAACTTGTTCAGGCTGCGGTCGACATTTTCCTGTGCTACCCGTAGCCCGATGTTTTGGTAGAGCGAGTATGCGAGGATCCCAGCACCCAACTTGCTTTGTGCCCAACCCCTCTTTTCGGGGAAGAAGGTGGCTCCGCAGTCCTGACACTTGTACCGGCGGAACCGGTAGCGGATGATCCATCTCTTTATTCCGTGCCGCATGAACTTGAGGTCAAGAACGGTTTTGCTCCTCTTTCCGTGTCCAAAGAAGTTTGTCGAGCCGCACTTCGGACAAGAACGGGGCCGAGGACACTCGATTGTCTTGTTGGGAGACAACACCTTCCTGGCTCTCAAAGCGGGGGTCAAAGCCACCTTCAAGCGGGCATTTGACTTCACGTAGACTCGCTCGCGCTGGTAGTCCCAATATGCGGCTTTGTTGATGACATCTAGTTCTGGAAACGAGAACGTATTGCGTTTGAAGCCGTATGGATGATCACGCTTTAGCTTCTCCGTGTGCACCACATCGTTCTGAGACGAGCCTTCGGCCTGAGGAGAGGCTTGGAACAATTCAAACAACTTGCCCGCCAGTAATTCGAGCGCTTCACAGTCTTGGGCGTTGTAGGTGAGAATCGCCGCTTTCAATGAGGGCGTCTTGGCAGTTTCCCATTCACGGCGCCAAGCGATTGTTTGCACACCAGAAGCTGTAGGGTCTGTCCATGTGAATCCCAGATACCTCGCAATTTCCTTTATCCCATTGGAGAAAGTGGGGAAGTAAATCTGAGCGAAAAGCACAGACACGAGGTTAACCGGCGATTCGACGGCTTTGGCAACTGCTGAACCCTCTGGTGGTTCGCCGTATCGGTCGCACATTCGTTTCATAAACGTGGTCTCGAAGCTGCCGTAGTGGATCAGGATGGGGTTCTCGATTCCTGACAAGACGCGGAGGAAGTCAGTCCAGATTTTTGGCTCTTCATCCGCCCTATCAGCCCACAGGCTGTGGTGAATGATCCCCTCAGCGGTTTTTATGCGAACTCCGACCAGGTAGTAAGAGTCGCGGTCTGGAAGCCCCTCGACATCCAGAAAGACTGGAGTGCCCTCAATCTTCAGATCCGGGCTGCCGACGATGTGGATTTTGCGCTCTCGAATAGCGAGGGCTTTCAGGGAATGGTGATACTTCTCCCGCTTGACAGCGAGCCGCTTTGGCCGGCGGCGTGGCCGGAAGGTGAAGGAAAGTTGCGTGACCGTGAAGATTCCTTTGCTGTTGAACTTCCTTCGCTCCTTCTCAGTCATCCTCGACAACAGACCGAGATCGTCTTTCTCAATCGCCTTCTGCCGACACCGAGCTTGGAACTCGCACTCGGCACAATGCCGATTCAGGACGAGGTCGGGCGGCGAATTGTTGGAAAGCAATATGGCCAACTTCTTAGTAAGTTTCCGCACCGCGCTCGCCAAAACCAAGGTCTGCACCTTCAGCGTGGCATGGTTGTCGCCGTGTATGATCTTGCCGAATTTTATCTCGTGGCCCAGCATTTCCGACAATACGAGCGCATCGAACGCCAGCAGTAGCTTGTCGTCCCTGGTGAGTTTGTTGGTGAAGACGAATCGAATCGGGATGAACTGAGTGGGCTTGCCTTGCCCTTCTGACGGAACGCGCTCGACAATGTGAATGCTGGATTCCAGATTTTGCGCGCGGGCCACGAAGTCCACGGCCAGTCGCCACTTGACCATCTTCGGGTTTTCCGTTCCGGGCGGGCCGATGATGCATTCATCGTGCGCGGCTCCTGCCATCAAGCCTTTGATTCCCTCGCTCCGGCAAGACTCGGTCTGAGTCCGAACCCAGTCGGCGTAGGTGTTACCCTTCCCCGTTTCACCGAGTGATCGGAGAAAGCATTTGGTAAAGCACTTGAGGGCAGCTTCAAAGAGAGAGGTAGTGATTTTAATTTCGGAGAATGTCACTACTGTCCGCTTATCACAAAAGCCCACGCCAGATACTTGTTCCTATTCTTGACAGCAGTCAGATCGTTGGGCAAGCGTTGTTGATAAACGACCTCATCCTGCTCATCGATCAGGACCGTGACGTTGTTTGTTGAATGCAAATCGATGGCACCGTAAAGCTTCATCTCCTCTCCCCCTTTGGAGGAAAAAGGGTGGGGTCTGGGGTGGGGTCTGGCTTGCCTTATTGCCATTTACTTCAGGAGGAAACGTCGCCAGATTGCGTGACGCCCGAGAGCCGAAACCAGAATAGCAAAAAAGCAAGCCTGACCCGCAGCTGGGAAAGCCCGCGAGGGCCTACCTATGTCAATCAACACCGGGAGCACCACTCAGACATCAGGCGAATGTAGCCCTCATAATCTTCTTCACAGAAAAAGGTCTCCTGCCTGCGATTGCCCCGCTGCGTGAGGTGATGGGTAGGCCTGGCGCCACCACCCGTGCGATCCTTGCCATGCAGCAACACTATGGCCGCGTAAGCCCGAATTCAAGAATTAAGTATGGTGTCCCCAGAATTCAGAGGCGTTGCGTCAGGGTGTCCAAGGCAGTTTCATCCATGGTACTTCCTCCTTTGCCACTTGGGGATCGTCTCACGCGGAGATTCAATAGGCATTCAAACAATCAACTTCTCGATTCTTTCAACGGCGTCCTCGGGCTTCAAAACCACTGCCTCAAACTCATTCTTGAGTTCTTCTTGGTGATTCTGGAAGTGCGAGTCGCTGGTGACGAAGATATCGCGCTTAGCCATAATGTGGCCGAATAGGTGGTCTACATCTTCAACTTGAGCATCTATCATAATCTCTCGGAGCCTATCGATCATCTTGGCATCGGCATCAGAAGTGAGATAGTCCTCCGAGTCGAGGCGGGACATGTCGAGTCGAAATGCTGAACCTACCGTCTCCAATATCGGGAACGATTGAATCTTGGTCCAGATGGGGCTAGTGCCTCGACCCTTCCATTTATTATGGGTATCCGCCATGACGCGGGTGGTCATTGCAATCTCAATACGGCCCTGCGCTTGAAGGTTGATCAGGGCCTGGACATGACATGGTTCTCTCTCGAAGTAGTCAAAGAAGCAATTTGTATCGAGGGTGACCTTTAGAACCATGTTAGAGACCCCTACAGAAACTGCCTAACAAGGCTGTAGAAAAAGTCTCTTTCTGAAAATTTGACCCTTGAAAACAAAGGGCTTTTTGACGCGAAAATTCAAAATTCTGGGGTTTTCCTACCGCCTCAACGTCTTGGATGAGCGGCGTTCCGAGCGTCCGTCTCAACCCACAGACGGTGTGAAAACTCCAAAATCTCAGAGGCGGTGGTAAAAGCATATCATAATTACCTCCAAATCGAGGACAGCGTCCCTAAATTAATCTCATGCGAACCTCAAAGTGGGATGACGGGAGCTCATTTCAACCACATCGCTTACTTTTTACACAGTCTGCCCAATTGTTAGGTTGCGTAACAGCCTTTTGGATCTTGAGTCTCCAATTGTTCAAAAATCTTCTAAAAACTTGGACAGGATAAGTTTTGGTCTGTATTTCTTTTCATCTGTGGCCAATCTGCCGTCCTGAGTCGGAACTGAAAAGTATGCCCCGCTCGCCTGGCGGTGGACCCTGATAAAGTTGTCGTTCACTTCCACGATATCGCATGTTGTGCCTGAAACACCTTGCTCGTTGAACCTAGAGGGAGTTACCGTGACCGTCTTTCCAATTAGCGCCTGCAGGGCCAGTGTCTTTGAATCAGTTAGCCTCGGAACAAAGGAATTGATTGCTATAGGGATTCGTTGAGTGAGCTCCAATCTCGCGGAGATCATGTCGTCTTCTGACCAGTACGTGATTTTATGGGCGTCAAGGTCGAAATGAACTCGTGGATCGGCGACCTTTCGGCCGGGGCGTCTTGGATCATGATCCTTTCGAGCTGTGTAAATTATCGGAATTCCTTTGCCCTGGGTATAGCCGGCCTCGAAATAACAGTTGGGGCGTTCGTACGTTAGGTCTGCGATAACCAAGTTCGACCCGTCAATTAACTGGAGAATGCGCTCAGTTATAGTCTCACGTCCTTCAGTAAGGTCCACTCGCTTTGCTTCCAATCCGCATTCGTGCGTTGCTGGTGCGATAGCTTCAAAAAATAGCCTATCTACGTCACTAGCACCGATTCTTAGAACAACGAACGCGATGCGCTCAGCACCGTATGCGTTGGCTGTTTGATTCATGACTTCTTGCGCTTCATATAGAGAGCGATATGACGTTTGGACCAACGACTTGTAAACCTAACCATTAAGTGAGCTGTGGTAGGCTGAGAAATTCCCAGCGGCCTATCCCGACAGCTCCCTCATCCATGCAAAAACCAAAATCATATGCAATATCGTTCATCTACGAAAGCCTTGTCAAACGCTTCTTTCCCAAAAAACGCTTCCGCTCCGCCAGCCTATCCGGCTATTGGCCCGCAGCCTATTTCCGCAATCTTTTTGTCAGCTCCCCTTCCGTCACCCTATACTTGAAAGCCTTGCGGCCGTTGATGAAGAGGACGGGAACCTCATTGCCATACTTTTCCTTGAGATCAGGCGCGCCGTCCACATCGATCTCTTCCAGGTCCAGAGGAAGCTCACCAGCCACCCGCCCGATGACTTCTTTCATCTCCTCGCAGAGGCAGCAGCCCTGCCTCGTGTAGAGCGTGAGCCGCCGGGTCACTTCTTCTCATCTCCGGAAAGGCCGATGAGGCTCTTGGGGATTTCCAACGCGCCGAAAAAGAATTCCGATAGGGTGCTCAGGGGCGCCGGGATGACGATGGGATTATCGAGAGAGCCGCTGACGCGGAAGCTTGCAACCAAAAAAGAGTCTTTGATGGCCGCCAACCCCCGCCCGATGAGCGGGATGTAACTCACGGCCGAGCTGATTCTGGGGAACGGGCGCACGGCCACGACGAAATCCACGGACCCTTCAGCCCCATCCACCGTCCCTGCCCCGGTCAGACGAAGATCGTCGCTGTCGACCAGGAGGTTTGGGGTCGAGTAGACTCCCCGCGACACTTTGAAATCCCCGCTGATGCGCCGAAAGCGGATCCCTTCTTGGTTGATATCGGGCATCTCCAGGGAAAACCAACGGGAGATATCGATCAGGCTGAGGATGCGGACCAGGACGCGCAACCGTCGCAGCACCCCGTCCTCAATTTCGAGATGGAAGGCGCCGTTGAGACTTCTCTTCCGTTCCGCACCTGTCTTTCCGGCTGAGTCGAGCTGGCCTGAGATCCGGATGTTTCCGGTGACATCGTTCGTCGCCATATCAAACCAGCTTAGAAATCCCCTAACCGGAACACCCTGAACCTTGGACTCGACGGCAAAGCTCAATTTGTCCGGGCGGTCGGTGAAGAATCCAGAGCCCTGTACGGTCCCTCCCAAGGACCGAGCAGAAAAGCTATTCAGACGCCAGGTCCTTTTGTCTAACGCCAAATCGGTCTGGAGCTCGGAAAATTCAAAGTGTTCAAATTTGCCCTTTTTGATGCTGACCCGCCCTTTCGCCTGCAATCGGTCGTACCAATCGCTCGAAGACTGGTCGTCCTGCGGGAAAAGAACGGCCAGGTCCATCTCCGGGGAGTTCAAGGTGAAAACCAACTGAGGTCTCTCTGCGTGCCTCCATTGACCCCGAAACTCGAAAACCGATTCCGCCAGTCGTCCCCTGAGACCCTGGAAATCAATATCCGCGCCGTCGAACCTGAGCCGGCCACTGACGTCGCGCGCTCGTTGACTGAGAAAGGGAAGCTCAACCCCGGCCAGCTCCAAGGTGCCGCTGACCCTTCTCTCCTCGGGGGAATTGAAGGAGCCTTGATAGCGGACCGTCCCGCGAACCGTCCCCGGTTCCTCGGGTGATCCCGAAGCCAGGAGTATCCGGCTGAGCACGCCCGCCTTGATCCCAGAGGACTCGAACACGAGATCGAATGACGGCCTTTCCGTCATGTAATGGCTCAGGCTTCCGCTCGCCCGCAGTGGCGATCCGGCCAAAAGCCCACTTAGCTTTTCCAGGCGAATTTCTTTGGGGGAAAAGGTGAGGCCTCCCTTGATCTGAGCAAGCGAAAGCTCCCCTACCCGAAGGAGAGCATTATCCAGCGCCAGCCGACCCTCGGCATAAGTGGGAGAAGCCGCGTTCTGGCGCAGAAAAATCTCGAAAGTTCCCCGGCCGCTCAGCTCTTTAAGCTGCGCACCGATCTGCGCCAGAGGAGGAGGCGTAAGCCTCGACTTTAACTGCGCGCGCATCTCTCCGAGGTCAAGCTCCCCGCGCGCGCGAGCCTCCCAGTTGGCTGACCCGGAAGCCAACCCTCGGTAAACCCCATTGAGCTCCGTCACCCGGGAATTCCCAAATGCCCCTCGGAGCCCCTTGTAAAAGATCACTCCCTTTTCGAAGACGACCCTCCCGTTTATTCCCCGCCAGGGAAGTTGACCTTCACCTTGGAGCTGGCCGCCTACGTCCCGCAACTCAGCCTCGACCCAAATCAGGCTGGGATCGGAAAACCGCCGGATCTCTGACAGTCGGCCGGCGACTCCAGCCCTCGCCAGACTGATCTCGCCCCGTTGCGCCGCCCCAACCAGCCTGTCCAAGGTCGGCGACTCTAAAACCCGCAAAGGGAAATACCTGCGGGCCTTCACGACGGGCAGGAAAGGAGTGCTCAGTTGAAGGTTCAGTTCGGGATCATCTTCCTGCAAGCGGCTGACGCTGCCTCGCAGTGCCAGGCTGATATCTTCGGAGTGCCAATCCAAGCGCAGCAGACGAATCTCTTGAGGCGTCCACTCCATCTCCAACTCCACCCGCACATTCCCTGGCACCACCTCACCCGTAAAAATTTGCGGCGCATCGAAACCGAGCTGTCCGAATTGAATGGCACCTTTCACGTGGACTTGCTGCGCCAAGCTGCCCCGCCAACGCAAGCGTGATCCGACCGTGCCCCGCATGGCGCGGAGCGGAAGCCGATGACCGTAATAATCCCAAACCAGGCCGGCGGGCAGACCTTCAATTTCAGTCTCGGCATCTAGCCACGTCTGTCGGAGCGTCGCCTCTCCTTGCGGGAGAACCATCTTGCCCTGGGACGCTAGCCGCGCTTGCCGCCCGTCCCTCTCCACAGTCGCCTTAAGTGTAAACTCCAAGGCTGGTCCGAGTCCTCCGGCGGCCACACCTCGAACAGATCTACCGAGGTCGGGTGAGAGCGAATTCTTCGCGGGAGGCGGACGAAGGGTCAAATCGATCTCCCGCAAGTGGGTCGGTATCGGGGCGCCGCCCTCCGACTCCTCGGAAAAGACCAGGTCGCCCTTTTCAATCTTAATTTGGCGTAAATCGAGGGTGAACGGACCTTCCTGCTGTCCCGGGGTCAGGGGGGGGAGGAGCAAATTGAGCAGGCGAATCTCGCCCTTCTCATCGCGGGTGAGTTTAAACGTCGGCCGTTGAAAGCGGATCTCGTAAAAGTCCAGCCTCCGCTCGAACAGGGGCATCAGCGCAACTCGGACCAGAACCCGCTCGGAGGTGATGACGGGACGACCCGTCTCGGGCTCAAGCAGGGCGAAGTCGCGAAACGAGATCCCGGTCACTTTTCCCAAGCGGACATCCGCCTGCCCGACGCTTGCCTTCAACCGTGTGCGCTTTTCCAACTCGCTCAGAAGAAAACGGCGAAATTCACCCACCTGGATCAAGTGATAAAAGGCGAGCAGCGCCGCAGCGACCACGAGGATCAGAGCAATCCCGAGAAAACTGACGAGCTTGAGGACCTTCTTTACGGAGCCCATGAGAGACCCGAATTCATGCTAAAGGAACTCGCTCCGAGGCGCAAGACAGGCCGCGCTTTCGCCTTGACAGCCTCCGGCTAACTTGTTACAAAACAGCGACCCTGCCATTGGGCAAGACCACATCATTTTGATGGGGGGCCTATGTTGGAACAAGAAGACGATTTGTTAAACAGCCGGGAAGTTGCGAGGATCCTGGACTTGAGCCCGGACACAGTCAATGAGTTTGCCCGGAAGAACATCCTGCCCGCCTTTAAAAAGGGGAAACAGTGGCGGTTCCGCAAGCGAGATATCTCCGCTTTCAGCAAGAAGCAAACCCGGGAGATCCGGGCTGCCTAGCTTCCAAGGGGATCACGTTCAAGGCCTAGGTTTGAGATCATGGGTGAAATTGAGGCGCATGAAAGTAAGCTTTACTCGGATTTTGCACCCTTTTACGACAAGGTATTCGGCAAGATCTTCTATTCCCGCTTAAGATGGGTTATCGAGTCCCTGAAGATCCCACAAGGAGCCAGGGTGTTGGAAGTCGGGGTGGGAACCGGGACCTCCTTCCCTGCCTACCCACGACACTGCGAGGTGATCGGGATCGATTTAGCCCCCGACATGCTCGCCCGCGCCCGGCGAAAAATTAGAGAGAACTATTGGAGTCACTTAAAGGTCGTGGAAATGGACGCTCTCCATCTGGAGTTCGCCGACGACAGCTTCGATTATGTCATGGCCTTTCATGTCGTCACCGTAGTCCCGGACCCGATTCGCATGATCGAGGAGGCCAGGCGGGTCTGCCGCCCCGGCGGCCGCATCGTGATCGTGAACCACTTCACCAGCGAGTCCCCGCTGGTGGGTTTTGTCACTGAGGCTCTGGACCCGGTAACCCGGCACCTGGGTTGGCGGACCAACCTTAGGCTCAAACCCTTTATCCACGCCGCGGAACTCAGCGTAGAAACGGTCTACAAGCTCTCCAAGCTCTCTCTCTACACGGTCTTGGTGGGCTCAAATCAGAAGGATGGTTACGGACTGCACCCGAGCCCCAGCCGGTGAGCGACCCTTTCAAACGCGGCGCGAAGCGGGTGAGTCTTAAGCATTCTTCAGGACAATCCCCTCTAGAACATTGGCGACATCCTCGCACCGATCGATCGCGTTCTCGAGCGTCTCGTAGATCTCCTTCCATTTAATGACCTCGAGGGGATTATTCTCCGGCTCGAACAGCTTGGCTACCGCCGCCCGGCAAACGGAATCGCCCTCGTTCTCCAGACGGTCAATCTCGAGGCAGTTTTTGATGACGCTGTCCGCCCCCTTCAATCGGCGCAGCTTGAAGACCGCCTCTTCCAGCTCCTTGACCGATCTGACGAGGATGCCGACCAAGAGCTCGGCCTCATCGGTGGTCTTGTCGATCTTGAACAGGCTCAAGCGCTCGGCGCACGCCTCAGTGTAATCCAGGACGTCGTCCAGCGAAGTGATCAGGTCATGGATGTCTTCGCGATCCAGGGGGGTGACAAAGGTGAGGTTGAGGAGCTCTATCGTCCTGTGGGTGATGACGTCTCCCTCGTGCTCGATCTCTTTGATCTGTCTCGCTTTCAGGGGAACCTCGGTGAAATTTCGGATCATCTCCTCTAGCTGGACGGCCCCCTCCACGACTTTTTTCACCCCGGCTTCGAAGAGATCATAAAATTTTTCGTCACGCGGCAGAAATCGCATACGGGTGCTCCTGAGAGACCGCTACTCTTTTTCTTCCTTCATCGCTCGAGGCGTCTTTCTCTGCGCCGGCTCATCCGGGGACGAAAGCAGGTTGCGGAAGAAGCGAGAGATAGAAAACAGCCAACTTCCTTTGGCGTCGGTCAGCACTTCCTTGGCGTCGTCATAAAGTTTTGGATCGTTCACCAAGGCCCCGAGGGTTCCTTCTCCTCTGTCGATCTTTCCCGCGATCTGGGCCAGATCCTCGGTGGTTCGCTCCAAGTTCGTGAGCACCCGCTCGGCGTAGTGCCGATCGGTCACGAGCCGTTGGAGAATCCCCTCTCCCTGACGTAGCTCGCGGGTGATGCTCTCCAGGTTGGCGGCTGAACGGCGCAGGCTGGTGAGGATCTCCTTGCCGGCATTGGGGTCTTGGATCAGCGTTCCCAGAGTCCCCTCCCCTTTGGCGATCTTCTCTGCGGTCTTCTCGAGCGACTCGGTAGCCCCGCGAAAGTGTTGCAGGCCGGCCCTCAAGTTCTCAAGCATCGCCCGCGAGGTTTCTCCTCCTTGAACGAGCTGCCCCAGCGGCCCCTTGCCTTTTTCGATCGACCCCAGGATGTTTTTTAGCGACGCGGAGGCCGCGCGGAGATTGTCGCCGATCTCGGCGGATTTCCCCACTCCTCCCGTACCCATAAGCTGGCCCAGGAGCCCCTCCCCCTCCTCGATCGACTTAAGAATGTTCTTGAACGAATTCGTCGCCTCGGTAAAGTTCTGCACCAGGTCGCCGCTCTCTCCCAGGAGGGCCTCGTAGTCAATGGGATTGATGGAGGGGATCAGGCCGCCCGGGCGCAACCGCTCGCTTTGGATGCTCCCGCCGGAAAGCTCGATGAATTTATCGCCTAAAAGACCTTGCGTGCGGACCCTCGCCAGCATATCGTTGCGGATGCGCGACGCCGCCTCTCCGACCACCCGGATTCGCACCACGACGTAGTTTTTGTGCACGTCCTCGGGAAAACCGATGCTCTCGACCGAGCCCACCGTCACGCCCGTAAGGCTGATGGAGGCGCCCACGCGCAAACCGTTCGTGCGGGAAAAATAGATCTCGAACGGGACCTTGTTTTCAAACAGGCGCCGCTCCTTGCCCATCAGCAGGATGGTCACGGCGAGGATAACCAGGGCAGTCACGATGAGCAGGCCGACCCTGAGCTTTGAGGCGGCATTGGTCTTCATAGAAAATGGCCTTTAGCCGCTAAAAAGGAACCCGTGGAGCGTGAGATCCGAAGATGCCCGGATCTCGTCCTTGGTCCCGACGAATCGGATCTGACCTCCCTGGAGAAAGGCGAGGCGGTCCGCCACTTCAAAGGCGCTCTGGATATCGTGCGTCACGACCACCGAGGTGACGCCCAGTTTGGCTTGCAGGTCGCAGATCAGCCGGTTGATCCGCTGGGTCATCACCGGGTCCAGCCCCGTGGTCGGTTCGTCGTAGAGCAACCCCTTGGGCCGCAACGCCAGGGCCCGCGCCAGGGCGGCCCGCTTTTTCATCCCGCCGCTCATCTCTGCGGGATAAAGCTCCTCGCTTCCCTCCAGGTCGACCAGAGAGAGCACCTCTTCGACTCTCTCTCGAATCGCCTCGGCGGACAACGCGGTGTGTTCGCGCAACGGATAGGCGACATTTTCCGCGACGGTGAGAGAGTCAAAGAGCGCGCAGCCCTGAAAAACCATCGCTACCCTCTTTCTCACTTCCCTGAGACCGTCCTCCTCCAGGCCGGAAATTTCCACGCCGTCCACGAAGACCTCTCCGGATTCCGGATTGATCAGCCCGTTCATGTGCTTGAGTAGAACGGTTTTGCCCGAACCGCTGCCGCCCAAAATCACCATCGTCTCTCCCCGTTCGATCCTCAAGTTCACGCCCTGGAGAACGGGTTTTTCCCCGAAGGTCTTGAAGAGATCGCGGCACTCGATAAAACCGTTCGGTTCCATGCCTAGAGAGAGAGGAAGAGCTTCGTAAGAAAAAAATCCGACACCAGAATCGTGATAGAAGCCGTGACCACCGTTTTGGTCGTGGCGCGTCCCACGCCGTCCGCTCCGCCGCTGGCCTCCAGGCCGTTATAGCAGGCGATGATCGCGATAAAGAAGGCAAAAAAGATCGTCTTTCCCAGACCGCTGAAGAGATCCTGAAATTTTACGAACTGGACGATCGAGTTCAAGTAGTAATCCGCGCTGACGTCGAGCTCGGTCGCGCTAGTGAAAAGCCCCCCGAGAATGCCGACGAGGTGAGCCAGAATGGTGAGCAAGGGGAGCATCACGATGAGCGCAACGAGCCGGGGGAGGACCAGTTTCTGGATCGGGTTGATGCCCATAGAGCGCATGGCATCGATCTGCTCGGTGACCTTCATCGAGCCAATTTCCGCGGTGATCCCCGCGCCCACTCGCCCCCCGATCATGAGCGCGGTGAGCACCGGCCCCATCTCCCGGAGCATGGACACGGCCAGGATCCTCCCCACATAGGGCTTGGCTCCGAAACGCGCCAAGTAGTTTCCCATCTGAAGGGCCAGGACCATGCCGGTAAAAAGGGCCGTCAGAGTCACAATGGAGAGCGAGCGTACGCCGACGTGCTCCATCTGCTCAAGGATCAGGCCGCCTTCCCATCGCTTGCGGCAGGAGCGTAGGACCTCGTACACCAGGAATCCCAGCCCCCCCAGATATTCACCGGCGGCTTGCACGGGATAAAAGCCCCTGAAACCCCACCGCTCAGTCATCTCCGGCATGCCGCTTCACCCTGCTGATCAACCTGGCAGTTTTTCAGAATCTTTTTTGGTCTCCGCCTGCTCTTCTCCGGCGCTCCCCTTCGAACCATCCCCGCCGATCCCTTTCTTGAAGTCATGGATGGCTTTCCCCAACCCGCTCCCGATTTGGGGAAGCTTGCTCGGGCCGAAGACAATCAAGGCGATAATAAGGATAAACAAGAGTTCGTAGAAACCGATTCCAAACATACGGCCTCCTCTCGCCGATCGACCGGGACCCCAAGATGTTTTCCAACATAGCAGATTTTGTCCCGTCTTTTAAGCGCCGCTCAGATATCGGCAAATTACATTTGCAAATCCTCCAGGCGCCAGCTAAGAAGGAAAAACGCGACGATTTTTTAACCCGCTCTGAAATCCGCCACGCTCGGACCGGGCGCTTATTTATGGGAGGGGAATCCCTTTCCCGGTCTGGCCTCACTCTTTCTGCATCACCTGAGCTGATTCTCAATCTCGGAAACTGTTGCCGAAGGCCTCGGCGCCCTTCTGAGGACGTATAATACCCCGCCGAACAGGCTGTCGAGCGCGGCGACCACGAACCACAGGAGGCCGACGGCAATGGCCTTCTCGGAGCTGATGCCGATCAGTTGCAGTAAAAAGAGGTACCCTCCCTCACGTAATCCGAACCCATTCAGAGTTATGGGCAGCGAGCTGAAAACACCCACCAACGGGTAAAGAATGAAGCAATAAGAATAAGGAATATCGACGGCCAAGGCGCGACCCAAAAAGAGCTGGATCGTCGCTTGAATGACGTGAACGATCAAAGAAAGCGCGATGGTCTGGGTTAAAACGTTTGGGTTGGTTTTATAGGTCGCAATCGCGAGGCGCAAATTCCGCCCTATGGGGTTGACCCGTCGCTCAAGCAGCCGCTGGGCGAGGGGAAGCAGGGCCCATCCCAGGATAAGACCTAGAGCAAGCCCGTAGGTTATAACTTGGATCACAGGCGGGATGGAATAGCTCGGAAAGAACAGCAGCGCCGCCGCACCCATCCACACAAGCGCGGCCATTCCTACGGCTCGGTCCATAATGACGGAGATCAAGGCGCCAGCCGTAGGTCCCGCCCCGGAATGCCCCTGTCCTTGGACTCCGTCCCGCGCCAGATAAAAAACACGCCCGAAGTCCCCGCCCACGGTGCTGGGGGCAAACAGGTTGAAAAACATGCCGATGAAGTAAAAGGATGCGAAGTCCCGGAAGGGATTCTTAAGACCCAAAGGCCGCGCCAGAAGCGTCCACCTCACGGAGCTGATGACCTGGCCGACAAAATAGCCGAGCAGGGCCACACCCACGTAGCCGAGGTGGGCCGTGGAGAGGATCCTCAGAAATTGGGCCACGTCGATCCGGGTCAGGAGAAAAGCGAGAATGCCCAGGCTGACGAGGGATTTGAGGAGCAAAGCGAGCGCGGGGCGAATTCTCTTCATCCTTTCAGGGGAGGCAGGATGAGCACCTGCCCTTCCTCTCTGATCAAACCATCGACGAAGACCCTTCGCCCTTCGACTCGAAGCCTCCCTTCGCAATAAAGCTGGATAGCCCGGGGATAGACGCGATGCTCCTCTTTGAAGATTCTCGCCGTAAGCGATTCCTCGGTATCGTCGGGATAGACGGGCACAACTGCCTGGATGATGATCGGACCCTGATCGCATTCCTCGTTGACGAAATGAACCGTGCAGCCGGAGAAGCGCACGCCGTGCTCGAGCGCCTTTTTCTGCACGTGAAGGCCCGGAAAAGCGGGAAGCAGAGCCGGGTGAATATTCATGATGCGGTTTGGAAAGGCCCGAACGAAAACGGGAGACAACAAGCGCATGAAACCCGCCAAGATCACCAGCTCCACCTGCCGCGCCCGCAGGATCTCCACCAGGGCCTGATCGTAGGCCTCACGGGAAGGAAATTTGCGGTGATCCACCACTTCAGTGGCA